>Ga0208040_1000241_pt1 | contig 72346 bp, 62 predicted proteins | sample AD_UKC083_MetaG_FD_184431 | JGI IMG/M metagenome (GOLD analysis project Ga0208040, IMG submission 184431) | Active sludge microbial communities of municipal wastewater-treating anaerobic digesters from USA - AD_UKC083_MetaG (SPAdes) (version 2) | ecosystem: Engineered > Bioreactor > Anaerobic >...
TACTTGGATTAAAACCATAATACCTTGCAACATGTCTAATACTTTTATGTTCATTAATAACCATATTAACTGCTTTAGCTCTTAATCTTGGTAAATTAGGATTAATAGTATATGCCATACACTTTAAGGATTAATAATTATTATATTATATATATTTAATTATTACACTTAAAGTGTTGCCAAGCTATTGGGCTATTACGTTACTATTGACATATTTTTTTATATATGATACTATATTGTTATATAAATTATTGTATAAGAAAGGCTTGTCAAAAATCGTTTTTTGGGTTTTTTTTAATTAATAACATTTAGTAATTTTATTTATAAAAATATGACAAATAAAACACAATCACAATCAATATTAGATAAGGTTATTTCTTCTGAAAGAGATTCAGCTATTTTGGAATTTGATCCAAGAGAATTAGTGTCAGAACTCTTAAAAACTTTAAACGATAGAGAAAAAGATATAATTACAAAAAGATATAGTTTGGACGGTGATAAAAAATTCACTCTTGATGGTATTGGAAGAAATTACAACATTACAAGAGAAAGAATAAGACAGATAGAAAATATTGCTGTCAAAAAAATGAAAAATATTTCAGAAAAAATAGACACAGTTAAAAGACTTGATAGTATTGTAGATGACATACTCTCCGAATATTTAGGAATATTAGCAGAAAATGATTTAGTCCAAAAAATATCAAGAAATACAACTAGTAATGATATAAATTATCAAAATACCAAATTTTTAATTGATAAAATTTTATCTGAAAATTATAATATTTATAAAGAAGATGATGATTATTATACACTTTTAAGAACAAAAAATAATGATTTTGATGAATTTAATGATGCAATATCTAAGACAATAGAATTATTTAATAAAAAACAAGAACCAATAAAAAAATCTGAATTGTGGAAAACATATTCAGAAGCAGAAGACATATATTTTAATAGTGATCAAATAGATGAAAAAATTTTACTTAAATATTTAAATGCAAGTAAAAAAATTAAACAAAATCCACTTGGTGAACTTGGTCTTAGTAATTGGAAATCGATTATTCCAAAAAGAATGAGCGATAAAATTTATCTTGTCATGAAAAATCACAAAAAACCAATGCACTTTAGAGATATTGCGACAGAAATTAATCAAGTAGGTTTTGATAAAAAATCAGCTCATCCAGCAACAGTTCATAATGAATTAATATTAGATGATAAATATGTTTTGGTTGGACGCGGAATTTATGCTTTGAAAAAATGGGGCTATGAATCAGGAAAAGTTTCAGACATAGTAGAAAAAACTTTAAAAGAAAAAGGTCCAATGAAAAAAGAGGATTTAATTAATGAAGTTTTAAAGAAAAAATTAGTTAAAAAAACAACTGTAAATTTAGCAATTATAAATAACAAAAATATCAAAAAGAACTCTGAAGGAAAATATCATCTAGAACAAAAATAAAAATTTAATAACTCAAATATTTGTGATATAATTAATAGTGTTCTTTTTAGAGCGCTATTAATTTTATAAGCATTAGAGTATAAAACAAAATTTGTTAAATAAATGTTTAGCAAAATAAAAACAAATGCAAATTTCCCTTGATTCAACTTATCTACTAAGTTTAGTAAATATTTTTCAACATAATCCATTTTATGTACTTGGTATTTTAATATACAAAGGTGGGTGGCTTTTATGTTTAGTCTCTTTAGCGTGGGGACTTTATTTTGCTCATTTTGAAAAGAAGAAAAGAGATTTCATTAATAATAATGATTATTCAATGATTGCCATAGATGTTCCAAAAGACAATGAGCAAAATATAAAAGCTATTGAAGAATTATTCAATACAATTCACGGTATTAAGCATGGAAGAACAAATTGGGCTAAATATATTCAAGGAAGTCAACAACTATGGCTAAGTTTAGAAATTGTAAGTATTGAGGGCTATATACAGTATTTAGTAAGAGCCCCTTCATACTATATGGGGACAATTACTTCAACAATTTATGCCTATTATCCGGAAGCAGAAATTACAGAGGTTGAAGATTACATGTCGCTTATTCCAGATAATTTACATGAAAAAGGATCTAAATATAAATCATTTTTAATGGATGCTTCTTTTAAAAAAGATGATTATTACCCACTTAAAACATTTTCTGATTTTGAACATGGATTAAGTCAGACATTTGTTGATCCAATTGCGTCACTCTTAGAAATAATGAGTAAAATTGGTCCTGGGGAATTTTTAGGAATTATGATAATTGCAAGACCATCAGACAATAAAGCACTTGTACGCGGTGGTGAAAAAACAATTGCTGGACTTATGGGAAGAGCTAGTAAAAGCGTAGAAAGTTTTTCCGATAAAATTTTCAAAGGAATTGATTGGACAATCGATTATGTAAGTGAGACTGTATATAAATTATGGGGCGATGTAAAAGATGAAAAAGAACTTGGTTCAACTTTAAACCTTCTTACATCAAGAGAAAAAGCAACGGTTTCAGCAATAGAAAATAAATTAAATAAATTAATTTATGAAGCAAAAATAAAAACTTGCTATATTGCGCCTAAGGATAAATTTACTCCTGCAAAAGGAAGGTGGACAATTGTGGGATCTCTCAAACAGTTTGAAAATTTCAATCAATTTGATTTCAAAAAAAATACAGATCCTGATTATTGGAGAACGGAACAAAGAAAAAAAGCATTAACAAAAAGCTTCGTAAGGAGATTTAAGCTTCGTGATACATTTGAAAGTAAATCTATATTTTTATCCACAGAAGAATTAGCAACAATGTATCATTTTCCAACAATTACTGTTAAAGCTCCTATGGTAAGGACAACTTCAACAAAAACAGTTGAACCACCAGGTGATTTACCGCTTGAAACACAAATTAAATCAAGTTTCATAAAAGACGAACTTCTTGATGAAAAGATAAATAATAACGAACCTATAACCCTAAAAGATTTGCAACAATCTTCAACTGTTGATATGGAAAATAAACAATTTGAAGCAAAATTTGCAAAAAATATAAATCAAAAAGATCGATACCAAAAAGAATTTAGAAAAGACGAAGAAGCAAAAATATTTCAAAATACACATATTAACACACCTAGCGTTGAAAAAGATAAACCAATTTTGAATCAGGACGAAAATATAAAACCTGGCGATCCACCAGCTAATTTACCAATAATAGAATAAATTATGAAGAGAGAAGATATAACACTTCTAGGAATAACAAATTTTAGAGGTCAAGCAAAAAAATTCGGAATAAAAACTGATGACCGTCGTCGTCATATGTATTTTATTGGAAAAACTGGTATGGGTAAATCCGTATTAATAGAAAATATGGTGATTCAAGATATTTTAAATGGTCACGGAGTGGCTCTAGCCGATCCACATGGTGATTTAGTTGAAAAAGTATTAAATTTTATACCACCAAGTAGAATAAATGATGTAGTATATTTCAATCCATCTGATTATGATTACCCAATAGCATTTAATGTTTTAGAAAATGTCGATGTAACAAAAAGACATTTAATAGCATCTGGACTTCTTGGAGTATTCAAAAAAATTTGGGCTGATTCTTGGGGACCAAGGTTAGAATATGTATTAAATAACGCAATAATGGCTCTTTTGGAATATCCAGGTGCAACGCTTCTTGGTATAATGAGAATGCTTGTTGATAAAAAATATAGAGACAAGGTTGTTAAAAATATTACCGATCCGGTTGTAAAATCTTTCTGGGTAGATGAGTATGACAAATATCCACAAAAATTTCAAGCAGAAGCTATTGCTCCAATCCAGAATAAAGTTGGTAGATTTTTATCAACGCCACTGACAAGAAATATAGTTGGTCAAGTAAAATCGTCAATTGATATAAGAGACATAGTTGATAATAAAAAAATTCTACTCATGAATTTATCAAAGGGAAGAATTGGAGAAGATAATTCTGCTCTTCTCGGTGCTATGATAATTACAAAGATACAACTTGCTATAATGAGTAGAGTAGATACTCCCGAAGAAGAAAGAAATGATTTTTATTTATATGTAGATGAGTTTCAAAACTTTGCGACAGATTCTTTTTCTAATATCTTGTCAGAGGCAAGAAAGTATCGTTTAAATTTAGTTATTGCACATCAATACATTGAGCAATTAAGTGAATCCGTGAGTGCTGCTGTTTTTGGTAATGTTGGAACTATGATGGTTTTTAGAATAGGCGCAACAGATGCAGAATTTTTAGAAAAAGAATTTGAACCATACATAGATCATGAAGATTTGGTAAATTTAACTAAATATAGAGTTTATATAAAATTAATGATAGACGGCGTTTCTTCAAACCCATTTCAAGCTACAACGCTTGCTCCAATGCCAATTCCAGAAAATGGGCAAGAAATAACAGACAAGGTTATTAGAGTCTCACGTGAAAGATATACAACGCCAAGAAATGTAGTTGAAGCAAAAATAGCAAAATGGAGTGGCATGTTATCAGAAGATGAGGATGATGAAAATTTAAAAAATAAAATAGAACAATTAAAAGAAGAGAATAAAAAAATCAACATTCAAAAAGATGTAGTATCTAGCGGTTCAAAAAGTAAAGAATTGTTTCTAACAAAATGTGACGAATGTGGAAAAGAAATTTCTGTGCCATTTAAACCAGATGGAATAAGACCGGTGTATTGTAATGATTGTTTCAGTCGAAAAAAATCTGAGAAACAAGATCAAGAAAAAGAAAAAAAATCTAAATCATTAAGTCTAGAGCAAGCATTTAATATTGACGATCAAGATGATGAGGATTATGAACCGCTACACAAAGAAAGATAAATAGTATAATATAAATATATAAATGACATATAAATTATACAAATAAATATATGTATATATTTATTGATTTTAAATTTAATTAATATGAAAAATATAAATAAAATAATCGCCGACATAAAATCAGTAAAAATTCAAGGTGCTACAAGCGTATGCAAAGCCACTTTAGATATTTTAGAGGCTTTGTGTGATAAATATAAAAATTTAAGTATAAAAAATTTTGAAAAAAGTTTTTTTTCCGAGGGCTCAAAAATGACAAAAATTCGCGCAACAGAACCTATGTCTAGAAATGCATTAAAATTTATAGAAGATAAATATCAAAATAGAACATTTGATTCAACAAAAGAAGCAGCTATTAATATAAAAAAACTTATTGATTTGTTTAGGGATTTAATTTTAAAAACAGAGAGTCAAACCATAAAAAATGGCGCTTCTCTAATCCATAAAAATGATAAAATTTTAACTCATTGCCACTCATCAATTGTTGAAAAAATATTAATTTCTCAAAAAAATAAACAAATATCAGTCTATAATACTGAAGCACGCCCACTCATGCAGGGAAGAATTACATCTAAAAAATTAATCCAAAATAATATAAAAACAACAATGATAGTTGATTCTGCTGCTAGTTTTTTTCTATCTCCTCACTCGGGAAATTTAAAGATGGATAAGGTAATGTTGGGATGTGATGCAATTTCATTAGATGGTTCTGCGGTAAATAAGATTGGTTCCTATGGAATTTCATTAGCGTGTAAGGTAAATCAAATTCCTTTTTACATAACCGGGGCATTGCTTAAACTTGATTCTCAAAATACTATTAATATTGAAATAAGACATAATAGCGAAATTTGGGAAAATTTCACCTCTAAAAAATTAAATATTATAAATATCGCTTTTGACTATATACCATATGAATATATTACGGGAATAATTTGTGAATTTGGAGTTATAAAACCCATGGAAGTTAACGACTATATTCAAAAATATTATCCATGGATATTAGAAAGACAAATAAAATTTATAAAAACTTAATAAAAATATGAACAAAAAATCTTATATCAATCTAAACTATAAACCAGACAAAGATGATATTATCGCAACTTATAGAATTGAATCTAAATTAGGTCTGGAAAAAGCTGCGATTGAAGTTGCGGCTGAATCATCAATCGGAACATGGACTAAATTATCAACACTCACGCAAAAAACTTTTAACAAGTTAGCTTCTCAAATATTTTTTATAGATAAGAAAAAGAAAATTGTAAAAATTGCTTATCCAATTGAATTATTTGAATTAGGAAGTATCCCGCAACTTTTATCAGCTCTTGCTGGAAACATATTTTCAATGAAAACTATTGATAATTTACGTCTTGAAGATTTAAGTTTATCAACAAAATACATAAATTCATTTCAAGGACCATATTATGGAATTAATGGCGTAAGGAAATTAATGAATATAAAAAATAGACCACTTATTGGTTCTATTATTAAACCAAAAGTCGGATTAAATGTTCGACAGCATGCAAAATTAGCATATGATGTGTGGGTCAATGGGGTTGATGTTGTAAAAGATGATGAAAATTTAACAGATTTACCTTTTAATAAATTCAAAGACAGGGTTGTTGAGGTGATGAAATTAAAGAAAAAAGCAGAATTAAAAACCGGGCACAAAAAAATTCATGTTTTTAATATAACTTCTCCAATGGATAAAATGTTAAGTCGCGCAAAGTTTGTTAAAAAAATGGGTGGTAAATGCGTAATGGTTGATTTAGTTTCAGTTGGACTTGATAATGTTCAAGTTTTGAGACGCGCCAACTTAGGACTTATTATTCATGGACATCGTGCTGGACATTCAATGTTTACTAGAAATCCGCGTCATGGATTAAGTATGTTAGTTATTGCGAAATTAGCAAGACTCTCCGGAATTGATCAATTACACACAGGAACAGTTGTCGGAAAAATGGACGGATCTAGAGAAGAGGTAATAAAAATTAATGAATCAATAAAAGAAGATTTTGGTATTAATAGAGTGCTTAGAGAAAATTGGGGTAAAATAAAGCCAGTATTACCTATTGCATCGGGGGGGTTACATCCGGGACTTACAAAAAAATTGATTGATATTTTAGGTTGTGATTTAATAATAAATTATGGTGGCGGAATTCATGGTCACCCAAATGGTTCAATTTCTGGAGCTCGTGCATGTTATCAATCAATTGAACTTGCTCTAAATAAAAAAATTAAATTAGATAAAGAAAAATTTAAAGAATATTATGAATCGATTGAATATTGGAAAAACGGTAAATAAAATTCGAAGAAAATAAATTTATAAAAATAAAAAACAAACCTTAAACTTAAAAAATTATTTTCAAAATTAATATTTTATACTTAATTATTCAACACTATGTCTTTCTTTTTAAAATCAAAAAAACTAGATATTAAAACAGGATCCGAACCCATAGCAATGCTTCATGAAGAAGAAGCTTATCACTTTGGTATTCGTGCAGGGGATAAACTTCAAATTGCTTGGCGCGGTAAAAAAGCAATTGTAGAAGCCAACACATCACAAAAAAAAATTGAAAGAGGAACCCTTGGTTTATACAGTAATTTTTGGGATAAGTATCCATCACTACAAGAGGGCGAAATAGTTGAATTAAATTTTATTGAACGCGCTCAATCTGTCAACGCTATTAAGAAAAAAATATTTGGCAAACCTCTTTCAGAAGAAGACTGTAATTCAATAATAAAAGACATTGTTGAAAATAGATTATCAAATACCCAAATTGCATATTTTGTTGCTTCAACATACATGAAACCATTTTCTAATGATGAATTATATTTTATGACAAAAGCAATGGTAAAAAATGGTAGTGTTTTAGATTTACGAAGAACAGTTATAGTTGATAAACATAGTTTCGGTGGAGTAGCTGGAAACGAAGCTGCAATGATAGTTGTTCCTATTGTTGCGTCTCTTGGTATAACAATACCAAAAACATCTTCTCGTGCAATTACTTCAGTTGCTGGAACTGCTGATACTATGGAGGTATTGTGTCCCGTAGATCATGATGTGAAAAAATTAAAACAAATAGTAGAAAAAACAAATGCGTGTCTTGTGTGGGGTGGTGGACTTGATTTAGCGCCAGCGGATGACAGAATTATAAAAATTAATTACCCAATGTCTTTAGAAAGTTATGATAAAGCCATTATATCAATCATGGCTAAAAAAATTGCAGTATCTGCAACACATATTGTAATTGATTTACCGGTTGGCGAAACAACAAAAATTCCAACATTGGCTGATGCAAAAATTATAAAAGAAAAATTTGAATATTTGGCAAAAAAATTTAAGGTAAAAATTGATGTTGTGATATTACCAGTTAGAGATCCAATAGGAAAAGGAATCGGTCCTGCTCTTGAGGCTCGTGATGTACTTCGAGTACTACAACAAAAAGAAAATAGACCGGGAGATTTAGAAAGTGAAGGAATTAGAATGTCTGCTCATGTGTTGGAGCTTTGTAAAAAAGCTAAAAAAGGACAGGGGGAAGGTTTAGCATGGAAACAATTACAAAGTGGCGAGGCTTGGAAAAAAATGCAAGAAATTATAAAAGCACAAGGCGGAAAAGCAAATATTGATTCAGAGGATATTACAATTGGCGCTGTAAAAAATTATATTACTGCAAAAAGAAATGGAAAAATATTTCTCGTTAACCAAAAAGCAATAAATGATGTTTGTCGTACACTTGGAGCACCAAATGACAAACTAGCTGGAATTTATTTAAATAAAGAATTTGGAAATAGAGTCAAAAAAGGTGAGAGGTTGTTTACACTATATGCTCAGAGTAACGAAAGAATGAATCTTGCGTTAAATGCAATCAAAAATGGATTAGAAATTTTTAAAATTGAATAATTAATGTTAAGCAAAAAAATAAATGTCGCTATTGGCTTAAGCGGCGGAGTTGATTCATCTGTCGCTGCTTTTTTATTAAAAGAGCAAGGATATAATGTAGTTGCTTATTATATGAAAAATTGGTCAACAGACATTGGAAAATTCAAATGCCCATGGAAAGAAGATCATGAATATGCACTTAGAACAGCGGATCATTTAAAAATTCCTATTTACACACTCAACTTTGAAAAAGAATACAAAGAAAAAGTTGTTGATTATTTATTTGATGGATATAAAAAAGGAATTACACCAAATCCAGATATAATGTGCAATAAAGAAATAAAATTCAAATTATTTTTAGATAAAGTTACTCGTATTGGTGCTGATTTTATATCAACTGGACATTATGCAAGAATAAAAAAAGATGAAAAAAATATTTATCATTTGTTAAAAGGAAAAGATTCAAACAAAGATCAAAGTTATTTTCTATATACTTTAAATCAAAAACAATTATCAAAAATTATTTTCCCGATCGGTGAATATAATAAATCAGAAATAAGACAAATTGCTAAACGCGCTAAATTGCCAACAGCGGAAAAGCCAGATTCACAAGGAATTTGTTTTATTGGGGAAGTAAATATCTCTGAATTTTTAAAAACTCAAATCAAACCCAAGAAAGGTGATATAATTACAACGGATGGGAAAAAAATAGGAACACACGATGGTGTTTACTATTATACAATAGGTCAACGAAAAGGAATTGGCGTTGGTGGAGGAATACCATATTTTGTTGTAAGTAAAAATATTGAAAAAAATCAGTTAATTGTAGCTCGTGGTTCTTGGAGTGAAGAATTGTTTTATGAATCATGTGAAGTTACAGATTTATCATGGACACATAAGGAAGCAAAATTACCATTAAAATGTAATATTAAAACTAGATACAGGCAAATTGATCAACAATGTGAACTTATAAAACACAAAAATAATATAAGAGCTATTTTTAAAGAAAAACAACGCGCCATTACATCTGGACAATCTGCGGTGTTCTATAAAAAAGATGAATGTCTTGGCGGAGGCATTATAATTTAAAATTAAAACTATGATAAATTACTACCAAAAAATGTTAAAAAGTTCGAAACTTAGAAAATTGAAAGATTTTAGAGTTGGTAGTGCGATTATAGCATTTGATTTGCAAGAAGAGGAATTAAAACTCTTATCATCAAAATTTTCTTTAGATTATGGACTTTTAAATGATGCTTTGGATCCATATGAAGCTCCTCGTATGGAAATAAAAAAGGGGTTAATTTATATTTTTGCAAGATTTCCAAAACAAAAAAAATCAACAGATCAAATATTTACAAATCCAATACTTTTAGTTATGGGTCAGGATTTTTTACTTTCTGTTTCTCAAGAAGAACCACTTTTTATAAAAAATTTACTAAAGAAAAACGAATGTTTCACAACGCAAAGAACAAAATTACTTTTAGAAATAATTAATCAAACTGAATATTTGTATAATAATCTCTTAACAACAATTCATAAAAAAATAAATTATTTTAGTTTTAATATTGAAAAATTAAAAGATAAAGATGTTTATAGTTTTTTAAACTTTGAAATTTTGTTAAATGAATTCTTAAATGCATTAATTCCATTTCGTCATATTTTAGAGACAATGAGACAGGGAAAAATAATTGAACTTTATGAAGATGACAAAGAATTGATTGATGATATAAAACTTTTAAACGAACAATTAATAGAGCGAGCAAAAAGTGGTCTATCAAACTTAGTTAATATTAGAAAATCATACGAAGTTATTACTACGAATAAATTAAACAAAACAATGAAAATTCTAACCACAATAACCGTTGTTTTAACTCTTCCAACTATGATTTCAAGTTTTTATGGAATGAATGTTCATCTTCCATATGCTGATAAACCTTGGATTTTTGGCGTGCTAATGGGAATTATGATACTTTCTATAATTATTTTTTTGATTATTTTTAGAAGAAATAAATAAGTATTTTGGCTTAAAATAAACCTAATCGTGGTATTGACTTTTTTATAAATTGTGCTATTATTTGCTATTGTTCTTTTACAAATAAAACCAAAAAATGTTACTGGAGGTAACAATGAAAAAAAATCTAATTATTTTGGCTGTCATTATGATGATGGTCGTGGTTTCCCTGAATTCGACAGTGAATGTGTACTTAACCAATATGGTTAATGGCGCACCTCAAGACACAATCACTGTTTTGACCAATGCAGAGGATCAGGTATTTATAACCTTCACCGTAGAAAACGGTGAAACAGAACCGATTATTCTGCAATGCGTGAATTTTTCTTGCTGGAATCTAAATCTCCCGGCTCCAGAACCAAACATTCAGTTTTATATGGTTACCAACGATGGACAATGGAATCCTAGCAATAATTCAATAATGGATTTAAAATTTCAGAATATTGGAACCATTATTCAACCAAATACCAGTAAGACATTTGTGGTGATGGGTAATATTTGGGACAATTCCAATGGTGGGGCAAAATTCTCTCTTGGATTGTGTAGTTCTGAAAATTTCCAGATAACTGGACAAAATTCTGGAGAAACCCACTTTGCGAATATGATTGGCCCGTATCAGGATAATATATTTCACATTATCAATAAGTGGGAACCAATGCACAGACTATCCATGGCTCCATTAGTAAATCCAGTAGAAATTCATCAAAATTACTACCAAGATCACTTCTGGGTTTATCCCGGACAGAGTTTCTGGAGTTATTTAAGTGTGAATTCGCTACCGAATTCACTTCCAAACTCTATTGTTACTATGGATTCCAGAACTATTTTTGGAGGCGCGCCCGGACTAATCAATCCAGGAGATGGTAACTTTTTTGTTACTGATTATTTACCTGGTCTAGCTTACGCGTGGCATCCAGAATACAGTACATTTCAAATGTCATGGACATCTCCTAATGTAATTGGAGTAAATGACGTTTTTCTGTACGAAACACTGATTAAAACTAACCTCACTTATCTGGATCCCGACCAGATCCAAAGTGAATACACCTCAATTGAAACAGGGAATTTTAATCCTCTATTTGGAATGATAACAAAATGTGCTCAATATGAGCGTGTATATCACCCATACCAAGCCATAAAATTAGATGTGAGTGGTGATGGTATTTTTAGTCAAGATGATCTTGATATGTGCCAACAATATAATGTTGGTAATATAAATCTATATGGGACGAATTTTAACAATAATTCCGCTCCAAATATATCTCGATCATCAGTACTTTTCTTTTACCCCAACATGTTCGATCAATGGCTGGGAAATGTATACTTGAACCATCCAGACGAACCAATTGTCCAAGGACTTGGCATTGGTCAACCGTATGACGGAACCTGGCCAAACATCACTGAAGTGACATTCAATCAAACCGGAAATACAATTACAGTTAACACCAGCGGAAATTGTATTGGTGTTTTTGGCAAATTACCAAATGGTGAAGACTGGAACACTGTAATTTTCATGAACGGAGCAGAAAACCTCTGTTGGTCAAGTGATCGAAGGCATTCCATTGAACCTGAAAAAATTCAGATGAATCGTTCCGGCGAAGGGATACAAATCCAAATCCCAGAAGGTCTGAGTCATATTGATGTTCAGGCGAGAAGCTTGGCTCAATATGTTGACAATGATGACTCAATAACTCCCGCCATCACTCCAACTCTAGGCAACGCATATCCAAACCCCTTCAAAACTCAAACATCAGTCTCTTATAACCTGCCAAAATCTGGCAATGTGGAGATTGGTGTTTACAACATCAAGGGACAGTTGATTAAAACCCTAATTAACGAAACCAAATCTTCCGGCGAACACAATATAAGCTGGAATGGAATAGACCAAAATGGTCATTCCGTTGCCACTGGCATTTACTTTTTCAAAATGGTGAGTGGAAAATACTCTGCCATCAAAAAAGTGATGCTAGTAAAATAATTTCCTGCTGAAGTCCGCCTAATCTAGTCACACCTAAAGGGCGGACTAAGCGATTCCTCCAAAGCTCCCTCGAGGCATAAGCCAAAAGGGAGCTCTTTTTTTATTTAAATTATTGACAAAAGTGTAATTAAATGGAATAATTAATTATAGCAAAGGAGGATCATATGAAAAAGCTAGTAATAGTTACAACACTTGTCTTGATCATTACTTTTTCGTATGGTCAAGGCATTCTGACTATTTCCAGTTCCAATTCCAATTCCCAAACAAAACTCTCTTTTTCTTTACAAGAAACTGCATTTGTTAATATTTCTGTTTACAACATAAAAGGTCAACACATTGTAACTCTTGTAAATGGAAAAATGAGCCCTGGAAATCACAAAATAATATGGAATTGGACTGACAAAAACAAAAACAGGGTTTCCAATGGAATCTACCTGTTCAAACTTACGTGTGGGAAATACACTCCCACTCGTAAAATAATACTACTGAAATAATCCTTACCACAACCCTCTTATAGCAATAGCTTCAAGGGGGTTCTTCTTTTTCCGTTACTTTTTTAAGGGATTTTTCTTTACTTTTTATTCTATAAAATATAAAATATTAATAGTGCAATTCTTATATGTACATGCGAATTATAAAAATAATATAAATAATTAATAAAAAGTGATTTAATTTATCCAAAATTATTTTATTTAATTACCGAAACAAAATTAGAATCACTAATTAGAATTATGGGAATTATTGGTATAGCATAAAACTTATGTTATCATCTGAAATTAGAAAAAAATATATAGAATTTTTTAAAGAAAGGGGACATGTGGAACTACCAAGCGCTTCTTTAATTCCAGAAAATGACTCTACTACTTTATTTAATACTGCCGGAATGCAACCTTTAATTCCGTTTCTTATGGGAGAACCTCACCCAGCAAATAGCGCAATTGTAAATTGTCAAAAATGCGTAAGAACTGGAGACATTGGAGAAGTTGGCGACTCAAGTCACTTAACATTTTTTGAAATGCTCGGAAATTGGCCACTTGGATTTTATGGCAAAAAAGAAGCCATTGAATATAGTTTTGAATTTTTAACAAACAAAAAATGGCTTGGAATAGATCCGAATAAATTATACATAACAGTTTTTGAAGGTGATAAAGATGTTGAAAAAGATACTGAATCAATAAAAATTTGGCAAGAATGTTTTAAATCAATTGGAATAGAGGCGCAAGAAAATCAAAGAATTTTTCCACTTGGAAAAAAGGATAATTTCTGGGGACCAGTTGGCGCAAGTGGACCATGTGGGCCTGATACGGAAATGTTTATCGATATTGGATTAGAAAAATGTAGCGATAATTGCCAACCAGGATGTAATTGCGGAAAATATATAGAAATTTGGAATGATGTTTTCATGTTTTATTACAAAAATTTAGATGGAACTTATAAGTTGTTAGACAAACCACAAATTGATACTGGGTTTGGACTAGAACGCGCAACTTGTATATTAAACAACTTAGATAATGTTTATGACACAGATTTATTTGTTCCAATCGTTAATGAAATTAAAAAATTGTCAAACATTGAAAATCCCGATCTTAAGCAATTAAAATCAATTAGAATAATTTCTGACCACATAAGAAGCGCTGTATTTATAATGGGCGATGATTTGGGAATTTGTCCATCAAATTTAAATCAAGGATATGTCGTAAGACGACTAATTAGAAACGCGATTCGTCATGCTAAATTAATTGGAATAAAAGATGTTTTCACTTTTAAAATTGCTGAAGTCATAATTGAACTTATGGATGAGTTTTATGGAGAACTCAAGAGAAATAAAAATTTTATAATAAATCAATTAATTGAAGAAGAAAAAAAATTTTCCAAAACACTTGAAAATGGATTAAAAGAGTTTAATAAATTAAATACTGTTAATGGTTCTGATGCTTTTAAACTTTATTCAACTTACGGATTTCCAGTTGAAATGACAATTGATTTGATAAACGAAAGGGGATTAACTTTTGATATGGATGAATTCAATGCTGAATTTGGAAAACACAAAGAATTATCAAGAACTGCTTCTTGTGGAATGTTCAAAGGTGGACTTGCGGATCACAGTGAAATTGTAACCAAATATCACACAGCAACTCATTTACTACATCAAGCACTTCGAGAAACATTAGGAAATCATGTAGAGCAACGCGGTTCAAATTTAACAACAGAAAGAATGCGTTTTGATTTTTCGCATCCTGACAAGTTAACACCGGAGCAATTACAAATAATTGAAGATTTAGTAAATAAAAAAATAAAAGAATCAATTCCAGTATTGTGCGAATTGAAACCACTTGATGAGGCAAAAAAATGTGGGGCAATAGGACTTTTTGGGAATAAATATGGAGACCAAGTAAATGTTTATACAATTGGAGATTTTAGCAAAGAAATTTGTGGTGGACCACATGTACAAAATACTTCTGAACTGGGACATTTTAAAATTATAAAAGAAGAATCCGCTTCAAGTGGCGTAAGAAGAATAAAAGCGATTTTAGAATAAACCAATCTTACAATTTTATTCAAATATATGTTTTGTCATAAGTGCGGAGAAGAATTATTAAAAGAGGCAAAATTTTGCTCTTATTGCGGTACAGAAATTACTAAAATCTCTAAAAAAAAGAAAAATAATAAACACCCAGACGAAGATAAAGTAAAGTCTAGTAAAAAAAGAATATTCGATATAATAAAATGGATTATTGTGATATTAGCATTCATTGCGGGCGTTGTAGCAGGCGGAGATTTTTTATTATTAAATGGCATCGTAAATGCCCTTATTTGGTTTGGAATTTTATCCTTGATTTCGATTTTTATTTTTCCCAAATCAAAAAATCAAAAAAATAAAGCAAACATTATGAAGCCTACAAAAATTCTTACACCAGAAGAAAAAAAATTAAAAAAAGAAGAATATAGTCTCAATGCAGCAAAATTAGTGAATACTATATATCTCACCCTTATTTTCTATCCGTTAATATTCGCATTTTCTCTATTGTTAATATTTACCAAGACCAAATTACGTATATGGTTTTTATTCATAAATATAGTGATCATTGGTTTAGTAGTATTCCTACATTATCGACGCAATAAGATAAATAAAAAATTAAAGAAACTAACAAAATTAAAGAAACTAACGAAGAAGAATTTTATACAATTTAAAAATTAAAATAAAAAAATGAAAAAAATAAAAATTTTGATTATCCTACCAATGTTTATATTTTTAGCATTGGCAAATTTTCAATTCACAAAAGCAGAGGAATATATTGTAGACCCAAGCGAATTACCCAGAGAAGACGCATTTAAAGCAATAGTAAAAATTTATACATTTTATGAGGATACTGATAATTATTTAACAACAAGTGGATCTGGTTCTGGAATTATTATAGATAAAAATGGTCTTGTACTTACAAACTATCATGTAGTAACAGAAGAAGATGAATTTGATGAAAGTGAATTACCAACATCTTATAAAGTGTGCATACCTCAAACAATTAACAATAAACCTGATTGTAAATATAGCGCAAAACTTATCGCAAGAAATAAAGATTTAGATGTCGCTATTTTAAAAATAGAAATCATAAATAATTTAAGCCCAATAATAAAAAATTTTCCATATTTAAATCTTAATTCAACTGATACAACAAATATAAATGATAAAGTAATAGCCCTAGGATATCCAGCAATAGGTGGGGATACAATAACAATAACAAGTGGCATCATAAGTGGTAAGGAATCAAAATATGGAAAAAATTGGATAAAAACAGATGCAATAATTTCATTTGGCAATTCTGGTGGAGCAGCAATAGATGAAAATGGCAATATTATAGGAATTACAAGTCGCACCCATTCTGATTTAGTTGGAAGTTTGGGTTATATTACCAATATTAATTCTTTGAATTCGTGGATAAATCAAAACAAAAATCTTCCACCACAGGATAATCATTTGCTAAATAAAACTAAGAATTTTATAAAAAGACAGAATATATTAGAAACAGCTCCGTTTTTCTTAAACGAAAATAACCCATATTTAATAATAACAAAACCCGAAGGTTGGGTATTTTCATTTGAACAAGAAAGCATAATATCAGTATATAATGAAAATGATGAAGATTCTGGTTATTTGGAGCTTGAAATGTCAAAAATGCCTTATTTTATAAGTGTAGATCATGCTATATCAATATATAAAAGCACAATAACTATTCCAACAGCTGTCAATTTTAATAAAATAGAAGATGTTAATATCAATGGCAGATGGGGTAAAAAATTATTAATCTCTAGATATGGAGCTAGCCACAATGAAATGGAAAACATATATCTTTTTCCAGTACAAAATATATTAATTCAAATATCTTATGATTATGGAAAAAATGATAAAGATAAAACAAATATTGATAATATGATAAATTCTCTTATTACTAGAGATTCTGATATAGTTTTTAATGAAATATACGAATATGTAAATCAAGATCCCGTTTTTAGCATAAAAACAAAAGATAACTTACCAATTGCAATATTAAATTCCAAAACATCGCCAATTGTTATTTTAAATAAAACAAATGATAATTTTTTCGCTGGCATTAAAATAGAAAAGACTAACGATAATTCAGAAAATCTAAGCAATGAAGAATATTTAGACAACATAAAACAAATGATACAAACATCTAACCAAATGGGTACATATCTTGATATTGAATTTAAAATAATAAATTCAAATGCTCATTATAGTATAAACAATGAAATAAAAGATGCTATAATGCTCGAATCAGAAATATACAAACCAAGCGAAAAGAAAAAAATTATCCATAGTATAAATTATTTTATAAAAATACAAAATGCATATATTAATATATCTCTTACTCTACAAGAAAATGATACTACAAAAATAAACAATGCTAAAAAAGAATTTAATGAAATGGTAAAAAGCTTTTCACTAACAGATACGCCAAACATTGTAAATTATGACCATGAAGATATTTCCGTTACAAAACCAGTTAATCAAGTTAATCAAGTTTATGACAAAAAACTAGCAACAAAATTAATGGGAAAACTTTTATTACAAGTAGAAGACAAAGGAAGAATATGGTATGTAAATCCAGGTGATTCAAAAAGATATGAAGTAACATTTGCTAATGCGCTTCCTTTATTTGAAAAACTATCCTTAGGAATATCCAATAAAGATTTAAATCAAATATCAGAGAATAAATATACAACCCTAGGAAATAGATTAAAAGGCAAATTACTTTTACAAGTAGAAGATAAAGGAAGAATATGGTATATAGATTTAAAAGGTATGAAACACGAAGTAACATGGGATAATTTAATGGATTTATTCACCAAACTTTCCCTTGGGATAACAAACGCAAACCTTGATAAAATTCAAGAAGGATTTTTAGAATAATTTGTTTCAGATAAAAATTGCCATTAATGTATATAAATCACTATTGACAAATTTTTCAAAAAAGCTATAATTTACTTAAATAATATAAGCTTTTATATTGTTTGTTTTATTTGACAAATTAACAAAAATAGAATAAATTAATATAGCTCACTTAAATAATTGAGTGAGGTTATTTATGAAAAACAAAAAAGAAAAAAACATTAATAAAGAATTTATAGAAGTAGATGGAGTTGTCACAGAGGCGTTGCCAGCAACTCAGTTTAAAGTGCAGTTAGATAATGGTCATGAAATAATAGCATATTTATCTGGCAAAATGCGTATGTTTAAAATAAGACTTCTTCCCGGAGACAAAGTAAAAATAGAAATGACTCCATATGATTTAAATCACGGAAGAATAACTTATAGATATTAAGTCTGAAATATGAGGTTTGAAAACTAAATATTTCAGCCTTAATAACTTAGTATAATTGAGTATTATATTATAAAAGATAATCAATTATCCAGAGTTATTTAATTAACAAAAAATTATATCGAGCTAATTGACTTAAACCTCATTGAGTTCGAAATGTAAAAATATGAAAGTAAGACCATCAGTAAAAAAAATATGTAGGGATTGTAAGGTGATTAGAAGAAATGGCCGACTTAGATGTATTTGTAAAAATCCAAAGCACAAACAAAGACAAGGTTAAAAATTAAGCAATTAAGAATAAAGTTCAAAGTATAAAGTTATAAAATTCACACTTCAAACTTCGAACTTAAAAATTAACATTATGGCTAGAATAGCGGGAGTAAATATACCACAGGAAAAAAGAATAGAGATATCTCTTACTTATATTTATGGTATAGGTAAAAATACAGCTAATAAAATATTAAAAGAAACAAAAATTAATCCAGACACAAGAGTAAAAGATTTATCAGAAGAAGATTTAAATAAATTAAGAGCTATCATAGAAAAAAAGTTAAGAGTAGAGGGTGATCTAAGAAGAGAAATTCTTATGAATATCAAAAGATTAAAAGATATAAAATCATACAGGGGCTCAAGACATGCAAAAAATTTACCAACTCGTGGTCAAAGAACAAAAACAAATTCACGCACAGTAAGGGGAAATAAACGTATATCAGCTGGTTCAGGTAGAAAACCAGCAGCACAAAAAACTTAATCAATAATTAATTTGCAATAATTAACTCTTGGAAGTTAATCTAGCAACATACAATCGATTAAATAATATGGCAGGTAAAAAAGCAATAAAATCAAAGAAAAAAAAGAAAATTAGCGTAAAAAGAGGAAGAGCATATATAAGCGCTACCTATAATAATACAATAATAACCCTTACTGATCATAATGGTAATGTTTTATCTTGGAGTTCAGCTGGAATTATGGGATTTAAAGGACCTAAAAAAGCAACTCCCTATGCTGCTGAAGTAATTGCAAAAGATGCCGTAACAAAAGCTAAGGTTTACGGACTTGAAGATGTTGATGTTTTTGTAAAAGGAGTCGGTGCTGGACGCGACGCTTCAATAAGAGGCATACATTCTGGGGGATTAAATATCATTTCAATAAAGGATGTAACACCAATACCACATAATGGTTGTCGTGCACCAAAACCAAGAAGGGTCTAATTTTAATTAAATAAATTTATTTTATATGAGAAAAGTCAGTTCAAAATGTAAACAATGTAGAAGAGAAGGTGCAAAACTTTTTCTAAAGGGAGAAAGATGTAAAAGCGCTAAATGTGCAATGATAAAAAAGAATTATAAACCTGGAGTTCATGGTCCAAAAAGAGCCATGACAAAACTATCAGCATATGGAAAACAACTTAGAGAAAAACAAAAAGCTAAAAGAATCTATGGAATGCTTGAAGCACAGTTTTATAATTTAGCAAAAAAAGCAATGAAAAATAAAAAAGACGCTGGTAAAACAATGTTGGCATTGCTTGAAAAAAGATTTGATAATGTAATTTATAGATTAAAATTAGCTCCATCTAGAATTGCAGCTAGACAATTAATATCACATTCTCAATTTACAATAAATGGACGCACAGTAAATATAGCCTCCTACACAACAAAATTAGGAGATCAAATAAAAGTAAAAGAAACTAAATCAAAAAGTAAATATTGGGAAAAAATAAAAGAAGCAATCAAAAATGAAAAAGACATACCTACTTGGCTTGCATTAGACAATAAAAATCTCACAGCACAAATAACCGCAGAGCCAAATGTTGAAGATGTTGCCAACTTTATTGATTCATCTCTTATCATTGGGTTCTACTCAAGATAAGCTTTATAAATTTAACAAAAAATCAAAATGGAAAAAATTCCCTTACCAAACAACATAGAATATAAAGAGGTAAAAAAGAACCAAACTCAAATTACCATAGAGCCTCTTTTTCCAGGTTATGGAATTACAATTGCAAATCCATTAAGGAGAGTACTTTTATCATCTCTTACTGGAGCAGCTATAACAAAAATTAAAATCAAAGGCGTCAAGCATGAATTTTCTTCTTTACCACATTTAAAAGAAGATATAGTTGATCTAATTTTAAATATCAAAAAAATTAGAATAAAAATGTATCAAGAAGAACCTGTTCAATTAATATTGAAAGCTAAAGGAGAGAAAAAAATTACTGCTGGCGATATAGAAAAAAATGCCCAAGCTGAAATTGTAAATCCAGAACTTGTTTTGGGTCATTTGACAGATAAAAATGCGGATATTGAAATAGAATTTACAGTAAAACGTGGTAAGGGGTATGTAACCGTAGAAGAAAAAACAAACGAAGACATAGCTGTAGATGAAATTAGCATTGATTCATTATTTACTCCAATTGTTAATGTAAGTTTTAATATAGAAGCCGTAAGAGTAGGAAAAATTACAAATTATGAGAAATTAATTATGAAAGTTGAAACAGATGGAACTATTTCCCCAAGAGAAGCTTTTGAAAATGCTAGCAAAATATTAATTGATCATTTATCATTATTATCTGGAGAAGATTATAATCAGGAAGATGAAAAACAAGAAGAAGAACAAGAAGAAGAAAAAAAAGAAAAAGTTGATAAAAAAGAAAAATCAACGAAAGAAAAAAAAGAGAAAAAGGAGAAAAAATCTAAAAAATAAAGACAATTATCAGTTATCAGCTCTTTGTGGTTAATAGCTGAAAAACTAAATACTAAAAGTTAATAATATGCGACATCAGAATAAGAACAAAATATTAGACAGAAAAAAAGGACCAAGAACAGCATTAATAAAAAATTTAGCTGGTCAAGTTATTTTATTTGAAAAAGTAAAAACAACATCTGCAAAAGCAAAAGTTATAAAACCGTATGTAGAAAAACTAATAACAAAATCAGCTAAAAATGATGTAGCAACCAGAAGATATTTAATAACAAAATTAAACTCAGTAAAAGCTGTAAAAAAATTACTTGAAATATGGGGTCCAAAATTTAAAGAAACAAAAGGCGGATATCTAAAAATTACAAAATCAGGAGAAAGAAAAGGAGATGGAGCAGAAATGGTATATATAACATTTACTAAATAAATTATATGAGTTCTATAAAAAGAGAAAAATTAACAATAGATGCGACAGATAAAATAATGGGAAGAATTGCAACTCAAATCGCCATGCATCTTATGGGTAAAACAAGAGTTGATTACAAACCAAATATAGATATGGGTGGTTCTGTTGATGTTTTAAATGTTTCAAAAATGAAATTATCTGGTAAAAAAATAGAACAAAAACTTTACCAAAGACCAACTCCATACATTGGACATTTAAAAACTACTCAATTAAAAAATATTTTCCCACAAAAAGCTGACTGGGTATTGACAAAAGCAGTATATAGAATGCTACCAAAAAATAAACTAAGAGATCAAATGATAAAAAGATTACACTTTAAAAATTAATATCTTAATTAAATATGGCAACAAATAAAGAACAATATCAATACGGCATAGGGAGAAGAAAAGAAGCAACCTGCAGTGTTAGATTATACCAAGAAAAAGGGGAAATAACTGTTAATGACAAATCTTTAAATGAGTATTTTAAAAATAAAAATCTTGTTGACTTAGCTCTAGAATCATTAAAAGTATTAAACCTCATTGGAAAATATAGAATCACAATCAAAACAAGTGGTGGTGGCATAAAATCTCAAGCAGAATCAATAAGATTAGCAATTGCTAGATCTTTAATAAAAATTGATCCGGAATACAAAAAAACATTGAAAAGTGCAGGTTTGTTAACAAGAGATCCTCGCTCAAAAGAAAGAAAAAAACCAGGATTAAAGAAAGCAAGAAGAGCACCACAGTGGTCAAAACGTTAATTTTAAACTTATTCGATATAATTATAAAAGATCCTTCATTAGATGGGTCTTTTATTTATACTGTTTTTAGTATAAAATAATATCTATGGATAAATCACCGTCAAATAAAATAGTAAAAAACACCGGATATTTTACCGGTGCTCTTATTTTACAAAAAATAATTTCATTTATATATTTTTCATATCTCGCAACTCAATTAGGTGCAGAAAATACAGCTCAATATTTTTTTGCACTTTCTTTTTCAACAATATTTTCCGTTTTTGTAGATTTTGGACTTGCAAATTTAATAAATAGAGAAATTGCCAAAAATCAAGAATCAGATCAAAAACTTCTTTCAAATGCAATGGGAATTAAACTACTAAACTCTGTTTTTGTATTTATTATAATAATATTTACTTCTAAAATTTTAGGATACTCAAACTATCTAATAAAAATGATCTTACTCTCATCTCTTATAATGATTCTAGATAATTTTACTTCATTGTTTTTTGCTATTCTACGCGGAAAGCATAATTTAAAATATGAAAGCATTTCTTCTGTCGCATTTCAAATAATAGTTGCATTTATTGGTTATGTAATACTTCAAACCACAAAAGATCCATTTACTTTGCTCTTTGCTTTACTATTTGCGAGTACTATTAATCTTATTTATTCATCTTTTATTATTTCTTCTAAATATAAGCTGTCGATTAAGGCAAGTTTTGATAAAAAATTTATAAAAATACTTTTAATTGCAGCTTTTCCTTTTGCAATATCTTCCATATTTACAAGAATTTCTGGGAATATTGATTCAGTCATACTTTCAAAAATGTCCACACAAAAAGCTCTTGGTTGTTATGCATTAGCATATAAAATAACATTTGCATTTCAATTTATACCAATGGCTTTTTCAGCGTCTCTCTATCCAGCTTTTACACATTTTTACAACTATGAAAAAGAAAAATTATACAGTATTTTCAATAAAAGTTTAAAATATTTACTCCTGATAAGTATGTCCATTAGTTTTGGAATTATTGCAGTAGCGTATCCGGTAATACTGAAAATTTATGGGAAAGACTTTCTTGATTCAGTGTTAACTTTAAAAATATTAATACTCAATTTACCATTTATATTTTTAACATTCCCAACTGGAGCATTTTTAAATGCTTGCAACTTACAAAAAATTCATACAAAAAATATCGGCATAATGATGATTACAAGCATAATTTTAAACTTTATATTAATTCCTATTTATGCCCAAAATGGAGCTGCTATTGCCTCTGTTTTATCATCTATTTTATATTTGGTATTAAATATTAATAGTTCAATTAGAAAAATAGAATATAAAAGCAGAGAATTAATAATAAACTTTGTAAAAATACTTTTAGCTTGTGGAATTATGTATATAGTGGTTATATTTACAAACAAAACCATAAACCTTATAGTTGCTATTATTTTTGGCATATTTTCATACATTTTGTCAATATTATTACTCAAAATACTAGATAAAACAGATACACAAACCATATTGAGTATATTCTTAAAAAAAAATAAATCTCAAGCTGATAATATCTCATAATTTACACTCTAAAACTTTGCTATATTATAAAAAATAGCATATAATTTATTGTATATGAAACTGATTTTCAAAAACAAAATCGGTATGTTTTTAGTAATAGTGGTGTGTTTATTTTCTACCTATTTTTTTGATATACAGAATAAAAATACTGGGGAATTTATAATACAATCCACAAACAATGACATTAGAAAAATAAACATCTCTCTAGATAATTTTGATAATGTAAAACAAAGAATATTATCTAACCCAAAAATTAAATCAATTTCTCAAAATTATAATTATCATATATCTGCATACCCAAATGATCCTGAATATATTTCTCAAGATTATTTAAAGCAAATAAACGCTGAACAAGCCTGGACTTGGGTAACCGATGCAAACGATGTTATTGTTGCTGTAATTGATACTGGAATTGACTATAATCACCCAGATTTAAAAGATAATATTTGGAAAAACGGAAAAGAAATTCCAGATGACGGAATTGATAATGATCAAAATGGCTATATTGATGATTATTATGGATGGGATTTTGTTAATAATAAATCTGATAATAGTGTTAAATTAAGTGTTGGGTACAATAAACATGCGGTAAATCACGGAACTGCAGTTGCTGGAATAATCGGAGCTGTTGGTGGTAATAAAGAGGGCATTACTGGAGTAGCTTGGAAAATAAAAATGATGTCGCTTCGCGCACTAGATAGTCAAGGAAATGGCAATACCTATGATGTAGCTCGCGCTATTGATTATGCTATAAAAAACGGCGCAAATATAATTAATCTTAGTTTTGTAGGTGATAATGATGATGAAATACTAAGAAATTCTATAGAAAGAGCTTACAACGCAGGCGTTATAGTAGTTGCTTCATCTGGAAATGAAATGGGCGCAGGAACTGATTTAACAAAAAATCCTAAATATCCCATATGTTATGACTTAGGGAAAAATACTGTAATTGGAGTTGGTTCTGTGGATAAAGATAATCAATTATCTACTTTTTCAAATTATGGTGAATCTTGCATAGATATATTAGCACCAGGAGAAAATATTTACAGCACCAAGGTTTATCAACCACAGCTTAGTGCTTTTTCAAAAAAATATGGCAATTCACAATATGGAACATCATACGCAGCGCCAATGGTAACTGGAGCAGTTGCACTTATAAAATCAATAGACAGAACATTTTCCAATGAGGAAATAATTCAAATATTAAAAGACAGTGCAAAAAATATTTCCTTTAAAAATTTTAGTCACAGAAAACAAATTGGTTTTGGTTTGCTAGATGTAAATCAGGCAATAATAGAAGCTCGGAGACATAAGGCTAATAAAGAAATCTCCATAATAACTACTCAAAACTATTCTAATAAATTAAATATAAAAATATTTAATCAAAAAACGAAAACAAGTCTTGAAAAAATTCTTCCATCTAATAATTATAATTATCACAGAGTTGAATCTGGGGATGTAGATGGAGATGGAAAACAAGAAATAATTATAATGTCATTTCGCGCGCCAAATGCTGTAATATACACATATTCCAATGAATTTAAATTGCTCGCAAAATTTACAATAAAATCAAAATCAATACCTTCAATATCCATAGGGGATTTATATAATACAAAAAGAGAGAAAATAATTATCGGACATTCAAATGAACCAAAATTAGAAATATATGATTTTCAAGGAACTTTATTGAATAGTTTCTATGCATATAACAAAGATTATAAATTTGGACTATCTGTGTCTGTATGCGACTATGACAATGATAAACAAATGGAAATAATAACAGCTCCTGGGATTGGAGGTGGACCACATATTAAAATTTTTGATAAAAATGGCGGCTTAAAAGATAATTTTTTTGCTGGTAATAAAAATTTTAGAGGTGGATTAAATATTGATTGTAAAACAGATAATTTTTTAAATGAGGCGCAAATAGCTGTTGCTCCTAAAAGTGGTAGTTCTTCATATATTTTAATATATAATTCAAAAAGAGAACTAATAAATAGTTTTATGGCATACCAATCATCGTATAAAAAAGAAGTATATGTAAAAATTTATGATGTTGACTCTGATTATCAAAATGAAATAATAACTTCCCCTGGTATTGGTGGTGGAGCACATATAAAAATTTTCGAAAAAAGTGGAAAATTAATAAATGAATTTTTCGCATATAATAAAAATCAAAACTATGGATCTTATATAGGTTTATTAAAAAAAGATGAATTTAATAAATAAATATAAAAATTTAATTATTCAAATAATAAAATTTGGAATTATTGGCCTCATCAATACGGTTATTGATTTTTTTATATACATATCTCTAACAAGAAATTGTGAATTTTTTACAAAATATTACATAATAGCGCACATATCTTCTTTCTTTGTAGCTAATATGTTTAGTTTTATAATGAATAAAAATCTCACATTTCAATCTGATAATCAAAACATAATAAAAAAATATCTTAGTTTTGTTTCCGTAACAATAATCTCTTTATTGATATCTGGAGCATGTCTTGTTGTAAGTGTTCATTATTTTGGTATTTCAGATATACTTGGAAAAATTTTAGGAACAATACTTGGAATGATTTGGAATTTTATTATGTATAAACAAAAAGTGTTTAAAAAAAATAAATTAGATAAAAATTAATAATTTTAAAACCCATTTGATTGGGAACAAAAATATGCTAAATATATTTAAAAAAAATCCAAAAGTGGATAATCAAAAGAGAGTCATTTTTGACAAAAAAAACATATTAGTCATAGGCGGAGCCGGATTTATAGGGTCAAATTTAATAGAGTATTTATTAGAAAAAAATAAAGTAATATGTATTGATAATTTCGTAACTGGAAAATTTGAAAACATAGAAATATTAACTCAGTTTCCTGATTTTGCTTTTATAAAACATGATATGAGTGAAAAAATTGATCTAGAATCCATGTCAGAACTAGATAAATTTAGAATACAATTTCAAGGCATCCAAGATGTAATATATCTTGCTTGCCCTACTTCTTACAAAGATTTGTCTAAATTTTCAGTAGAAACAATAGATGCAAATTCAATAGCATTGAAAAATGCACTAGATTTAGCAGTAAAATATAAGGCAAAATTTTTATTTGCCTCTTCTTCTGCTATATATGGAAATGCAGAGGATGTAACAGAACCTATAATTGAATCATATTATGGGAAAACAGACCATTTAGAGCCAAGAGCTCCATATAATGAGGGGAAAAGATTTGCTGAAATGATGGTAAAAACATATCATGAAAAGTTTAATCTCGATATAAGCATTGCAAGAATATTTTCTACATATGGACCAAAAATGATTCTGGGAGATGGAAGAATGATTCCTGATTTTATAAATAATGCAATGGAAAATAGAGATATTGTAATAAATGGAGACGAAAACTCAGTCAGTTCTTTTTGCTATGTTGATGATTTAATAGATGGATTATTAAAACTTATAGATAGTCCAGTATTTGAACCAATTAATTTAGGTCACCCGGATGAAATAAACATAAAACATGTTGCAGAAACAATAATACAAATTATGGGATCAAACTCAAAAATTGTTTTTCAGGATGATTTTGAAAATTTTCAAAGAAAATTATTTCCAAACATTAACAAGGCGAAAGAAACTCTATCGTGGATGCCGATGACACCACTTGTTAATGGACTAAAAACAACAATAGAACATTTTCAAAGGGAAAAAGTAAAATTAAGCCCTTTTAATAATAAATAATCAATAAAACAATGAAAAAATATTTATTTACATCAGAATCAGTCACAGAAGGACATCCAGACAAAGTCTGTGATCAAATAAGTGACACAATTTTAGATGAAATTTTAAAAGGAGATATGCATGGTCATTGTTGCTGTGAAGTTTTTACGACAACAGGTCTTGTTATTGTTGGTGGTGAAATTACAACAAACACCTATGTTGATATCCCAAAAATTGTAAGAGAAACATTGAAAAAAATTGGATATACAAATCCTGATTACGGAATTGACTGTAAGAGTTGCGCAGTTATAACAACCATTGATGAACAATCTAGTGACATTGCTCAGGGCGAAAAACATGAACACCTACAATACAAAGAAATGGGTGCTGGAGACCAGGGCATGGTGTTTGGTTATGCTTGCAACGAAACAGAGGAATTCATGCCACTTCCAATTACAATGGCACACAAATTGACTCAAAGATTAGCTGAAGTAAGAAAAAACGGAACGCTAAAATATTTAAGACCAGATGGAAAATCACAAATTACAATAGAATATGTAGATGGTAAACCAAACAGCGTACACACTGTTGTAATAGCGGCCCAGCATGATGAAAAAATATCCTTAGAACAACTCAGGGAAGACATAAAAAATCATGTTATAAAACCCGTGCTCGGTGATTATTTTAATGACAATATCAAAATTTTAGTAAATGAAACCGGTAGATTTGTAAAAGGTGGACCAGCTGCGGACACAGGACTTACTGGAAGAAAAATTATAGTTGATACTTATGGTGGAATGGGTCGCCATGGCGGAGGATGTTTTTCTGGTAAAGGACCAAACAAACAAGATAGAAGCGGAGCTTATATGGCTCGTTATGCTGTGAAAAATATAGTAGCAGCAGGTCTTGCTGATAGAGCAGAAATAGAGGTTTCTTATGCTATTGGTTATCCAAAACCAGTTTCAATAATGATAAATTGTTTTGAAACAAATAAAATTCCGGAAGAACAAATTTTAGAAATAATCAAAAAACATTTTGATTTTACTCCAAGTGGTATAATAAAAAATCTAGATCTACTAAAACCAATTTATGCACAAACTGCGACTTATGGTCATTTCGGAAGAAACGATCTTAATTTACCATGGGAAAAATTAGACAAAGTAGATGAATTAAAACAATATTTAAATAATAAATAGCTAAAGCTAAATATATGAAAATATTAGTAACTGGCGGAGCTGGATTTGTTGGCTCACACTTAGTTGATAAATTAATCAATGATAAACATGAAGTTGTTATAATAGATGATTTATCAACAGGTAAAAAAGAATTTATTAATAAATTCGCAACATTTTATAAAACAGATATTAGAAATAAAAAAATATCAAAAATTTTTGATAAACATAACTTTGATATTGTATACCACATAGCAGCTCAAAAAAGTGTTCCATATTCTTTAAAAAACCCAATTGAAGATGCAGATATAAACATACTCGGCGCATTAAATTTATTAGACAATTGCGTAAAATATAAAATTGAAAAAATAATATTTACATCAACTGGTGGAGCAATTTATGATGCCGCTGATTTTTTTCCAACGAATGAAGAATGTGAAGCAAAACCACTTAGTCCTTATGCTGTATCAAAATTCGCAATTGAAAAATACTTAAATTTTTATCAAAAAGTCCATGGGTTAAATTATGTAATAATAAGACCAGCGAACATATATGGACCCCGTCAAGATCCACATGGAGAAGCGGGAGTCATTGCGATATTTATAAGCAATTTATTGCAAAATAAACAATGTTATATTAATGGTGGTGACCAATCCAGAGATTTTGTATATGTTAAAGATGTTGTGAATGCGCTTATCTTGGCTCAGAAAGCAAAAAATGAAATCTATAATATTGGAACATCAAACGATATTTCAATCATAAACCTATATGAAAAAATAAGAAAATTAACAAACTCAAATCTCACTCCAGAATACAAACCATCAATAAAAGGCGAAGTTGTAAAAAGTCAATTATCTTCTAAAAAAATAAAAGAACAAATTGGCTGGACTCCAAAAATAAGTTTAAATGATGGAATATTAGAAACCATTGAATATTTTAAAAATGTTAAATAGCCATGTTATCAATTACTGAAAAATTAAAAATAATTAAAAACAATTTTATTCAGTCAATAAATGCTATTATAAAAAACCGTAACATCAAAATAAATAAAATAATTCAGAAACAAGACGAGGAAAAAATTAAAAATATTCGAAATAATTTAAAATAAAATATGTCGGAAAACGCCAACCAACAAGAAAACATATCATCAGTTGAACAAACAGAAACAATCGAAAAAGAGGTAAAAAAAACAGATGAAGAAAAAATTGAGGAAACCAGAGGGGAAGTTAAGGAAATAACTAATAATGCACTAGAAGATGCTAAAAATTTATCACAACAGTTCGATAGTAATTCCGAGGTAAAGAGCACAATAAGTGAATCAAATAACGAAATAATTAAAGCATTGCAAATTGCAAACGAAAAAATACAAAATATTGAAAAGGAAGTATTAGAAAAAGTGGGGGAGGAAATGGGGAAAAAACAATGGATAGAACACGTAAATCAATTACTGAAAGATCTTGAAAAGCCGGAGGCTAGTGTTGAGAAAGGTTATGTAAGCACATATGGATCTTTTGCAGAAAAAACAAGCAGTGGTCAAGATGTATTTTGTGATACCTTAACTTGGTTTGATACTACACCATTTACTCTTGAAAGTGTTGGTGGCGAAATAAGGCAAAGATTAGTACTTATAGCAAAAGACTTAACAAATAAAATAATTGGTTTCAGATTCTCTGACCTAAAAAGTATATCTGAGGATAATTGCAGTCTAGAGGCGTCTGGGGAGATAATAACAAAAATAAGAGGAGGCGGATTTTCTACGGCGATTGATAGAGTATTTGAAAAAGTATTAACAATAGTAGCTAATGAACAAAAACAATCTTTATTTGGCTCAAATTTTAATATAAAATGGAAAGTTGAAAATGCAAATCTGAGAAGAATAAAAGAAGATATTAAGAATAAAAAATATAATGAACAAGAATTGAAAACGAAAGAAGAAGAGCAAATAAGATGGCAATCTGTTTATGGAGAAAATGGAAAACTTGGATTTAAAAAAGAAGAATGTGGGGAAAATAATGATTTATACTCAAAAATCATTAAACCAACGATAGATGACAACACTCCAAGATATGAAACAGAATCAGAAAAATCTTCAGTAGATCAAAAAGATTTTCTCATAAGAAAACCTATAGACACACAAACATTTCAAAAAATAAAAGAATCCCTTAAAGAATCTTTAATATAATGGAAAATAATAAAAAAATATTTATAATAATACCTGCATGGAATGAAGAAAAAAATATTTCTTCAGTGCTCGATGAACTTACAACACAATATGAAAATATTGTAGTTATTAATGATAGTTCTACTGATAAAACATCTGAAATTGTAAAAAAATATCCAGTTGTATTATTAGAGCACATTATAAACAGAGATCAAGGCGCAAGTTTACAGACCGGAAATGATTATGCGCTCAAAAATGGAGCTGATATTATAGTTCATTTTGATGCTGACGGACAATTTTTAGTCAACGAAATAAAAGATTTAATAAATCCAATAATGAACGGGGATTATGATATTGTTTTTGGTTCCAGGTTTATGGAAAAGCAATCAGAAATTCCTTGGAGTAAAAAAAATATAATATTTCCACTTGCAAGAATTGTGAATAAAATAATGTTTGGAATAAAAACTACAGACCCACAATCGGGGTTTCGTGCAATGACGCGTGAATCCGCGGAAAAAATTAAAATAGAGCATGATAGAAAAGCTCATTGTAGCGAAATACTACACAAAGCATTTAAATATAAATTAAAAATAAAAGAAGTGCCCATGACTGTAATATATAATAGATTCGGTCAAAACTTTTCTGGGGGAATTACCATAGTAAAAGATTTAATTATTAAAAAAATATTTCGATGACAATTTTAAAAATTATAATAACAATATTTCTTGTTTTTGCAGTTTTAAATTTGATAAAGCAATTAAAAAAATCTAGAATTTCTAGAGCTGGATTTTTGTTTTGGTTTTTGATTTGGGTTGCTGTTGGAATTGTTTTTTGGCGTCCAGAATTAGCCACTCAAATTGCAAATCAATTTGGAATAGGTCGTGGCGCGGATTTTGTAATTTATATATCAATTATAGTAATTTTTTATCAAATATTTAGGATCTATTCTCGTATTGAAAAAATTGACACGAATATTACAAAAATTACCAGAAAAATTGCTATAAATAACGCACAAGATAAAAGAGAAAATAATATTAACAATTAAATAAAATGAACAAAAAAATCGCGGTAATCGTTACCAATTATAATGGCATGAAATACATGCCAGATCTTTTTGACTCCTTGAAATTAACAAAATATCCAGCTGATTTATGGAAACTTGTTTTTGTTGATAACAATTCAACAGATGAATCATTAAATTATGCAAAAGAAAGAATGCCTTTTGCAAAATTTATAGAGAACAAGGAAAATTTAGGATACACAGGTGGCAATAATTGTGGAGCAAATTGGGCAATAGAAAATAATTACGATTACATACTTGTGTTAAATCAAGATGTTATTGTAACGCCTGATTGGTTAAATATTTTAGCAAAAACCATGGAGGATCATCCAGAAATAGCTTGCTTGCAACCAAAAATCATGCTCCACCCAGAAACAAACAAAATCAATACAGCGGGGAATAAAATCAATTATTTAGGATTTGGTTATAGTACACTAAATGGAGTAGTAGATACGGGACAAATTCAATTCAGCGAAGTAAATTATTGTTCAGGTGCTTGTGTTATGACGAGAGTAAAATTAATTGAAAAAGTAGGTCTTTTCGATAATGAAATGTTTTTTGATTTAGAGGACTTAGATTTGGGATGGAAAACGCAAATTTTAGGATACAAAAATGTGATCAATCCAGACGCTGTAATTTATCACAAATATAAATTTGGCGGGACTGGGAAGAGAATGTATTACACAGAAAGAAACAGGTGGATAGTTTTTCACAAATACTACAAAACAGCAACGAAAATTTTACTTATTCCAATGATGATAATTATGGAACTTGCTCTTTTGGTATTCTCATTAAAAAATAAATGGTTAAAATATAAAGTAAAAAGTTATTTTTATTTCCTAAATGCTAAAAATTGGTCATACCTCAAAACATCAAGAAAAAAAATCCAATCCCTAAGGACCGTTAAAGATATTGATATGATAAAAAAATTTACTCCAATTATTGATTTTCAAGAAATTAATAATCCAATTTTAAAATATTTAGGAAATCCAATAATGACACTTTATTATAATCTAATTAAATTAATTATAAAATGGTAATGAAAAACAAAACATTAATAATTTTATTTGCAATAATCGTGCTTGCACTTATTGCAAAATTTGGCTTGCGTTTATACTCAAAAATTAGCGTAAAAAACGAAGAACAAAAACCCCAAATAACAGAAAATACAATAGAAATGGATTCTATTTATAATTTTAGTTTTGATAATGTAAATTATGAATTTTTAACATTAAGCGATCAAGTAATAGAAAAATCCAGCACTGGAAAAATAGGAGAACTTGAGGATAAATATGTAATAAAAAAAGATGACAAAGAATTAATGTCTCTCACTTTTTTACCAAAAGAAACAGAAAAATTTCTCGACCAAAGCTATGCTTCGTATTTAGAGGAATCATTAACAATAAATGATTTATCTGGTTCTGTTTATAAAGATAATGGAAAAAGTATAGCTTATTTATTGAGAGGAGAAAAATATAATTATTTGTGGATAAATAATGATTATGATAATTTTGATAACATTGTAAAAACTTTCAAACAACAATAATCCAACCACCTTGAAGAATTTATGCAAAAATTAAACATTACTCATATCACATGCGCCTTCCCGCCATACAGAAGTGGTATTGGAAACGCCTGTATGTCTCAGGCAAAAATGGGAAATGTTTTTAATTATGAAATAGTTGTTATAACTCCTAAATATAAAAAATTAGAAGCTGAATTGGAGGAAATAATTGATAATGTAAAAATAAAAAGGATCAAACCTGTTTTTGAATTTGGAAATGCTGGATATATTAACACCTACAAATATATAAAAAATTCTGATATTATTCATTTACATTTTCCGTTTTATGGAACTGCGTTGTTTGTAGTTTTATTTGCAAAAATATTGAAGAAAAAAATTGTTGTATTTTGGCATATGATTCCAGAGGCCAAAGGAATAAAGCAATTTATTTTTAAAATTTATGAAAAAATTATAACTCCAATTATCTTTAAAAATAGTAATAAAATATTGGTAAGCACATTTGATTATTTTAAATCCTATTCTCCTAAATTGTTTAATAAATTTCAATCAAAAATAATTAATTTTCCATTTGGTGTAAATTTAGATGAATTTGAAATACAGGAAAAAAATTTGGAAATTATTAACCAACACAATTTACATAATAAAAAAATATTGCTTTTTGTTGGGGGATTAGATACTCCTCATTATTTTAAGGGTTTGGAAATATTAATAAAAGCACTAAAAGAATTAAACGATGATTACAGATTGCTTGTTATAGGAAGCGGAGATATGCGAGAATATTATGAAAAACTATCAAAACAACTAAAAGTTGAAAATAAAATAGTCTTTGTTGGAAATGCGTCAAATCAAATATTAAAAAAATATTATTCTACTTGTGATTGTTTTGTATTTCCATCACTCACCAGAAGTGAAGCATTTGGAATTGTTCAAATTGAGGCAATGGCAAGTGGAAAACCAGTAATTTATTCGAATTTACCCGGAGTAAGAGAAGTTCCAATTGATGGAAAAACTGGATTTTCGTTTACAACAGGCGATTATTTAGATTTAAAACAAAAAATAGAAAAATTATTTAGCAGTAACTTATTAGAATTTTCAAAAAATGCAAGACATAGAGTAGAGGAAAATTTTAATGAGCATAAATTAACAAAAAAATTAAACTCAATTTATGAAAATTTGTATAATTAATCAACTTTTTTATCCAGACAGCGGAGGCGGAGCAGAATCTGTCGTAGAATTAATCATACATGAATTAAAAAAACTAAATCATGAAATTATTGTTATAAGCTGTTCCAAGCAATACAAAACGACCACAGAAGAAGATTTAAATGGTATAAAAATATATAGAATTGGTTTTGAAAAATATTTTCCATTCCAAGAAATTAATAATCAAATGTGGTTTACTAGATTTCTATGGAGAATAAATCAACTTCACAACGAATATTCCCTTAATACTGTTTATTCTATTTTAGAAAAAGAAAAACCAGATTTGGTTTTAACGCATAATATTCTAGGCCTAGGCTACAATATATTAAAAGCGATAGAATTACTAAAATTAAATCACATACATACAATTCACGATGTTCAACTTATAGAGCCATCCGGGATTTTGCTTCCTAATTCCAAAATTGATTCATTTAAAAATAAAATTTACAGAATTTTTACCAAAAATTTATTTAAAAATATAAAAAAAATTGTAAGTCCATCTGAAATTTTATTGAATATTCACCTAAAAAGAAAATTCTTTCCATTAGCTAACACAAAAATCATAAATAATCCAATAGTCATGGGAAAACCTATTGAAATAACTAAATCCAATGAATTGCGTTGTCTTTATTTGGGAATACTTGAGGAGCACAAAGGAATTAATTTACTAATAAAAGCTTTTAAAAAATTAGATTTAAAAAAATTTAGTTTAAAAATTGCTGGTCGAGGCTCTCTATCAGAAAAAACTAAAAACATTTCTCAAACAATGAGCAATGTTAGTTTTGAAGGTGAATTCGATAAAAATACTCAGGAAAAATTATTTAAAAATACTGACTTATTAATAGTTCCATCAATTTGTTTTGAAAACTCACCGATGGTTATTTACGAAGCAATGAAAAACGGAATTCCAACTTTGGCTTCAAGAATAGGAGGAATTCCCGAAATTATAATTAATGAAGAAAATGGATACTTGTTTCAATCTGGAAATTTAAACGATTTGTGCAATAAACTTGAATATATATATATAAATAAAAACTCTCTCGAAAATATGAAACAAGTATGCATAGATAAAGCAAAAGAGTTTCAGATATCAAATTATATAAACAAATTATTAGAATTTAATAAAAATTCTAATTCTTAATAGCCAACACATATTCAAATATATAAGCTTTTCCAACATCAACTTCTACCCACATATTAGACAATTTTTTATGTTCTTCTAGTAATTTACTAGTATAATCCCAGTAATTATTCAAAACAAATATTACAACATCGGCTCCGGTTTTTTCAGAAACGCTTTGAGCTATTTTTAATTTATCCGTCTCTTCTTTTGTCATTTGTATAAAATCTGTATAAATATTATCTTTTATATTTGTTGGTAGTGAATAATAAAATTCCTCATTAAAATATTTTTTAAATCCATGGCTATTGATAACTGCGGCGCCAACGCTTTGATCCGCCAAAACAACATAATTGCTTTTTTGAAAATTATTTTCAATATAATCTACTATTTTATAATGAGTATCTGATACGCTGTATCCTTTAAAATTTCCATATTTATCTGATCTAGGATAGCTCAAGTAAAAAGAAACCGTTATTATAAAAGAAAAAAAGAGAAAAATAAATACTTTGAATATATTTTTATGTTGTAGTAATGAATTCAAAATAGAAGCAAATCCCAAAATAAAAAATGGTAATAAAAAATAAAAACTCAAATCAAATATTCTAGTAGAAAAAACCGATAAGAATGGAAACTGTATATATTTTATGACCAATAAATAATTAATTATGAGTATTGAAAACATTAAAATATAAATTATATATTGTTTTATTTGTCTATAGTATAAAACAAAAACAAGTCCAAGTAATGAAATAAGTAAAATAAATAAATTTATATTATTAAAATAAAAATAAATAAAATCAAAAATATTTACAAATCTTATAAAAGATATGTTTTGTGGAGAAAGACTAGTTAATAAATTATTATTGGCAAATTGTTCAATTTTTGAAAAATCTATTTTATTTATATTATTATAAACCCAAAATGCAATAGGCAAAGACAAGCAAGAAACAAAATATGCAATTATCGTTAAAATAAGCTTTATAAATGCGTGAAATTTGAATTCGTACAAAATCAAAAGCAAAGCTACGAAAATAATTGCTGGCAATCCACTTATTGGATGTATAAAACATATTGATACTGCTATTAAAAATAACGGCACTATACTAAACAATTTACGATTTACATAAGAAATAGATAAAAATATTAAAACAACTGTGAGAAGATTAGCAAGTGCCTGAGGCGTTGTGTAGGTAAAATTTGAAAATGGAATAATTAAAAATATCAAGACACACCATAAAATTACTTTTCTTTTTATATTCAAATTATCTTTTAATGATTGAAAGATAACTATTGGCAAAAAAATTGCCGAAAGCATTGGTAACAAAATTTTATCAAAGATCCCCACTGGAATCATAAAAATTTTTGATAAAAAAACAACTAAACTATATTGTCCTATGTAATAAAATGGCTTGGGAAAGAATACTCCATTATTAAAAATCATCTTTTCTGAAGCTTGATGTAAAAACGGATCGTAACCAAATCCCAGTTTGTAAATAAAAATAATTACGGAAAATGATAAAAAATAATGAATACTCGCAAAAACTACAAAAATTCTATTTTTAGCAAAATAAAAAAGTAACAATAAAATAAATGTTGATGCGCAATATGAAATAAAAAAATTGCTAGAAATAACCTTCCAGGGTGTATTAATTGATTCAGTTACTCCTTTTGAATATAAATATTTGAATTGTAAATAACATAAAATCAAATATATGCAAGCAAGAATTATTTTAAAAATTAACAAATAGTTTGGTTTCTGAATTTTTAAATTTATTTTGAGTGGGTGTCTAATTAAAGAAAATCCAAAAAACATTGGCCCAACAACACATATAATAATTATTGAAATATTATAAATTCCCCAAAGATAATAAAAAATACTTCCAAATATCATAATATATGACACAAGAAGTATTATTCCAAACAATAATTTTGACAATATATTATATTTTCTAAAAAATAAATGTCCGGAAAATAACCCAAAAAATAAAAAATACAAAATGCCTGTAATAATTGATAAAATTTGATTTTGAAAATAAAAAAAATTTAAAATTAAAACCGAAAGCAATATAACGCAACTTATATAATATGTTTTCCAATTAATTTTCATAATATAAATATTTTATCATAAAAACTACTATATTTAAATTGCATATAAATCAAATAGGGTAAATACAAAGCTGGAATTTGGGAATTTTAATATAATTAAAAAATATTCATATTAGCTAATTGACTCATTATTTACTTTTCTTGAAAAAAATGAGAATATTAATCTATAACTTTATACTTTATGATTTTAAATATATTTACAATTCTTATACTGTTTATTTTGATAGTATTTTCTACTATTCAATTTTTTAATATTTTATTTCGTGGATACGCGCCACTCATTTCTACAAATAAAAATTTTATTAAAAAAATATTAGAACAAAATCCAATAGCAAAAAATTCTAATGTTTATGAGCTTGGTTGTGGATTTGCTTGGTTTTTAAGCGAGGCAGAAAAAAAATTTAAAGATGCAAAATATATTGGGGTAGAATACTCATTTCTCGTATGTTTATTAGCAAAAATAAGACTTCTAATAATTAAAAGTAAAATAAAAATTATTAAACAAAATTTTTTAAAAATAGATCTTTCTGATGCTGATATGATATATTGCTATTTAATTCCAGATATAATGAAAAAACTTAGTGGAAAAATACAAAATGAGTGCAAACCCGGAACAATAATTATAAGTTACAGATTTTCACTACCTCACATAAAACTAAAAAATACTATTAATTTTGGGAAAAACAGGTTTTATGTTTATCAACTATAAACATGGCTCATTTTGTTGATGCATTGTTAAAATGTTATAATAAACTTGAATGAATTTAGATAAAAAACAAATTATTGTTTTTATTTTAGGTATTTTTATATTATGCCTATTTTTCTATCTTTATAATTATTTTAATATTCACAATAATTACAATATAAAAGTATTTAATTCTCCAGACGAAACATCTAATTATTTTTTTACGGAAAATTTTGCTAAAAACAATTCAATAGTAAAAAAATTAGACTATAACGAAGCTGAAATAAAAAATGTTGCAAAATTAATACACCCAAGAAGCGTAGCTATAAACAATTTTAATTTAATTCCAATAAGCTTTATAGGTCTTATTTTAATTTATGGAACAATTGCAAAAATTTTTGGTATTTGGATAATACAATATCTCACACCATTTTTTTCAATACTTGGTGTTGTTTTTTTATACCTTCTTGTAAAAAAAATTTTTGATAAAAAAATAGCGATTATATCTTCAATACTGGTTTTAATAAATCCTGCGTATTGGTATTTTTCTTCGAAACTTTTAATGCATAATTTGCTTTTTATATCACTTTTAATTATTTCTTATTATTTTTTAATTTCAGCAATAAAAGATAAAAAAATAATATATTTTATTTGTTGGGGATTTTTTCTTGGATTATCAATCATTACGAGAACTTCGGAGTTTTTATGGATTTTAGTCAGTATTTTATTAATTCTAATTTTTTACAAAGTAAAAATTAATTACAAACTTTTAATTTCAGCTATTGTTTTAATTATAACAATTTATCCTGTTCTTTATTTTAATAAAACCTATAATGATTCTTATTTTAAATTTTCATATACTGAAAATTTGGACAAAAATGTTGTTCAGAGTGGAATTGTTAACCCAGAAAATACAAATATATTTACACAAGTATTTAATATTATTTTTCCATTTGGAATTAAAATAAAAAATATAATTAGCGTGATTTATAATTTTTTCTTAAAATTAAATTGGATCTTTTGTTTATTATTATTTTTATCACTATTAATTTTATTTATAAAAAGAAAAAGTTTATCGAAAAAAGACCTGGGCTTTATGCTGATATGGTTTATAATAAGCGCTTATCTCTTTGTTTACTATGGAAGTTGGCAAATATCTGATAATGCAATAATTGGCTCTGTAACAATAGGAAGTTCCTATATTAGATATTTATTGCCATTTTTTATTCTTTCCACTGTTTTAATATCTATCGCCATAAATAAATTGAAGAAAAATAAATTATCAATAATTATAATATCTATTCTAATAGGAATATTTGCTATTATGTCTAAACAGATGGTTTATAATAACGACATTGATAGTCAAAAAAATATAAGCAATAATATACATAATTTTTATAATTTAAAGAAAAATATTTTAAAAACAACGGAAAATAATGCTATAATTTTTACAAATAGATCTGATAAATTTATATTTCCGGAAAGAAATGTTGTTTATTTAGATGGGGATAATATTTATAATTACAAAAATACAGAAAATTTTAAAGATATAAAAATACCAATGTATTATTTTGACAATAAAAAAGAAATTTCAAAAGAAAATAATAATATAAAATTAGAATCAATTTTTGAAACAGAGGAATATTTTTTATATAAAATAAATTTTACAAATGAAGCATAAAAAAACTTTTTTAATTTTTAGAATATTTTTTAATCTTGTATTGATTGGTATTTTTTTTGTTGTTTTATATAATCTAATACAAAAAGATTTAACTTTGGATGGGAAATTGCATACTAGCTCTAATTTAAATAAAAAAAATCCATTTATATCGGTAATTTTCCCGGAACATAGAACTGTAAATCACGGCAATTATTATGAAATAAATGATGAGCCTGTTTATTTTACAGTTAGAAGCCCCATTAAATTTGATAACGCTGAACTAGAAATTGAATTTGATCCCGGAAACCAAGAAGCTATATATATAGGATACGCTGACAATAAAGAAGGTTGGAGCTACAGAGTTCATACACTATATAATATTACATTTGATAATATAAAGTGGGACAAACTATCAGACGAAAAAAATACATTATGGCAAAAAAATAAAGATTTCAATTCAATTGATGAATTCTATGATCAATTACATCAATTGCCAGGAATTGCTGCTCATGATTTTAATATAGGAGAACATTTTTTCATAAGAGATTACAAAAAATCAGATAAACAAATAGAAATAACAAATTGTCTGCGCGGTGAACATAAATTTTATACATATATAAAAGACGAACCACTTGATTTTACTTTTACAGTTTATGACATAAACAGAACCGAAGGTAGTGATCATGTTTTTATCAAAATTTTTGATAATACAGAAAAAATAATCTATTCAAAAATGTTAGAAGATAATGACATAAAAACTGATGGCGCTAATGAAAACCCAAATTATATATCAATTTTTATTCCAAATTTAAAAGAAGGGACATATAGAATAGAATTTTTATCTAATGACGACAATATAATAAGAAATATAAAAACCTCTCAAAGTAAAATTTCTATGATAGACAGAGTTTATCTATGCGACAATCCAGAATATGCGTATAAATTTTTTAACTTAGAATTAAAACCAACTGAATTATATGCTGTGGGGAATACAATTTCATTTTATACGGCACACAAAAACGGACTTCAGGATGTTTCTATAAATGGAAAAAAATTGCGCATCTCGGAACAACATAAATGGTATAATTTCAATAATGGTTCTCAAATGGCAAAAATTTATGTGCCAAAAAATGATATAAAAATTTCAACACGCGGAATTATTGCTCTCTCAAAAGAATTATATTTTAATCCAGAAATAACAAATTTAAAAAATTATTCCGAATCACAAGATATAAAATATTTTATTGCTCAATATAAAATACCTGAAAAAACAATAGATAATTGGCAAAAAAATAAAATTTATTTCGATCTAGAGGATGCAAAAATAGAAAATGGAAATTTAAAGTTTATAATTTCTTCTCCTGATTTAAAATTCGGTAACGAAACAATCAAAATCAAAAACATATCAATAAAATTAACTAGTAATGAAAAAATTACGAAAAAACAAGCATATAAAAGATTAATAAATCCTATTTATGAAAATTTTATAAAAAATTATACAGAATTAAAAAACAAAATTTTATCAATATGGCACATAAAATAAAAATTCTAATTCTTGACTTTACATTTATTAGTATATTTTCTTATGTAATACTTTATATTCTTGAATTTATAAAACCGGGCATTGTTTCAAATTATGTTGATTTAAATAAATTATTCACATATTTATTGATAGTTATCGTGTTTTCAGCAATAATATCTCAAATTAAAAAAGTTACATAATATATTTTATATTTTGTCAATTGATTTAAAATGATTATAGTTATATACTTAAACATTGAGTATAATATAAAAAAATAAAGTTATGGAATTATTCAAAGGATTAGTAATTAAAAGATTGGAAAAATATGAAGATCCGCGTGGTTGGCTTTGTGAGGTTTATAGGGAAGATGAAATAAATTATGCTCCGGAATTAAGCGAAGATACACAATCCAGTATATACAAACCAGTAATGAGCTATGTTTCTGTAACAAATCCGGGAATATCTCGTGGTCCACACGAACATAAACATCAATCAGATTGTTTTGTTTTTATTGGTCCTGGAGATTTTATGCTTTATCTTTGGGATAATAGAGGAGGGGAAGAATATAAAAAATTTATTCAGATGAAAATTAAAGTAGGGGAAACAAATCCGACTTGCGTAATCGTTCCCCCAGGCATTATCCACGGATATAAATGTATATCAGAAAAACCAGCATGGTCAATTAATCTACCTGATAAATTGTACAAAGGACCTGGAAAAATTGAAGAAGTTGATGAAGTAAGGTGGGAAAATATGGAAAATTCACCATTTAAGATTGATTAAAAAAAAATATGGGAACAATAATTTTTAGAGCAATTTATATTTTTATAATGGCTGTTATTCTAGCTGCATTGGAAGTACAGATTGAGGCTGAAAATGGTTGGGCAAAAAATATTCCCACTTGGCATCCCGATCCAAATAAATGGTATTCAAAACTATACAAAAAAATAATGGGCGGAAAAGAATTAACTGGTTATCATTTGTTTATATTCACTTTTGTTTTGTTAATATTTCACCTACCATTTTTCTTTAATCTTAAATGGACTATTGCGCAAGAATTAAATATAATTTGTATATTTTTAATATTTGTAATAATTTGGGATTATTTGTGGTTTGTAATAAATCCACATTTCACAATTAAAGACTTTAAGGGGGATCATATTTTTTGGCATAGCAAATGGTTATTAAATCTACCAACAGATTATTGGGGTGCTGTTGCAATATCTTTAATATTGGGATTTATAAATGATAAATTTTTTAATCCACACTATATCGAAGAATGGTTTATATTTTTTATAGTAATGGTAATTTTAACATTAGCAACAAAATGGTTTATAAAAACATTTAAACCTGAATGGGAATAAATTGGGTTTTAAGTTTTAATTACTAAACTTTGAATAAATTTGAACATTAAACAATTTAATAACTTATTATAAATTCAAAAATCATCATTAAATAATTAAATCTATGGAGCAATGTATTTTTTGTAAAATTATAAAAGGGGAAATGCCAAGTTATAAAATTTACGAAGATAATGATATTTTTGTAATGTTGGATATTAATCCTGTAACACCTGGGCATATTTTAGTTCTCCCAAAAAAACACTTTGAAATGTTTGAGACAACTGACAATGAAATACTTTCAAAAATGACTATTATTGCGAAAGAAGTTGGCATAAAAATTAAAAATATTTTAAAATCAGGTGGGTTTAATATTAATATTAACAATGGAAAATTAGCCGGGCAAGAAATAATGCATACACATTTTCATGTTCTTCAAAGATTTGACGGAGATGGAATAAAATTATGGCCCGCAAATGAAAATGAAAAACAAAAAGTAGAAAAAATATACCAAACAATTATAAATAACATAAATTAAACTTATGCAATTTAGAGATTCAAAACTTGAAACATCTGGAAACATAATTGGTTTTTTTGAAAGAGAATTCTATGTTTTTTCTAATTTTTCTAGTTTTCAGGTTGAGTGGTGCGGAAGAACATGGCAAACATCTGAACACGCTTATCAGGCATCTCATTTTTTTGAAACAGACCCAGATCTAGTTGAACAAATACATAAAGCAAAATCTGCCCATGATGCTTACAAAATCGCTAAAGCTAATAAAGACAAAGTGCCAAAAAATTGGGAAGATATAAAAATTCCAATAATGGAGGATATCATCAGAAACAAAGTAGAACAAAATCCGTATGTCTTACACAAACTTCTACAAACAGAAAACAAATTAATAATAGAGGATTCTCCGTATGATGATTTTTGGGGCTGGGGAGAAAACAGAACAGGAAGAAATGAACTTGGAAAAATTTGGATGAAGATAAGAGAAGAACTATATCAACAAAAAACAAAAGATAATTATTTATCCCAGAGTACAAATAAGGAAAGAAAAATATTAATTACTGGTGGGGCAGGATTTATAGGAACGAATTTTATTTATTACATGTTAAAAAAATATCCAAATTATAAAATTGTAAATTTGGATAAATTAACTTATGCTGGTAACTTAAAAAATCTTGAATCATTACAAGATAATCCTAATTATACATTTATAAAAGGAGACATATGTAACGAAGAAGATGTAAAAAAGGCGATGAAAGATTGCGACTGGGTAGTTCATTTTGCAGCAGAATCTCATGTTGATAGATCAATCATGGATCCAGATACTTTTATAAGAACAAACATACTGGGAACAAATGTATTACTTAGAATTGCCAAAGAATTAGGCATAAAAAGATTCCACCACATATCAACAGATGAAGTATTTGGAGAACTTGGAGCTGATGGAAAATTTCATGAACTAATGGCGTATAATCCAAGAAGTCCATATTCCTCTTCAAAAGCAGCATCAGATCATCTAGTATGTGCTTATTTTCACACATTCGGACTCCCAATAACAATTTCAAATTGTTCAAATAATTACGGCCCATATCAATTTCCAGAAAAATTAATTCCACTTTTCGCAACTAACTTAATTGAAGACAAAAAAATTCCTCTTTATGGTGATGGATTGAATATCCGCGATTGGATTCATGTTGATGATCACTCCAGCGCAGTGGATTTAATATTGCATGAAGGAAAAATCGGAGAAACATATTGTGTTGGTGGAGATAGTGAAAAAACAAATCTAGAAATAACTCATTTGATTTTGAACTATTTTAATAAAGGCGAAGAAATGATTGAACGGGTTCCAGATAGACGAGGTCATGATAGACGTTATGCAATTGACTTTTCAAAAATTAAAAATGAATTAGGTTGGGAACCAAAAATAAATTTTGAAGATGGAATAAAAGAAACTTTAAAATGGTACAAAGAAAATATTAATTGGTGGAAAGAAATAAAATCTGGCGAATACCTTGAATATTATGAAAAACAATATATAAATAGAAAATAAAATGAAAATACTAATCACAGGCGCAAATGGAATGCTAGGTAGAGATATTTCTGAGGTGTTAAAAAATCATGAATTACTTCTAAGCGACAAAGAAGACCTGGATATTACAAATCCAGAACAAATTGAGACAACACTACAAGAATTCACACCAGAAATAATTGTAAATTGCGCTGGATATATTGATGTTGAAAAAGCCGAAGATCAAGAAGATTTAGCAAACAAAATAAATGCAGATGGAGTGCTTAATTTAGCCAGAGCCTGTAAAAACAGCTCTTGTGTTTTATTACATATTAGTACAGAATATGTTTTTGATGGCGAAAATATAAATGGTTATGATGAAAATGCAATCACAAATCCAATAAATATTTATGGCAAATCAAAAGCATTGGGTGAAAAATTATTACAAGAAAATTTAGATAAATTTTATTTAGTAAGAAGTTCATGGTTATATGGAAAAAATCCTCAACTCGGTAAAGAAAGAGGAATGAATTTTGTAGAAACAATGTTAAAATTAGCAAAAGAAAGAGATGAATTAAATTTAATTACAGATCAAATTTCAAAACCAACATACACAAAAGATTTGAGCTTCGCAATAAAACAATTAATAGAAGAAAATTATCCTCACGGAGTTTATCATTTGGTAAATGAGAGTCCCATAACTCCATTTGATTTTGCAAAAGAAATTTTTTCAATAAAACATATAAATACAAAATTAAATCCCATCAGCTATACTCAATATCCCACAAAATCAAAAAGACCACTCAATGCAATATTAAATAACATAAAATTTCCAAAACTCCGAAGCTATAAAGAAGCACTTAAAGATTATTTAGATTCTTAATATAAAGCAAAAAGGCGCCGAAGCGCCTAATTATTTTTTGTGCCCTCCAGGGGCAAGCTCCCCTGGGGGATTTTTTTGTCCTGCTTTTCTTTGCAAGCAGGACAAATTTCTAAAAATTCTCCCTGGGATTTGGTTCCCCCAAATCTCCAGACAATATTACACACCGGGCATTTGGTATCCGGTGCGTCCTGTGATGAATTGGGAAGAAACATCTTTATCCTCCTATGTATTATATATCTATTTTATTTATCCTAACTTGTATATTATACAAGAAATGAAAAAAAAGTCAAGTGGATAAAAAATATCAAAAATCGCTTGCAAATTTATAGATATTAACCTAAGATATATTAAACTTAAAAAAATAAATATAAAGCCAAAAACCAAAAGTTAAAATCTAATGGTTTAAAGCTGGGGAGAAAATAATATGAAATTAAAAGGGGTAATATTAGCCGGTGGAACAGGCTCAAGACTACATCCACTTACAAAAATAACAAACAAACATTTACTTCCTGTTTACGATAGACCGATGATTTATTATCCAATAGAAACACTTCGTGATGCGGGCATAAAAGACATAATGATTGTTTCAGGCAGGGGACACGCTGGAGGATTTTTAGAATTACTTGGTTCTGGTCATGAATTTGGAGTTAATTTATCTTATGCAATACAAGAAGAAGCCGGAGGAATTGCTCAGGCGCTATCACTTACAAAAGATTTTGTTGGTGATAATAAAATGGTTGTTGTGTTAGGGGACAATATTTTTGAAGACAATTTAACAACAACAATAGAAACATTCGAAAAAACTCCGATTGGTGCAAGAATTTTCTTAAAAGAAGTTGAGCATCCAGAACATTATGGAGTTGCTCGAATAGAAAAAGACAAAATTATAGAAATTGTAGAAAAACCAAAACAATTTATTGGCAATTTAGCTGTTACTGGACTATATTTATATGATAATCAAGTTTGGGATGTAATAAAAAATCTAAAACCATCTGGTCGTGGCGAATTAGAAATTACTGATGTAAATAATTTTTATATTCAGCAAGGAACCATGAAATATGATATTATTCCTGGTTGGTGGGCAGATGGAGGGGAATCAATTGATACCTGGCTTGAAGCAAACAATTTATTAGCAAGAAGAAGCAAAACATCGATTCCTCAAAATATCGAAGTAATAATAAAAGAAACCACAGAAAAAGTTGTAAAAGAAACAATGAAACTAATGCAATCACACGCGAATCAAACAATGAATGATTATTCGTCAAAATATAGAAAAATTTATAACGAACAAGAAGAAATAAAAAGTCCAGAAGAAATTAAAAGTGAAACAAAAGAAAACCCTTTTAAAAATATAGTAAAAGATGAGGACGATGTTCCATTTGATATAAATAACTATTATACGAAAGATTAATATTGTTGTATAAATTCAAAACAACGACCTCGAGGTCGTTGTTTTATTTTAAAAATTTTCAAATCCAAACGCCAAAACTATTGAATAATATTTTTTATAAACCCATTTTTAGTAACATAATACAATATATTACCGCGTCTATTTTCTAAAACATGTAGCGATGTCATATCTTTTGTAATTAAAAATTCATTTCTTCCCCATCTATCATCAAGTTCTATGACCTTCAATTCATTATTTGATTCATAGAATATATGGTTATTATTTCTATGCCAAAATACATTATCTATTTTTTGACTTGATCTGTTTATTGTTTTTTCTTCCTGAGTTTTTACATCATAGGTCCGTATCTCTAAATCGTTCTTTAAAAGTAAAATTCTATTATATAAATCCCACGAAACATCTTCTACATTGTAAAGTATCTTTATAATATAATCTTTCTGATTTGGATCCATAAGATACATTCTATATGAATTTTTATCTAAAAGACAAAAATAATCTCTATATGGTTCCAAAAATTCATAATTATCGCTATATGGAACAATTATAAATTCGGCATCTTGTTGATTTTTTTTATAATAAGTAAATATTGTTTGATCTTTTTGTTTTTGAATATAAAATAATTTATCTCCCTCTGGTTTGACGGCAAGAATATTATTCAATTTTTTATTTTCTAATTTTTTATTCACAACATCAAATGCATATAAATTACCAGATGTATCAATTATATAAAGCATATTTGAATTAAACTTGTCCCAAGCGAAACTTTTTACTTTAAAATTTAAATATTGTGATAAATCCAAAACTGTTTTATTTAAATACGGAAAAGATATTAAATATTTATCATTTGCTTCAAGTAATAATTTTTGATTATCCGGAGACCACAATGAATAATTGATTGCTAAAATATTTTTTTCGATAGTGGAAAATTTATTAGATTTTATATCAAATATATTGATATTTTTATTTTCATTATCGTAAAATAAAATCATTTCTTTATTTGGCGAAATAGAAATTTCCTGAAAATATCCATCTTTCAGTATAGAAATTTCTGGATCTGAGTAAAACAAAGAAATATCTTCTAAAAAAACTGTTTCTTCGGCCTTTATATAAATCTGTTTACTCCATTTTTGATATTTATCTTTTACAACACCAATATTGTAAACATCTGGTTTTAGATAATTTATCTGAATCGGAGTTTTGGTTTTGTATTTCTTTTTATTTATAAATACATCTGCGCCCCTTGGATATGATTTAATATATGCAACAGATGTTTTTTCAAATTTCCTTTTTGTAAAAGAATATCTATATCCAAATGATAAAAAAATAAAAAAAGCAGAAGCAATAATAAAAATTATTACTGAAATATAAACTAAAATTTTTCTTAAAGCGATGTGCATAGATTTAATAAATTAAAAAATTAAATATTTGCATAAGCTGTTGTTTTCAGGTAAAATATCAATTATAAGCAATATAATTATATAATAGTATGCCTAAATTTATTATTCAAGGAGGTGCAAAGCTCCAGGGACAAATAGATGTCAAAGGAGCTAAAAATAATGCGTTAAAAGCTATTCCAGCAACACTTCTCACGGAAGAAAGAGTTGTGCTAAAAAATCTACCCAATATTATTGATATTAATCTATCTATAGAAATTTTAAAAGATCTCGGAGCAAAGATTGAAAAATTAAGCAAAGATTCTATTGCAATTACAGCAAAAAACATAAATCCCAAAAAACTCAATAGCGAAACCGCGAGAAAAATAAGAACATCTCTTATGTTTGTTCCTCCGCTTCTTCACAGATTTAAAATTGTAGAAATTCCTCACCCAGGCGGTTGTGTAATAGGAAAAAGACCGATTAACTTTTTTTTAGATTTTCTAAGGGACATGAATGTAAAAATTGAAATTCACAATGGAATATATAGATTTATAAATAATGGAATGCGTGGGTGTAAATATGTATTTCCTAAAATTAGCCACACGGGAACTGAAGCATTAATTATGGCAGCGGTCTTATCGCATGGAAAAACTGAAATAAAAAATGCAGCATGTGAACCAGAAGTAGCTGCTCTTTGTGAAATGCTTAATCAAATGGGGGCTAATATAGTTGGAGCAGGAACGCATAGCATAACTATAAACGGAGTTAAAAAATTAAAATCAACAGAATTTACAATAATTCCCGACAGAATTGAAGCTGGGAGTTTTTTATGTATCGGAATAGCGACTAGAAGCAATATTAAAATCACCAAATGCGATCCAAGTCATTTAGAAATTCCTATAAAAATCCTAAATCAAATGGGAGTTAATTTAGAAATCGGAAAAAATTATATACAGATAAAAGATTTTAAAAAATTAAAACCTGTAGATATTACAACTCATGAATATCCTGGATTTCCGACAGATCTTCAAAGTTGCTATACTGTTCTTTTAACACAGGCAAATGGAATGAGTATGATGCACGAAACAATTTATGAGAGTAGATTATTTTTTACAGATTTTCTTTCTAGAATGGGTGCAAAATTAGTTTTGTGCGACCCACATAGAGTTGTAATAAATGGACCAGTGAAATTATCTGCGAAAAAAATGGAAAGTCCTGACATAAGAGCTGGTCTTGCAATGCTTATTGCTGGTCTTATTGCTCAAGGAGAAACTCACATTGACAATATTCAACAAATAGACAGAGGATATGAAAACATAGAAAAAAGACTAAACAAATTAGGAGCAAATATAAAAAGAGAGGAATAGATCAATGGAAAATGAAATACTGCAAAATAAAGACCTGAAAAAAACAAAAAAAATTATTTTCACTACAATACTTATTGGAATAAGTTTTTTCCTTGGACTTTTAGTTGGCGTATCAAATTCAGATAATCCAAATTTTATACATGGCGAACAAAAGGGCGAATTAAAAAACAAAAAAGCAGAAGCGCCAGATTATTTATCAAAAAATGTTGATTTTAAACTTTTCTGGAAAACATGGGACACGATAAGAGATAAATATATAGATTCTAGCGTTTTGGACTCTCAAATGTTTTATGGAGCTCTATCTGGGCTCGTAGCTTCTTTAAATGATCCTTATTCTATATTTTTACCGCCAGACACAACAAAAGCGTTTAACGAAGAATTAGAGGGTAAATTTGAAGGAATAGGAGCTGAAATAGGTATAAAAGATGAAAAATTAACAATAATAGCGCCCTTACCTAATAGTCCGGCAGAAAAATCTGGTTTACAAGCTGGTGATAAAATTTTAGCAATAGATCAGATTGACACATCATTTATGACGCCAAGTCAAGCCGCGCAAATGATAAGAGGAGATAAAGGCACAACTGTTACTCTTACAATAAAACACGGCGAAGAAAAAGAAAAAGACATAACAATAACAAGAGATGAAATTTATTATGAAAGCATTAAAACAAGCACTGGAAACGCACAGACAGATAAATTACTAAATGATAAAAATATTGCATATATAAAAATAACTAATTTTAATCAAGATACAGAAGCCTTATTTGAAAAAGCAGTACAGAATGCTATAAATAAAAAATATATAATACTAGATTTAAGAAATAATCCCGGTGGATTTTTAACAACAGCAATAAAAGTTAGTAGTTATTGGGTAGAAAACAATATAATAGTAAAAGAAGTTTCACAAAACAAAGAAAAAATCCAAAATTTTTCATCAAATGGTGTAGCAAAATTAAAAGATAAAAAAACAGTTATTTTAGTAAATCAAGGATCTGCCTCTGCAGCAGAAATAGTTGCTGGAGCGTTACAGGATTATGGCCTTGCAACAATTGTGGGAGAAACAACATTCGGTAAAGGCAGTGTTCAAGATCTAACAAAATTATCTGACGGATCTTCAATTAAATTAACAATAGCTAAATGGTTAACGCCAAATGATCGGGCAATAGATCAAGAGGGTATCAAACCAGATATTGAAATAAAAATATCTGACGAGGAATATAATAACAACAAAGATCCTCAGCTCGATAAAGCAATAGAATTATTACAATAAAATACAATAAAATGAAAGTAATATTTATAAAAGATGTAAAAAATGTAGCGCGTAAAGACGAAATAAAAGAAGTTTCCCCTGGATATGCTTTGAATTTTTTATTTCCACAAAAATTAGCAGAACTAGCTGATGACAGAAAAATAAAACAACTAGAGAATAAAATTCGCAACAACAAACAAAAAGAAATAAACGAGCAAAAAAAATTAGATAATTTATTGAATAAAATTTCTAAATTAAAAATTACAATCAGCGCAAAGGCAAATAACGAAGGTAATTTATTTGGTGGAATAAGCGCAGATCAATTGTCAAAAATCTTACAAGAAAAACACGGAATACAAATTGACGCTTCAAAAATAGAATTAAAGCAAAACATAAAAACATTGGGCGAGCATAAAGTCGCAATAAAATTAGGACAAGAAAGTGAAACATTTTTGCTAGTGAATGTTGTTGAAGATACTGACAAGAAAAAATAAATAATAAACATTTAAATAAATACACAGATATTGACATTTCTTAAATAATAAGAGATAATATTTTACATCTATTATTTTTATTGGGGAGTAGCCAAGTGGTAAGGCATCGGCCTTTGAAGCCGACATGCGTAGGTTCGAACCCTACCTCCCCAGCCAATAAATTAACGAAAAAATATACTCATATATACGATATTCGGAGAGATGCCAGAGTGGTTGAATGGGACAGTCTTGAAAACTGTTGAACCTTCACGGGTTCCGGGGGTTCGAATCCCTCTCTCTCCGCCACAAACAATTATCACAATGATATATAAAATTGTCTATTAAATGGCAATTTTTATTTTACTTTTTGTTTGAATTGTGAGAAAATAAAAAATAATATTGTAATAATAAACATAATAAATATAGCAAAAAAACTTTGAAATAAAAACTGATGATTTAATGAAATAAAACTATGAAAGATACTACAACAAACAATATAAGAAAAGTTAAAGACGATCTCATAACCGAGATAGATAAACGTATTGCCGACAAGATTATAGAAAAAACGAATGCTGATCTCTTGAAAAAACTCATTACAAATACAGATACTATCAATGAAGCGATTATGATCGCCGAGCTTGGAACAACATATAAACGCACAGGCTTTCACTTTGACAAACGACTGGAGAAAATGACCGACACGATAAAGTATTTTAAGAAAAACAATGAATTGAGTTTTGTACAAGACAAGAACGCACAAACACACAAACTCATCATCGGAGATAACTATGATGCACTTCTCAATTTGCTGATTGAATACCGCGGAAAGATTGATGTGATCTATATTGATCCGCCATATGGCAAGGACTCTATGGGAGAGTTTGCACAGACAAATTACAACAATGCCATCACGAGAGACAACCTGCTTTCTATGCTTTATCCGCGCCTAGTTCTTGCTAGACAGCTTTTAAGTGATAATGGGGTAATCTTTTGTAGTATTGATGATAAAAATCAAGCGTATGTAAAGGGGCTTTTTGATGAGGTATTCGAGGAGAGTAATTTCTTAGCAAATTTTATGTGGAATAAAACCGCTACCCCCCCCAGCTTGGGTAAAGATATAAGAAAAAAATATGAATATGTCTTATGTTATCAAAATGGAAAAAGAGACGAGGGTTTGAGTGCGGGTATAATAGTAGGTGGAGATATGCCATTGTTAAACAGTGGAAACCCAATACGAACAATAAAATTTAATAAGGATTCTGTTATTTTTAAGATTAATGGGGAATTTAAAGATGGTTATAAAAAGAAAACTCAACTTCTAACTAATATAAATATAGCAAACGGTAAAGCAGATAAGGACTTTGAGTTGAGAGGTAATTTTAAATGGACTCAAGAGACAGTAGACAAAGAGGTTAAAAATGGCACAGTATTTTATATAAAAAGTAATGAATTCTCTATAAGGTATGAAAGAGAGGGAGAAAGAAAGAAAAAACCGTCAAATATAATAAATAAAGAAGAATGTGGGGTTGGGACAAATGAAGATGGTGGGAAGGAATTGATAAGCATAATAGAAAATAATATATTTGATAACCCAAAACCTATATCACTAATCAAATATTTAATTGGTTTAGTTAACAGAAATTTAATTATCCTCGACTTCTTTGCTGGTTCAGGGACAACTGGGCAAGCAGTACTGGAACTTAATAAGGAAGATGGTGGAAAAAGACAGTTTATTCTTGCCACTGCCAATGAGATAACCGACACCACACCAAACGGAATTGTGAATGATGTAACAAGCAAACGTCTCAAACGAGTAATGACTGGTGAATGTTATGACGGAAGTAAAGATTTTAAGTGGAACGAGAAAAATAAACCACTCGACGGCAATCTTGATGTTTATGATATTGCCACTGTAGCACCGTACTCTGACGAACCATTTGAAAAAATAGATGAAACTTTGTACGGGCAGGAAAAACTTGGAGTAAAAGAAAAAATAAAATGGGTGTGTGAAAATTTTGAAAATACACAAAAAACTCTTGAAGACGAATAATTATGAAACAAGAAGCAATAGACCTACAGCAAAACGCCGTCACTTCTCTTGTTGAACTCACCTCTGCACAAGATGAGATAACTTTCAAAGCGCCAACAGGAAGTGGTAAAACCTATATGATGGCGGATATGATGAACCGCATTTTATCAGCTGATAAAAATGTGATTTTTCTTGTTTCTACACTTTCAAAAGGCGATCTCGCCACACAAAATTATGAGAAGTTTCAACAATACTCAGTAAAAGGAAATTTTCCGGAATTGAAGCCATATTTAATTAGTAGCGAAATTGCAGGTGAAGAGAGATTGTTTGTGCCAACCGACTATAATGTTTATCTTTTACCTCGCGATTTATATAAAAAAGGCGGACGACTGATGCAAGGAGCAATGGAAGGATTTTTACGCACAGTAACTGGGACGGAATTGATAGGTGGCTTGGATAAAAAAGTCTATTTAATAAAAGACGAGTGCCATATTGCCACCAACAATCTGGATAGTTTATCAGAAAAATTCTTTACCAAAATATACAACTTCTCTGCCACGCCAAAACTTTCGCGTGGACAACACCCTGATGTTGAGATTAAAAACGATGACGCGGTAAATGCGAAACTGATCAAAGATATTGAGTTGGTTGACGACCCTGATGCCAAAGTGACTGATGCGATTACGAAGTTTGAAGAAATAAAAAAAGATTACCGCAACATGCTGGGCGTAAACCCATGTCTAATTATCCAGATTAGCAACAAAGACAAAGCGGATGCTGAAATTGCCGAGATTAAAAAGGAACTGGAAAAAGCTGAACACACGGATCTAAAGTGGATGCTAATTGTTAATAACGAGAAGCAATGCGACACCAACGACACTTTTAAGGCCAAAAAGTTGCCTGTGAGCAAGTGGAAAGATTATGCAAAAGAAAATTCAAGTACGATTGATATTATCATTTTCAAAATGGTGATTACTGAGGGGTGGGATATTCCACGCGCCTGTATGCTTTTTCAAATACGGGATAGTAAGAGTAAGCAATTGGATGAGCAAGTGATGGGGCGAGTAAGACGGAACCCGCGACTACTTGATTTTGAATCATTATCAGAAGACGCACAAAGACTAGCTATGACCGCATGGATTTGGGGCATTGTTCCCGGAGACTTGCGAAAAAGTTTTGGCGTGAAATTGTGGCAAGATAGCGAAATTATTACTAATGAGATCAAAATTAAGACAACACGGTTAAAATCCTTGACCAAAAAGGCCAGTTTTAATCTAACGACATTCTTGAAAAAACAATCAATCGTATCTACTCCGAGTTCTATTTTTTCTTTATGGAGAAATTTTGTGAAAGCCGAAAACAGCGTGCGAGAAATGGGCGAAAATTATGCGACGACTTATACAAAATGGCGTGAGTTTGTGGAAAATATTGATACCGTAGCAAATGAAAGCAGTCAATATGTGAATGATTATGAGAAAAGCATGGAAGTAGTAAAAGACGAAAACGGAAAAGAAGTAGAAGTTTCCTTTGCTCTGACTTCACATTACACCGACAACGGCAATTATGTAGATATTGGCGACTGGGTATGGAAACGCAATGACGGCAAAGAGAAGTTTGCATTTGATAGTGAAGCGGAGCGTGCGTGGACGAGTATCTTAAAGGACCTTGCAAAAGATGATGTAGCGGTTGGCGATGGACGAGTTGGTAAAAGAGTAACAGTTGGGAGGAAGAATCCAAAAGCCGGAGCAACTGATTTATTTGGAGAAACAGAACCAGAGTTTTTAGATACGAAACAAGTGTATCTGTGGGGTAAAAATTATGTGGCAAACTCGCCGATAAAGTTTGAGTATTATCTCGGCGCACCGCATTCTTCATATCCAGACTTTGTGATGAAAGACAGCTTTAATAGAATACATATTTTTGAAGTAAAAAGTGTAAATATTTCTGCAAATATGGTCGGGGGTTTTGATAATAATATCTATAAAACGAAGTTGGAAGAATTGAAAAAAGCATATAAACAAGCTTCTAAACTAACCAATCAGATATTTTATTTACCGATTTTGCGAGATGATAAATGGCGTATTTTTCAGTATGTGGAAGGTAACGAAAAATTATTATCAAAAGACGAGTTTGTGAACTTTTGTAAGAAGGTAACTATGTGAAATTTAGCGAGTGCATGAAGAGATATATTTAACTTTATGAATTACACCAAAAAAATATCTTGCCCAAGAGTTTTAGGAGCGAAGCCTAGGCAGGTGGACAAAAAGGAAGAGGATTGGGAGGGGATTTTCGTCAGCCATATAAATTTTGAGCAAAATCAGTTCAAATTTTTTCGAACGCACACCACCATAAATAACTAGCTAAATAATTATTATTTTAAAAACGATTTTTTATAAATTACGCAGATCATTGGGGATCAAGGATGTCCCAAATATACAAAAGATTATTGATTCATCTTTACTTGAAAATTTTTTTAAGTTAATATATTAATTAGCATTAAATATTTTAATAAATTTTATTAACAAGTAATTCTATGAAGCTTTCATTTTATAATAAGCTAGGTTTATTCATTAAAAGACATTTTTTTTCATTACTCCCATTTTTGACATTTACTAAGGCCATAAATGTTATTATTTCATTTCTTGAAATGACATTTAGACGAGGAAGGTGTATCTCGAGGCCATTTATTTATAGAATAGATCCATGTTCTGCGTGCAATTTAAGATGCCCATCGTGTCAGTCATGGCAGACCAATACAAAAGAAAAAAGAATAATGACACTAGAAGATTTTAAAAGTATTATTGATAAAATAAAAAAATACGCGCTTCGTGTATCATTGTATGATATGGGCGAACCACTTCTAAACAAAGATATATATGAGATGATATCTTATGCAAACAAAAATAACATAAGCACTCTTATTAGTACAAACTTTAATCTATTTAAAAAAGATGATATTAAAAAATTATTTGACTCAGGTCTTACAGTATTAGAACCATGTTTGGATGGTTTTTCACAAGAGAAATACTCTCAGTATAGACAAGGTGGAGATGTAGAAATTGTAAAACAGGGCTTAAGGGATGTAATGGAGTATAAAATAAAAAACAAAAAGAAATATCCCATTGTAGATGTTCAGGTTGTCACTTTTAATCATATAAAAGACGAGTTAAATCAGATTGATGAATTTTTGAGAGAAATAAAAGTAGACAGAATTACATATAGACAAGAAAATTTGGGATATGATGATAATAATGATAGCCCTAAAACAAAAACATATAAACGAACTTGTTTTTGGTTATATTTAGGATGCATGATAAGACCAGATGGAAGCTTGTATCCATGTTGCGGAGGGGACTTTGATAGATTTTCTTATGGAAATATATTGAATCAAAAATTGAAAGATATTTGGAATAATAAATATTATAAACTTTCAAGAAATTTTTTCTCCAAAAAATTAATTCATTCAAATAATAAAGATCTAGTGGACATTCCTTGTTCCACTTGTAATACTTTTGTAAGGAAATAAAAAATACCTCCATTCATTGGAATTACTAAATAGCAAAGAGGAATAATAATTCACTTTGAATTTTAAAATCCACTCAAAACAGATCAATAATAATCGCTTTTTTGAGAGCGATTTTTTTATTTTACTTTTTGTTTGAATTGTGAGAAAATAAAAATAATATAGCTATGATGATAAAAAAACGTTTATTAAAATATAAACACAAATATTAACTCAATAAGTTATAGCAAGCAATAAGAATAAAAATGGATATTGTGATAATTATATTAATCAAGATTGACAAAATCATATGCTAGAAAAAAATGCTTTACATTACCAACAAAAAGAACAAGAACAAAAAATAATCGAGCAAAACCACGAATCACATAAAATTAATGAATACCCAACAACTCCCGAGTACAAACCTCCTTTTATTCCCGAAAGTACGATATTTCCTGGACAGATTTCCAGACGCATTAAGGATTCTCTACGATCATATTATGAAAAATATACTCCTGAGGGTCTTACTAATTTAGAAAAACGAGAATTTGAAAAAACACCCGAGGTAACAGCTGTTGCTCTGCTTGAATATTTATCTGGACGTCCAGGGGAAATACGAAGAACTGGCAGTACATATAGAAGTCCAGAATACGACGCCAATATAATACACACGATGGTTGAAGCCATAAGAGAAAATCAACCTATTGTTTTTTTTGGCCTTTCATTTTCTCCAAAATTTAAAAATCCGGACATTTCTGATAGACAACTCTTGCCTGATATGGCAAATTATCTCGCTTTTTCCAACTTGCAACAAATCGCACGTGGCGCAGAAACGATTTATTCACCTGGCCTGCAAATTAATATTGGATATGAAGGTAATTTATATCGTGCATTGGGAAGATACCAAGACGAGACACAGGAAACGCTTAAAATTTTAGAAAAACTTAATGAGCAGGCATATGCTCAGTCCGGTCGCAACAAAGAAGATATGGATAATAGAGAAAATCCGGTTAAAATTATTGACGCGGCGGAATTAGTAAGACGATGTTTGATAAATGTTGAAGATCAGGACGAAAAAAAATGGCAATATCGTCTAAGAGAAAAAAAAGATACCGTACAGCAACAATATGAATCAGCCGTCACCAAGATAAACAAATACATCTCTTCTCATCGTTCCGAATTTGCTAAATTCAATATACCAGATATTAAAGACGATCAAAGCCCAATTGATACTCTGCGAGAAAACGGGGAACTGTTCAGCATTCTTATGAAAATCATGAAGGAAAAGCAAGAAGAGCGAAAAAATTTGGAAATAGAAGATGCTTTGCAAAAAAATCAAGCGACAGAACTGGACGAACTTATAGAATCCATTGATATATTGGGCAGTCTTGAAAGTTGGATGTCGTTTTATCGTGGAACACTTTCTCCAGATATGTTTAATACTAAACACTCCAAAGAAGAATACATTAAAAGAATGGCATTTTATTATCGCGCCTTTAATGAAATAAAGTATGCTGGTGGAAAATATGGACGGGGTATTTTGGACTTCAATCCTTCTGCTGTACCTATTACCGTAAATGGAACCTCAAAAAAAATGAACTTTCAGCTCGTTCCCGGTTGGGATTATTTTCCACATCATCGATTGACAACCCGCGCTCTGAAGCGAGATAAAAATGGCAATGAACGATATAAATGGATTCCTCTTGGACATAAACAGATGCGAGATTCAGATAATGTATACATCCCACGTTATATAGAAGAATATGATTACCCTTTTTACTATGAGCAATTAAAACCGGTCGAGGAAGGAAATTTGGACAAACGCACATCAATGGGCGCATCAGTCAGCATTATGGAAAACGAGCAAGGTAAAAAATTTGTCATAAAAAGAGCGCCGTATGGAAATCAATACGAACATTTGTTGCGACAAATCCAACGAACCTGTCAGATGCAGAAAGTTGGTATTTCCATTATACCTGAATTGATTGATAGCAATGTGAAAGATGATGAAGTATATTATGTATCACCCTTTATTGAAGGTGGTTCGCTTGATGACCAATACTTTGGAAAAAAACCAACTAGAGAGGTGACACAAAACGAATTTAATAATCTTTTTATGGATTTAAAACGAGAACTGTGGTCAAAAGGAGAAAAACATGTGGAAGATCGATATTTTTCCGATCATCATCTTTCTTCAATTGAACGCGGTCTTGAGTTCTTACAAAATATTGACGATAAAAATTTACAAGAATTTGCTCGCCATGAGCTAATAAAAATAAACGGCGAAACACGAGTTAATATGAGCACGTTGCTTGAGTGGGTAAAAAAATCAACTCCTATGCTTGATCGTGATTTTTCCGATTCAGTTATACCTGAATTCACTCACGGTGATCTACATTTCGGAAATATTTTAATGGATCAAGAAGGCAATATTCAACTAATTGATATAAATGGCAGTCCTGAACGTGACGCATCATCAATAGAGTTTGAGCTTTCTAGAATGCTTTTAAGTTTCTATCGCCAAATCATTAGGGATAAAGAATATTCAGTAAATGTCGGTGAGTTTGGTAATGCAACCATAGAATATACTGAGAGAGGTGAACAACTACTTAAACAAAGAGAGATGTTTCTAAAGTCAATGATTACAAACAATCAACTCATGGAATTTGGCTTACCAGACGGAGAGCAGTGCGATAAAAATGTAAAAAGATTTATTTCAAAAATAAAATTATTGGAAGCATTAGATATTACCACGGTATTTGGTAAACGGCCAGAAGATGAACAAGTCGCGACATATATTATTGGGACAGAGCTGTTGCATACAGCACTACAAAATTACGAAAATGGGGTTATTGATATTGCAGTTTTTGAACATATGAAAAATAAAATAACCGTAGAAAACTATTGTAATCCTCAGGTGTATACAGATATTGAATCAATATATCGCGCCATTCCGTTTGAGCGTTGGACAGAGTACTCTATTTCACACATGTTTAATCAGTTTGTTCTGTCAGCAACCAAAGAAAATGGAGAAACTGTCAGCGTCTTGATCGGATTACCTGAATTTGCCGATGGCATTGCTGGTAGAATAACCGGTATGCGACACGAATCCGGTCATCCAATAATCACAAAAGATTTTCAAAGTTTACTGGAGGTGTGGCAACGATTAAATTTTCCAGAAAACCGAAAAGATAAATTATTTAAAGATTTTGTTGCACAAGAACGAGCTATCTGGATGTCCATTTTTGAACAAAAAGGCGGACTTATTATAGATGGGAAGAAATATCAATTCTCAAAAATGCTTGGCTTAGGAAAGGAATCCAAAGTTTTTGAAGCAATTAATGAGGAAAGTGGTAAAAAGGTTGCTATTAAAATCGGTTTGCAATATTTGGATGAAGAATATCAATACACTCAAGCATTACAACAACAAGCCGGCGATTTGGCTAATCGTTTTCCGCAATGTTATGAATATGACCGCGAACGCAATATGCTCATTATGGAACTTATTAAAGGCCATCAAGCAGAGGATATTGTTGCCGAGATGAAAGAGCCACAAGAATGGGTTGTGTTTTTAAAAGAAATCTCAGCTGTTATTAAGGATATTGCTTCCTTGCATGAAAGAGGCGTCGTTGCTGGTCAATTCAATTTACGAAATGTGATGGTTGAGCAAGATGGGACGTATCGCATTATTGATCCTTTATACGAGGGCGACAAGCAAGTATATGAAGCAAAGCAAATGATGCGTATTCTAGGTGTATTAGTTCAAAAAATATATAAAACAAATCCTGGCATGTTCCCACTGCAAGTAAAATCCGCTAATTCTACGGAGGTATTGCGCAACCTTCCATATCCTGAAAAAGAATTAGACGCAATACAAAACAAAAATGTAGGCATTCCTGAACCTATTCATAGTGAATTCGTCCGAATTTGTAAAAAGTACCTATCTCACGGTCTTGAAAACAGAAACTTACAAGAGTTGGCGAATGATTTTTCTGAATTATGTAAATTGTGTATAGCTTATGAAATGCAAGAACAAGAAGAAGACAAACAATTTTTTACAGAAAAACCAAAAGCGGTGATACTGGATCTAAACGGCACACTTGAAGACGGAGGGTTTATAAACGCAAAAACAGTAGCATCATTACAACGTCTTAATGAACGCGGTGTTATGGTTGTGATTAGCTCGGGAAAACAATACGATTCTATTGCTGAAATCTTGGAAACCAATGGAATGAATCCGGCTAATTTTGAGATTAGTGCCGATACCGGAGCGGCATATTATCACAACGGTGAACTAGTTCAAAATTTTACTATTGAAGAAATTGATATAAAAATAACCAGACTTCAATCACTGCTTTCCAGAGAAAATATTTTGGCTGATATTCACAACAATGAACGTAGAATCAATATCGCGTTCTATGATTTAAATGATGAAGGTATTAAAGTATCACGCGTAGGTTTGGAAGATGAGATATCTCAAATTCAACAATTGGCAGAATCGCTTGGACTTGATGTTATTACAACTAATAGAGGCGAGCAACTAGATTTAGTAATGCGTGGAATAAATAAATCTACTGCACTTGCCTTTTTAGAAGAAACGCACGGTATTCGAGATGAATCTGTTATAAAAATTGGCAATGAACCAAACGAAAATGACCGTACTTTGTTGCTTGATGCGAATGGACAACTTAAAACAAATGCTTATGCTGTTGAATGGGTCGCGCAAACAACACAACTCATTGAGCGAGTTATGAATGAAGTTGGTTATGGAGCAAAATTTAAATCAGGGGAGATGGTGACTACTTTCGGTAGTATCAATGACTATACTGAAACAACACGTGCTGAACGCGTGCACCTTGATCGTGTGGCAGAAAAAAATTCCAATGTTTTTTACCCATATTTTGCTCTCAAAGAACGCATAAAGAAACAAGATGAAAAAACCGTTGACTACAAATGGGCACTTCGCGACACAGAAGATGAGATAATAGGTCTGAGTGCTTTGTATGAGTTGCCAAACAATCCTGGATTTTACAATATAGGTGGTATGTTCTTGACTCCGGAAATGCAAGGTAGGGGCGTAGCAACAGAAACAATTAACAAAATATTTGATTTCGCCAAAAATACTATCCCGGATTTTAAAGGTCTTCGGGTTCGAGTTTCTGAAATCAATCTTCCATCAAGAAAACTTGTGGAGAAAACTGGTTTTGTTCCGACTGAGGTGCGAGAAAATGACTACACACTGATTGTGGAAGGTCAAGAAATAAAAACACATACAATTGTATACGAACGCACTGTGAATGGTAGCTCTAAAAAAATTAAATTGATAGATGATCCACGTTTAAAAACTAAGGAAGAGGTTCAGGTGCTCTATAATGAATATAGTCAAAAACAAGCATAAGTAAATTATATAAAAATATGAATTTAGAAAAATGATAACCTATAATAGAGCAATCTAAAAAGCGATCACTAAATGGCATCGAGTGTGCATAAAATAAAAATTACGAAGAATGATTTTTTGCGGAACAGCGAGTGGCAACGGAATAGAGCATTCAAAATTCCAAATCCGAATTTTCTTCAAAAAAGGTCTAAAATTTATCCAACAAACACCTCCATTTCGTACTAACACGATGATCTATAAAATTGCCTATTAATAGTGGCAATTTTTTATTTTAAAATTAAAACTTACGAGTATATAAAAAGAGACGAACTAGTTCGTCTCTTATGAAAAAAATTTGTACAAATCCGGATTTCTTTTCGAGACTTTTTTTTCTGTCTCTCTAAGATCAATATAAGCCGGAATTGTTATTGAACCTTCATAGAATTTCTCAGGACCAATTTTGATCATGTGAAAACCCATGATGTTCAAAAGTTTAAATAATCTAGCATCTGTTGCCATGACAGCTCCATAGAATTTGTTTTTTATTGCAAATCTATAAAAAACTCTCATAAGTAGTAAAGATGCTAAATGATCATGTCTTTGAAATTTACGATCAAGAGTCATTAGTGTGATTTCCATATTAGCGATATCTTTATATTGACTCTCGACTTCAAAATCTTCAACAACTGGCAATAATTTACCAATAATTAATCTTATGGTTCCAATTGGTTTACCAAGAAAATAAAGAATAAAGTCTTCCGCAAACTCATCATATTTGCGATAATGCTTTATTAATTCTGCTAAAGTTGTTTCCGTGGCATATCCTTGATCAAGCCAAGTTTTTTGCCACAAATCAGCGAATAAATCTTTGTCCCTATTGTTTTTTACTTTCCTTATCCAAAAAAGAAGCAAATAAATTTTAGACAGAAGATTATTTTTTTTCTTTGTCATTTTACTCCTCCTTAATTTTATACTATAATTAATATGCTAATATTTTATTAGCATATTTTAATAATTATGTCAATTTAAAACAAAATGAAAAACCCTAGAAAAATTTTTGGATATCATATGGTTTTAGATCTCTACGGATGCGATCCTAAAGCCCTTGATAGTATGGATATTTGCTATAAATATCTAAATGATTTAGCAGATTTAATAAAAGTACACAAACAATCTCAACCATTTATTGTTTATACAGATCCAATTAAATATCCAGATAAAGCTGGTATATCAGGATGGATTCCAATTGTAGAATCCGGATTCTCAATTCATACATTAACTCCACAGAAATTTGCATCTATAGATATATATAGTTGCAAAAAATATAATCCAGATATAGTAAGAAAATTTACAGTCAAGATTTTTAAACCAAAAGAAATAGAAGAAAAACATTTTTTAAGAGGAGAAAAATATGTTCATCCGGCTAAAAAGTAATTTTAAAAAATGAGCTTTTTGATTCTTCCAATTATCACAATACTATTAGCCTGTTTTTTGGGGCTAATAGTATTTTTTCAAAATTTCAGAAGTAGACAAAATAGAATACTTTCTATTTTGTCTTTTTTAGTAGTATTCTGGACATTATCTGTTTTAATGGCAGATTTATCTAAAAATTATAATCTAGCTTTATTTTGGACAAAAATGTCTATCGTTGGTCCAGCGCTAATACCATTTTTTTTACTATGGTTTTCTATTGTATTTCCGTCGGATAAAAAAATTTCAAAGTTAAAACTCTTTTTTGCTTTTATACCCAGTTTATTAATTATAATTTTATCTCCAACGAAGTTAAATGTACTTGATATTAAAATAGAACCATGGGGAACTGAATTTACTCCAGGACCTCTTTATTGGGCAATGGCAATATTGCTTGCAGTATATATTAGCTGGTCTTTTGTAAATACTATTAAGAATTATAAAAAAAGCTCAGGAATTGAAAGATACCAAATTAAATATCTTTTTATTGGTTTTTTAATATCGCTAATTCTAGGAATTTTATTAAATTTGATTTTACCAACCCTAGGATATAGTAGAGCAAGTTCAATAGGTCCATCAATGGCGTTATTTTTTATAGGTTTCACAGGGTACGCAATTACAAGATATAGATTGATGGACATTAGAATTATTATTAAAAAAATATTTATACATTTATTAGTTTCTATTTTTGTATATGGACTTTTTTATTTAATAGCATGGATTTATTTAAAATCCTTTGGTGGAATTTTTAATAATACTTCGTATATAGCTGGTATATTTCTAGCGATAGGATTTGTAACAATATTTTCATGGCTTAGAACTTTATTAAAAAATGTTTCTGATAAATATTTTTTCAAAAATTTAACAAATTACCACAATTCTTTAATATTTTTAAGCCAAGAATTAAATAAATACAATGATTTAGATAAAATAATTTCTCTTATCGTGGACACTATAAAACCTGCAATGAATTTAGATAGAGCGGGCGTTCTCCTTGTTAATATAAATTCAAAACCAATTCATTATCAAATAGCAAAAACAATTGGTTTTAATGAACAAAATGGTATTAGTTTAGTACAAGATAATTTTCTTACTCAATACTTACAAAAAACAAAAAGCATTCTCTTGTTAGATGAATTGAGTTTGTTATCTAGAAATGCAAAGACAAAAAAAGATTCCAAAGGATTCTCTGATTTAAAAAGATACATGGAACACATCGAGGCCTCTTTGTGCTTACCGCTTATTAGTAATAATAATTTAATAGGTATTGTTGTTTTGGGCGCTAAATTATCAAAGGACGCATATACAAAAGAGGACTTAGAACTTTTAAGCGCTTTAGGTTCTCAAGCATCTATAGCAATAGAAAATGCAAGATTATATGATGAGATAAATGACAAAAAAAGAGAACTCGATAAATTTAACAGGGAGTTGAAATACAAAGTAGAAGAACAAACAAAAGACATAAAAGAAAAGAACAGACACTTAGAAGAACTTTTAAATATGAAAAGTGATTTTTTACGTACTGTAAATCATCAATTAAATACACCCCTTTCTATAATGAAAAATGCATTTTCTATGATAGAGGATAAATCGTTAGAAGTTAATAGGGGATTGGAAATAGCATCGATTGGATTAGAAAGAATGAGTAATACTATATCTGATTTTTGGGATGCTTTTGAACTCGAGGGACAGAAAATCGAAATGGCATTAATTGAAACAAATATTGAGAAGATAATCAATGACATGATAAAAGAAAAGAAAAATTTAAAATTAGTCAAAACTAGAAATTTAAAAATAAACCTTACTAAACCAAGTTTTAAAATACCAAAAGTGTTATGTGATCAGAAAAAAATTACTCATGTTATTTCAAATTTATTAGATAATGCAGTTTTCTATACTGAAAAAGGATCAATAAATATTGGATTTGAAAAAATCAATAAAAATGGCAAAAAATTTTTAAAAATTTTGGTCTCTGATACTGGTTGTGGAGTATCTGAAGAAGATAGGGAAAAATTATTTAGTAAATTTTCAAGAGGATCCACCGCTTCATCAATTCATCCAGATGGTTCTGGATTGGGACTTTATATAGCAAAAAATATTGTAGAAGATAGTGGGGGAGAATTAAAATTAGAAGATTCTAAAATAGGCGAGGGAGCAACATTCAGTTTTGCATTGCAAATATCAAATTTGAAATCAACAAATCAAAAATCAGTAAGCAATACAAAGCCAGTTATAAAAAATACAAAAATAAATAATTGTTCAATTTTATTCATTGAAGATGAGCAAAGTATTGTTGATCTATACAAAATTTATTTCGAAAAACATGGATACAATTTTTATTCAACACATGATTTAAGCGAAGCAGAGGATATGTTAAAAACAAAAAACATAGATGTGGTTATTTTGGATATTATTATAAGAAAAAAAGAGAAAGACGGAATGATAAATGTTGTAGCTGAGCAGGGATACACCTTTCTAGAAAAAATTAAAAAGGAAAAATTATTAAAAAATATTCCAGTTATAATGTTTAGTAATTTAAATACAGAACAAGATAGGGTCAAAGCAAAAAATCTAGGAGCAAGTGACTATCTATTTAAGGGTAGTGCAAAACCACAAGATTTAATAAATGCCATCAATAAGGCTATTCATTATAATAAAAAATATCTTAAAAAATAAAAAAATCACCCGCAGTAAACTGTGGACAGCTTTCATATTTTTTGGCTATCTTCAGAAAAATTCAAAAAGTCAAACATTAAATAATTAAAATAAATTACAAAAAGGCGGATGTTAAAAAGCTAAACTTACTTTACAATTGGCTTTTTTATTTTCTACCAAAAATGATATAATTTAAATCATGTCCAATTTCATAATGAATAAAAATAATTAAATAAAAAAATAAAAAACAATAACAATTAAAATTTTCTGTTTTACGATTAATATTGTATAATATAGAGGATTCATTTTAAATTATTATGCTTCATTCAATCACAAATTTTTTCCTTTCTATTTTTGGAAAATTAAATTATCCAAGTATTATAGCTCTTATGACAATTGAGAGTTCTTTTATTCCATTTCCATCTGAAATTGTTATTCCTCCGGCAGCTTATTTAGCGCAACAAGGACAATTAAATATTTATTTAGTTATACTATGTGGGACAATTGGTAGTTTACTCGGAGCTTTAGTAAATTATTTTTTAGCATTAACGCTTGGGCGAACAATAGTATACAAACTAGTAAACACAAAAGTTGCAAAATTATTACTTTTAAACGAACACAAAATAAAAAAAGCAGAGGATTATTTCCTAAAATATGATAAATTAGCAACTTTTATTGGGAGGTTAATTTTTGAAATAAGACAATTAATTTCCATCCCTGCCGGACTTGCAAAAATGAATATCTGGAGTTTTATGCTCTTTACAACACTTGGTTCTTTAATTTGGAATATAATTCTTGCATTGTTGGGATATTTTTTTGGCGCAAATCAAGCTATTTTCAAAAAATATTATAAAGAATTATCAATTATTTCAATAATTGTTTTTGTTTTAATAATTGCTCTAATTTTTTATAAAAAAAGAAAGAAAAAGAAAGAAGAAAAAATTTAAAATATTTGAAATTAATTAAAATAAAATCAGAATAATTTTTATATCCACACATATCAAATAAAAAGAATAAAGCGATGACCGAAGTCATCGCTTTAGTTTTAATAATTTATGGCTTTTATAACTCTTGCGAGTTAATGAAAACTATTGTTTTATTCCCCACATTCTCGTCGTTCAAGAATATTCTTGATTTAACCCTTATATTCGGGGATTCAATCATGTCTTTTGCCAGAAACGGATTTTGAAATCCTATTCCCGGATTCATGGACGACAAAAACGCTGAAACTGGATTTGCCAGGAGAAATTCTTGGAAATTGTTTCTAAAAAATCCGAATTTCATCATAGCTCCTATCTCAAGAGCATTGGCAATTTGCCCAATTTCAGATTTTTTAATAATATAGGGTTTATCATATCTATGAGAAACTCCCATTATTCTTTCCCTGACACTATCATCCTCCATACGAAAGGACACTCGCGTTACAGGGGACACATTACAAAACAAAACTTCCGCAGGAACAGGAAGCATAAGGAATGAGTCCTTGGGAATCTCTACGTCTTTGGATTCTTCGAGTTTCTCAAGCTGACTCTCGAGCTTGAAAATCTCTTCCCCATAGGTCTCGCGCTCATAGAAGAAACGCTTCGCCTTTGCATTTTTGATGCCATGAAAGAACAACCTCCAACATTTGATCCAATTTTCAATAATATTCATTTTTTCCTCCACTTTTTTTGTGTTAAACAATCTTACAATAAAATTATAAATTAGTCAATGGTTACTTATACACACAAAAACATATAAAAATAAAATCTTTTATATAAAAGGTCTTTGTGTTAAAATATAGTTATAAAATTAATTTTATGAAGTTTTTATTAGAATATCTACAAAAAATTCAAAACAAAAACGGATTCATATCTGAGTCTGATATATTAGAGGCATCAAAACAATTTCAACTATCTCCAGCTGAAATATTTGAAACTATTTCTTCTTATGAAAAATTTAATTTATGGACAACCAGCGAAAAAGTCATAAAAATTTGTGATAGTCCAATATGCCACTCAAAGGGCGGAGAAAATTTAATAAAACTTGCGGAAAAACTACTTAATACAAAAATTGGAACCTACAATAAAAAATTCATAATTGAATCTTGTCAGTGTTTAGGTGAGTGCGATAAAGGTCCGGTAATGACTATAAACGATGAATTATTTACAAATTTAAATGAGGAAAAATTAAAACAAATATTCAAAGATCAGAAACTAATATAAAATTCAGTTATTAACAGTTAATTACTAAAACAATGCAAATAAAAAGAAAAACAAATTTTGAAAATTTCAAAGTTGCAAAAAAATTAAGCCCAGAAGCGCTTATAAAAAAAGTAGAAAAATCTGGACTCATGGGAAGAGGTGGCGCTAATTTTCCTACAGGACTAAAATGGAAAATGTCTCGTCCTGCAAAATATTTAATTTGCAATGCTGATGAAAGTGAGCCGGGAAGATTTAAGGATAAATTTGTTTTAGATAATAATCCTGAAATTGTAATAGAGGGAATTAACATTGCAATGTATGCGCTTTCTACTAAACAATGTTTTTTTTATTTACGAGAGGAGTTTAAAAAATATAAAGAAAAATTAGAAAAAATAATAAAAGAAAAATCTAAATACAAAATAACAATTGTAATCGGCGCTGGATCATATATATGCGGAGAAGAAACTGCAATTTTAAACAGCATAGAAGGTAAACGCGCAGAAACAAGACACAAACCTCCATATCCATCAGAGCGTGGTTTATACGATGAAAAAACCTGTGTAAATAACATAGAAACACTTGCAAGAATTCCTCTTATTTTTGAAGATGATTTTGATAACGAATTAACGCTTTTTTCTGTTTCAGGCGATGTGCAAAGTCCGGGTGTTTATGAAGAACGCCAAGGTATTACACTAAAATATTTAGCAGAAAAAGTTGGAGCCATTGATCCTTATGCAATTTTTTTTGGCGCTTCTGGAGGATGCATACCATTTCAACAAGATTTAATTCTTTCATATAAAGAAATGGAAAAAACGGGAAACTTCTTTCAAACAGGAATCATGTTTTTTAATAATGAAAAAAGTGTTCCAGATATATGTCGCTCAATAATACAATTTTTTAATGAGGAAAATTGTGGAAAATGTCTCCCATGCAGAGAAGGAAATTTCAGATTATTACAATTATTTCAAGTTATATTAAAACGCAAATGGACCAAAGAAGAATTTCAAATAATACAAGACCTAATTGACTTTGTCCCAAATGGTTCTCAATGCGGACTTGGAAAAAGTTCAACAATAGCATTGAAATCAGCAATAAAATATTTTAAAAATGAGTTTGATAAATTAATAGAATAAAATGTTAGTTACAATAGACGGTAAAAAAATAAAAGTTAATAAAAAATGTACAATACTTGAATTAGCTACAAAAAATGGAATCAAAATTCCTACTCTTTGTTATCATCCTGATTTACGCTCAGATGGAAAATGTGGGGTCTGTGTAGTTGAAGTAAATGGAAAATTAATGACGAGTTGTAATAATGATATTTCTGATGGAATGATAATTCAAACAACTAATGAAAGAATTATAAAACAAAGAAAAATAAATGCGCAACTTGTGGGTTGTAATTTTGAAGATGAGGAAGAATTTAGGAAATGGTTAAAATTATCAAACATGCCAGATATTGATGAACTTAAATTTAAACCACACGCATCTCAAGAACTTGATGATTCATCTCATGATATTGTAATGGATTTTAAAAATTGTGTTTTATGTGGAAGATGTATTCAAAAATGCCGAGACATTCAAACAGTAAACGCAATTTGCTACAAAGGAAGAGCCAATGCAACAGTTGTTACAAAATCATTAGGCAAAAAATTAATCGATACAAATTGCGTTGGTTGTGGTCAGTGTTCACTAGTTTGTCCAACAAACGCAATAAGAGAAAAAGAATCTTATAAAGAAATAAAAAAATTATTAAAAGATCCCAAAAAACACATAATAGCCCAAACCGCTCCGTCAATTAGAGTCGCTCTTGGCGAAGAATTCGGATTAGAAGCGGGGATTTCAGTTACAGGTCAAATGGTAAGCGCGCTAAAAAAAGTTGGATTTAAAAAAGTTTTTGATACAAACTTCGGAGCTGATCTAACAATAATGGAAGAAGCCTCAGAATTAATTGAAAGAATAAGGAAAAATAAAGACCTACCACTTATTACATCATGTTGTCCTGCTTGGATAAATTTTATAGAAACATTTTATCCAGAATATTTAAATCATCTATCAAGTTGCAAATCTCCACATCAAATGTTTGGAGCTCTGATAAAAACTTATTATGCTCAAAAAACAAAAATTAATCCACGCGATATTATTGTGGTTAGTATCATGCCATGTACAGCAAAAAAATATGAGTCATGCAGAGAAGAAATGTCAGTTGGAGGAATTCGTGATGTTGATTTTGTAATTACAACAAGAGAATGCGCAAAACTTATAAAAAGTTTCAATATTGATTTAAAACTTGAGAAAAAAATGCAATTTGATAACCCCATGGGACCTGGCTCTGGCGGAGGAGCAATTTTTGCTTCATCTGGGGGCGTGATGGAATCAGCTATAAGAACAGCTCATTATTTCTTAACTGGTAAAGAATATTCTGCTATAGATTTTAAAGTTTTACGCGGTAATTCGGGGTTTAGAGAAGCAAGTATAAAAATAGGAAATAAGACCCTAAATTTGGCCATAATTCATAGTTTGAAAAATGCCCGTAAAATACTCGAAATACTCAAAAAAACACGCCACAAGTACCATTTTATCGAAATTATGGCATGTCCAGGCGGATGCATAGGCGGAGGAGGTCAACCAAAACCAACAAGCAAGGAAATTATCAAAAAAAGAGCAAAAGCAAGCTACGAAGAAGATAAATCATTAGAGTTTAGACAAGCCCATAAGAATCCAAATATTATAAAAGTTTACATGGAATTTTTAGGAAAACCACTTGGAAAATTATCTAAAAAATTATTACACACAAAATACTCCGATAAATCTAAGTGTGGATTGTAAATATAAAATGAAAGAGTTTGCCTTGTTAAATACAGCAAACTCTTTTTAGTTGAAAAATTAATTAGTTATAGGTGTTAACGCTCTTGGTCGCATTAACATCCTGCCTATTTTGCCACATATTGGGCAAAATTTATACACCGACGTCTTCTATCCAATAGCTTGGCAACACTTAGCAATCATTTGACTAGGTGTTTTTAGATTAATACCAAGATGTAATCTTTCTTCATTATAGTATTTTAAGTATCTTGATAAGTATCTATTAATAATA
>Ga0208040_1000249_pt1 | contig 71590 bp, 59 predicted proteins | sample AD_UKC083_MetaG_FD_184431 | JGI IMG/M metagenome (GOLD analysis project Ga0208040, IMG submission 184431) | Active sludge microbial communities of municipal wastewater-treating anaerobic digesters from USA - AD_UKC083_MetaG (SPAdes) (version 2) | ecosystem: Engineered > Bioreactor > Anaerobic >...
GGGCTGCCAGCCCCAATCCCGGCGGGCAGCGCTGTCGTCCACGTCTTCCGGCCAGGAGTCAACAATTTTCTGTCTGCGCTGGTCAACTTCAAACCCAATGCGCGCGCCGGGAAAGGCTTTCGTCGTGATTTCATAGATTTCCTGAGCGGTTGGGTTGAAACTGGTCACGTTATAGACAAACTGGGAGAGCTTTTCGCGCTCAATTTCCTCGAGCATAATCAAGGATTTGATTGCGTCTGGCATGACCATAAAGGGCAAGCGGGTGTCCGGCCGGACGAAACAGTTATACGGCGACCCCTTCGCGGCCGCGTGCAGCATTTCGGGACCGTAATCGCTGGTGCCGCCGGTTGGGATAGTTTCCGCGCTGATGAGCCCGGGAAAACGCAGGCAGCGAAAATCGACCGTTGGTCCAGAAGCGAAATCCGCGGCAAGTTGGCGGTAATGCGTGCTGTAATAGCGCCCAAGGTGCTCGCAGTAGAGCTTGTTGCAGCCGTACATGGTGGTTGGGAAGGTGTACTGGGTCTCTTTGACCTTACCAACCTGCGTTTTACAGGCCAGCGAGTCCATCCCATAAGCTGCGATGGAGCTTGGGTAGATAAATTTAACGGAATTCCCCTGCCACTGCGATTGTTCCACCGCCAGCCGAAGCAGGTTCAGCGTTCCTTCAACATTGATACGATGGGCAGTTTCCGGGTTGTATTCGGCTTTTGTCGAGAGAATGGATGCAAGATGATAAATCGTGCGGATCTGATGTTCCACCACAAGCCTGCCAAGCAGGATTTGATCGAGAATATCGCCCACAATCCATTTCGCGACCATAGACCGCAGAGGCTTATCGAGAGGATTTACGTCAATCGCGACAATCGGACAATTCATAGCCGATACGTGGCGGATTAATCCGTGGCCGATTTCTCCATTTGCTCCGGTAATGAGAACAACTTCCTCTCGCATTTTTTCTCCTTGGTTATAAAGGCAGTGTTAGGGACATCCGCCGAATGGGTTTTCCGGTTTTCCTGCCGACCTGCACAACGACAACCGCCATATCATCATGCGGTTGCCCTAAATCCTGGGCAATAGCTTGGTTTAGCACCTGATCGGCAATTTCGTGAACTGTTAATTCCTGTTCGTCCAGTACTGATTCCATCAGGGAACTCCACTCGAGCGGCTGGCTGCAATCCCATCCGGCCGTGGCGACGCCATCTGAAAACATGATAATAATAAAATTGTTTTCAATTGGGAATTGGTACACGTTGGGCTGCAAAGGATTGACTTCGTCGCGGCCTTCATAACTGGTGTAGCTTCCCTCGCTCTTGCGAATCATGATGACCGGCAGATCGTTGTTTTTGGTAAGGACAAGCGTCTCGCTTTCCAGATCGCAGGAAAGAATGCTCAAGCTTAACTCAGCTTCATTGTGATACTCAGTTTTGAGAGCTGAGAGAACCGCGCGGGAAGCTGCCCCGTCGTGGATGCCTTCGAGTAAGAGCGAAAGCACGCGGTGGACCGCTTTCCGCGCCACAAATCTGGACCGGTTCCCGTTAAGTTTCCCTTCGCCCAGGATGACAGAAACGCCGCCATTTGGCCGCTCCACAATTTCCACCTGGTCGCCTTGTTCCGGAGACGAAAACCGGTCCACTTTTGCGATTGCTATTTGAATTTCCATGCTGTAATTCTAACCCAATCTGTGTCAGCAGGGATGGCAAGGCGGGTGTCAGACCGGGTATACTACCTGCTATGGTGGTTTATGGAAAAAAGCTGGCGGAATAAAATTCTTTTTCTCGGCTTGCTAAGCTGTTTACTGCTTGCTGCCTGCAGAAGTTCAACGGAAACAGGGCAGCCAACGCCCACGCGAACCGACACTGCTGCGATGCAAGACCTGAGCAAATTACGCATCCATGAGCTTCAGGGCGCGCAGCACCGCTCGCCATATGACGGCAAAAGTATATCGGGCGTGGAAGGCATTGTCACTGCCATCACCGGCAGCGGTTTTTACCTGCAGGAACCCGTGCCGGATGAGGATGAGCGCACCTCAGAGGCGCTTTTTGTATCCGCGAACGCGTTTGGTGGTGTTAGAGTTGGCGATTTGGTAATAATAAACCAGGCAAAAGTTCGGGAGTATAACCCGGCTGGTTTGGGAGAGAATTCACTGACGCGTACTGAGCTTTTCCAGGCTTCTTACGTTGTGCTATCCAGCGGTAACCCTTTACCGGAAGCAATAGTGATAGGAGAAACCGGGCGAAGGATTCCCAACTATGTTATCGAAAATGACGTGAATGGTTATGCCAGCAGAAATGGGGAGTTTGACCCCGCCCAGGATGGTCTGGATTTCTTCGAGAGCCTGGAAGGGATGCGCGTCCAGGTCAATGATGCCTTGGCGGTGTCGTCGACCTCCTCTTATAACGAAGTGACAGTTGTAGCTGACCTCGGAAAGAATGCCAGCATCCTTTCAGCCCGGAATGTGCTAGTGCTGCGCCAGGACGATGCTAACCCGGAGCGCATCATATTGGATGACGCCTTCATTAACATGCCGACTATTCGCGTGGGTGCGCGTTTTACAGCGCCAATTATCGGGATCATGGACTACAGCTATGGCAATTTCAAGCTCCAGCCAACCCAAAAGCTGCGTTTTGAACAGGGGAAAAACCCAGAGGAGTCTGTCAGCTACCAGCTCGGGGAAAATGAGCTGGCTGTGGCCACTTATAATGTGGCGAATTTTAATCCCATGATTGCTCCTGAAAGGCTTTCAACATTGGCGGAGCACATCGTCAAGAATCTGCGCAGTCCGGATATCATCGCGCTGCAAGAAATTCAGGATGACGACGGTGAGCTCGATTCTGCTCAGACTTCAGCTGCCGGGAACATAAACAAGCTGATCCAGAAGGTCAAGCAGCTAGGCGGACCCGACTATCGCGCGCTTTCGATTGACCCGCTGAGGAACGCGGATGGAGGTGTTAACGGCGGTAATATCCGGGTCGTGCTCCTTTATCGTGAGGACCGGGGTCTGAGCGCGATCAACGCGCAGGCAGGAGACACAGCCAGCGCTAACCAGGTGTTGAACAAGGCCGGAAAACCCATATTGTCACTCAACCCCGGACGTGTCAGTCCGCAATCTTACGCGTTCAGGGATAGCCGAAAACCTCTCGCCGCGCAGTTTCGATTTTTGGACCAGGATGTTTTCGTCATTGTTTGCCATCTTAACTCCAAAGGGGAGGATGGTCCCTTGTTTGGCGACCAGCAGCCGCCACCGCTGGTGAGTGAAAGACAGCGGCTTGACCAAGCGCGAGAGATTAATGCTTTTGTACGAAACATCCTGGCTATTGACCCCAACGCCAATGTTATTGTTCTGGGGGATTTAAACGATTTTGCCTGGAGTCCGCCAATAGAGCAACTTCAGGCTGGCGCCCTGGTCAATTTGATTACTTTGCTGCCGGAAAATGAGCGGTATACATACATCCACGAGGGCAACGGGCAGGTTCTCGACCACATTCTCGTGAGTGTTGCGCTTTCGTATAAAGTTAGTTATTTCGATGTGCTGCACTTGAATTCTGAGAACGTGCCGGGTTTCCGTGTTTCTGATCACGACCCCGCTTATGCTGTGCTTAAATTTGATTGATGAAAAATCTTCTCCCAAAATTCCTGATCTTTACCTTTGTTCTAATAGCTAATGCGTGTAGCAATAACATAGCAATCCAGAAAGAAACAAATGCTCCCGTTAATTCTGTCCTCACGCCATCTCCCGTTGTGAAAGATTTCACTGCGCTCACGGGAGCCCTTGCTGGACTAAGCGAGGTGGAAGTTCGCGAAATTCTCCTGCCCGAGCCGTATAACGCCGCAAAAATGGAATTTTCTGGCTTAGCCTGGTGGGGGGAAACCCTGGTATTGCTCCCACAGTACCCAGGCAGATTGGGGCAGGACGGCGAAGGTCTGTTGGTCACTATTTCCAAAACGACCTTGATGGCGTACCTCTCCTCCGATAATGAAGCTCCGATCGAAGTCGGCACCCTCCGCTTTGAGGATGACGGGCTTTCCGAAAGTTTGCCAGGATTTGAAGGATACGAAGCTATTGCCTTCTCAGAGGAGCGTGTTTACGTCACTATTGAAACCAACGCCGGCAGCGCTATGATGGGTTACCTGGCAGTCGGGACAGTCGGGGAAGACGGAAGCTCTATTAAATTGGACTTACAGAAGCTTGTGCCGCTCAGCCCGCAAACCAAATTTAAAAACGCGAGCGATGAAAGCCTTGTGGTTTATAACAACGCGATTTACACAATTTTCGAAGATAACGGCGCTGAGCTTAATCCCGGCGCTTTTGCCCGCGTTTTTGATCAGAACCTAAATCCGTTACCGGTGCTGGAATTTCCCGCGATTGAATATCGGGTAACCGATGCTGCCGAAGCCCTGCCAGATGGCACCTTTTGGGTGATGAATTACTTTTACACTGGGGATGTCCATCTTCGGGCAAGTTCCGATGCCATTTCAGAACGCTTTGGAGAAGGAGGTTCTCACCAGCGCTCTGATCGGGTGGAGAGAATCATTACTTTAGCAATCAAAGATGGTCAAATAATTCTGCTTGACCAGCCGCCAATCTACCTTAAGCTGACCTTCGATGGCAGTTCCCGCAATTGGGAAGGTTTGGCGCGCTTGGATGACATTGGTTTTTTGGTTGTCTCGGATAGTTTTCCGCGGACAATTTTGGGATTCCTTCCTGATCCACGATAAAATAATTATGGATTGGCTGAAGAAGAACAATGTTAACCTTTTCATAACCCACAGAAAGGAAAAATCCTGTAAAATGAAAGGGTGTTTGAAAACAAAACCAATCTGCAAGCTGGCTCCTGGAGGTTTCATTGGCTGAGAATACAGTAACGCACCAGTCCCACCGGAAAACCCTGAAACTCATCAAGCTGCAGGAACAACTTACCGGTTATCTCTTTATCCTTCCCGCTCTAATCGTTATCTTAATCTTTGGTATATTCCCGATTGGCTACTCCATTTACATGAGCCTGTTTAATTGGCAGGTTACCAAAGGACCCTTTATCGGTGACAAAAACTACCTATTGATCTTCGGTTCCTGGTGGAATTTACTGGTGCTTGTAACCGGATTAGGCTTAATCATCCTCGGATATTTTGTCTGGGGCAAGGCTTTCCAGTCCGTAAGTAAGGGAGGGCGGCTGGCACGGATCGCGGGCGCTTTGGTGCTTGTCCTCGGTGGCGTCATTTTTGTGACCGGATGGGGGATGATGTACGAGACAGGGAACAAGGATTTTCTCAACTCCCTGATTGTGACTATATATTACGCGCTGGGGACGGTGCCGGCTGAGATTATTCTCGGTTTGGTACTGGCCTATATCCTTTACCAGGATATCATCGGCAAGGAAGCTTTCCGGATGATTTATTTCCTGCCTTACATCACGCCTTCCATCAGCACCGCGGTCGTTTTTCAGATTATCTTCTCGAGTCGGGAGACTTCGCTCGCGAACCGATTAATTGGCTTTTTTGGCATTGACCCGCTGAAGTGGCGCTTTGAACCCAAACCGGTTCTGCGCTTGCTGGGCATAAACGTTTCCGGTTTGGCAGACGGGCCAAGCCTGGCGCTGCTGACAATCATTATTTTCGGCATCTGGTCCTTTGTTGGATATAACACGGTGATTTTCCTTTCTGGTCTTGGGAATATCCCCAAGGAAATCTACGAAGCGGCTGAGATTGATGGCGGCAGCAAGTGGGACCGTTTCTGGCACATTACCATCCCAATGATTTCCCCGGTCACCTTTTACCTGACGCTGATTGGATTTATTGGCACATTTAAAGCCTTCAATCACATTTACGTGATGCGAACTCCGAGCGCGCAAAATTCAGTTGTCACCACAAGCTTGCTGGTCTTCGATCGTTTTTATAAAGCCAATCAGTACGGTGTTGCCACAGCCCAGGCAATCGTCTTGTTCATCATCATCCTGGGTCTGACGTTAGCGCAAAACAAGATTATGGGAGAGCGGGTCTTCTATGGATAATTCAGCAGCACTGCCTACCCTCAAAAAAAGTAAGAAAGAAATCCACGCCGGCAGGATTCTGGGTAAGATTGTTCTTTACCTGATCCTTCTGATGGGGGCACTAATCTTCATCTTCCCCTTCTTTTGGATGATTTCGAATTCGCTAATGACCTTAGGGGAAACGATTACCCGCCAACTCCTGCCAAAAGTCCCCCAGTGGATTAACTACAAAGAGGCTTGGGACCAAGCTAATTTTTCAAAATACTTTGTAAACAGCGTGCTGATAACTCTTGGCACCTTAACCGGACTTCTCTTCACTTCGATTCTGGCAGGCTATGCATTTGGTAGGATAGATTTCAAAGGAAAAAACATTCTTTTTGGCATTTTTCTGGCAACGATGATGATTCCTGAATCCGTCACGTTGATCCCCAACTATCTCCTTATCCGCGGAAATGTCATCCCGCTCCCGGGCGGCACCTGGATAAATACCTACTGGGCGCTCACGATTCCCTTCATGGCTAACGCGTTCAGCATTTTCCTGCTGCGTCAATTCTTCGCGCAAATCCCGGATGAACTTTGGGACGCCGCACGCATTGACGGCTGCGACCATTTGCGCTTTCTCATCCAGATTGTGATGCCAATCAGCAAGGCGCCCATCATGACAGTGCTCCTGTTTGGCTTCACCGCTTCGTGGAATGCCTTCCAATGGCCGCTGCTTGTCACCACCAGGGATACCTGGCGACCGCTGATGGTAGGCTTGTACGGATTTGTGCAAGAAGCCGGGCCTTATACCCACTGGCTTATGGCTGGCGCGGTGATTACGATTATCCCAATCCTGATTGTTTACTTCTTGACACAAAAGCAATTCACCCAAGGAATTGCCACAACAGGATTGAAAGGATAGGATATAATAAACATTTGGATATTGCGAAGGTATATTCTCACCCTTCGATATCGCTTTACTCAATTAGTCAGATTCAAAATGGAGGTTTTGAAAAATGAGAAGAACGAGTGTTTTGTTTGTGGCAGTCATCCTGATTGCCTCCCTGGTGCTCGGCGCTTGCGCTAAAGCAACAGAAGCCCCCGCCCCGACCGAGGCCCCAGTCGTGACCGAAGCCCCGACCGAAGCTCCAGTCGTGACAGAAGCCCCGACCGAAGCCCCAGTGGTTGATCCTTGGGCTGGCGTTGTTCCCGCCAAAGAAATTGTTTGGTGGCACCAGCACACCGGCTCCAAACGCGAAGCCGCGATTGCAAAAATTGTAGAGGACTTCAACACCACCAATCCCTACGGCATCAAAGTAACGGCGGAATATGCCGGAAGCTATGGCGATATCTTCAACAAGATGCTGCCGATCCTGAACACCCCTGATGTGCCCGATGTGGTTGTTGGCTACCAGAATCAGGTCGCGACCTATCAACTGGCAGACGCCATGTTCGATATGAACGAACTGATCGACCATCCCGAATACGGTATATCCAAAGAAGAGCAGGATGATTTCTTCCCCGGCTTCTTTGCCCAGGACGTGCTCTCCCTGTTCGACAACCAGCGCCTTGGCCTGGCCCCCAACCGCTCCATGGAAGTCATGTACTACAACATGGACTGGCTGAAAGAACTTGGCTACGATGCCCCGCCCGCCACTCCCGAACAGTTCAAAGAAATGGCCTGCAAAGCCGCTGTGACCCCCTTTAGTGGTGCCACTGAAGGTGCAGCTTCTCCCACTGGTTATGAGCTGAGCATTGATACCTCGCGCTTCGCCAGCTGGACCTTCGCGTTCGGCGGCGACATGTTCGATTACACCGCCAACCAGTTCACCCTGAACAGCGATGCCGCCGTGCAAGCCTGGACTTTCATCCAGAGCCTGTTTGCTGATGGCTGCGCACGCCTCGTCACCGAAAACTACGGCGACCAGACCGATTTCGGCAACGGCACTCTGCTCTTTGCCGTTGGTTCTTCCTCCGGTCTGCTTTATTACGGCGATGCTGTTAGCGCTGATGGAACCCCCTTCGAGTGGGGCGTATCCGCTATCCCTCACACCACCGCTGATCCTGTAATGAACGTCTACGGCGCCTCTGTCTCTATCCCCAAGTCCACCCCTGAACGTGAATTGGCTGCCTGGCTGTTCGTCAAATACTATACCAGCGCTCCTGTCAACGCCGAGTGGGCTACGGCTTCTGGTTACTTCCCCGTGAAAGCAAGCATTGCAGACCAAGTTACCGCTGAATTTGCAGGTAACAAAGATGCATACGGGACCGCTATCTCCTTGCTTCCTTACGGCGTTTTCGAACCCCCAGTGCCTGGTTACGATTTCGTTCGCGACAATGTCATCGAAGTTGTGATGACCAGCATTGTTGACGACGTCACCGCGGACGTCAAGGCTCTCCTTGACGAAGCGAACGTCAACGCCAATACCATCCTTGCCGAGCAGATGGCTCAAATCAAGTAAGTTTTCACAAAAGTTCGTACAAACCCCTCAGGTTAACCTGGGGGGTTTTCTTTTTGTGTTATACTCGAACCAACGGGGATGCCAGGTTTCGACGGGAGAAGCTGGTTCCGGATTGCGAGCCGAGAGGTACCGACCTCGATAAATCAGTACAAACAACAAGTGCCAAAAGCACAAACTACGCTACCCTCCCTCTCGCTGCATAAGCGGGATCGAAGTAGCTGACCTCCACATTTGAGGTCACGTCTCCTGAGGCCGTCCTTCCGGCCGGAATCAGTCAAGGCGTCATAAAAGCCGGAATGCTGCCAGGTGCGCCGTGAACCTGGCCTAAGAGGGCTTTCGGGCTCAAGCGGATTGTCTGCGTAAAGTTTGGTCAGTTGACCTTTGCGCGGATGAAAATGAATAACTGACTACGCTCGTAGAGATCCGAGGGTCTAATCTTTCGGACGCGGGTTCGACTCCCGCCATCTCCACCTAAAAAGAAACCGGTTTGCGCCGGTTTCTTTTTTTCAGTCGAGGGTGTTTGGTCGATTTATTGCCAAGTTAGTACTTGGCATAACCCGGATTACCCGCCAATCAAGTTCTTAAACCCGTTTTCATCGAGGATGGGAATACCAAGTTCCAGCGCTTTAGTGTGCTTAGAGCCGGGATTCTCACCCAGCAACAGATAGTTGGTCTTCTTACTGACCGAGGAGGAAATATTTCCGCCGTGCTCCAGAATCAAGGCTTCCGCTTGCTCGCGGCTGAGGCTTGGCAGCGTGCCAGTAATAACAAAAGTCAGGCCATTGAGGGCTTGGGAGGAAGCTTGCTGCCTGAGCTCAGCCGTTTCCTGCGGCCAAACGCCGTACTCCCGGAAGTTTTCTAGCAATTCCTGGTTATGCGCCTGCGCGAACCAACTGGTGATAGATTCGGCAATGTTTGGGCCAATGCCTTCCAGGTTTGTCAGATCCTCTACAGATACACGTTTTAGAGTGTCGAGGTTTTGGAATGTGCGCGCAAGCTTTCGCGCGGCCACTTCTCCCACCCCATGAATGCCAAGACCGATAATCAGCCGCTCCAGGCTCTGCTTCTTGGAAGCTTCGATAGCCTGCAGAAGGTTATCCGCTTTCTTCTCACCAAACTTATCCAGGCGCAGGAGTTCCTCGCGGTTCAGCGTGTACAGGTCCGCGGCAGAACGGACCAGACCGCTTTCTACCAGCTGGGCGACGATTTGGGAGCCGAGACCAGTGATATCCAGCGCTCCGCGGGACACATAGTTTTCGATGTTCCGCACTAATTGGGCCGGACAGCTGCTGTTCACGCAGTAATATGCCACTTCCTCGGGCACTTTCTGAATCGGAGAAGCACAGGAAGGACATACGTTTGGGACAGTGAAAGGTATTTCAGTGCCAACGCGTTTTTCTGGGAGGGGCCCGAGTATGTAAGGGATAACTTCTCCCGCGCGCTTCAGGAGCACCTGATCACCGATGCGGATATCCTTTTCCCTGATGAAATCAAAGTTGTGCAAAGTAGCCTGACGCACAATCACACCACCGATGCTCACCGGTTTAAGCATCGCGAGAGGAGTAAGCACGCCAGTTCTGCCAACGTTTACCTGGATATCCAATAAAGTGGTTTCAACCTCCTGGCCCGGATACTTAAAAGCCAGCGCGCTGCGCGGGTCCTTGCCAGCAAAACCAAGTAGTGTCGATAAGCGTTGGTCATTGACCTTGATGACAATTCCATCGGCATCGTAAGGCCAGGTATGGCGGGAGACTGCCTGCTCCTCGCAAATCGCTATTGCTTCTTCAATATTCGCGGCTTTCCAGGATAGGGGGTTGACTGGAAAACCCAACGTTTTGAGATAATTCAGAATGCCGCTTTGTGTTGGGGGGATTTCCTCTGAAGAAACAAGTATTTGGTAGACGTAGATTTTTATTGGACGTTTAGCCGTAACTGTCGGGTCTAACTGACGAAGAGACCCTGCCGCGGTGTTGCGGGGGTTCAGATAGGTTTTCTCTCCGCGTTTTTCCAGTTCGGTATTTAAGCGCTCAAAATCCTCTTTGAAAATTAACGCTTCACCGCGCACGACCAAGCGGCTGGGCGCTTGTAAATCACTGGAAATCGGAATACGCAGTGGAAGCATTGGCACTGTCTTGAGGTTTTCGGTGATGTCCTCTCCTACCAACCCATCCCCGCGGGTGGCGCCGAGCGTAAACAGCCCATTTTCATACGTCAGCACAACTGTAAGCCCGTCCAGCTTGGGTTCCAACATATAATCCGCCCCAGCAACCGCCGGGTCGAGGCGCAAAATGCGCTCATACCAATCCAGCGTATCCTGCCGGCCGAAACCATTGGCGAGGCTGAGGACTGGGGTGGGGTGTTCCACTTTTCTGAACCTATCCAACGGCGCCCCACCGCTGCGTTGAGTAGGGGAATCCGGTGTGATAAGTTCAGGATGCGCGTCCTCGAGGTCTTTTAGCCGCTTATAAAGCTGATCGTATTCATAATCACTAATGACGGGCGCGTCCAGCGTATGATACAGATAGTTGTGGTAATGCAACTGCTTACGGAGGTTTTCGATTTGTTGACGAACATTCTCTTCACCCATAATCACCTCTGCCGTAAATCGTACAGGCCGCTTTGGCAGTCTTTCCCCTTAATCAGCCTGATATTAACGAATGTTCCCGGTGAGATTCGAACTCACATTACCGGCTTCGGAGGCCGATGCCTTCTCCATTAGGCCACGGGAACAGTCTGCATATTATACTCAAAAACATTTAATCCGCGTCCGTTCAGACTCTCTCACAATGCCAGCGCGCGCAGCATCTCGGGGTAATCGCGGACCAATTCCGGATGCTTTTTAAAATCTGTCAGCGGCTTATCGGGCGTAACCGGGACGATATGGAAATGCAGATGGAATACTGTTTGTCGGGCAAATTTCCCGGAATTGTTGAACAAATGCATATCCTGAATGCCAAGCCTATCCTGGTATAAACGGATCACCTGTTTTATGGCTAAACCCGTCTGACAGAGCACTTCTTCGGGAATGCTGAACAAATCCGGATAATGCGCTTTAGGAATCACCAGCGTGTGATATTCTTTGATGGGTTCAAGGTCCAGGAATGCCAGAGCGTGTTCAGTCTCCAGCACTTTCCAACAAGAAATTTCCCCTGCGATTATCCGGCAAAAAACGCAATCATCCATCTTCTCTCATTTCCTCTGGACTAAAGATTAAGGCAGTACGACAAACCTGGTAACTGCCGGGCGTCAAACCTAAGAGACGCAGCAGTTCGTCGGGGCGTCCATTGGCATCTGGAGTGGATTTCATTCTCAGAAGCAAATCCAGCCCCTGCGGGGTTTTCAACCAGTTAGCGGCAAGTATCAGATTTTTGTAATTAACGGTTTTTGTGCGACGTGTGAAAAGAATGTTTTCCTGGTCAAGTAAGTTGGAGAGCTTTTCAGCTACTTTCTGCGGCTCTCCCTCCGGAAAAAAGCTCACGCGGTACTCCGACGCAATCAGGCTGGATTGCAGGCTCGGGAGCTGATTCGAAACTAATTCTATTTGCCTGACACTAATGTCATTCGGCAGCGCGAGATCCAAATTTTGCTTGATTAGCGGGATGTCCACTTGCTCATCCAGCCAAAAATCCAATAATTCCGCCTCTGAAGAAAAGCCCAACGGCAGCGCGCTGGCAAGGCTCAGCCTGACCTTTGGATTGAAACCCTGACTGAAGCGAAGCGGAAGACCAGACCGGCGTAGGGCGCGTTCAAAGAGCCGCTGTAGGTCTAAATGCCCGGTAAAGCGTAAGTCGCCATGCTTAGCAAACTTCACGCGAACGCGCACTGGTGGATTGTTATTCATGGGCACCCCCAATATATTTCTTCATCTGAGGGTTTCAGGCTGCCAAAAGCGTCCAGAATGCCGCAATTGAAGCAGTTTTTGCGGCAGTCCTCGCGTGTTTTGCCAGCCTGGCTCAAGCGCAAGTCGGTCATTAGAAAGCGTTTGCTAACACCAATTGAGATGTGGTCCCAGGGAAGGATTTCATCCAGGCCGCGCTGTCTTTTCGTGTAGAAATCCGGATCGATGCCGCAAGCGGCAAAGGCTTCCAGCCAGGCGTTCACATCAAACCGCTCTGTCCAGGCATCCATCTTAGCGCCGTTCTTCCACGCCTGAAGTATGACGGCGCCCAAACGGCGGTCGCCACGCGAGAGCCAGCTTTCCAGGAGCGTGGAATCTGGGGGATTGTAGGTCATTTTGATATCTGATTTTCGCGTTCCATCTTTGAGAAGGTCGATTTTGGACTGCAAAGAACGGCTGTCTTCGATGGAATACCACTGGAAAGGCGTATGCGGTTTGGGGATGAAAGTGGCTATGCCAAGATGTATTCTGACCCGATTGCCTTTAACAACCTTACCAATGTTTTTTATCTTACGGGCAAGGTCCAGGATGGCCTGTACGTCTTCCATGGTTTCCTGAGGCAGGCCAATCATAAAGTACAGTTTCAGGCTTAACCAACCGTGTTCGAAGATTGTCCGCGCTGTTTCGAGAATCACTTCTTCGTCCAGCGGTTTATTAATAATCGCGCGCATGCGTTCCGTGGCCGCTTCTGGCGCGAGCGTGAAACCACCGCCTGGCCGCAGTTCTTTAAGCTCATCCATCAAGTCCACTGAAAAAGATGCAATGCGTAGGGACGGCAAGTTCACTTGGACGCGTTTGTCTTTAAACTGGTCGTATACGCCCTGAATAATCCCAAGAATACGGGTGTGGTCAGATGAGGAGAGCGAAAGCAAACCGACTTGCTCATAACCTGTGGCGTCCAGACCTTCTTGCACAGCGGTGAGAATTTCGTCTGAATTGCGCTCGCGAACGGGACGGTTCACCATGCCCGCGTGGCAAAAACGACAACCGCGCGTGCATCCGCGCATAATTTCGACTGAAATTCGGTCGTGGACGGTTTCTACATTAGGGACAAGAAAGCGAGTCGTCGCCGGTGGCAGGACTGATAATATGCGTTTTTGAACAGGCAGAGGGGCTCCAGGAATTCGACTGAATACTCCCGAAATTGTTCCCTCGGAAGAATATGTCACCTCGTAAAGACTGGGCACATAAACACCTGGGATTTCCGCTAATATTTTTAGTAAATCAGTTCGTGGTGCCTGGGAGCGTTTCCACTTTTGGAAAGCGCGCGCGATTTCCAAAATCATTTCTTCGCCTTCGCCGATGGCAAAAGCGTCTAAAAAATCCGCCATGGGTTCTGGGTTGTAGCAAGCCTGCCCACCGGCGATGATAAGAGGATGTTCGGCAGTACGCTCTTCAGCCAGTAAAGGAATGCCCGAAAGGTTCAGAATATTGAGGACATTCGTATAGATTTGCTCATATGGCAGCGTGAAACCGAGGATATCAAACTTGTTCAGAGGGGTTTTGGATTCCAAAGAAAACAATGGAAGCTGGTTTTCGCGTAGCAGCGCTTCCATGTCCATCCAGGGTGAATAAGCGCGCTCTGCCAGTATATCCGGCTGCTGATTCAGGATGTCGTATAAAATGGCAAGACCGAGGTTGGGCTGTCCAAGGTCATAAATGTCCGGGAATACCAAGGCGACGCGCGTTTCCACGCTTTCCCAGCTTTTGCGCACCTGGTTGTGTTCTCCGCCAACATACCGACCAGGCTTCTCCACGCTGAAAAGTATTTTCTCCAGCTTGCTGTCTATCGTTGATTTCCCTTGATCACTCATCGGGTTTCCTCAGCGGCGTAAGGTTTGCCCGCGATGACAGGATTTACAAGACTGCCAATGCCGTCAATAAAGATGGAGACGACATCCCCCGCGTTTAATTTTCCAACTCCCGCTGGAGTGCCGGTGAGAATGACATCCCCTGGCAGCAGCGTCATGATGGAAGAGGCGTAAAGAATGAGCTGTTCGATGTTGAAGAGCATATCTCTGGTGGAGTTCATCTGCCTCAAAACCTCATTGACGCGGCAGGTAATAAGCGAGTCTGAGGGGTCAAATTCTGTCTCAATCCAGGGACCTAAAGGACAGAATGTGTCGAAGCCCTTGGCGCGAGTCCATTGACCATCTCTTTGCTGCAAGTCACGCGCTGTGACGTCATTGGCGACTGTATACCCAAAAATCGCATCCCGCACGCCTTCCGGGCGCAGCCAACGCGATTTTTTCTTGATGACCACCGCGAGTTCAGCCTCGTGTTCCACGCGTTCGGATTGAGGCGGCAGAATAATTGGGTCACCGCTGCGGATAAGGGTGGAGGGCGGCTTAAGAAATAGCAGGGGTATTTCCGGCGGCGTTTGATTCATTTCGCGGATGTGTTCCTCATAATTTCGCCCAACAGCGATAATCTTGGAGGGCAGGCATGGAACAAGCAGCTTGAGCTCGGAGAGGGAAAATTCGGGGTCGTATCGTCTGAATTCTCCGAAAGGATCTCCTTGAATAACGCCAACTTTGTCCTGGTCAATCCACCCATAAGAGGCAGGGGTGTATTTGGTTTCAAAACGCACAATTTTCATTTTTTGTGTATAATTTCTCTCTCCGGGCGGATAGCTCAGTTGGTTAGAGCGCATCTTTTACACAGATGAGGTCGCAGGTTCGAGCCCTGTTCTGCCCATTTTTTTGTTTAACCTTCTTATTATACCAATCCTATAAGGGCTCGTTTTCTGGGGGGGAAATTAATCGGTATTCAAGAGTTCCAATTCGTCTTCCAATGCGAGATAGGTATCGGACAGGTAATCCTCAAGCGCTGCAGTTTCTGGTAGGCGATTGCAGTAAGTGCGGTAAACACAATAGCGACAACGCTGGATATCGTCTGTTCTGACGAAGTCCGCCGCGGGCGAGGATTGGATTTCCCGCATTATTGCGGTAATTAATTCCAGATCTTGCTCCTCTTTTGATGAACCGTACTCAAAAACAATCGGGTTAGTGGGTTCGGTCACTTCCCAATACACCATTCGGATGACTGCTTTTTCAGCGCGGGTTTGGGTATCAATTTCCTGAGCCAAAACAAGCGGAAAAACTTTACTTTGGAGTTGCGCTGCCAGCCATGCTTTTGATGGTTTCTTTCGCGATGTTTTCCAATCGTAGATTGTAAGAACCTGGTCTTTCTCATGCAGCAGGTCGTACTTTGCGCTAAGGATAAAGCCGTCAAGCTGCGTAGTAAGCGTGTGCTCGGGCCAAAGCTGGCCAGAAAGATCCTTACTTACTGTGTGTGTAAAAAGCTCAAACCACTGCTTGATTCTTGGATCCGGGTCGTTGGAAGCGTTCCGGCTTAATATTTCCGCGGATAAACCGAGCAGATATTGGTGAACAAGCTGGTGAAACCGAGACCCTGCAAGACGATCCCGCTCAAAAGCTTGCACATCTTCCAAAGCGGGAGCAGGCCACAAAAACCGTTCAACGTAACGCAGGTAGAACCGCGCTTTGCAGTTTAGGTAAGCCTGCAAATTGGACTGCGTAAAAATGAATTTATCAGGGAGCAGGCTGGGCATTGTTCTTCCTTTCAAGGTAAGCACGCAACGCGCTGACCGCAATCGCTTCGGACTGTTTTCCATTGCTGCCTGTGTTAAATGAAATCGTCAACGAACGTTTCGCGCGCGTGATGCCCACGTAAAGCAGACGCAGGCGCTCGCGCGCGACATCCGCCCGCGCAAGACTTTTGTTTTGAGTGTCCTGAAAAGTCCCTTCCGCGAATGAACGAAGCTGCGCTACCAATTCTGCCTGCATATTCATCCTGCCGCGAAGAAAGTACTTCTCGCCGCGCAGCGGTTCTTCATCTTTCCCTGTCGGGAAATCATAGGCATTGGCTGAACTGATAAATACTTTATCCCACTCCAGGCCTTTGGCCTTATGCAAGGTGGCGACGACCACTTTTCCGCGATAATCTTCCGGGTCAAAACCTTCAGCATACGTTGAGAGCTGGGCAAATCGCCGCTCATTTTTGGCAATGGCGAGCAGTTCCTCATTCAAATCAGCCAGCGTCCATTCTGGATGCAAGTCGCGGAACTCACGCAGTAAAAGCGCCATTTTGTGTATCGAGGCAAGCTCCAGGTTATCCAGTTCCAGGTCCATCGTCGCAGCCAGGATAAATTGATCAGGAGGAAGGTGGGCAGCAAGATGCCATTTGCGGGCTAATTCACGGAAATGGGTGAGTTCAAACAAAACTTCTTGTGGGGTACCCTGTTCTTCCAGCTGGCGCACCCAATCTTGACCTTCAAGCGGGTAAAGATAATCTTCAACATGCTCACACTTCCTGATGACGGATGCGCACGCCTTGATGAGGTCCCAACTCTCTTTATCCTCGCGAAGATTACGTCTTGAGGCTTCAAAGGCATTCGCCAACGCTTTGGGGTTATCCGGTTGGAGCAGGCAGGAAAGCAAACGGTTTACGAGCCCGACGGAAGCTCGTGTATTTTCTGGCATCGCAGTGAGAGCGTCCGTAACGTCTATCTTCCGTCGTCGGAATTCCGCGACGATTTCGTTCACGCGTTTGTTGATGAGCGCAAGCACGACTACCGTGGTATCCGGGTAGCGTTTCAGCCAATCTGATACCGATTCTGCAAGCATTTGAAGTTCAAAATCGGGGGAAACCTGGCGATTATCTAACATTACAGCTGGTTCCAATGCGCTGGGATTTGGCTGTGGGTCGCCAACTTGCGTGGCTTCAATCAGAGGCAAGGTTAGCGCTTCGCGGACTTCCTCCACGGGATGCTGCGTTCGAGTCCACTCGCTCAGGTAGTTGGCTAATTCAATAATTTCCGGGCTGGATCGACCGGATTCCGGCAGAGGTTCGCTGCGAACTCCTGCTTCTTTCAGAAAGGACTTTAACAAATTTGGGTTCGCGGTTGTGAAGCTCTGGTAAATTGCTTGATTCGGATCACCAACGCGTACCCAGTTGCCATCCACGCCGACCAGTGCGCGTAAAATCTTCTCTTGCAGCAAGCTGGAATCCTGTGCTTCGTCTTCAAGGATGTATGGCCAACGGTAATGCAGTAAATCCGTGAGGCTCGGGTCCTCGTTAAGGCATTGAAATGCAAGTCGGATTAAGTCGGCAAAGTCCACAGCCGCCCTGTACTGCAGCGCGTTTTGGTAATCGCGATAAATCTCCAAACCCATTCGCATCAGGGAATCTGATTTGAGATAGGAGTTGTTAAGCTTCTTTTCCAAAAGCTCCGGCGTAAGCAGATAATCTTTGGCGGTCTTGATGAACGCCGAGCACGATTCCTTGATGAGGTCGGGTAGTTCCTGCTGCGTGACTTTCTCTCTTTGTTTAGGGTTCAAGTTTTCCACAAGGCGGTCTTCAAAAAGCGAATGGTTACTGCGGTACCAGGCAGCAACGCAGCTGTTTAGAATCCCGTCTGTGTCCGGCTCCCCCAGAATTTGAAATTCATTCGTCAGGCCAGCCAATTCAGGGCGTTCGCGGATGATATCGTTGGCAAGACCATGAAGCGTGCGCACGCGGTAGCCCAAGCCAGAGAGAACGCCGCGCTCGCGCAGCAAGTTGCCAATGCGATTTGAGAAAACATCCACAGCCGAGTTAGAAAAAGTAACAACCAGGATTTCCTGGTCTGGCTGGAGTTCCAGTTCAGTAATCAGTTTTACTGCAAGCCGCGAAAGCGTCCAGGTTTTTCCGCTGCCAGGTACCGCAGAAATACCCATTTTGCCGCCGGTATAGGTCAGGATACGCTCCTGGGAGGCGCGCAAACGTTCTTCAGGCATTCGATCCCCCTTTTGCGATCTCCCTGAGTAAGTTTTGAATTTTTATCAGCAGCAAACCCTTTTCATCCTGTCCGCTCTGCCCAAACTCGCTCAGTCCAAGTATGACGCCTCTTCGGCAGCGATTTAGCATTCCGTTCAGAATGCTGTCCAGGATTTCCAGACTGACTTGTTTCTCCTCTTCGGTTGTCCATTTCTTTCCATCCGGCCAATTTCGACTGAGCACGTAAGGCTGGGTGAGTGGTTGTTCAAGTCGTTCGTACCAACCTGAGCTGCCAGCACTCAGCCAAACCTGGTAATCCACGGTTTTGCCGGAACTAAGGAAAGTCAGAGCTGGTGTAATGAGAACTTTGCTTTCATCTTCCAGCTCCCAATCCCGCAGATACTGTGCTGCGATAACCCCATCCTGAATGGTCCTGATGAAATCCTGATTTATTTGGTCTGAATCGACGAGCTCTGTTGGATTTAAGGAAAGTCGGAATTTGCGAAACGATTCCATTAGAATGGCAGTTGACTGCGCGGCGCTGGTGTTCTGGAAATATCCAAAACCGGGGCGCGTCAGAACTTCGCCGAACAAGCGGCTGATGAACAGGTCTAAAGGCTCATCCGGTATTGTCTTTTCCAGCCAAAGGCGCAGGGTGTCATAGCAAGCCGCTGTTTCGGGTGGGATTCTAGGTCTCAACAGTTCGGTAGCTGCTGCAAAAGGAAGCAGAGCAAAGTCCTCGCTGTTCTTGATTAGCAAATCTGAGCACAGCAGCTGTGCCCGCACCAAGTCCAGACCAGCGATGCTGGCGGATAAGGCGCTGGTAACTCTGGCTGGGTCCGGAAACAGGGGCCAGGTTGGATGCGCTAATTGGGACAGCGTAGTTAATTGCTGGACGACAGGGTTTTCGATTAAAGGGATTGAAGGTCGCAGCACTGTTGATTGAATTCCAACAACAGAGAGAGATTGTTGGACAGCAAACCCCATAGCGCTGGGCAAATATGGCGCGAGAATCGCGATTTTTCCGGGTTGAGTGCCTTCATTAATCAGCTGCTGCACAATTTCCGCAGTTTGTTCGAGCATTTCCGGGAAAAATCTGGCTGGCTTCGGTGGCAACCGCAGGGCTTGCCGCACATCAGCATGATTGATTCCCAGCGCTTGGCTTTCTGGCTTGGGTTGGATAGACCGCTTGAAAGCTCGCATCTGGGGTTCCAGGTGCTGGTGGCTAAATTGCATAGTAGCGGAAACATTTGACTTTAACCGCAGCGCTGAGTCTGGGTCTGCCCCAAGAATTCGCCGATATCCAGCGTTCTCGTCAAGTATTAGCAAAGCGCTCTTAAAATCGGGCAGCCACTCCGATATGATATCGTGAACATAAGGTGGGTCCTCCTCGCAGTTATCGTAAACGAGATGTTGATAGCTGCTCTTGAGAAAACGCTGACAAAGCGGCTCTGCCCAAACGAATTGCCGGAAGAGTTCCACCTGCAGCGAATAGTCCAGGAGATTGTTTTCCAGGCAGAAATCTCTGAAGGTGTTGGCAGCAGTTTGAACGTCACGATACACATTTAGTTGCGCGGGGCTGCCAGTCCAGGCATTGGAAAGACGTTCGTAAATCTCTGTCAGGGGAAAGCCAACCAGCGCGGATTTATTTACGCTGTCCAGAATTTGGCTGTAGAGCCGGTTCCGCGGAATGGATACCGAGCTAAACGCGCCGGCAGCGAGCATTGGATTGACCAATTTCCCCATGTAAAACTGGGAGGTTTCCAGCGTCAGGAAGTGTGGTGGGGCATAGGGGTGGAGGAAGCCCGCATTTTCGCTAATAATCGGCCAAAAAAGAGCAACCATGCGGCGCGCAATGCTGTTCATTGTGGTCAACATGACGCGTCCTGGATTGTATGCTTGTGTCTTTTCAAGCCCTTGCCGAAGACCGCTGCCCATCACCCGCTGCGGAAGCAGGATGAGGATAACTTCATCCGGCCGTTCGGTGAGAATCCTAATAAGGCGGTGAAGCGCGGCAGTAGTCTTGCCTGTACCCGCAGACCCATGCACGAAAACACAATTCTCCAGCGGAAAATCAATTAGCGCTTCTTGCTCGGGTGTCAGAGACATAAGCAGAAAACCCCCACGTAGAAATCAACGCGTGTAATACTTGAGCCTTCAGATGATTCCATTACGACATTAATTATAAGGCACGAAGACTCCGTTTCGCAGGGAAAAAAGCCAGCGAACGCGCCTGACAGAGGGCTTGGTATAATTCAGACACGCTCACCATATCTCGGAAAGGACTACCCTTTGATGAATCCCTCCCTCACCCCTTTCTTTAAACCCAAGGGCGTCGCCATTTTGGGCGCATCCAGCAAACCCAATAAACTAAGTTATGGGATCCTGGAAAACTTGCTGCAATATAACTACAAAGGGGAAGTCTATCCAGTCAATCCTAACGCGGATCAAATACTTGGAGTGAAGGTTTATACGCAGCTTTCAGAGGTACCCGATCCGGTCGACCTGGCTGTGATTGTGCTGCCGGTTGGCATGATACTGGAAAGCATGCGTGATTGCGCTGAGCGTGGGATTAAGGCAGTTATCATCATCACCGGTGGTTTTCGCGAAGTTGGCGGCGAAGGCGCCGAAATCGAACGAAAGACACTGGAGTTTGCCCGAGAAAACGGCATGCGGGTGATAGGTCCGAACTGCGTGGGCACGATGGATATGAGCAGTGGTTTAAATACCACCTTCATCAAGGGCATGCCCCGCCGGGGTCCTATCGCGTTTATCTCGCAATCAGGCGCTGTTTGCGGCGGTGTTGTGGACCTCGTCCTTGAATCCGAGATCGGTTTTTCCCATTTTGCCAGCTTGGGGAACGAGATGGATGTTTCCGAGGCGGATATGATTGCCTATTTTGGGGATGACCCGGATGTGCGCGTCATAGCCGTGTATCTGGAAGGCGTCCAGGATGGTCCCCGATTCATCGAAGAGGCGCGTAGGGTTTCCCGGATTAAGCCCATCGTGATGCTGAAGGCTGGCAGAAATAACGCCGGCGCGCGCGCGGTGAGCTCTCATACTGGCTCTTTGGCCGGATCTTATGCTGCCTACCAGGCGGTTTTTGATCAAACAGGCGTGATTGAGGTAGAGACTCTGGCTGAGTTGTTCAACGTGGCCTGGGCTTTGGGTACCCAAACACTCCCGCAAGGCAAGCGCGTGGCTATCGCGACCAACGCGGGCGGAGCCGCGGCGCTGCTGGCAGATAATTTATCCGCGAATGGCGCGGAGTTGGCAGAGCTGACAGAGGATACACAGGCAGGTTTACGCGCCAAACTGAACCCCAGCGCGCAGGTTGCCAACCCGGTGGATATGCTCGGAGGCGCAGAGCCAGCTGATTACCTCTGGAGCCTGGAGCAAATGATGCGGGATGAAAACGTGGACGTCCTCGCGCCGGTCTTAGTCCCTCAGGCATTGGTGGATCCTTTGGGCGTGGCCCAGGCTTGGGCTCAAGCAGCCGCGCAAACACATAAGACTATGCTCACCTGTCTGATGGGTGAGCGCAGCGTGCGAGAGGCTAGGGCTTTTTTGAACAGAGCAAGCGTGCCGGTTTATCAATACCCCGATCAGGTGGGTCCAGTGCTGCGCGCGATGCGGAAATATGACTGCAATTTGCACAAGCCTGCTTACAAGGCTGTGGAGGCAAAAATTGCTGATAAAATCGCGGTTCGCGCTGTTCTTGATGCAAACGCTCGTAGGCAGAGCTTAGGTGAGTTTGAAACGCGGAAAATTCTGGAGGCCTACGGTATAACGAATGTACTTGGCGGGTTAGCCGCGAATGCTCAGCAGGCGGTGGCCATTGCTAGAGAAGTTGGTTTTCCGGTAGCAATAAAAATCGTTTCGGAAAGCTTGCTGCATAAAACTGACGCGGGCGGTATCGTGCTTAACCTTACTGACGCTGAGAGTTTGTCATTGGCATTTAACCAATTGCTTGAGCGGATTGGCTCTAACTTTCCGCAAGCTAGCATTGCCGGCGCCATGGTAGAAAAAATGGCTCCAAAGGGTCTTGAGCTAATCGTGGGCATGCGTCGCGATCCAACTTTTGGGCCGATGATGATGTTCGGCATGGGCGGGACTTTGGTTGAGCAGCTTAAGGATATTTCCTTCCGGATAGCCCCGCTTTCCCATGAGGACATCGTTGAGATGGTTGATGCTACCATCGCGGGAAAGCTGCTAAAAGGCGTGCGGGGTAGCGCACAAGCGGATCTTGAGGCAGTAAAAACTGCGATTGCCGCACTCAGCCAACTCGCGTTGGACTTCCCGGAGATAGAGGAAATAGAGATTAACCCACTGGTTGTCTATGCACAGGGGCAGGGAGCGCTCGCGCTGGACAGCCGCGCCGTATTGCGGCATGCCTGATTAAAAGAAAAAAAGCCAACGGGGGGATTCGAACCCTCGACCGGGCGCTTACGAAGCGTCTGCTCTACCGACTGAGCTACGTTGGCGTGCGTCGGATTATACCAAAGCTTAGAAAATTATCAAACCTTTTTGCCACCAGATTTAGGAGTCTTTTTTACGTCGATTCCCCGCGTAATAATATTCTTTCCGTACTTTTCGTTAAGCGCGTCAATTGCAAGCGCGAGCTGCTCTTTTTGACTGCGCGAATCATCCCACAAGGCGAGCTGCTGATAAGGTTCCGTGAGCTGGCTGACCCCCACGCCTATGAGGCGCACCAAGCGACCCGGAATTAATGTTGCCAACAGCAGGTTTTGAGCGGCGGTGAAAATCTCGTCATCCAAATTAGTGGGGTTCGCGAGCGCTGTTTGCCTCGTCAGCGTGGTAAAGTCCTCATAACGGAGTTTTATCTGCACAACACCGCCCATCAGACTTGCCTGACGCATGCGGTATCCAACTTTATCGCTAAGGCGGCGCAGTGTGGCCAGCAGCTGCTCTAAATCGCAGGTATCTGTAGAGAAAGTAACCTCATTGCTGAGCGATTTAACATCCCTCTCGCTGTGCACCAGGGAATGGTCAATCCCACGCGCTTTTTCCTGGATTTCCCGAGCGTTTTTTCCAAAAAAATACTCCAATTCGGGCAGTGGGAGGTTTGCAAGCTGACCGATGGTATGGACTGCCCTTGAATGCAGTCGCTCCGCGGTTTTCGGGCCGATCCCCCAAAGCGCTTGCACATCCAGCGGCGCAAGGAAATCTGCTTCGGTTCCTGGCGGGACAACAGTAATCTGCCGTGGAGCTTTCCCAGTTCGGACGCGGCTTTTGCCAACATCATTGGCGACCTTCGCTACGAGCTTATTGGTCGCCGCGCCAATGGAGCAGGGCAACTGTAATTCGCAATCAATTCGCTGCTGCATATCCCGCGCGATAGCTCCGTTGGGCTGCGGCAGGTCGCTTACATCCAAAAAGGCCTCATCTACCGAGACCTGCTGAAAAAGTGGCGTGTAATCCCTCAATATGGCCATGACTTTATCAGAGGTCTCGCTATATATGCCAAAGCGATGATGAACGATAATCAGATGAGGGCAAAGCGAAAGTGCGCGGCCCATAGGCATGGCGGAGCGCACGCCAAATAACCGGGCAGGATATGAGCAGGACGAGACTACACCGCGGGAGTTGGGGCTGCCGCCTACGGCAAACGCCTTGCCTTTCAGGCTTGGGTCAAGCAGTTCTTCGACCGCGCAAAAAAACGCGTCCAGGTCCAGGTGCAGGATTTTGCGTTCCATCAGCAGTCACCACGTAATGCGGCCGGCTCGCAAAAATTAAATATCCAGGTTGCGCACTTCCTTGGCGTGTGTCTGGATAAAGCGGCGGCGCGGGGGCACGAGCGAGCCCATCAACATATCAAAGGTGCGGTCGGCTTCCACGGCGTCTTCCACGGTGACCAGAAGCAAGGTGCGATTCTCAGGATTCATTGTCGTTTCCCAGAGCTGCTCCGGGTTCATCTCACCGAGACCTTTGTAGCGGGAGATGCCAACCTTGGTAGAACCTCCAAACCTTGCCACCATGCTGTCTTTTTCCGCGTCTGAATAGGCGTAGCTAATTTGATTCTTCGCGGAAATCCTGTAGAGCGGAGGCTGGGCGATGAAAAGATGTCCTTCTTCAATCAGCGGCTGCATGAAACGGAAAAAGAAAGTGAGCAGCAGCGTGCGGATATGCGCGCCGTCCACGTCAGCATCGGTCATGATAACGATGCGATTGTAGCGCAGGCCAGTAATGTCAAAAGACTCCCCAATGCTGGTACCCAAAGCCGAAATGAGGGATTTAACCTCGCGATTGCCAAGGATTTTATCCAAGCGAGCGCGTTCGGTATTTAATATTTTCCCGCGTAAAGGCAGGATGGCCTGGAAATGCCGGTCGCGACCTTGTTTAGCGGAACCACCCGCGGAATCGCCTTCCACGATATACAGCTCCGTTTTGGAGGGGTCGCGTTCGGAGCAGTCCGCCAGCTTTCCGGGCAGAGTCATCGACTCAAGCGCAGATTTGCGGATGACCAGGTCGCGTGCTTTCTTCGCTGCGTCGCGGGCGCGCGCGGATGTCAGACATTTTTGCACAATCGCTTTGCCTGCCGAGGGGTTGTCCTCGAGGAAGCTGGTGAAGGTGTCGCCCACTACCTGCTGAACATAGGTTTGTACCTCGGGATTCATCAGCTTTACCTTAGTCTGGCTTTCAAACTGAGGATCCGGGTGCTTGATACTGACAATTGCTGTCATGCCTTCGCGGGTGTCATCGCCGCTAAAGTTGCCATCAGCGTCTTTTAGCAAACCGCTTTTGCGGGCGTAATCGTTTATGCTGCGTGTCACCGCGGCGCGCAGACCCGTCAGGTGGGTGCCGCCGTCAATGGTATTGATGGTGTTGGCGAAGGTGTAGACCGCTTCAGCGAAGACGTCTGTATATTGAACTACAAACTCCACGCCAACGCCTTCAATTTCTTTCTCGCCGTAAATCGGCTCGTGCAATACTTCTTTGGTTCGATTCAGGTAACGCGCGAATGAAGCGATGCCGCCTTCAAAGTGGAAGGTCATTTCGCGATTATCGCGTTCATCCAGAAGACCAATTGTGACCCCACGGGTAACAAATGCCATCTCCCGAAAGCGGGAGATCAGCGCGTCAAAGCGATAGGATAAATCCCCTTTAAATATTTCGCGGTCGAAACGGAAAGTGGTGCTGGTGCCGGTTTCATTTCCGTGGTAAGTGCCAATTTCTTTGACCGCGGACTGCGGAATGCCGCGTTCGTAACGCTGGAAGTAGGTTTTCCCTTCACGATTTACCGTTACTTCGCACCATTCAGAGAGCGCGTTGACCGCTGAGACGCCCACGCCGTGCAGGCCTCCGGAGACTTTGTAGCTCCCTCCGCCGAATTTGCCGCCGGCATGCAATACTGTCATAACCACCTGCAGCGCGGATATGCCTCGTTCAGGGTGAATGTCCACAGGGATGCCACGGCCGTTATCCCGTACCGTCACGCTTTCATCCGTATGGATAGTGACCGTGATGCGGCTGCATTCTCCCGCCAGGGCTTCGTCGATGGAATTGTCGACCACCTCGTAGATGAGGTGATGCAGCGCTTTGATATCCGTGCCGCCAACGTACATCCCCGGGCGGCGGCGTACGGCTTCAAGCCCTTCAAGAATTTGGATATCGCCTGCGTTGTAGTGTTTCTTTTCTTCCACTTTGTTCTCCAGATTTGTTCAGAGCGATGATTCCGGTGTTTCTTGCGCCAGTTCATGCTCCTGCGTAAGTTCAAGTACGCGTATGAAATAATGAAAGCTGGCGATTAGGAGCGCGCTGCTGACCAGCGCGTGCCCGAAGATCCCGACAAACACCATGCGGGAATCAGCGCCGGCGGTTTGCCAAAGTAAATTAGTCAGATAAGAAGTGAGAACCGCCAGAATCACAAACAATGAAGTCGCGGAGTAGTAAGGTCTAATTAGGCGGATGCTGGCGCGGATGCTTTGCCAAACGTTTAGATTAAGCACCAGAACGGCGTGTGGAGCAAACAAGGCTGGTAAAAACACGGAAATCAGCACCATTGCCGTAAAAAAGTACGCTAGTAAGCCAAGAAAGGGATGCAGCAAGCTCAGCACGCTCACGATGAGACTGACCGGGATTAAGACGGCCAACAGAAGCGCCCAGAATAGCAAGGGAAGCAGCACAAGGTTGGCGATTACCTTTAGCAGGGCTTTTGTGTCTTGTTTTTTCGCTTCCTTGAATGTGGGCAGGCTGCAAACGTTGAAGTTAACCGCGCCAAGGACTGCGCCGATTACACCGAAAAGCAGCAAAAAAGCCAACGCTTTTCCTTCCGAGTTCAGCGCGATTTCCGGGAGCGGGCCAAAGGGATTCTCCATAAACACCTGGCTGGAAAGCAGGCTAGGAACTCCTAAAGGATAAGACCTCAAGGCGGAGCTTACGCTGTACGATTGGAAAAATGTGTTCAGCGAAGCGCTAATTTCCGTCCAGAGCTGCTGCAGCTCCGAAGTGGCTTCAGCAAGTGGGTTGAATTGAGCAAGAAAACTGCTGACAAGCGTTGAAACCGTGTAACGCGGAGCGTAGAGCAGGAAAATGTCCAGTACCAGCGGAAAGCTAAGCAGATAGAGGTGCTCGCCAAGGGTCTTAAAACCGGCGGCTATCGCGGTAAAAACGTTCGGCTGCTTTCGAAAAACTAGTCTGTTATCCATAACCGATTAATTATACCACTTTTATAAATTTCCCTCTTCTAACTTATCCTGCACTCAATGATAAAATTTAGTTATGGCGTTCAACAAATACTTGCCGGATCTCAATAGATTAAGCCTTGTTACCGCTTTATCGACACTGCTGTTAGGGCTGACTTATGCAATGCCGCCTTCAGTAAATGAGAGCACTACCAATATTTTTGGCGTTTACTTCAGGATTGATTTCAATCTTTTTTCTTTTTTCCCCTTCCTGATTGCAATAATAGCAACTGCCGGATCTCTATGGGTGCTGCGAAGCCACCCGCATCTGCAGGAAAACCCTCGCGGCCTCTTGAAGCTTGTACCGAATGTGGTTCTGCCTGCTTTAAGCATCTTCATCCTAAGCTTCACGCTCAGGGAAATGGCGCGCAATAATGTCTGGTGGGTGGTTTATGTGCTTGGGTCCGCTCTCTTTGGCTTGGTTTTAGTGGCTGAGTATAACGTTTTGGACCTGCGCTTCGAGACGCATCCGCTGGCTTCGCTCGGCTTAATAGGGCTTTCCCACGGTCTGTTCCTCATCCTGGCTGTGGTGCTGCGCACCGGTAGAATGCGCTTATACGTCATTATTCCCCTGATTGTTTTTGCCGCCGCATTTATCAGTCTGCGCACGATAAACCTTCGCACGCAGGGTGGATGGAAGCCTGAGTACGTGCTCATCATCAGCCTTCTTGCAGGGCAAATCGCTGTGGGATTTCAGTACTTTTTTCTGAATCCACTGCAGTATGCGCTGCTAATAACTGCCTTGTTGTACATCCTGATCAGCCTGGCGTGCGGGATTATTCAAAAATTAAAAATTCGCGAGCTCCTGGTGGAGCCCGCGTTGATGATCTTGCTCTGTGTCAGTATGATAATTCTGGTGGCAAGGTTATAAAGTTTAACCAGCGCTGCGTTCCCGGAGTATGTCTTTTAATAATGCACGCAGGTTGTTTTGATGCAATTCTTCCGCGACCCCACCTAGGCTAACCCTACTTTTTCCACTTGATTCGATATCCTGGGCTTGAAGAAATTGCAAAGGGTCCCTTCTGCGGGCGGCTGCCTTGGCAAGCTTTTGGATGCTGCGCAGGTAAGCCAGATTGGAGGTGGTAGCGTCCTCAATTTCACCGCGCAGGATGATATCGCCATGTCCCTGGACAATATTCTCAAGGCTCATCTTGCCAATATCGCTGATCGTCCGAACCGCTTCATCCAGGTTCCCACCAACAATAAATGGAACGGCCATAAAGGCGTCACCGGCAAAGAGGATCCGGTCTTCTTCTACTAAAACTGAAATACTGTCTGCGGTATGGCCAGGCGTCCTGAATATTTGGAGCTGTTTTTTCCCCACGCGCAAGCTTATACTGCCTTCGGAAAAAGTAATTTGGGGGGGAACAATGGCAATCTCGCGTAAGAATGGATTATCCTGCCCGGCTTCTTCCAGGGCGCTCCTGCTTTTTGTCAGCATTAATTCCCGACAGAGTGAATGGCCAATCACTATTGCGTCAGGAAAATAGGAATTTCCCCAGCTGTGGTCCGCGTGATGGTGCGTGTCTACAATGTAACGGACCGGCACCATCAGGTCGTTTTCCAAGAATTCTTTAATTTGGGTTGTTTCCTGGGGAATGAGGGTGTCAATCAAAACAGCCCATTGCGGACCGATAACTGCCCCCGCGGTAACCTGAGCATAGAACTCACTTTGAAACCAATAAACATTTTCTGAGACTCGTTCCCGTTGCATAGAAATATCCTGTTGGTTCCGAAATTTGAACCATAGAATAGCATAATCAATATGAAAAGTCAAAAAAAGAGGAAAATATCAGGACTTACGGCGTTTCCACCAGATGAATAAACCAGCAGCCGAGGCAGTCAGCAAGACTAACAATGGTACAACCCAAAGAACCCTGGTCTGGTACCGATCGGTTTTGTCCAATTCTTGACCGCCTGTCACATCAGTCGCTGTGGCTGTATTCGTCGGCAGAACCACAACCTCGTTGGTTGCGCTCGTTTCCACAGTTTGAGTGAAATTAATATCAGGTGCAGGGGACCCTTCTGTTCTCACAGGAGCAGGCGTCCCTATGGGATAGGGTTCTGATTGTCCAGTTTGAGTCGGCATGGGGCTTGGGAAGCCGGTTTGCGTGCCTGTGACTAAACCAGTAGGGGTAGGGAAGCGTGAAGTTGCTGTGCGAACGATAACCGGGGTGTTTGTTTGATATCGACTGGTTGGAGAGCGGTAAACATAGGGCGTCCGTGTGGGTGTGGAAGTTCGGGTATTTGTCCTGGTCGGCGTCAGCGTTACAGAACCAGTTCTTGTCGGGGTCAGCGTGTGGGTTGGGGTAAGTGTCAGCGTAGTTGTCGGCGTCTGGGTCGCGCTATTGATGGTGACCGGACCAAACAGTTGAATCGTGAGTCCTTCGCTATCTACTACTTCCAGTTTGTAATAGTAGGTTTTGCCAAACTGGACTGTCGTATCGGTGTAGGTGTAGATTCCACCCAGGAAGGGATTGCCAACAGCAGGAATCAATCCGGAGATACGGAAGAAAGGCCCGGCATTGTTTTCGCTGCGTAGAATGTGGAAACCTCCAACATTATTCTCGCTAAGTGTCGTCCAGGTCAGGTCCGCCTGGTTGATCTTGTAGGCGCCTGTAAAGCCTTCCTGGGTTAATTGAACGCCCAATGGCAGCGGCAAGCCAACAATGAAGGGCGTTTGATTAAGATCCTGAGTAAGATTCGGACGACCTGTAGTATCTAAGGTCATCGTAATAGTTTTCAGATTTAAGTCACATTGAACGGCTTGGCCACTAGCGCCGCCAGCCCCGCTGCCCTGAGGCGCTTCGCCAACTTTATCCCATTTATCGGTTACAGAGGCTTTTGGGTCAAACCACCAAAGCGGGTAGTTCTGTGGTGTATCCGGTTGACCACAGTAAGTTTGGGATTCAATCGCTGCCTGACAGGAGCTGTTCAGGTTGTATTTAAAAGCTGCTACCAGGTCGGCCGAAGTACCAGGCGTGGAACCGAGGAAGATGTCGTAAAAGCTACCGCAGGGGGTAATGGGATCCGTGCCGTAACCAACAAAAGGCACATTCGACGAGACGCCCTGGCCATGGTCAACCACATAAAGCCAATAATCTTCACCAGCGCTGCGGCTGACGGTTAGCGCAGAGCCGAATAAGCTCGTTGCAGTTGTTGTAACCTGCACAAGCTGCCCTGATACGCCAGCTTGCTGCGTCATTATCGCTGCGCCAAGCTGACTGCCCTGCGAAAAAGCGCAATTTGCGGCACCAGTTTCTGGTGACAAACCCGGACCCCAATAGTTGTGGTCAACAAGACCTAAAGAAGGGGTGCCGCATTCAACTTGCGTGGACCAGGCGTTGTTGAGGATGTTGTTTGCCACGGCTTTGAGAGAGCCAGTTCCAGTAAATCCAATTCTGCGGATGGCGTTGCCAATATTATTGGTGATGTGATTGAACTGGACCAGCAGATTACCGCTGTTGTCCTCAAAAATGATGGCGTGCGCGCCTTGCTGTAGCGTATTGTTTTGAATAGTGACCGGCAGGCTGCTGTTTACCCGCAGCAAATTCCTGGAAACGGTATTGCACTCGCCATCATTGATACTCAATTTCTGGACAGTGACCTGGCTGGTAATTCCTAACATGGGCGCCGAACAAGTGGTACCGGTGGAAGTAAGAACGCTTGTGCCGGTCCCTTGCAGAACAAAAAATGGTCGATTAACCAGGACTTCATTTGATTTAATCGGATATGTTCCGAGAATGTTGATATACACTGGCGAAGCGCTTGCGCCATTAGGCAAAGCATCCAAAGCATCCTTTAACCCAGTGCCCAAACCACCGGATAAATCATCTCCACTATTGATGAAACAGGGTTTCTTAAGGCTGCATGCCCCACTGTCTGCCGCAACATAGGCGCTGGATACCTGTGATGGAGCTAGGTTTAGTGCCAGCAACGCGCTGCTTTGTTCAAACCACGCACCTGAAGCATCTTTCTCGAAAACATGAATTCGGATGGAGCCATTCTGAACCGCCAGCTTGTTCAAACGCAGGGCAAGATTGAGTTGGTCCGCAACGCTGACAGTGTGCAACGCCTGGACACTTACCACAAGATTCTCGCCAGCAAAACTATTCCCGCCGCAATTCTCGATGGATGAGTAACTTACATTGCTCACCAGACCTTTTTGCGAAATCGTCCCGGTAGCGTAATCCGTGAAGGGGATTAATGCAGGATTGTCCGAGCCTCCGGTGGAGGTCACGCAAACCATAACATTCTCGGCGCTGGTGTATATCGGTTCCACCGGGAAAGACAGGCGCATATTCAATCGTTGCCCAGCAGCGCAGCCGTCCAATGGGCAGCCAGCAGGGGAGAGCAGCTCCACAGTAGTAATCTGCTTGGTTTTTGACAGAACTAAGCCTGTGCCTGAAATTAAAAGCAGCACAATTACAAGAATTGGGAAATATCTGCGAAAATCAACCGTAGGTTTCACAATCGCCTGACCTTTTATCATTATAACATCAGGATTCGAACCAACAGAACTTGAAATTGTTTATGCTAAAATTCGCGCATGGATGGTATTAAAAGAATCCTGAAATCTGTGGATGTATTTTTCATATCAGCGGCGGTCTTTACCTACTTATTAGGCGCTGTTCTGGGAAGGCGTGCGGGCGGAATATTTAATGCTGTGCTTTTATTTCTCGGGTTAGCATTTTTCCTGCTAGTTTATTTATTGGAACGCACCTTCAATTATTTAACCAGTTCGCGCATCAGCATTTTTTCAAGGGCGCTCCGAAGTAACAAGATGCGCTCACCTGACCTGTCGTTTTTCTTGCTTTTTATTTTTTCCAGCTTGATTATTTGCTTATTCTTCTTAATTCAGGAAGGTGGCCTATCCGGAAATTCATGGCTATGGCTGGCTTTGTTAGTAGTGGGTCTTCTAATGCACATTACTTCGATTCGTTTGTGGGCTCTGCCATACCGCTGGCTCACAGATGCCTTGGTCGTAACGCCGTTAACATTGTTTTTGGGCGCGGTTCTGCAAAAGATCCCGACCGAACGCATGCTTTTTTTCCTCAGTCTGCCGTTGTTCTTTTTGTTTCTGGCATCCTCATCAGCCCTGTTGTTCGAAAAGTATGAAGGCGACGCAGCAAATGGACGGCCTTCGCTCCTGACTGTCGTCGGCTGGGAGAAGGCCATGAACCTGCACCATGTGCTTTTGATTTTCGCGTATTTCAGCTTGGGGGTTTATTTCTTTGTCAGTGGTTCCTGGTCAATCGCTTGGCCTGTAATGCTGGTGGTGACTATCAGCCTGCTGGAAGTCTTCCAGCTAGAACGAATTGCGCGGGGCTTGAAACCATTTTGGGGCTTGCTGCGCGCCACAGCGTATTTTCAATATCTGGGGGCTTTGTATATCCTTTTGTTTGCGTTTCTCACGCGTTGAACGTTTAATTAGTGAAAATTACAATTTACTAAAGGAGAGTTATGACCCCTAAAATTGGCGATTTTGCGCCCGAATTCGAACTGTTAGACCAGTTTGGTGACACCCATAAACTGAGCGATTACCGCGGTAAAAAAGTAGTCCTGTATTTTTATCCGAAAGATAATACACCCGGCTGTACGACGGAAGCCTGTAATTTTCGGGACAATTATGCCTTGTTCCGCGCGAACGGGCTCCAGATTTTGGGAGTTAGCGCCGACAGCGTCAAGTCTCACAAGGGATTTCAAGAAAAATATTCTCTGCCGTTTCTTTTACTTGCAGACGCTGACCACGCTGTTTCAGAAGCTTATGGTGTCTGGGCATTGAAAAAGATGATGGGCAAGGAGTACTACGGGATTGTTAGGACAACCTTTATTATTGATGAAGAGGGAAGAATTCTGGGAGTTTACGAGAAGGTGAAGCCTGAGGAACACGCTCAGGAGATCATTCAAGACCTGAAACTTGGCTAAAAATAAGAAATGGCTCCGCTTTGGAGCCATTTGCGTTATTTAAGACGGAGGACGATCTTTCCGGCTTTCCAGAGCTCTTCCAGCTGGTAATATTCGCGTTTCTCCGGGGAAAAAAGGTGGACAACAACGGAACCATAATCCATCACCATCCAACCTGAAAGAGGCAGACCTTCTACATAGGGATTACCCATGCCCTCAGTCTTGCCCTTTTCCTCCGCGCTTTCCACCAGACTGCTGAGCATGCGGTCACTCGTGCCGGTTGCTAATACAAAAAAATCCGTAAAATCAGAAACGCCGCGTAAATCCAAAAGCAGGATATCCTCGGCGAGTTTTTCTTCCAGGTAAGAGACAATCTTTTTCGCTTGTGTAATTGGTTCCAGTTTGCACCTCTTTACTTAGTTTAACATACTTTTCAGACTGAAGCGAGACAAAGCAGTGTAAATCGGCCCGCTTGGGGTAAGCACGCTTTTGTAAAGAATGATTTCATTAAAGTAATCAAGCTCAGTTTGAAAAGCTTTGATCGCTAAGATTTGGGCTGCGACGCGTGCTTTTTGTTCATTTGAAGCATCCCGGTTCAATCGGCCAAGGGTCAGATGTGGCTTAAAGGTGCTGTCATCCGCAAAACCTAATGGCTTGAGCCCGGCGCGCAAGTCTGCCACCAGCAAGTTGAGTTGTTGATTGGTGTCCAGCCCAAGCCAGATTGTTTGAGCATTCCTGAGCGAGGGGAAGCACCCCGCTCCCGAAAGCCTTACAGGTAATCGCGGGTATTGTTCGGACACAGCGGCGATAATAGCTTCGATGGGCTTGATTTTATTTTCAGGCACGTCCCCAAGAAATTGAAGGGTGAGGTGATAAAGCTCTGGAGAAACCCAGCGAATAGGCTCGTTGCGCAGTTTGTTCCTGAGTTCCTTCGCGATTGCGCTGGTTCTCGCTAAGGTTTCCTCAGAAAAATCACAAGCAATGAACAAACGCATTGTTTTCACAGCGCAATTATATCAAGCGGCTTTTCCTGGAAACCATTGCGTTGAATTCTTCCGGGACAAATTTGCTTGTGGGGAGGCCTTGCGCACTTTGCAGATAATTTGATATATGGTATAAGAAATGTACCCTGCTGTGTTCGTGATGCGGCACTCAAGTTTTGTACCAACACATTTAAAAGTGGTTCAAACTCACACCAGGTGATGTGATAGACTCCGGTCAAGACTGATCCTGCAGGGAGAACCAGTCCTGCATCTCGCAGGTTCAAAACATCACCGCACACGGCATGGCGGGGAGGCTTTATTCCAGACGGGGGTTCCAACAACCTAATAACAAAGATTTAGCGGCTGAGTCTCAATTTGAGATGACGAGGTGGAGGTTCCTTCTTGCGAGAGAAGTGTTAACCCGATAATCGGGAAAAATCGATCGATCAGCGGATGCCTCCGAAACCTATCACGGGTTTCAATCTTCCTGTACCAAGCAAAAATAAAACCGCAGGGCGACCTGAGGCACAAATATTGCTTAGTGAGCAGACTGGCTTCAGGTCTGATAACGTTGAAGCGTTAAGCGCATTTAACAGGAGGATGCCATGGATACAAAAGAATTACTCAAACGTGTCAAGGAAGACAGAATTAAATTCATTTCTTACCAGTTTACAGATATCAATGGGGTGGTTAAATCCCTGGATGGTCCGGTGGATCGTCTGGAAGAGAGCATTGATGAAGGAATTTGGTTCGATGGTTCTTCGATCGAAGGCTTTGCTCGCATTCAGGAAAGCGACATGCATTTGCGAGTGGACCCCGAGACGTACGCGATTTTGCCTTGGTCGCCGGATGAATTAAAACGCGCCAGAGTGCTTTGCGATATTCTCCGCCCCAATGGGGAACCTTTTGAGGGCGATCCCCGCGGACGTCTCAAGTCAAATCTTAAGCGGCTCAAGGACGAGCGCGGCTGGACGTTAAATATTGGCCCTGAGCCTGAGTTTTTCCTGTTTTTACGGAATGGATCTGAATCGATTCATCCTGTGCCATATGACATTGGCAGTTATTTCGATTTTTCCGCGAATGACCAGGCCGTCATTGTCCGCACTGAATTGATGTCCGCTCTCAAACAAATGGGCTTGAATGTTGAGGTAGGGCATCACGAAGTTGCCTTAGGCCAGCATGAAATTGATTTTCGCTTTGACGACGCGTTAAGAACCGCTGATAATGTGCTGACTTTCAAGTCAGCCATTAAAGCTATCGCGGCCAAGCACGGCTTGATTGCCTCCTTTATGCCGAAACCTGTTTTTGGCATCAACGGTTCGGGAATGCACTGCCACCAATCCATCAGCGCGGACGGTGAGAACTTGTTCTATGACGAAAAGGACGCGAATCATCTTTCAAAAATCGCTTATGGGTATATTGCCGGACAATTAGCGCACGCCCGAGCTTTATCTGCTGTAGTCGCCCCGAGCGTTAATTCATATAAGCGCCTGGTTCCTGGCTACGAAGCACCGGTGTACATTGGCTGGGCGCAGGTAAATCGCTCCGCTTTAATTCGTATCCCCATGGTTTCCCGCGGTAATAAAGGAGGAGTGCGCATAGAATTGCGTTTTCCAGACCCATCCGCTAATCCTTACCTGGCATTTAACGCAATGTTGGCAGCTGGGCTGGATGGGATAGACCGCGATATTCCTTGTCCGAAGCCATTGAATAATGTGAATGTGTACGAATTATGCGACCAAGAACGGCGTGATTTGGGAGTGGAAGTGCTTCCGGGTTCGTTGAAAGAAGCCGTGGAAGTGTACCTGACAGACGAACTACTACATTCCGCGTTGGGAGAGACCCTCTCACAGAAGTTTGTGGAGACACGGCTTGCAGAATGGGAAGAATACCGTATCCATGTCTCTGATTGGGAAGTCAGGCGTTACCTGGAAGCGATATAAACGCTAAGGCAATTGCCCCTGACCATCATCTTTGGTATGATAAAAGCATGAAAAACAAGACCCTCTTTCTCAGCGTCATCTGTTTGCTGTGCGCTCTCAGCCTCAGCGCTTGCTTGCCCGATTGGGCCAGCATAGACCAATTGCCCTGGGTGAAAGAGGGTCAGATCCTTTTTGAGGACGATTTTTCCGACCAGACAACTGGTTGGGAGAACGTGAATGATATCTACGAACTTAAAGGGTATTCAGACAGCGCGTACATAATTTCCGTTAAGAACGCAAATTCTCGCTCGTGGGCGGTTCCAGGGCTGCGGTTTAAGGACGTGCAGGTGTCAGTCGATGCCAAGCACATAAGCGGCGAGCAGGACACTAACTTTGGCATAATCTTCAGGTATCAGGATGCCAGCAATTATTACAGCTATTTGATTAGCAGCGATGGCTATTACGCGCTTATCAAGGTTAGTGGTGGGCAAGAATTATTGCTTGGAATGGAACAATTCGTCTATTCAGATTTGATATCTCAGGCAGACGGGCAGAATGAAATCACTATCACCTGCAAAGGCGAGCAACTGTCCCTCATGGTCAACGGGAAAATGCTGCATTCTGTGCGCGACGATAGTTTTTCTGCCGGTGATGTAGGTTTTATCGTAGAAACGCGCGAAGCTGGCGCAGCCTCCGTCCTTTTCACGAACTTTTTGGTAACGAAACAATAGATGAAGATTTACCTGGACATGGTCGGGTGCCGGCTCAATCAAAGTGAGATTGAAAAGCTGGCGCTTGATTTCCGCATGCGGGGACATGAGGTTGTAACCGACCCACGCGCGGCGGATTATGTCATTGTGAATACCTGCTGCGTGACGGCAAAAGCCTGCGCCGATTCCCGTAAAGTCATACGCCGCTATCAACGCGATACTGGAGCGCGGGTCGTCGCGACTGGTTGTTATGTTTCAGCTTTTACACAACAAGCGGCTGCTTTGGTTGGCGAAGACCTATCCATCCCGAATAAAGGAAAAGAATTAATTCCCCAACATCTATTTGGACACATGTCCGACAAGAGTTTGGTGTCGCCTTCCGCAAAACCTGAGCTAGGCGCACGTTCGCGCACTCGGAGTTTTATTAAGGTTCAGGACGGTTGCGATAACTATTGCACTTATTGCCTGACGCGCATTGCGCGAGGAAAATCGAAAAGCGTCCCGGTAGAAGATGTGATTTGGCAAGCGCGACAGGCTGAAGAAGCGGGAGTAAAGGAAATCGTGCTTACGGGCGTGCAAATTGGCTCGTGGGGAAAAGATCTGCCAGGCGGCAGCTTGCGGATTGCCCATCTGGTCAGAAAGCTGCTGGAGGAAACCAGCCTTCCGCGCCTCAGGATTTCCTCAATTGAACCCTGGGATGTGGATGAAGCTCTGCTAGCGTGTTTTAACAACGAGCGCCTTTGTCCTCATCTGCATATTCCACTTCAAAGCGGCAGTGAAAGCATTCTGCACTCCATGGCTCGCCCCTTTTCCGCGGCGGATTACCGCGCGCTGATGCGGTTGGTTCAGATAAAAGCGCCCACAATACAGGTAACTACGGACCTCCTTTGTGGTTTCCCGGGAGAAACCGATGAACTTTTTAATGAGACCATGGAATTCGTCACCGAGATGGATTTCGCGGGTGGGCATGTGTTCAAATTCTCCCCGATGCCCGGAACTGTTGCGGCGCGCATGCCTGAAAAGGTTCAGGAAAAAATCAGTCAATCGCGCAGCCAAGCGCTGAGAGATTTATTGCAGCAAAAAACAACCCGAAAACAGCAAGCAAAAGTCGGCTCAAGCGCAAAAATATTGTGGGAACACAGCCGCGAAGGCACATTTCAAGGCTTTACCGCGGATTATTTCCGGGTTCGCACTACGAACGACAAGAACCTGGCAAATTCGATTAGCAATGCCTTGATTACTGGGATTTCTCAGGATGGGGTTTTGCTTGCTGAAATTCTGGACTAGCTTCCCACCTGTGCTGGTTACAAGAGTCCCAAAAACATGCGGTTTCACACTTTGTTTCTCACTTTGTTTGGCTTGACGCATCGCGGCATAATCGTGTAAAATCTAAAGGTTAATTCGCAAATAACCCCTTCGGTCTGGTAAGAAGCAGGCTGGAGTTTTTGAGAGGAAAAAATGACTAAACGAACTTATCAACCAAAAGTAAAACGACGTTTGCGCGTACACGGTTTCCGCAGCCGCATGTCCACAAAAAATGGCCGCGAAGTGCTGAAACGCCGCCGTCTGCGCGGTCGCTATCAATTAGCCACGAAGGCAAACAACCACACCAAACGCATCCACTGGTAAACCGGGGTAGTTGTTCTTGGAAGCATCCGGGTATCTTTGAGGAAGCCGCTTTTATCGCTGAAGAGTTCACAGGATATCCAGTCTGTACGGCAAAATGGGAATTCATATTCAAATGTATGGCTGGTGTTGCTTTTCGCGCGGAATGAATTGGAAACGACGCGCGCGGCCGTCATCGCGAGCAAATCGGTTGGAGGCGCTGTTCAGCGGAATCGCTGCAAACGCCTCCTTCGCGCGAGACTAAGCCGCTGCTCGGGCGAACTGCGGGAAGGTTTTGATATCTTATTGATTGCGCGAAAACGCCTTCTTGATGCGGAACCAATTGAGATTGATCAGGCAGTTCACAGTTTATTGGTGAAAGCTGGGTTAATCAACAGAGTACAAAATGGTTGATCAACCTGTAAGGGAAAAGGAACATAAACACACAGACCCCAGAATCAGGGAGCTGCCTTTTCGCCTTCAATACATACCCAGAATCTTTATGCTCCTGCTCATCCGCGCGTATCAGTTGATTGTTTCTCCGGCGCTTCCTCCGGGAACCTGCCGTTTTTATCCCACCTGTTCGCACTACGGATATCAGGCTGTTTACAAATATGGCGCCCTAAAGGGCTCCTGGATGGCAATTAAACGGATCGCAAGATGCAATCCATTCAACGAAGGCGGATACGATCCAGTTCCCTAACTTTGGAGACGCATGAAAAAACCATTGTTTAAAGTTATTTTGCTCTTTTTGCTTGCTGCAGTTTTACTGGCAGGCTGCGCCATGGGTCCGCGCGCCGAAAGCGCGCCTGGGCTGAGTGCTGATGACAGCGCAGTATATGTTTCTTACCAGCAACATCTATATAAAGTCGATTCCAAAATTGGTACCGAGCTTTGGCGCTTCCCAGCGACGGGTTCTGTACAGGTGGTGCTCTACGCGCCGGCATTGCTGAACGACGGCGGTGTTTTTGTGGGCGACCTCGCGAATAAATTTCACAAGCTTGATCCTGCGAGCGGCGCGGAAATCTGGAACTTTTCAGAAGGAAAAGGTTGGTTTCAGGCCAAAGCCGCGACCGATGGCGAGCTAATCGTTGCACCAAGCAGCGACCGCAGCGTCTACGCTCTCAATGCCGACGGTTCCCTCAAGTGGAAATTCAGCGGAGAGTTTGGGTTCATCGCGGAACCACTCGTACTAGAAGACGCCGTGATAGTCGCTGGATTGGACCATTACCTGCTTGCGCTGAATAAAGATACCGGAGAACTCCTGTGGAAAACCGAACTCAAGGGCGCTCTGATATCCGCACCGGCTTATGACCCCGCCAGCGCTTCTCTTTTTGTTGGCTCCCTGGGAAACGAATTGGTGAGCATCAATAGCGTGGACGGCAGCATCAACTGGACTTTCGGTCAAAACGGTGAAATCACAGCTATTTACGCAACGCCGCTCATCCTGGAAGACAGCCTGCTCTTTGCGGATGAAAGCGGCAAAATTTTCTCGCTCAAGCTTTCAACGGGCACAGTAGATTGGACATTGGACGCCGGCGGAGAAATTGTCGCGGGTATCCTTCCCTTGGAAGATTCATTTGTGATTGCGCTTGAAAAAGGCGAACTGCGAGCTTATAAACTTTCCGATCGCTCACCGCTGTGGACAAGAACTTTGGATGGCAAACTTTACACCACACCCGTGGTAAGCTCAGATAAAATTGTCGTGGCAGTTACCAAGGGGCAGGCTCTGCTGCAGGCATATGACTCGGCCGGTAATCCGGTTTGGTCTTTCACCCCCGCTAGATAAGGAGAACGATTCCCATGTGGGATACGCTAATTATTCAACCTTTTACGAATGTTCTGCTGGCAATCACAATGGTGGTGAAAAACTTTGGTGTTGCCATCATTCTGTTTACTTTACTAATCAAGCTGATTACCTATCCGCTGACAGCTAAACAACTAAAGCAAACTGCTGCCATGCAAAAGCTGCAAAGCGATCCGCGCTACAAAAAAATGATGGAAAAGTACCGCGACAACAAGGAAAAGCTGGCCGAAGAACAGATGAAGCTTTACAAAGAGACCGGCGTCAGTCCCTTCGGTTCTTGTTTGCCCACGCTTATCCAGTTTCCAATAATTATCGGACTCTACCAAAGCATTATCAAGGCTATGGCCGCGACACCGCTTGAGATATTCCGCTTGGAACGCTTAATTTATCCTTTCCTTGATGCGAACAAGATACTTCCCATTCAAAACCGTTTCCTGTGGATGGATTTAGGCCAACCGGAACGTTTGCCAATCCTTGGGATACAGATCCCGATTCTGGCAATTATCGTTGTCGCCACGACCTGGCTGCAAAGCAAGGCGATGGAACCGCCATCCACCGGCGTTGGTGACCAGGCGGCGGCGATGACTAAAAGCATGAATATCTACATGCCCGTTCTAATGGGTTGGATGGCTTACTCACTTGCTTCAGGTCTGGCGCTCTACTTCCTCGTTAGCAATATTGCGACCGTTGTTCAGTATTCAGCGCAAGGCCGCGCAAATTGGTCACGGTTGTTTCCATGGATTAAGACAAAATCGCCCGAACCTATACCAACCCCGGTGGTGGTGATTCCAGACGATGAAGAGGAAGATGAAGAACCTGAAGCTCCCAAACCAGCTTCAAAACCTTCTGCCCGCGCAGCGGTAAAGCAGCAAAGGCCTCAATACAAACGTAAAAAATAGCCCCTGAGGAAGGATTCCCAGGAGAACTGAAGGGTGAAACCATGGCCGAAGAAAAAACCACATTGGAGGTAATCGCACCGACTGTAGAAGAGGCGGTGGAAAAAGGGCTGTCTGATCTGGGATTATCCAGAGAGGCGGTTGATGTGGAAGTTTTGGATGAGGGAAAACGGAATTTGTTCCGCTTTGCGACGCGCCAGGCACGCGTGCGCCTGATTGTGAAATCAAGCGCCAAAGCTGCCGGAGATTTAAATATTCCACGGGAAACTGCGTCTACAGAAGCCCAAACCGATTCATTTCATCCGGCGGAAATCCAGATAGGGGAGCTCAATCCGGACCAGGTCGTTGTGCGCGACACACTGGTGGAGCTGCTGACCAAAATGGGCATCAATGCCAAGGTCAGCATATCCTACGCGGAAACAGACCCTGAAGAAAAACCCGTTGTACTGGCAAATATTGAGGGAGACGACTTAAGTTATCTCATCGGCAGGAAAGCCGAAACACTTAACGCGCTTCAATACATTCTGAGCTTGATGGTAAGTCACAAAACCTCGCACTGGATTCCGATTCAGGTGGATGTGCAGCATTATCGGGCACGCAGACAGACTGAACTTAAAAAGCTTGCCCGCCGCGCTGCGGACCAGGTTTTGGCAACCGGCCGGAAGCAATACCTCGAACCAATGCCCGCCAACGAGCGCAGAATCATTCACATGGAACTGCGCAAGAACGAGAATGTCAGCACGGAATCTACGGGTGAAGAACCAAACCGCAAGGTCTGTGTCTATCCAAATCGATAATCACGGATACGAAAGCTGGCAAGATGCGCGCGGTTGATATCATCATCAAGAAACGGGATAAGGAAATCCTTAGCAAGACTGAGATTGATTTCCTGATAGAAAGTTACACCCGAGGAACCATTCCGGACTATCAAATGTCCGCTTGGGCGATGGCTGTGCTTCTGAATGGCATGACTGATCAGGAAATTACTGACCTGACCTTGGCGATGGCGCATTCGGGGGACATGTTGGATCTCAGCCAGGCTGTAAAAATCGCGGTGGATAAGCACTCCACAGGTGGTGTTGGTGATAAAACCACCCTTACCGTGGCGCCCTTGGTGGCTGCCTGCGGGCTTCCGGTTGGAAAAATGTCCGGTCGAGGACTTGGTTTCAGCGGAGGCACAATTGATAAACTGGAAGCTATTCCTGGTCTCCAGGTTGATCTTTCCACCAATCAGTTTATCCAACAGCTTAAGCAGCATGGAATTGTGCTTACCGGTCAAAGTGCCGATCTGGCGCCAGCGGACGGAAAGCTTTACTCCCTGCGGGATGTTACCGGCACGGTGCAGTCGATTCCGTTAATTGCTTCATCGGTAATGAGCAAAAAGATCGCGGCTGGCGCGCACGCCATTGTATTGGATGTCAAAGTAGGGCAGGGCGCGTTCATGCGTACGCTGAATGAAGCCAGACAGCTGGCGGAAGTGATGGTCTCGATCGGTAAATTGAGCGGGAGGCAGGTTATCGCCGTGCTTTCTCCAATGGACCAACCGCTGGGCAGCGCAGTCGGAAACGCGCTTGAGCTCAAAGAAGCAGTTGAAATGCTGCATGGCAATGGACCGGAAGATTATCGTTACCACTGCCTGCAACTGGCTGCTTATATGCTTATTCTCGGCGGACAGGCCAAGGATATCCCTGAAGGTGTCGTGATGGCAGAAAAAGCCATAAACGATGGCAGCGGTTACGCGAAATTCCGTGAGCTGGTGATTGCTCAGGGTGGGGACGTCAGTTATGTTGACGACCTTGACAAGCTACCCATGGCTGCGTTCGTGGAACCAGTGCGCGCGAGGAGCGCAGGTTGGGCTGCCGTGGTGGACGCCAAAGAAGTCGGCGAAACTTCGGTTACGCTGGGGGCTGGCAGGGAACAAAAAGGGGACATGATTGACCAGGCCGTCGGCATCATCGTGAAAGTAAAAGTTGGTGATGCAGTCGACAAAGGTCAGGTATTGTTTGAAGTTCATGCCAATGACCCGCGCAAATTGCAGCAGGCAAAAGAGCGCTTGAAAAATGCCGTGAAAATTGTGAATGAACCGGTAGAAAAGCCGCCGTATTTTTACGGCGTGATAGGAATTTAGACGCAAAGAACCCGGTTCACCGGGTTCTTTTTATGAGTAACAAAAAGGAAATTATGCTAACTGAACGAAAAAATATTCGCAACGTCGCGATTATCGCGCACGTGGACCACGGCAAAACAACATTGATAGATTCAATGCTCAAGCAAGCCAAGATTTTCCGCGCTAACCAAAAAGTGCAGGAACGCATCATGGATTCCAATGATTTGGAACGCGAACGCGGTATTACCATCCTGGCGAAGAATACTGCCATCACGATACCCAACCCAAAGACAGGTGAACTGGTAAAAATCAACATTGTGGACACCCCAGGACACGCGGATTTTGGCGGTGAGGTTGAACGCATCATGAATATGGTGGATGGCGTGCTGCTCTTGGTAGACGCTGCTGAAGGTCCAAAACCACAAACCCGTTTTGTACTCAAGCAAGCCATTGCTAAGAATTTGCGGACTATTGTTGTCATCAACAAACTTGACCGCAAAGACGCTGACGTCGACCACGCGCTGAACGGCACCTTTGATCTATTCATCGAACTAGGCGCGAGCGATGAGCTGACGGATTTTCCGGTTATCTATGCCAATGGTTTGGAAGGGAAAGCCGGCCTTACAGCAAATCTTGATGAGGATTTGCATGTCCTCTTTGAGTGCATCCTGGATTACATTTCTGGTCCCTTAGTCAGCGCGGACGCGCCTTTTCAGATGTTGGTCACAAATCTTGGGTACGACGAGTACAGCGGCGTAACTGCTTCAGGCAGAATTCACGCGGGAACGCTCAACAGCGGCCAAAATCTGATGCGGATCAAGCACGACGGCACTATGGAGAAGATTCAAGCGCGTTACGTGTTTGAATTCCAGGGTTTGGATAAAGTATCGGTGCAGACCGTAGAGGCTGGCGAAATCATCACAATCGGCGGGTTGAAAGACATTCAAATTGGTGAAACCCTGGCAGACCCTGAAACCCCGATAGCTCTGCCGGTGATTAAAGTTCAACAACCTACAGTCCAAATGACTTTTGGCGTGAACACCTCGCCTTTTTCTGGACAGGAAGGCAAATGGAGCACTTCCCGGAAGCTTTGGGAACGTCTGCAAGATGAGCTGAGAACGAATATTGCCTTGCGCGTGGAGCAAACGGAGAGCAAGGACGTGTTCCTGGTTTCCGGGCGGGGCGAGCTGCATCTGGGGATCTTGATTGAAACCATGCGGCGGGAGGGTTATGAATTCCAGGTTTCCAGGCCGGAAGCAATTGTGGTGGTCGGCGAGGACGGTATCAAATACGAGCCCTTTGAGGAAGTGCACGTGGATGTCGATGGCGAATATGTAGGCGCGGTAGTTGAAATGCTGGGTGAACGGCGCGGAAGAATGACGAATATGACCAACAATCCCGATAACACTGTTCACCTGATATACAACATGCCCACCAGGGGCTTATTAGGTTTTCGATACAAATTCCTGACGGTAACCCGCGGAAAGGGCGTTCTGAACAGTTTTTATTCAGGTTTACAGGTATTAGAAGGCGTCATTGAAACAAAGCAATCCAGTTCCATCGTAGCCAGGGAAACTGGAGTCACCACAACCTTTGGCCTTCGGAACGCGGAGGAACGCGGTCAGTTGTTTGTGGGCCCTGGCGTACCAATCTATGAAGGAATGCTGGTCGGCGAAACTCCCAGACCTCAGGATTTGTCCATCAACGTCGCCAAGAAAAAACACCTGACTAACATGCGGCAGTCCATCAGGGACCTTGAAGACCGCTTAAATCCCCCCAGGATACTCAGCCTGGACGAAATGATTGAATACATTGGGCCAGATGAGCTATTGGAAGTCACACCGCAGAGTTTACGCATGCGCAAACGCATCCTGCAAACCCACGACCGCTTACGCTTCGAGAAAACAGGCGAAGAAGAGGAAGATTAGTTCAGGATTAGTCAGAAATCAACCCGCGAAGAAATGGGGTGGTCTGCCTGGAATTTCGACACGACAATGGAATAAATCGCCAGCCTGGGCTTGATTGCCAAGCTGCTCTGACGTAAGGTCAACGGACGCGGAAGTAATAAATAAATCCCTTAAGTCATTCCCTCCGAACGCGATGGATGTGGGTCGACTGACAGGGAGGTAGATTTCCTGCAGGATTTCCGCTTGGGGCGAGAGCTGGATAATTTTTGAACCGTCCCAAATAGCGGACCAGATATTACCAGCGCTATCCACGCACAAACCGTCGGGTGTGCCAGGCTGACCAGCGTGCAAGGTCGAGAAAAACAGCCTTTTTTCGTGTAGCTGATCTCCCCGAATAGAGAAGCGGTAGACAGCCTGTTCACCTGAATCCGTGAAATAACAAAAGCTGCCGTCTGGACTCCAATCGATGCCATTGGAAATAGTCAGATTATCCAGAACAGAGAGCCAGGCTCCGTCTGGCTGCAACTGGAAGAGAGTGGAGGTCCCAGCCGGCCCTTTGCTGCCTGCCCAAAAGCGACCCTGTGAGTCAACGCGGCCGTCATTCATCATGGTCGCGCCAGTTGGGGGGTACAAATAAGCAAAATTGGGGGATGTGCCGCCTTTTTCTGACCAAAAGGCAAAGCCTGTTTCCGTTGCCATAACAAGCCCATCAGGCTTGCGAAATCCAAAGCTGCCGGCTCGGACGCCGAGGTCGAAGACCTCGTAATTTCCCAGCGAAGGGGTATAACGCTGGAGTAAACCCGCTTCTATGTCCAGCCAATAAAGCGCCTTTTCGCTGGGGTGCCAAAGAGGGCATTCACCCAGAATATTGCCGGTTTTAAGCATAGAATTGGAGATAAATCGAATGCGCGCCACGTGTCCTCCGCTGCAATTGTAACAAAACCTAACTTTTGCGTGATACTGGTCTTTCTCGTGGTCCAGAACAAAGCATAATCAAAGGCTTGGGCAAAACAATAAAACCAAGCGGGCAGACTCTGAAGCTGCCTTATAATAAGGCAACTATGCACTGGGTTTAACCAAGGACGCAAGGATGGCATTCTTGAAGGAAAAACCACATTTTATCACCGCGCTGCTGCTATGCCTGACCGGCATCGAAGGTTTGCTTTGGTTAGGTTTATTCCTCCCAAAACAACAGGATTTTTTGAGCGGAGACGCCGGCGTATTCATTTTCCTAGCAATTTGGGCCTTGGCAGCCATCTTCCTTCTACTGCTGGGACTTAGCGCTTTGTTTGGTCAGAAATGGGCGCAAAGATTAATTGCAAAATTTAAGGTCGCATTCTCACCAGCCACGCGCTACTCTCGCTGGGTAGTGCCAGGTCTATTGGCATGTTACCTGGGAATTTCCACAGTTGTCATTCTGGTTTGGGGCGCTAATAACACTTTTCTCAATCAGGTTGCTGAGCCGCTTGGCAGATGGTTTTTTCTGGCTGCCTTGCAGGCACTGTTGGTTGGTCTTTTCATCAAGGAGTTCCCAGCCTCCTGGCATACCAGGAAAACATTCGCGCTTGTTCTTGCGATTATCGCATTCGTCTGGATTAGTGTCATTAGCACGCGAGTTGGTTTGGAACCAGACAACCGTTTTTGGAACGTAGCTGGCGTCCCGGTCTTGATTAATCAATTGGCATTGGTATTGGGGCTGGCGCTTTTTGGGATTTTTTTGTACGGCCTTTTGACCAGAAAAGCTTCTGGTAACCCCCGCAGGCGCGAAATTCTGCTGGATATCCTGGCTTGTCTTATCCTTTGGGCTGGAGCAGCCTGGTTCTGGCATCAAGCTCCTTTTTCTAATAGTTTTTTCGCGGAAGGTGTTTTCCCTCCTAACCAGGACTTTTATCCATACAGCGACGCGGCTTTGACCGATTTAGGCGGTCAGTACATGCTTATCGGGAAAGGACTGGAGTATCCATACTTTACCGAGAAGCCGTTATACGCGCTGTTTTTGGGCTTACTTCACAGAGTTGTCGGCCAAAGGTATTTCACCGTAACAAGCTGGCAGATGATTTGTTTTGCGGTGTTTCCCGTCCTGCTGTATTTGCTCGGGAAACAACTTCACAATCGCTTGTTTGGCCTCTCAATTGCACTTTTTTCTGTCGCGAAGGAATACAACGCCATATTTTCAACCTTCAAGATTTCAGTATCGAACTCCCGGTTGTATCTTTCGGAATTCCCTACCATGATTTTGATGGCGCTTTTGGCAATCGCGCTGGTCGGCTGGTTCAAATCCACTGAAAAACCTCACGCATGGTCATTGTTTGCAGGCGGCGCGCTGGGTTTGGCGACCATGGTGCGCACGAATCCGCTCTTATTAGTGCCTGTGATAATTGTCTTCGCGCTCTGGCATTACCGCCGTGACCTAAAAAAAACCTGGACTTCTGTGCTTCTATTCATTTGTGGAATCATTTTGGTGATAGGACCCTGGCTGGCATTTACCTGGATAAAATACGGGACAGACCCTTTCACCTACAAGATTAGCGCGGTCGTCCAAACCAGATTTTTTCAGCAGGAGCAGCAAGCCGCGCCAACAGGCTTGGTTCAACATCCCGTCAGCCTTTTGGGAGAAAAACCGATTATTCCGGCGGATACCCAGCCTAAAATCGACGCGCCGCTGAGTCAGCGACTAGGTGTTTTTGGTTTTACTCTTGGACACTTTTTGAACAACGAAATTAAGGCCCTCTTCACACTGCCATTCGCGCTTTATCCGCTTGAGCTAACCCCAGTGCTTGAGTTGCCCTACTGGAAAGAACCCGTAACCTGGACAGGAGGACTTCCAATTTCCAGTGTATTTGCATTTGCGCTCAATCTGGCGCTTGTTGGCCTGGGAATCGCTGCCAGCTGGAGAAAAAACGGTGCGGCGGGGTTGGCGCCGTTGGTACTGAACATGGGATATTACGCGTCAAACGCTTTAGGAAGGACCTCTGGCAGCCGTTACTTGTTGCCGGTAGATTGGACAGTCTATTTTTATTTTCTTCTCGCCCTCGTGCTCGTCTATGAAACAGGCGCGCACTTGCGCAGCGCGTTACCTGCGGAACAACAAGTTTTCACTGCTTCAAACCACATCATGACCAGTGGAAAGAGGCAGCTCTTTGCTGTCGCAGTCCTGCTCTTAGCGATTGGAAGCGCGGTACCTTTGAAAAACATAAGCTACCCGGATTTGTATTCAAATCAAAAAAGCGAAGAAAACATAACAATGCTGTATTCAAGCGCGATTTTTAGCAAGTATCCGGCGCTGGTCAAGGAGTCCGACGCTCTGCTGCAAAAAGCATCCGCGCGAATATTCGCAGGACGCATGTTATATCCACGTTATCGTGATTTCGTGTTGAACGGCAAGGAAGGTCTTATCTTAACCGTGTTACAACCGGAGTTGACGGAAGTGTTTTTCTCTATTGATACAGACGATCTCACGTACCTCGAGCCTGGCGGGGATATCGTCGTTCTGGGATGTCAGCGGGATGGGTTTGTCGAAGGATTTTTGGCTTATCTCCCGGAACAAGATATAAGCCTACGAACTAACAATCTTGAATTCCTCAGCAGCTGCCCTTAGGTAACATGGTTCTTTTTTAGTGCGCAGCGTAACAACTGTAGGAGACTTGGCAGCTGTGCTAAAATACTTTTTAGTTTAGTTCTGAGCAAAATTCAATGGATATTTAATGGGTCAAGAACAATTTTCTGTAAAACATCCCGACGATTATCACTTTCGACTTTTGAGCCGTAAGAACGCACTGCCTTGGCTGTTCGTATTTGTGTTTATGATCATCGGTGCCTTAATTGGCGGCCTCCTGAGCCTGGCGCTGCCGCCTGTATTTGAGGCGAGGGCGCTGGTGAGCACCAACCTTGAATTGGTTCAGGACGCCAACATCACAGAGATAATGCTGGATGCTGAGATAAACCATATTGGGGAGTTAGTGTTTCATCCGGATGTCATCGCGGAGTTAATAGCTAAGGAATCACAGAACGGCAACACCCTTACACTGGAAAAGCTAAAAAAAAGCAGTGCAGTGGAGCGCCAACTGATGAACACGGTCATTAAAGTACGCGATGAGCAGCCTGAAGTGGCAGCGCGTATTGCTTCAGAATGGGCTGAAATTCTCTTTAACAGGCTGAATGTGGCGTATGAACACGCCGTACAGTTATCCGGCGCCAAGCATCAATACAACGCGATCCGCGATTGCCTCAGTGCTCAGCCCAAAGCGCCGAAGTCCTTCTGCGACTCACTTGACGCAGCGTATGTTCGTGAAGAGACAGACCGCTTAGCGCTGATTATCATCGCTGAAAGTCCCAAAACGCTCGGCTTAACAGCGGCTTTGAACGTCAGTCAATATCAACCAGCCGCTGTACCGCAAAAACCTCAAAATTATTCCAGAGGGGCATTAGTTCTGGGCGGCGCTTTGGCTGGACTTGCTCTTGGTCTTGCTTTCGCGGAAGTAAATCCCAAATTGAAACGGAACGATGAAGCTTAACGTGTTTGACAAGCTGAAGGGCAGCATTTGGGCGCTTTTACTGGTCGCGCTGCCTTTCACGAGTTTTCCGCTGTTAGCTCGCCTGGCAGGCGGCACTTCTGTCGCCCCACTTTCAGCTGTGTTCCTATTGGTCTTAATTGTCATTTCTTATTTTCCGGCGTTATTTCGAAAAGGGGCAGTTCCCCGGCATGCGTTGCCCTTATTGCTTTTTTTGCTCAGCGCGCTACTCTCTTCGGCGCTGGCGGTATTCATCCCATTTGATTCTTTTCGCGGCTCGGAAGTTTGGAAGAACGCGCTGGAAGGATTTGGGACCATTTTGCTGGGCATCGCGTTTTATTTAGTCACCATCCATGTGGTAGCGGATGAAGACATACTTCGCAAAAGTCTGCGTTGGCTTTACATAGGTGGAATGATTGCAATTATCGCATCGTTGGCGCAATCCGCTTTTTGGTTCACGCTTGGGAAATATCCCGTTGAACTTAAACAACTGCAGGCGTTCATCTCATCAAGCGGCGTGTTATACAAAGCACGTGTTACCGGCGTAGCATACGAGCCTTCCTGGTTGGCAAACCAGCTGAACACCCTTTACTTACCACTTTGGATCGGTTTCTCTGTCAAACGATTTTCTGCTTTTCAACGCAAGCTCTTTGGCTTTTTGAGCGTTGAGAATATCCTGATGGTTTTGGGCTTAATCGTTCTATTTCTGAGTTTCAGTAGAATCGGATGGCTGACAACACTCGCAGTATTCGCATTTTTGGTCTTCAGGACGGCTAACAAGTTCATGAATCGCGGGCTTGAGAAACGTGCAGAGCATAAAGGGACAAATACCAGTCCATGGAAGCATTTCTTTGCCAAGCTTGGGCTTTGGCTGGGCCTTTTGCTCGTTTTTGCGGCCATAATTTTGCTGCTAGGTGTGTTTCTTTCCCGCGTTGACCCCCGCATGGAGGATCTATTTGACATTGACCGTTACATGGAATTCGGTGTATTGGGCTGGGCCAGCCAACTCAGTTTTGCTGAACGCATGATTTATTGGATTACGGCTTTTAAGGTCTTTTTAAGCCGGCCATTCTTGGGTGTTGGCCTAGGAGGCAGTGGTTTCTTTTTCACCCGCCTGACGCCAGAATTTGGTTACGGACTGCCAGAAGTTGTTGAATACCTGTACCGTGATAACGTCATCCCTAACGCGAAAAATTTGTGGGTGCGTTTGCTGGCGGAAACAGGAATCTTCGGATTTTCACTATTCACCGCTTGGATCAGCACGCATTTTTTTGCGGCGCGCAAACTGGAAAAGTCGGCCAGGAAAACTTGGTCGACTTTCGGTTTGGTAGGGAAACTTTTCGTGATTGCGATAATCATGGAAGGTTTTAGCATGGACAGCTTTGGCCTGCCTTACCTCTGGGTAGCTTTAGGGCTCGTTATTTGCGTCTCACGCATCCAGGCTGGGGCATATGAAAATCAACAAGAAGAACCCACCATTCCAACTGAACCCGATCGCGCTCAGTAGAATCCCAAAAAGCCCTCGCACTAGCGAGGGCTTTTGATTTATTTTTTCTTATTCTTCTGGGGGCAGCAGAACTGACCGATTAAAGCTTTGAAGATCAGGTTTTCCACAGGCGAATAAACAAATGCGAATCTCGGTTATCGTCAGGTCTATCAAATCGCGCAAACGGGTATAGCCGGCGTCGGCTGCGCGAATCAGAGGGCCAGCCATGCCTCCCAGAACCGCGCCAAGCGCCAGGGTCTTTGCGATATCCAATCCGTTTTTAAGACCTCCGGAAGCAAAAACCAAGGCATCCGGCAGCTGACTCTTAATCTCACGCAGACACCGCGCGGTTGGAATCCCCCAGCCTCTAAAACTTGCGGCTAGCTTCGCGCGGTTAGGGTCAGTTTGTCGGTGCATCTCCACCTGGGACCAGGATGTCCCTCCAGCTCCAGCGACGTCAATCGCAGCAACTCCGGCTTCCAGAAGCTGCCGTGCTAATTGCGTGTTAATTCCCCAACCGACTTCCTTGACGATCACCGGAACGGCAAGTTTGCTGCATATCAATTCAATCCGGCTTAACATGCCAGCAAAATTGGTATCACCTTCGGGCTGCAGCGCTTCCTGCAAGGGATTAAGGTGCAGAATGAGCGCATCGGCGCGAATCATTTCAACAGCTCGCTGGCATTCCCGAATACCGTAGCCTTTATTCAGCTGAATCGCGCCGAGATTAGCAAAGAGCAGCGCGTCTGGGGCATAGCCGCGCACGTCGTATGTGCCCACAAGTTCAGGGTTTTCAAGCGCGGCGCGCTGTGATCCAACGCCCATCGCCAGTCCGAATTCCTGGGCGGCTGCCGCTAAAAGCTGGTTGTATCGGGCTGCCTTAGGGCTTCCACCTGTCATCGAGGAAATTAGCAGGGGGGCACGCAATCGTTTCCCAAAAACAGTCAGGCTCAAATCTACGTCTGAAAGGTTAATTTGTGGGAGCGCTTGATGTAAAAAGGAATACGCTTCGAGTCCGTTTGATACGCCCGACGCAATGTCCTCAATCAAGTTAATGTCAAGATGTTGGTCTTTTCGGTGAGAAGTGTTCGCATCCATAGTTTTAATTAGGTGTTATATTTATGACATTATAATATGGCATTCACTAAAACATTAATCCATTGAGGAGAAGGCACACATGGAAGAAACATTCAACGCTGTAAAGGAAGTAATCGTAGAAGTTTTGAAAATCGATGGTGAGAATATCACGCCAGAGACGCGGTTCATCGAGGATCTAAAAGCAGATTCGATGGACCAGTTTTTCCTGATTGACGGCTTTTGCGAGAAGTTTGATATCAACATTTCTGACGAAACAGCCCACGATATCCGTTCTGTAAAAGACGCGGTTGCGGCCATTGAAGCGTTAAGAAAATAATCACTTGGTACGATAAAGAGGAGCTCTACGCTCCTCTTTTTTGTTATACGCGGATAATTTCAGCAATTTCTTCCGGATAAGAGAACAACTGAACGCCGGCGCGCAGAAGCGCTTCGATTTTGCTGCGCGCGGAACCGGTTTTACCCTCAATAATCGCTCCGGCGTGTCCCATGCGGCGGTTTTCAGGCGCAGTTCTTCCCGCGATGTAAGCATACACCGGTTTGGTGACCTGGTTCAGAATAAACTCAGCAGCCAGTTCTTCTTCATTTCCGCCAATCTCACCAATCAGGATGATTTGATCAGTGTGCGGGTCTGATTCAAACAAGTCCAGACACTCAACAAAACTGGTTCCCACAATCGGGTCCCCGCCAATACCGACGCACGTGGAAACCCCGACCCCAGCTTTTTTCAGCGCCTGGACGACCTCGTAGGTTAGCGTTCCAGAGCGGGAAACCACCCCGACCTTGCCTGGTATCGCAATCGAGCCAGGGATAATGCCGGCCTTTGCTATCCCAGGAGTAAGAATCCCAGGTGAGTTTGGGCCAATCAAGCGGCTGTCGGAATGTTCCAACAGCGCCCGAACCTTGAGCATATCCTTGATGGGAATACCCTCAGAAATACAGACGATAAGCCGTATCTCAGCTTCGATTGATTCCATGATCGCGTCCGCGGCATGAAAGGCTGGCACAAAAATGACGCTGGTGTCTGCTTGCGTCGATTCTTTGGCATCCTGCACGGTATCAAAAACCGGCACCTTATAGTCAAGCACCCATTCTCCCCCATGACCAGGTGATGTGCCTGCGACGACATTTTTAGCATAGGCGTGCATGCGTTCGCTGTGGTATAAGCCTTCGCGTCCCGTGATGCCCTGAACCAAAATACGCGCTTGTTCATTCAGCAGGACTGTCATGCAGCCACCTGCCTTGATTCCCGCACAGCTATTTCGGCCGCGCTCATCAGAGTATCAGCCTGAAGAAGTTGGGGGTATTGTTCCAGAATTTTCCTGCCTTCTTCCGCATTGGTACCCTCCAGACGGACAACAATCGGCAGAGCGCGGCGCATCTCTGGCAGGATTGCTGCCAGCCCTCTCGCGACCTCGTCACAGCGGGTAATTCCTCCAAAGATATTAATCAGCACCGCGTTGACCTTGGGATCTTTCATAATGATGGCAAGCGCGGCAGCGACTTTGTCGGCCGTTGCGCCGCCGCCGATATCCAGGAAATTCGCCGGCTCGCTGCCCGCCTGTTGGATGCAATCCATGGTCGCCATCGCCAGACCCGCTCCGTTGACCATGCAGCCGATATTGCCATTAAGCTGGATGTAATTCAGGCTGAATTTCTTCGCTTCTTGTTCGGTCAGCGTTTCAGCTGCCTGGTCAGAAAGCTCCAAGAAATCCTTTTGACGAAAGAGCGCGTTGTCATCAATGGTCATCTTACCGTCCAAGGCCATCAAGGTTTTCTCTGGCGTAACAACCAACGGGTTTATTTCTACCAAGGTCGCATCCAGTTGGTCGAATAATTTCCACAAGGAAACTGCAATCTGCTGCAGCGGTTTCCAGAGCACGTAATCGATGCCCAGCCTTGAAGCAAGCGCGCGCGCCGCATAATTCTGGAGCCCAATCAAGGGATTGATGGGCGATTTCTCAATGTGTTCTGGTGAGGTCAGGGCGATTTCTTCAATTTCTATGCCGCCGGAGGAGGATAGGATAAGGATAGGTTTTGCCAGGGAGCGGTCATTCACGATTCCAAGGTAAAACTCCTGAGAAAACTCAATTGCCTTTTCAATTAAGAGGCGTTGTACCGGAATTCCGCGGATGGGACTGTTGAAAATCAGATTGGCGGTGGTTTCAATCTCAGTGTCATTCCTGACAAGACGAATCCCGCCCGCTTTTCCACGTCCGCCCGAGAGTACCTGCGCTTTTAAGACCACAGGGTAACCAATTTCTGAGGCTATTTGACGGGCTTCGATGGGAGTGTTTGCCAATCCGGATTTTGGTACAGGGATTCCTTCACGCGAGAAAATCAATTTTGCCTGGTATTCGTGAAGTTTCATTACGCTCCAGTAATCTTTTTTACTAATTTTACCTGATGTCAACAAAAAAGCAGCCCGGCTTTCGCCAGGCTGCTAATTTTGGTTAATGTACTCTAACCTTTCAGGAATTCCTGTAGGGCTTCTTTGCTAATTCTGAAAGCGCTGCCGATTTTGCGAGCTTTAAGATCACCCGCGGTAATCGCGGCTAATACATCTTCCTCAGAGACTTTCAGGAAAGATGCGGCTTCAGAGGGGGTCATCACATCTGGCATTGCAGGCACGGCGGCTGCTCCCGTGCCGGCAGCCTGCGCGGTCTGAGACATTCCAGCCAGCGAGCTGCTGAGCACATTGCCAATGCCCATGCCAGCGCCGATTCCGGCGGTCAGGCCAGCGCCGCCCGAAGGATTCTGAGCGGCATCCCGCATGGCGTCGGCTGCTTGCAGCTGGGTGTAGGTCTGCATATCCAGCATGCCCATCTGGCGCAGCTCTTCCGCGGATTTATCCGATGGTTTGAGATTCCCAATATAGAACGACTTGAGAAGCAAACCTATCGCGAGGAAATCGTCCTGAGATTTTGCCCGGACTGCCGCACCCAATTCTTCAGTCAGACCAATAAGTTCCAGCACGCTGCTTTTGGCAGTTGTTTCGCCAAGCACATCCTGCAGTTTGGAAAGCAGCATGGTGCGCAAGCGGGTTTCAATATCCGAGGTGCGATAGGCGCCCTGAGCTCCGACCAACTGTGTGACAAACTGCTGAGGATCCTTTACCTGGAAGCTGTAGGTGCCAAAACCCTGCAGCAGCGCGATTCCCAGACCAACGCCGGGATTGCGCACGATAATGGGCTGGGGAGTGCCCCATTTGCGATCCGCGAATTCACGCATCGAAACATAATAGACTTCCGCGGTGAAGGGTGTCCGGCCGCCGAATGCCTGACCCAACAGATTGGTCAGAAGAGGAACATTTGCCGTGGTGATCGTGTGCCGACCAGGCCCGAGCACATCCAGCGCGCGCCCATCGCGGAAAAAGACCACATTCTGTGATTCACGGACGATTACCTGCGAGCCAAAGCGTAAGTCAGCAACGCCGGTTTCAGGAAAGCGATGGACAATTTCATCTGCCATCTCGCTTGGGTATTCAACAACATCAAAAATCCTTGTCATTTTTAAGCCTCCAAATCCATTAGTGAATCAATAGTCAGTTGGCCGCAATGCCTTTAAGCACGTCCGACCGTTTATTAAAGGTTTCCACGCAAGACTGGGCGACAGTCGTGAGGTTCTTGATTGCTGCCGGTAGTCCATCTGTGCCAAAAGAAGTTTCCACATTGTCAATCGCGCGGGTGACGGTTTCACTTAGTCCAAGCAGCTGGCTGTCGAACTGGTAAACCTGCGCCAGGTCGTCTTCTTTAATTTTGACAGCGTCAAAAATACCAGCATAACCATAAGACGCGGTCCGGACGCGGTCAATGAATTGGCGCAACTTAATCGCTGCAGCTTCGAGGTCGTCAATATACGCCAGCCCGCCCTGGGAAATCAAATCACGCTGCAAGCCAGATACACGCTGGTATTGGGATTCAAACTCAAGCGCGACCTGTTCCCGCAATAGTTTGTCTGACATTCTGCGATCGCCACGTTCCACATAGCCCTTAAACCCTGGAATCTTCGCGATGAGCTTTTTGAAGAAATCCTGTTCACCGACTACTTTATCGAAAATATCACTCATTTTTGCTCCTTTTAAATCGAATAGTGACCATTCTTTTGTATCATACAGTAAACCTGGATAAAAAACAACAGATTATTTAGCGGTTTAAGACTGTTGAACAATCCAATTATAATTGAAACTATGAAACACTCGGCCTTCGGAGAAACTGATGCGTTCACAATCGCCTAAAGGATGGGGACCAGTGGAGTATATCCTCCTGGTGATCCTGATATTTCTGGTTCTATTTACACTCTTTTCCTTATTCTGGCCAGCCATTCAACTTTTTTACAACGCTAACCTGAAGTAAACCAATGACGGACAAATACGCCATTCTTTCAAGCGTTTATTCCGCGTTTTGGAACAGTATTGATTGGGTATTTCCGCCGAAATGCGCGGGTTGTGGCGCTGAAGCTTATCAAATCTGCCCGGAATGTCTCCAACATATTAGATTTACCAACAGAAATGGCTGTAGATACTGTGGGCGTGCCATGGCAGTCCGCGGAGTCTGTTCCCGCTGCCGCCAGCAGCCACCGGCATACCAGGAAATTCGCAGCCTGGCAGCTTACGAAGGCGTTATCACGCAGATAGTCATCAATTTGAAGTACAAAGCTGACCTCGGCTTAGCCCATGCGGTTGCGTCATTACTTTCCAGGCTGGTGCAGTCCGAGAACTGGCAGGTGGACATGGTGGTACCCGTCCCATTAAGTGAAAAACGCCAAAGAGAGCGGGGATATAACCAGGCCGCGGTGCTTGCTTTTCCGCTTTCGCTTAATCTCCGCCTTCCACTGCAAAGCAAGGCTCTGGCGCGCGTCCGGGACACCCGCTCGCAGGTTAAGCTCAACATCCAGGAAAGGAAAGAAAACGTTCGGGGTGCGTTCATGGCAGATCCGCGAACCGTTCAGGGGAAACGCATTCTACTGGTAGATGACGTATACACAACCGGGGCTACGCTCAGCGCGGCGGCGGACGCGCTGCGAAGCGCGGGAAGTGGGCAGGTTCATGTTATTACCCTGGCAAAAGCATTGGACTCTTCAGAAGCAGTTGAAAAACTGAACTCAAACAAGGTATAATTTATTCATAACCCAGAGGAGGTGCCTATGACACTGAAAATCGATGTTTTCACGAAAGATTTAGACCTCACGGATAAAATTCACGATTACACTACAAAGAAAGTTTCAAGATTGCAGAGGTTTCTGAACGAAATTGGAGACTGTCGGGTGGATTTGGCGTATGCAAAAACTGCCAGAAATGCCGCAGACCGCTTCATTGCTCAGATAACTATCCGGGGAAAGGGGTTTATCCTGCGTTCTGAAGAGCGCGCGGATGGCATTTTTGCCGCTATCGACGCTACTGTGGATAAGATGACGCGTCAGATAGAACGTTTCAAGGGAAAACGTTGGGATCACCGTCCAGAAAGTGATTTGGATATTGCCGAGGAGCCAATCGAAGAACCGTTGGACGACGCCGCGCCACTAATTGTGCGCCGCAAAAGCTTCACCCTCACGCCCATGGACGAAGCAGAAGCGCTTGAACAGCTTCAGTTACTCGGGCATGAGGATTTCTTTGTGTTTTACAATGCCAATACCAATAAGATTAATGTACTTTACAAACGGCGCGACGGAACCTATGGTTTAATCGATCCGATTGTTGGGTAAGCTGAGATATGCATGAGGCAGCCCTGCCCAAGGGCTGCCTTTTTGATTAATTTTCAACAGGAGAAAGTATGGATTGCGAAAAGCCTTTATTTAGAGCAGCGGACTTGTTTTGTGAAACTGACCTGGATTATGACAAAATTCAAAGGGCAACCACGAAGATTTTAGAAGCTATCGGTGAAAAGCCAGACCGGGAAGGTTTGCTAAAAACGCCTTCTCGAGTCGCTAAGGCTTATGGGGAAATCCTCGCCGGTTACCGCATGAACCCCGAAGAATTGGTGAATAACGCGTTATTTACCGTGGAATACGACGAGATGGTCATCGTGAAGGGGATAGAGTATTACAGCATGTGCGAGCATCATATGCTTCCATTCTATGGAATCGTGCACGTGGCCTATATTCCTTCAGGAAAAGTGATTGGCCTTTCAAAAATTCCGCGAATCGTTGAAATGTTTACACGACGCTTGCAAGTTCAGGAAAGAATGACTATCCAAATCGCGGATTTTCTGCAGGAAACCCTCCAACCAAAGGGCGTGGCAGTTGTCGCGGAAGGGAAACATCTTTGCATGATGATGCGCGGGGTTAAAAAACAGGACGCCAGCATGACCACTTCGCATATGCTTGGCGCCTTTAGAGACCAATTATCTACACGGATGGAGTTTCTTAACCGAATTTCAGCGGAGTTTAAGCTTTAGGCGCTGGTCTTTCGACGGAAAATTTCCACCCCAACACGCGCAGTGTTGGATACCTTTTTGGGTTTCTCAACCCGGATGCGCACCGCTTCCAGAGGAGAATTTCCCAGAAGGTAGTCAGCCAAATGCGCTGCCAGCGCCTCGACCGTGTGAAACTGCGTGTTGGAGACTTGCTCACTGACAATCGTAGCGATTGTTGAGTAGTTTATTGTATCGGTGATACTGTCAGAAGCGCCGGCCAATCGGAGATCACGGTACAAAGTGAGATTAATTAACAAAACTTGTGGTTTGTCACGTTCAGGATGTTTTACTCCTATGATACCGGTGGTTAGCAGATCTGTAATGATAATTTTATCCATGGCAACCTCCGCTTTATTTTACTTCGAATAGGGAGGGGCGTGAAGATTGTTTGTTTTTCCATAAACCCGGTTTTCCCGGATCGCATAACAGGTGGGGCATCCAAGCACCTGATGCGGCTGATCACACATCTCGCCGAACAAGGTCACCAGCTAGTTCTACTGGCAGCTGAGGCTGTTGGCGGTCAGGAGGTCTTTTCTCTAGGTGAAAAGATTTTAGTCAAGCCGGTCTTACCTTTTCATCTGCCTTTCCCTCAACCGTACATGGTGTCCCCAGCAGACCTGGCACGCTTATGCGAGCTTGTTGCTGGGGAGCTAAAAAGCGCCGACAGGTTCTACATTCACGACGGCGAGCTGCTGCTGCCGTTTCTCCATACCGATGTGCCTACCATTGTTTCGTTTCGGGATAACTTCTATCCGGAATCCATCCTCGGTTCGTTCATAAGCCAGGCAGACGAAATCATCGCGGTGTCTCAATTTTCGGCGGATACAATACGTGCTTCCGCCGGCAGAGTGCTGCCCGATATCTCTACCCGCGTTCATGTCGTGTTGAATGGACTGGACCCAGAAGTTTTCTACCCAGCAGACCCGGAACAAACATACAAGCGTTTTGGGCTTGACCCCCAAAAACACCGGATTATCCTTCACCCACACCGCCCAGAACCAGGCAAAGGCCTCCTGGAAACCATCGAAGTGGTGGACGCCCTGGTTCATGAGCACGCTATCGAAGGAATCCGGGTATTGGTTCCACAATGGTTGGAGGTCATGAATGGCGAAGCGGAAAATGAATTTCATAAAAGCATATCAGCCGAATTGCGCCAACGTGGCTTGATAGAAAACTTTATTTTCCACGCCTGGTTGAGCCAATCGGAAATGGCAGCTTACTATGCAGCGGGAGAGGTGACCTTGTGCCTGGGGAGCATGGTGGAAGCTTTTGGGAATGTTGCCTATGAATCGCTCGTGTGCGGTACGCCCTCCATCGCAGCAAGAGTGGGGGTGCACCGCGGACAGCTTCCGGATGACTTGATCGAGAAAGTTGATTATGGAGATACCCAGGCTGCAGCGTCTGCGGCGGCAAGAATCCTCAAAGACAATATCAGAGTGCAAGGAGAACGACTTGAAAGGATAAAGGCGGCTTTTTCGCTCAGCAGACAGCTTGAGACTTACACAAGAATAATCAGTCAGGCAGAAAAAAGAGCGCAGCCAATCAGCAAAGCATTGAGCGTGGATGAAAACACACATTTCGCCTTAGCCCCATGGTGTTACCTGAGTGAAAAAGGAATCTTTCAGGATTATCACGCCCGATATTACGATATCCCGTTACTGCGGTCACTGCTGATGTTCGAAAAGGTTGTTACACCCGCAGCCCGTTCGCAATACGGCATACCATTGGATCTGGCAGTAGCCTGCTACAAACTCGGAATTCTGGTTCCAATCCCGGTTTAAATCCCCTCACCACCGTCCACGCGAACGATTGTGCCAGTCATGAAGTCCTGGCTTAGAATATGGAGGACGTTTTCAGCGATAATCTCGGGGCTGCCAACGCGTTTTAGGGGGATGCGCCTGTCTGCGAGGGCTTGCATGTCGGTATCCTCACGGCCAGCCAACGGAAGCATTACACCTGGAGCAATCGCGTTAACGGTGATGCGCGGCGCGAGTTCCAGCGCGAACATCAGGGTCATTTCATTGATGGCGGCTTTTGTCAGGCGGTAAGCAAAATGATCCGCTTGGTGGCGGAACACTTTTGCGTCTGAAATGTTTACAACTTTTCCCTGACCATCCTCCGGGATTTGCGCGGCGAATTCCCGGATAAGTAAAACAGGCGCAAACAAATTCAGACGGAACTGCTTTTCCAAGGTTTCCGAAGTTGTGTCCATGCCTTTGCCGGGCAGGTAAATCGCCGCGTTGTTGATGAGGATATCAACATGTCCAAAATCGGCGGAGCAAACCTGAAAAAACGCGCGCAGTTCATCCGGTTTGCTCAGGTCCGCCTGGTAGGTAATCGCTTTAATTCCAAGGGATTGGGCATAAGTTCTGATTTCTACCGCGCCTTCGGACGAAGAATTGTAATGCAGCGCGAGTTGGCAGCCATTTTCAGCCAGCGCCTTCGAAATCGCTTTACCAAGGCGCACACCGCTGCCGGTAATTAAAGCTGTTTTTCCTGCTAGTTCCACACTACGCTCCTTCTTTCCACTAAGGCCAATAAAAAAATCGCCAGTTGCTGGTTATTGAATCTCTCAATCCCAGGGTAAACCGCGAATTTGCATGTCCGTCGGAGCTTCGATGACAAAGTGAAACTGGACAAGCTTCTTCGATTTCGGTGGCAGAGTAAGTTTCCATGTCATCCGATTGAGATCATCCTTTTGATCCGGGTTAGGCTCTGTTTTTTCCAGTCGTACCTTAATATCTTCGTGCTGCGAGACAGGTAACTGATCTTGCAAGACAATTGCAACTGTTTCTGGCGTCGGGTTGTTGATGCTGATCTGGTATCCGTAGCTCTTAACGCGCTTATCCTGCAAGAATTTCCCCGCCGCGGATTGCTTAATTATTTCCCTTTTCACTTCAATTCGCTCATCCGCGCCAAAATTGAGAAGGTACTCCGCACCCTGGGGAATATATGGAATCGTTACCGCACCGATAAAGGCTTCATCCGCGTAGAGCGACGCGCTGCCTGCGAGAAACACTAAATCACTCGTGTTAGTCAGTTTAACCCTGCGGTAGACCTCTTCAGATAGCCGTGGGATTGTTAAGCGATCCTCTTCCACGTCAAGAGTGATGTTTGAAATCGTGAACCGCGAGGGAGAAGGCTGGCTGGGCAGACTCACCTTTTGGGTGAGCGTGAAACGAGTGGTCATACCAAGGTTGTCAATTTCCGCCTCATCATAACTGGCTTGCATGGGAGCAAGCGCGGTTGGCATTGCCTCGTATGCATCCAGGTTTTCACTTTTCATCATCCGATCCTGGCGGGCTCTGGGGAGCGGGCTGGGAACCGGAGGAGTAAATTTCTGAAGATACCAGGGTTGTAATTCAGGTAGGTCAGAGTAACCGCGCGGAACCGCCGTGCTCAATTCCAGGTCGATATCCTGCCAGTTTTCACCGCTTTGCTGAGAAACGCTGGCAGTGTAAAGGATTTCCAGTTTTCCATCCAGAAGTGAAAAATCATAAGCGGGCACCCAAAAGCAGTCAGGTTGCAGGTAACTGAGCTCTACGCTCAGAGTCCCGGCCTCGGCCATAATCACCGGCAAGTCAATTTGGTAAGCCGCAGTTTCTTGCTGAGATTTCAACTGCTCCAATTCTTTTTTTCTGGCAGCGAATTGATTTTGCAGGTCGATTAAGCCCAGTTGGAATTTTGACCTTTCGCTGAGCGCTTTTTCCCGCTCAGTCGCAATTGCCTCAATTGTTTCGAAATGCTGGTTTATTGTAAGCTTTTGGTTGGTAAGGCCAAACGCGAAGCTGCGCGTTTCTTTAAAAAGGTTGTCCAAATGGTCTATCCTGGCATTTACCGCCGCAATGCGCGATTGCTGTGCCAGAACTAATTGATTAAGCTGGTCCACTTCTGCCATTAGTTTTTGAATCTCGAGATTGGTGACTTTCTCAAGAAATACCGGTTTTGAAGAATACCCTTCAAGCTTTGCGCCGGGCACACCATGGGCGTGTATTTTTACGGAATCAATGACTAAATCGACCGGCAATCCACCGATTTCCAAGAGCGTTCTCCCTTCATTGAGGTCCACCTTCGTGCAGCGGGTAACCCGGGCAGAGTCGCGATAAATAGTGGCTTTTTGGACTTGCGTAACGATATTCATTATTCCTTCCCTTCACCAAGCGTATTTCAATCTATTGTATAATTTCCTCTTGGAGTTGACAAGAACCGCGTGGAGGCCTTATGACGAAAGCGCTTGCGGTTGATCCCGGAGAAGTGCGCATAGGGATCGCAATAAGCGATGAAACTGGTACGCTTGCCAGGCCTCTCACCATTCTTAAGCATTGTTCGAGGCCAGAAGATGCGCAAAACATCGCAAATTTGGCGCAAGAACATGGGGTCCAGACAATTGTGGTCGGGGTCGCCCTGGACAGCGAAGGCGGCACAGGGCCCAAAGCGCGCTCTGCGATGCGCCTGATTGAAGCCATCCGAGTGGTTCATCCAGGCCGGGTTCTTCCGTGGGATGAGAGTCAATCTTCTCGAAAAGCTGCGGAAATCCGCCTTGCTGCTGGAATCAAGCGGAAAAAGCGCGGAAAGCCACTGGATGATTTAGCCGCAGCGGTTATTTTGCAGGATTACCTTGACAGACAGATTTCACATTGCGAAAAGTCATGACCAATCGTAATCACAGTTCACGTTTTACCTTTTTTCTTATCTTACTAATCCTGATTTCAGGCGCTGCGCTTGCGTACGGACTGGTATACGCGCCTGCCAAAGCGAAAGCGCTTTTCGGTCCAGCCGATCCCCGGCTCAACCTGCTTCAACGAAGCAGGTCAGCGCTTGCCCTGCTGGCGGCGCGTGAAGAGCTGATAGTTAAAATGGCAAATTCTGGCAAGAACGGCAAATTCACGATCAATCCGGATGAATCCGTCCGGAGAATTTGTTCGCGATTGGAAGAAGAAACATATGTCACATCAGGGGAAGCGGTTTGCAGCTTTCTGACCTACTCTGGGCGTGACCGCATGGTCCAAGCTGGCACTTTTAGTCTGTCTGAGACACTGCCGGCGCTTGAGATTGCACAAAGAATTTCTGACCCTGCCGCCAGGGATATTGCTTTTCGGATTTTTCCGGGCTGGCGTTTGGAGGAAATCGCGGCTGCCGTGGAAGCCTCTGGCTTCGCTTTCAGCGGTCAGGAATTCCTGGCTTTTGCGCTTAATCCGATAACAGAAACGCGCGACAGGCTCAATATCCCTGAGGGTTCCTCATTGGAAGGTTATTTCCTTCCAAACTTATACAGTTTTGAGCCAACCATAAGCCTGGAGAGTATGACCACGCTAATCCTTGAAAATTTCATCACAGCTGCGTTAACTCCTGAACTGCAGGAAGGCTTGGCTCGCCAAAGTATCAGCTTGCATGAGGTTGTTACCCTCGCATCAATCATAGAGCGGGAAACGCAAGCAGATGAAGAAAAAGCGCGCATCGCGTCGGTGTTTTACAACCGCCTTGCTGCGGGAATGCGCCTGGAAACAGACCCAACTGTGCAGTACGCGCTTGGTTATGATTCCACAAAAAGCAACTGGTGGAAAAGCCCTCTGACGTTGGATGACTTAAGCGTCAACTCGCCTTACAACACTTATCGATATGAAGGTTTACCGCCTGGTCCAATCTCAAGCCCTGCTCTAGGAACTATTCTCGCTGCGGCTCAGCCTGAACAAACCGGCTATTACTTTTTTCGTTCACGCTGCGACGGCAGCGGTACGCATGTCTTTTCTGTAACCTATGAGGAACATCTGAATAATGCTTGTCCGTAAATGACTGGAGGAAAAATGATTACATTAGGCATCGATATTGGCGGTTCAGCCACGAAAGGAGCGCTGGTCGATACAGAAACAGGAAAAATGGTTTCAGAACGCGTTAGGTATGAAACCGAAGCGCTGGTGAAACCGCGCGAAGTGGCTGCTATAGTGGAAAAAATCCGCAAAAAACTTGGTTATCACGGCATTATCGGGGCAGGATACCCTGGCGTAGTAAAAAAAGGCGTGGCGATGACTGCCGCGAACCTGCACAAAAACTGGATTGGGACAGATGTGGCCGCATTAATTTTTAACCAAACCGGGCAAATTACCACCGTGCTAAACGATGCCGACGCTGCTGGTCTGGCGGAAATGCGCTTCGGCGTGGAAGAAGCGCGGGAATATAAAACTGTGCTTTTCATCACTGTTGGTACAGGCATCGGTTCAGCTTTGTTTGTGGACGGCCACCTAATCCCCAACACGGAGTTGGGTCACCTAAAGATCCGCGGAAAAGACGCGGAGCATCGCGCGTCCGATGCTGTACGGCAGAGAGATGACCTTAGCTGGAAAAAGTGGGGCAAGTGCTTCACCGAGGTGCTGCAGACCTATGAATTCTTGTTTAACCCGGATCTGTTCATATTAGGAGGCGGGATAAGCTCTAAATATGAAAGTTATGCCGAGTTCCTAAAGGTCAAAACAAAAATTTTGCCTGCAAAGTTGGAAAACACAGCCGGCATTATTGGCGCTGGCATGGCAGCTCAGGAAGCGTCTCAGTAACAGATTAGGAAAGCAGCGCTTCGTAGCCTGGCCCGTTTTCAAAAAAATCGCGGTTAACCTGAATAAATTCCGTCAGGTCAACAATCTCGCCAGGTATTAGCGCGCGGGTTGCCGGAATGTGGACCGGCTCGCCTTCGTATGTGAATGTGTCTAAGGGCTGTTCGTAACCTGGTGTACCAACCGGCGCGCTGAGTACTTCTCCACCAGAGGCAAGGTAGGCATTTGGGACATCGTGGAGCGTGAAGATCGCGCCGTAGGGGCATTCGGGTATGCAAGCGCCGCAATCGATGCAGGTATTCGGATCAATGTAGTAAAGCGGATATTGTTCCTCAGGTTTCCCCGGGACGATACAAGCTACAGGGCAGGCAACCACGCAGCCGCCATCGCGCAAACATAAATTGGTAATAACAAATGCCATTTCTCACTCCAGCGGTAAAATCATCGCATTAGTTTAACACAGTTTTAGAAGGTTACCAGTTGGCTCAATCAAAGCGCGTCTCATCTTACTTATTGCTTTTTATCAGCATCCTGGCTGTTTCCACGGCCGCGATACTCATCAGGCTGGTAAATGACCAGACCTCAGCGTTGGTAATAGCCGCGTACCGGCTGGGCTTGTCTACGCTTCTAAGTGGAATTTTGTATCTCACAAGCTCCACCCATCACCAAACCGTCACCAGAAAGAACTTCTTATGGATGGCACTCTCGGGAGCTTTTCTGGCTGCGCATTTTGTAGTCTGGATTAGTTCCTTGGAATTTATCAGCGTCAGCAGCTCTGTTATCCTGGTTACAACCACGCCCCTGTGGGTTGCGCTGCTTTCGCCAATATTTCTAAAAGAAAAGGTGCAAAGCAGTTTTTACGCAGGTATGGCAGCGGCTATTCTAGGAGGGCTCATCATCGCAGTGGGCGGTTCCTGCACTTTTTCCACTTCCGGCCTGTCGTGTACAGACAAATTCTTGGGCAGCAATCCCGAAACTATTAAGGGCATGTTTCTTGCGCTGCTGGGTGCCTGGATGGCTTCAGGGTATATGCTGATTGGCAGAAAAATCCGAGCTCAAACGGATAACGCACAATACACACTGATTGTTTACGCAAGCGCAGCTGTAATCTTGTTTTTTACGGCGATTTTTCGCGGAGAAGCCCTGTTAGGATACTCTCCGAGAGTTTATTTGGTTTTTTTGGCAATGGCGATAATTCCACAAATGCTTGGCCATTCCATCTTGAACTACGCTCTCAAATTTCTGCCCGCGACGCTCATATCGATGGCGCTGCTTGGTGAGCCAATTGGATCCACGATTCTGGCAATTTTGTTTTTAAACGAAATACCGTCGATGATGGAAATCATCGGCGGTATCCTGATTTTGCTGGGAATTCTAATAGCAATCGCGCCCAGAAAACAAACTAGTGCGGCTTAACCGCCCCTTCCAAATTCGCGTTTAACGTGTCGGTGTAACGTTTCTTTTCATCTGCAGGCAGCCGGCTGTAAAGCAAGTTCATCTCCCAGAGACGTTTCTTTAGATAGTCTGGCAAGGCGTTTGGCAGCATTCTCCAGGACCAGTTGCCGCTTTGAGAGCCAGGCAGGTTCATCCTGGCCTGCGCGCCCAGGCACAACAGGTCTTGCATTGGCGCGACGACATACTTGGCGACAGACTGCCAGCAAGCTCGTATCATCGACCAGGAGATGTCCTCACCTGAAACATTTAAATATCTGCGGCAAAAATCCTTTTCACCCGGGGAAGCCTGATCGTACCAACCTTTGGCGGTGTTGTTATCATGCGAACCGGTGTAGGCAAAGCAATTAACCGGATAATGATGCGGCAGAAAATCATCTTCAGGGTCTCCTGTGAACGCGAACTGCAGAATTTTCATCCCCGGCAGATCGAAGCGATCGCGCATTTCTTCTACGTCCGGAGTAATAACTCCCAGGTCTTCCGCGATAATTGGCAAATTCGGGAAGGCGCGTTTCAGTTCATCAAACAATTCGATGCCCGGACCTTTTACCCATTCACCCTGTCGAGCAGTCGTGTTGCCAAAGGGAACATTCCAGGCGGCAGCAAAACCGCGGAAATGGTCCAGCCGAATCTTATCAACCAAACCCAAAACCGCGGACATGCGGTCTTTCCACCACTGGTATCCGCTGGAACGATGGACTGGCCAATCATACAAAGGGTTGCCCCAAAGCTGCCCGTCGGCGGAGAAATAATCGGGTGGAACGCCAGCCACAACCGTCGGGTTCAATTCAGCATCAAGCAGAAATAGTTTTGGATTCGCCCATACATCTGCGCTGTCCAACGCAATGACGAATGGGATATCACCAATGATTTGAATGCCCTGTTCATGGGCGTACCGGCGCAAGGCTGCCCACTGCCGGAAAAATAAAAACTGACTGAATTGATGCTTTTCTACCCGCGAGCCGTTATTATTCCTAAAGTCTTCCAACGCGCTTGGGACTCGAAATTTCAACTTCTGCGGCCAGTGGTTCCAGGGTTCACCATTCTGACTTTCCTTGATGGCCATAAAGAGACTATAGTCCTCCAGCCAATCCCGATTTTCCGAGCGGAATTTATCAAATTCGCCACTTAGTTTTGATGGGCGGGTCATCATCAAGAAGTTGTGGTAAGCCCGGTCGAGAATAGTATTCTTCCAGATAATGGCAGGACCAAAGTCTACATGGTCTGCTGGAAACCTGGGTCGGTCCTTCAGGTCTTCCAGGGTCAACAACCTGTCTTCCAGGAGCAGCAGGGGGCTCACCAGGAATGGATTACCTGCAAACGCGGAAAAACATTGGTAGGGAGAATCTCCGTAGCCAGTAGGTCCAAGCGGCAGGATTTGCCACATTTGGCAGCCACTTCCTTTAAGAAAATCTATCCAACGATAGGCTTCCGGACCTAAGTCGCCAATGCCATCGGGGCCGGGAAAGCTGGTAGGATGAAGGAGCAAGCCTGAATATCGATTAGTTTGCATCAATTACCTCTTTGGTGGAACAATTCCTGATAAATTTTTAGATAATTCTGCGCTGAAGATTTCCATGAAAAGTCCATCTTCATCGCGTTTTGAATCAATTTTGACCAGGCAGGTTTATCCCCAAAAACCAGGATGGCAGAGTTTAACGCGCTAACCAAGCCTTCGTAGGTTTTTTCGGTAAACAGGAACCCCGTGGCGTTTTCGGAGTCTGCGTGATAATTGACGATGCTGTCTTGCAATCCACCTGTCGCGCGCGCTACAGGAATGTTGCCGTAACGCATCGCGATCATTTGCGACAAACCGCACGGCTCATACAGAGATGGCATGACAAATATATCGCCGCCTGCGTATAGTTTATGCGCCATTGCCTCATCGTACTTTAGAAGGCTGACTATCTTGTGGGGATATTGGTGCATCAAATCAGCTGCCCTTGCTTCCAAGTCCGCTGCGCCGGTGCCCAATAAAACCATTTGCCAGGATTTTTTGACATTTTCGGGGATCGCGTCAAAGATGAGCCCAAGCCCTTTCTGGTAATCGAACCGGCTGACGACCGTCAGCAGAGGAATGTCGGCATCCTCCTCCAGGTTCAGCTCTCGCTGTAGGGCAGATTTGTTCAGGGCTTTTAAGTTAATATTTGATGAATCATATGCCTGGGGAATGAATGGATCCTCGCTTGGATTCCATATTTTGGTATCTATTCCATTCAAAATACCGAAGATTTTCGTGTTATTCTTCTGCAAATATTCATGCATTCCGCAACCAAAATCGCGCGTCTGAATCTCGCGTGTGTAATTTGGAGATACGGTAACGATTTTATCCGCCGTGGAAATTCCAAGCGGGAGTGGGGTCAGCAGCGCCCAATCGGGCAAGTCGGGGTCAATGCCGGGTGGGAAGCCGAGATCTGTCATAGCTGACTCTGAACCGTAGCCGTTATACGGAAGATTATGAATAGTCAGCACACTGCGTGTTTGCTCGAAGAACGGGTCGTTTTTATATAATGTTTTCAAAGCATACACAGCCAAAGCCGTATGCCAATCATTTGCGTGCAAAATATCCGCGCGCCAATTCAAAAAACGGCAAGCTTCCAGCAACGCAACAGAGAACGCGGCGTATTTTCTTCCATCCAGAGCCGGATCACCGTGATACACCGGTGAATTATGGTTAAAAATTTCGCTATCCAGCAAATAAGTCTTAATTCCATGGAGAATAGTGACATAAATCTCGATGGGAAATGAACCTGTTTGGGCTGGTAATGGAAAGGTCCCCAGAAAACCAATATTCAAATCTTTGCGTTTAATATCCGCGTGATAAGGAAGGAAAAGTCGAATGTCAAGGGCACCTGCAGAGCTTTCTGACAGCGCCGCAGGTAAGGCGCCCGCGACATCACCCAGCCCGCCGATTTTTACCAGAGGCGAGGCTTCGGCGCTGGCAAACAACACTTTTATTTTGCCTTGCGCGTCCATGGCGCTCCTAAAGCTCTTCCACCAGATGGATGTAATCTTTCGTAACCAGTGGAAGGGAACTTAACCCCAGAGCCTCGAGCAGTTCTCGCATCAACAAGGTCTTGTTTTGCGCGTCCTGTCGGCTCCAAGTGCGGCTCTTGATTTCCACAAATTTACCAAGTTTTGGCTTCGTTACCTTATCAAGGTTGATGAAGAACTCGGTATCGCGGAATTTGACCAGGTATCTGAGTCTGTTTTTCTCGATTTCCACTAAATCCGTGGGTCTAAAGTACTCGTTGTAGAAGCGCAGGCTGTGAACAGCCGGAGCTAAATATCTTGAGCGTGAAAGCATTATTTTCTCGCTCTCTTCCAGCAGTGCGCTTTCAGGCTCGCCTATCAAGGTTAAGCGGGAGCGTACGCTGGTAATCTCGCCATTTTTACCGATGAATTCATCTTCCCTATAACGCAACCTGCCTTGCTCGCCATCAGAAAAATTGAAATAGGTGTCAAATTCGTGATAATTGCGGGTGCGCACTATCTGGATTTCTGGTCCTTCAAGGGCAGCCAGAATTGGTTCCAAGTTTTCTACCCGGACCTTCGCCTGAACTTCAAAGCTTTCTTCTTCAGCGGCGCCTCCGATGGCAATCAGCTTCGAGAGCACGGATTCCTCACGATTTTTAAGGAAATTGTCAATATCCGCTGCGACCAACTGCGCTTGGCGGATTAATTCTTCCTGATCGAGAGTCAGTAGTTTTTGTTCACGCATTAGCCATCTGCCATCAACCATGACATCGGTAATGTCCGTAGATTTGGACGCATAGATAATTTGCGCGTAGATATTGTCTGAATCGCGGCGGAAACGCGGTTGGTTATGCAGGGGAGAGATATCCAGGAGAATCAAGTCGGCTCTTTTTCCCTTTTCCAGGCTGCCGGTAATATCATCGATATGAAGCGCTTTCGCGCCGATACAGGTGGCCATCGCTAATGCTTGCCTGGCAGGTACGGCGGTCGGATCTCCGGCCACTGCTTTTGCGACAAAACTTGCCAGCCGCACTTCATCAATCATATCAAGGTCATTGTTGGAAGCGGTACCATCGGTGCCAATGCCAACATTGGCGTTGAGCTCCAACATACGTTGGATGGGGGCAAAACCTGACGCCAACTTGAGGTTGGATGAAGGGTTATGCGCAATACCCGCGCCGGCGTGCTGCATGCTGCGGATTTCTCCTTCGTCAACGTGGACGCAGTGGGCAGCGATGAGCTTAGTCTCCAACATCCCAAACTTGCGTACATACGGGATGACGGGCATGCCTTGTTCCCGCCTTAAGTTCTCCACTTCGGAAAGGGTCTCTGAGACATGGAAATGCACTGGCGCGTCGTATTTCTTGGCCATATCGCATAACGCGGTCAGTATCTCGGGCGTGGTAGTGTAAACCGCGTGTGGGGCGATAGCAGGAATAATCAGCGGATGCCCCTTCCACTTGTGGATCAGTTCTTCACATAGTGAGATGGCAATTTCGTAAGAGGACGCGTCTGGAGCTGGATATTTCATAACCGTCTGCCCCACCAATGCGCGCAAGCCTGCTTCGTTGGTAGCTTCGGCGACGGCATCCTCGAAATAATACATATCATTGAAACAGGTGATGCCGGAGCGTATAAACTCCGCGCAAGCCAATTTCGTCCCGAGACGAACAAATTCGGGCGTGACAAACTCGCGTTCAACGGGCATCATGTAACCCATCAGCCACACATCCAAGCGCAGGTCGTCGGCTAAACCACGCAGAAGGGTCATCGGTACATGGGTGTGAGCGTTAATAAATCCTGGCATGAGCACTTTCCCGCCGCAATCCAGAACTTCTTCCGCCTGGTATGACTTCAAAATTTCTAATTCGGGACCTACTGCCAGGATTTGTTGCGCGCCGATCGCCACCGCGCCGGGTTCGTAAATGTTGTAATCGCCATCCATCGCAAGGACGATAGCGTTTTTGAGGATTTTTTGTGCCCTTTCCATATCTCTCCTGTTAGTAATTGAGGAAATAACGGCGGATTGCATCCAAAGCCGAATTCACTGCCCAAATCTGGCCATCGCCGGGCGGGCCACCATAAGAGCGCTGCTGAATTTTTTCTGTATCCGGTGCCCGCAAGATCAGCGTAAGATCCTGCTTATCGCTTTCAGAGATCAGCATAATTCCGAGGGCCAAGCTGCTGTGCTGCTGTTTTTGAGCATCCGCCATCAGCGCCTTGAGGGTTTCAACCGAAATCTTACCGTCAATGAACTCTCCGCTGACACGATCGGGTGTATGCGTTTTTAACTTGGACAGTATTTCTCCTTTCGTGCCAACTTCTATCAGCGTAACAGCGGCGTTTTGCTCCTCGATGATACGCGCAACTGCTTCTTCCAAAGTGGTTTCATTTTCACCGTAGATATAATTACCCAGTTTCTCTCGAATCAAAGTCAGGACTGGTTCCATCATCTT
>Ga0208040_1000251_pt1 | contig 71166 bp, 58 predicted proteins | sample AD_UKC083_MetaG_FD_184431 | JGI IMG/M metagenome (GOLD analysis project Ga0208040, IMG submission 184431) | Active sludge microbial communities of municipal wastewater-treating anaerobic digesters from USA - AD_UKC083_MetaG (SPAdes) (version 2) | ecosystem: Engineered > Bioreactor > Anaerobic >...
CCGCGCAGCGGCCCGTCCGGGCCAAAAGGATGAACGTACACGTTAGCAATCGTATATCTCGCCCGGACGATGTCACTAAGAGACAGTCGGGGTGGCTACGGGAGATTTTGGGCCCGGAAGGATGCCCACGGACATGTTTTTAAACTGTAACGAAGAGATAAAACGCCAAAGCCCAACAAACATCATGAACCAGAACGTGCTAATTAGCACGATCTGTAGCAGGGACAGGGGACAGGGACGGGGACGGGGACAGGGACGGGGACAGGGGGTTACTTTGTTCTCTGCTACCACTTTTTCCAGAAAGTGCTGCTAAGAACGGCTGAATTTGGGGGTTATTTGCGTTAGAATAGCGCCCGTCATTTGGGGATTCGTTTTATGTCCAGAACCACTAACAAAGTGCAGTTTCGAACAAAACATAATGGTGTAGTGCCTTTGGTGGAATTGCACTTTGGGCGGCGCTTTGATGAGACTGCTTCCCAACACTTTGCCCCTTTTAAGTTACCAGAGCTTGGCGCAGTTATTCTGGAAAACGTGACTTCCAAGCAAATTGCGCAACTTACACTCGATGCTAAAGCCTCACTTGTCGCAGGTATCCACGAAATCCCAGTTGGCGATGGGCCTGGCTTCAAAATCGAGATCCCAGATAAAACCGAGGCCCAAGTGAACATCGAGGTGGGGCCTCCAAGAGAGGGAAGCTGGGCAGTCGGCCCCTTGGTCCATAAAATTGAGCTTGAGCTAACCAATCATCTGCGTTTGCTAAATGTTGTCGAGACCTTAGTTGAGCTAAGGTCAATCATTGAACCTGAAGTAGTCACCTCGATCCGCGAATTCGCTGAAGGGCCAGTAGGCAAACTGGTTAATAAGATTGGAGGAGCCACCCTTGATGCTGTTGGCCTGCACGCGCTCACCTTGGGTAAAGGTGATGACTCCAGTCGTTTCCTAGCTACTTGGCTGGCCAGCCAAGTGCTAGGTGCAGGCAGAAGAGTTGCAACAAGGAGCAGGCTGGAACAGTCTGAAATTTTGGTTAAAAAAGCCGTTGCAAAGCCAAAATGGCTTCCGGAACAGGGGCGTTGGGAACTTACCTTCTCCTTCTACGGTATCCTAAACCTAGGAAATCGGGTCGAGTATCCATTTGCAGATGTGGTCCTACCACAAGCAATACTACCAACGCTTCACGCCTCGCTGGAGCAGCTATTTACCTTTTCACCGCTTGCCGGCTCCAAGCTGGTAAAGGGCAAGACAAATCCTTTAGGCATCATTAACGCTCTTCATAGGATGGTTAGTGAAGTAAATGGTAACTGTAATGGCGTGTTTTCGTTACCGGAATTAGCCGGTCGTGTCGGCTTGGTGGACAGAACCCAGTTGCGAGCTTCGCTATCCACTCCAGAAAAGGTCATGTTATCAGCCTCTTTCAAGGCCAAAAGAAAGCGCAATCTATGGAGATTTGACCTGCCACAAATTGCCATCCTTCCAGCCTTGGGCACAAAGGGGATTGTTGCTAAAAGTAGCGGAAGTGGACGATTTGATTTGACAACCCCCAAGAAGGATTGGTGGGAAAGATTTGAGGGGGATTTTGACGTCTTACTGAAAAAAGGTTCCACTTGGCCAGCCATCAATATTCAAGCGAACTCATCCCACGTTCTGACTGATGTCAAACGCGGTTTTTTAGTAACTCTCAAGGATTTTAGCTGCCATGGTGCCTTAACAATCCACTCCAGCAAGACCGGTTTTGCAACAATCTATCCCGCCAAAGGTGGGGTTTCTTTTTCATCAAATATCCACCTTGGCAAGCAGGCCTTGGTCAAGGGCTCAGGCAATAACGTGATAGCCAGCATCCCCAATGGCTCGCTCAAGGGCAAGGTTACATACGATGATCAGATTTGGGATTTGGCTGTATCCTGGTGTGGCTCGATGTCTGCCGAACTGGATGCTGACATCAACCCAATTCCAGAGCTGCAACTCAACGATAACCTACTAAAAGGCCTTGTGGATGCCGACACTTGCTTTGATTTGGGTGTCAAACTTGGTCCAACAGAACCTGGTGGAGAGCTTGTATTGAAACCCAGAGGAGACGCTTCTTTCACCGTCAATTCGGCGTCCATCAATCTGGAACATAGAATCATTGACTTACCCGCTGGCTCAATCGCGAAAATCAGCTGGAAGGAAGGAGCAATCCAGCCAGAGGGGGTCTCCAGTTTTGCCTTTGACCTTGCATGGGACCTTTTTGGCAAAGACGTAATGATTCAAAGCCCTACTGGCTCTGTTTCCCTTTTGGTTTCAGACCTTAGGCAAGGCGAGTTAACGGTGAGTATAAGCCCCGGTGGGCGCTTTTCTGTTCTAGGCGGAAAGGACAGCACTTACGGTGCCAGGTTTTTTAACGCCCTATTAGACCCTGCTGGCGATCCAGCACCGCTTTTGGACCTGCTTGATTCTGAAGACGGCCTAGAGCACATTGAGGCCGTAATCCGCATGTTCAACGAGGAGCTTGCCCACGATCTGGCCCGACTTCGACGTCGTGTGCTGCACATCAAGAACTATCTTAAAGAGCAAAATATCAAGACCCCGGGAGACATCCTGCCCAGAAAGCGACTGGCTGCTCTGCTTTCGCAAATCCTGGTCGAAAATGATTCTATGACCGACAAGTTGGTTCCTTTGATAAAGGATGTCACTGAGGCCAGGGGATTGAACGTTGCCAAGGCTAGAATGGCCATTTTGGAGGCCATGCCTGACACTGAATACGACTATGAAATTGGTGGCTTGCTGCGATGGCTTGCAACAGTCACCGCGCCCGGCATTCCAGTGGAGCAGCAGCCGCCTGTAGAAGTCCCTCCGCTGCGACACCGTCCTGAATTTCAACATCTTTTGGAAGGCCTTTTATCTGCCAATGAAATCTACGAGATGGCCAAAAAGGATGTCATTCCATCAAAACAGCAGATGGCTTTGCTTCAGGTCGCACCTGAGCTTGCTATTGCCCAGCTTGACTATGTGTTAAAGCACTGCCGCCTTTCGGACTCAGTAAGTGCAAGGTTGCGATTTATCAGGGATTCCAAGAAATCTGTATCAAAACTGGAGCATGGTTGGGGTGGCTTGGCCTTTGCTGGTCAGCAAGCCTGGATTGCTGGCTTTTTAGGCGAGGTTATAGGGCCTTTGCCCGGAATTGATAGCCCTGATGCTGCTTGGCCTGCACCTTGTGCACTTGGTGTGGTTGATGTTGCAATACTTCTGCAGGCTTGCCTTTCAGAAAGCCATCATGGCCTTCAAAGTCAGATCAATAATCGAATGTTGTTGGAGCTTTTGCGCTCCCGCCCCAAAGAATTCACCAGAGATGTGTTAATCGAGGTTGGCCACCAAGCTCCTCGTGTCCTAGCAGGCGTGTTGATGGCCTTCCTTGGTCAGGACCAGCACCTGATGAAAGAAGAAGTGGACCTAGTGAAATTTTTGGAAGAAAAACTTGAACTTCCAGTGCCAAATCTAAGCGACTTCATGGCTGGTGGGAAACGGGTTAGAGACAGCTATTACAAAGAACTTCTAAAGCTGGCTGAGGCCATTTTTGAGTGTGAAGGCCCTTATCAAGCCAAGCGGAGCCATCTACGTAATGTAGACCACAAGGCCCCGAGGGGTGCCCAAAAAACAGCTGATGACGCGGATGTTATAAAGGCCATTGAAGCTGCAGACAAGCTTGGGCATGCCCTTGGTCCAAAAGCCACCAAGGCCGCCAAAAATCAGGCAATAAAAGCCTATAAACAGGCGTTTTTAGCATGTTCGGACTATCTAAAGGCCCATCCCAAGGGATTCCAACGGGATTGGTTTAAATCGTTTTGGATGCGAAATGAAGAGGCCTTGAAAGTCCTGTCGGTTGTAAGGGCTTGGCAGGAGGACCAAGACGACGTTCGAACCTGGTTGAGGCTTGCAAGTGGGGCCACTTCAGAGCCAAAGGATGAAAAATCACTGGTCGAGGCCGTTATTAATACGATGTATTTCGACCAAAGCTCCAAGGATCTGTTGCTTGCCGACCCCTTGGTTAATCTTTTGATCGACCCAGAGCCTGGACACTACGACTTGACTATTATCGGGGCCATGGGTGTGGTTACTTGGGGCAGTGAAGGAAGGGAATTTGAACACACCTACGAACGACTTGAACAGCGGCGTGGGGTAAAGATAATTCGCGCCAACACAGGCCTATTTCAACCGTTTGAGCACAACGCCGCCATAATTATTAGAGCTCTTGATGGGGTTACAGGTCCCTGGGCATGGGTGGGTTACAGCCAGGGCTGCGCCAATTTGTTACAGGCCGAAAGCTTTTTAAAGGGTGGTACTCCTGACCAAAATGAGCTGCTAAGTCGCCTAGTTTGCAGAAATTTTGTTTATTCAGCCGCCAATGGCTCTGCCCATGGTACTTCTGGCACTTATAAATTTATCAAGGCGATAACAGCTGGTGAACGCTTCTTAAAGCACTATCAATCTCGCTACTCCCGAGAACTTATCGACCTGTTTTTGAGGCTCTTTGGAGTTATTCTCGATTCAAAGGTCTTCGTGTCTTATCTGGGTGGAGCCCATTCTCTTACCCCTTCAAGGGCAGATTTGTTGCATCGAGACGGGCAGTTTGCGGATTGGGTACCAACTTCCACAACTCGCGGAGTCGTCAGGCCTGATCGCATCCCAGAGGCGCTTGAAATCATGTATTGGGTGCATCGCCACCTGATTGGTAGTGATCGAACAGATACTCAGGTCCAGGAATGCGATACAGTCGGTCATTCAACCCGAATCAATAATGAGCGATCTCGAGTCTTGGCGCGTTGTGATATGGGTTCCTTGGTTCAAACCAGCCATCACTGGGCACCACTTACGTTTGAAGCCGAGCAGATCACAACTGAAAGAGACCTGGAACTTGGCGTTTACATGGAGCCCAAGGACCGTCACATAACGCCTTGGTTGGATGTAAATGCCAGATTTGGCAGGATTGCCATAATCAACAAATGAATTTAGGGTTGCGCACGGCAATTTTGGATTGCCACAATAATTAACTTGGATAGCATATACCCCAGATAGCCTGTGGGCGATCAGGGGTATGACCGGTCCCCTGCGACCGGTTAAGTGGGAGGTATCAGCAATGTCCAATCGTGTGATCAATTTCTATGCAGGCCCAGCCGCGCTACCTTTGCCGGCCTTGGAACGAGCTCAAAGGGAGATGTTAGATTTTGAAGGGGCCGGCATGTCGGTCATGGAGATCTCTCATCGTTCCAAAGAGTACGATGCGGTTCACGAAGAGGCGATTTCGCTTGTCAAGGAGCTGTTAAACGTCCCTGACAACTTCAGAGTACTTTTTTTGCAGGGTGGTGGAAATCTTCAGTTTGCAATGGTGCCGATGAACCTTTTGTACGGTGATCGCAAGGCTGACTACCTTATCACTGGTAACTGGGCCGAAAAGGCGTATAAAGAGGCCAAAATTGTGGCTCCAGACAATGTGCGAGCCATTGGTTCTACCAAGGATGAAGATTATTGCCGCCTTCCTGACCCTGATGAATATCAGGTTGACCCAAAGGCTGCATATTTGCATTTGTGTTCCAACAACACGATTTATGGGACGCAGTGGCATGAATTCCCAGATGCTGGCAATGTGCCTTTGGTTGCGGACATGTCCTCTGACTTTATGTGGCGTCCGTTTGATGTGCGTCCCTTTGGTTTGATTTACGCGGGCGCTCAAAAGAATCTGGGGCCGTCAGGCTTGGTGGTAGCACTTATCAGAGACGACATGCTTGAGCAGTGTCGCACTGACCTGCCAAGTATGCTGCAATATCGGATTCACGCTGACAAAAACAGCCTTTACAACACACCACCGACGTTTTCGATCTACATGCTGCGAAATGTGTTGGCGTACAACAAATCCATCGGTGGATTGGCGGCAATCGAGGCAACCAACCTTTCCAAGGGTGAATTGCTTTATGGCTGTATCGACAAGTATTCAGGCTTTTACATTCCTCACGTGACAAACAAGGCCCATCGCTCAGTGATGAACGTTGACTTCAAACTGCCCTCAAAGGAGCTTGATGAAAAGTTCGTTGCCGACGCCAAAAAGGCTGGAATGGTTGGACTTAAAGGCTACAGAAGCCTAGGTGGAATCCGAGTCTCGATGTACAACGCCACCACCTTAGACCACGTAAAAGTGCTGGTCGATTTCATGGAACGATTCGTCGCCGCAAATGGCTGATTAGTAAATAATATCAAGTAGTTGGTGCCCCCGGGCAGATTCGAACTGCCGGCTTACAGGGATTAGGAATCCCCAGCTCTATCCAACTGAGCTACGGGGGCGAAAGCCGACAGAATCTACACTTGACGGTGCTTTAGGTCAACTGATTTTTCCATCATTGCTGTTTCGTGTTAATAAGGCAGTGCATTTGTGGAGATTCTAATGGATGCCAAAACCCTTTCAGACTTGCAGTTTTCAAAGATACTGGACGCCGCTTCAGCCTACTGTCGGACTAGCCGTGGCCAAGAGTTGATTCGTTACAAGCAGATGTACATGGATCCACAAGCTTGTGATGCCGAGTTGGCCTTGGTAGAGGAGGGCATCTATTGCTTTGATTTGCCAAATCCGCCTTCACTAGGTGGTGTTGAAGATATGACTTTCGCCTTTACTGCTGCGGCAAAAGGGGCTGTTTTGTCCCCCAGCGAATTGATTGCATGTGCCAAGATGCTTTCGATTGGCGCCGAAACGTCGCACCGTTTGGAGGCTGGCCGCCTGCGAATCCCTGGCCTGGCTGCGCTGTTTAATGAGCTGAAAGACCTGTCGTCAGTCGCACAACGGGTTTTTGATACCTTTGATGACGAAGGGCGTATCAGAGACGATGCCTCACCTAGGCTCGCTGAATTTAGGGCAAAGGCCCTATCGCTTGGGCGTAGAGTCAAGGCGTTGATAGAAGAAATGGCCAAGAGCACCAAGCTTGAGCCGATTCTTCAGGATGACTATTACACGATTCGTGAAGGTCGCTATGTTTTGCCAGTCAAGGCCGAAGAGCATCGCTTTGTGCCTGGAATCATTCATGGTAGTTCCCAGACTGGGGCCACTTTGTTTATTGAGCCATCACAGATTGTTGAAGATAACAATCAACTGAAGGTGGTACTGGAATCAATCGAGGTTGAGGAGCGTTCTATCAAGGCGGACCGCAGCAAGTTGCTTGGCAAGTATGCTGAAGATGCCAGATTGCTTGGAGAGGCCATGTGGCGGCTTGATTCAATCTTGGCACGTTCCGAGCTGGCCAAAAGGATGGAGGCTCACAGACCCAGCATTGGAGCGCCAGCAGATGGGTTGCAGCTGTCTTCAATCAAAAACCCAATCCTCTTCCTGCTTGGCAGAAATGTAGTTCCAGTATCGGTGGAATTGGCAGGGCAGCATGGTCGCGCCCTCGTTGTATCAGGGCCAAACGCTGGAGGTAAGTCTGTAACGCTTTCAACGGTTGGTTTGGCAGTAGCAATGATGCGTCATGGGATCTTTCCAGCCGCGATGCCAGGCACTGTAATTCCATGGTATGACCAGGTTTTCACGGTGATTGGTGACCCCACGAGCATGGAAAAATCGGTTTCCAACTTTACAGGCCAATTGGCCAGATTGGACCAGATAATCACCAAGGTTCCTGAAGGTAGGACCCTTGTGCTGATTGACGAGCTTGCAACTGGAACCGAGCCTCGCAAAGGTGAGGCGTTGGCAACGGCCATAGTTGAAGCGCTTGTGGAAAAAGGGGCCGAATGCATTATCGCTACGCACTTTGACCAGCTCAAAATGATGGCCTCAAACCATCCAGGTGTAAAAAACGCCAGGGTTGGCTTGGATAAGGCTGGAAGGCCAAGCTATCGTTTGGAACTTGGTGAATCTGGGGAATCCAATCCTTTTGATGTTGCCGCAGCAGTTGGCTTCAGGAAGTCAATCTTGGATAGGGCAAAACAGCTGGTAGGCGAACGTGAAAGAATGCTTGAAGAGGCTTTAGCCAATGCTAACAAGCTTAATCAGGAGCTGCTTGAAGAGAAAGCCGAAACACAGGAGCTTCGCAAGAAATTGGCCGCCGATAAAAAACGGTACGAGCAGGAACTGATACGCCTGAGAAACGAGGCTGACAGGCTGGTTTATGAGGCCAGGAAAGAGGTCTTGCAAAAGATGAAGCGCTTGGAAGATGAACTTGAGGCCATTGCAAAACAGGCTAAGGCTGAAAAGGCAGGGCAGGTCCAAGGGCGCAGAATCGAAGTAACTAAAAAGAAACGGGAAGTACAAAGGGACCTTCTTGCCGAGATGGCAATGGTCGAAAACCATCCAACTGAACAGCTGCCTTTGGCTGATCTAAAAGTTGGCGCCAAAGTATGGGTGGCAGGCCTTGCCTCGGAAGGAACCGTCATGGAAGTCGCGGCAGATGGACGCAGGGCCACAGTGCAAGTTGGCCTTTTGAAGACAAACGTTAAGCTAAGCGACCTTAGAGTTCCAAAACCTGTATCGAAGAAGTCCCAAAAATCTAAGCCAGTTCCAAAGAAACCAGAGTTAGACACTGAAACAGTGAAACTGACGCCTGTCGATGAAGAAGACCTGCCATTTGTTCGTAGCCCTGAAAATACCTGTGATGTTCGGGGGATGCGCCTGGATGAAGCCATTACCGAAGTCGACAGATTTCTTGACATGGCGTTTTTAAACCAGGTGCCGCAGGTAATGATTATCCACGGCATGGGAACTTCAGCCTTGCTTAAGGGAATTCGCCAGTATCTAAAGAAATCACCCTATGCCAGAAGGTTTAGAGCTGGAATGGTGGGTGAAGGTGGCGACGGAGTGACGATGGTTGAAGTTGGGGGAAAGGTTTAGCCTGTTTTAAAAGACTTTTTTAAGCAGCAAGAACCCACCGATCAACAAGACCATGAAAGCCAAGGCAAGGATATCAAAGTACTTGTCAATCAAACGTTTCATTGGCGGTCCAAAGGCCCAAAGCAGTCCTGCCACCAAAAAGAAACGGGCACTTCGTCCAATTCCGGAAGCAAGAGCAAGAATTCCCATGCTTACATCGAAGTAGCCAGCCGCGATGGTAAAGACTTTATAGGGAATCGGAGTGAACGCCGCAGTAAATATGGCTAAAAAAGCGTTGTCGTCATAAAGGGCTTTCACTTTCAAGAAAACTGAGCCGTTTTCATACGAGGCATGTCCTTGGATGTATTGATAAAAGTCAAAGCCAGAAAGCGTGATTAGCTCAGCGCCTTCTCCAGGAATGCCGTACCAAGTATCAGGTCCCACAATCCAGGCAATAATCGAGTTTACAGGGCCAAAGAACTCGTGACCCAAGAACCACCCAAATAAGCCGCCAAGAACGGATGCTACAGCAGTAATTCCAGCATAAAAGAAGGCCTTGTTACGGCGTCCCAGCACAAGCGCAATCAAAAGGACATCCGGTGGAATAGGAAAAAACGAAGATTCCGTAAAGGCTAAAACAAAAAGCGCAAAGGCTGCATAAGGACTATCAGCCCAGCTTAAAACCCAGTCATATAGCCACCTAAGCCAAAGCATAGGCTTTTTATACCAAGGAACACGGACCATCTCGTCAGACATCATCAGGCCTCACAAAAAAGCGCGGGGAGTATCGTATAAAGTGGCATTGGAGGCAAGCCCAGGGGCAGGGACAGGGACAGGATCAGGGCCAGGGACAGGGGCAGGGACAGGGGCGGGGACAGGTGCGAGGCGCCTAGAACTCCATGACGGATGTTAAGTCCCGCTCGATTTCTTCGGTGGGAGGTTCTAGGTACTTTATAACTGGTGGATAACCCGGTTCGTCGATTACTACCGTGGAAGATGTAATCGAGGTGACCTTACCATTTCTGTTACCAATCAAGGTTCCGACCTGAATGACGTAGGACTTGTCACGTGGGTCGATTACCAATGCTTTGGCTTGGGCCGTTCCACTCATTATTAAGACCAGTTTGTAAGAATCCGCATCGTAATGCTCAAGTGGGGTCTTGGCCTCAGTTGTTGTCACTTCAGGTTCAGCCTCAATCTCAACAGTTGGGGTGAACTTATCAAGGTTAGTCCTAAAAAGATTAACCTTTCCATCAAGTGAACGCTTCAGAGATTCCTTGTAAAATGGCGCGATAATCTCGTATTTCTCGTTCACAGGCCCTTGAGGAGCTGCAGCCGCCGCCGCAGGTGCTGGCGCAGCTGCTGGGGGTGTAGGCCTACCATCTCCACCCCCAGGTGGCATGTTGGATTCAGGTCCACCACAACCAAGAGCTACCACCGAGAGTGCCAGTAATGCGATTGTAGTTCTCACATGCCACCCCCGGTATAGACATAGGCCATCGCCGTGAACTTGGCAGAAAGGACCGAACGGTCAGCAACATCGGCAAATAAAAGAACTGCCTTGGCAAAACGTTCAGTTGGCGTAAGCCCTCTTGCCCTTTCCCTTTCTAACAGGATTCGCAAAGCCCCAACATCTCGTGCAGTGCGCTGGGCCTGTGTTGGGGGAGCAACGCGAAGATCGATATCTTTAACATTAACAATTCGCTTGCTTGGAGCGGCCAACAGCTGGAAAAACGCAATCAGCTGGTGGGTGTTCCCCATAACCTCAATGGAGTAGGGCAGTCCTCGATACCCCTGACCACCTTCTTCGTTACGCTTGTTTCCGCCGGGCGCAAAACGAATCATTGTCAATCCAGTTGCGTCAACGTCTTGCTTAATTGAGGTAATCAAATCAGGCAGCTCCCTTTCAGGGGGAAGCATTTTTACATATTCAGCTCGCTTGACCTCGGCCTCAGCACGTTCACGATCCATGTTTTCTTTGAATTCTGGCGAGTCATACTCTTTGAGCTGAGCATATTCAGCCATCAATGCGCGATAGTTCCTAGCTTCTCTGGCAATGCTTTCCCTGACTGGTTCAAGTAACGCAAAGTAGGCGCCAATCCCAATACCAGCAACAAGAATGCCAACAACTAATAAACGCTGAATCAGAGGTAATTTCATGAAACTGTCCATGCGTCACCTCCTTTACAGCCTGAAAATACAACTGAGGCGCTGGGCGTAGCCATGGACACTGGGCTCCCTGGACCATCCACCGGGGTTCCTGGACCGCCACTAGGCGCACTCGGAGTCGCGGGCGGTGGTGCCTCTGGCGCTGCTGCTGGCTTTTCAACCTCACCTTCAGTGGCTGCAACTGCCTCGGCAGGTTTGCTGTCAACAGTCGCCAAAGCCGGCAGATAAGTCAGGCCCATTGTTACTTGAAAATCAACGAACTTGATCTCTAACTCCGGGTGAACCTTTCGGTTTTGAACTCCAGGCTCAACATCGAAGAAGAAGCCGGAAGACTCCAATCTGCGATAAAACTCAGCGACGTCTTCATGGTCAACGGCTTCTCCCTGCAAGGTCAGCTTTCCAGCGTCTTCCCTTAAGGTCTTCAGCCATACGCGCCTGGTATCCCATTTTGGATTCCACCCAGCCAGCTCCTGAGCCCTAACTTCATCACTACTACCAGGACCATCACGCAGTGGCGTCAAGGCGTACATCAGGTATTCAAGCATAGCAGGCGGCCCAACTTGATCAGCCCTGAGCCGCTCAAAGACCTGCTCTTGAGCAATAATATCGGCCCTCTCCCGCTGCCAGTTTTCCCACGCGATTTTGACCCTCTTTAGGTCTTCAATCTTTGTGGTGGCATCGCGAGTCCGCTTCTTGGCCTCAACTAGCTCGTTATCCAAACGCTGCTGCCAGAGAAACAAAAATACGATCTCAGCAACTATAACGGCCAAAAAGATCAGTAATTCCCATTTTTTGGCACCTGTAGCCGCACCTTTGGCTCTTTTCGTTTTTGTTCCGATCAGGTTTATTCTGATCATATCGCATCCCCCGCCCGGCGAAGGGCCAGGCCAACTGCAACACCTGCAACAGAGGCAGCCCGCTGTAAAAGGTCAATGTCAAACCTACGGGGATCCACAGAAATATTTCTGAAAGGATTGACCAACTCTACCTGGATTTCCATTCGTCGCTCAAGAGAACGAATCAAGGCAGGCAATTGAGCCGTTCCTCCGGTTAGATAAATACGTTGAATGTCAGATTGAACCGAAGTAGCCAAATAGAAATCCAAAGATCGCTGAACCTCTAGGACCATGCTTTCGCAAACTCTATCGGCAATCCTGTTTACTTCTCTGGCAATAGTTGAAGATGACAAGCTGGATTCAGCGCCAGTCTTGAAAGCCTCGGCTTCCTCGTAACTTACGTTGAAATGGCGCTGAATTTCGGCGGTCAGCTTGGCTCCACCAACGCTTAAATCGCGGGTGAACGCGACATTTCCACCAGAGATGACGCCAACATTAATGGAGTTCGCCCCAACATTTAACAGAGCGACCGTCTGGTCAGGCGGAAGCGAGTAGTTTGCCTCAAACATGTTGAGGGCGGCAAAGATGCTTACATCGACTACTACAGGCTTCAATCCAGCTTCAGCCGCAACGGACATGTACTCATTTACAACGTCCTTTTTGGCCGCAACCATCAAGACATCCATTTGACCTTGACCAGCCCTTGGATTCAGGATCTGGCTGTCCACGTTGACATCATTAATGTCAAATGGAATGTACTGTTCCGCTTCCCACATGATCGATTCATCGAGCTCGGCCTTTGTGATTTCAGGCAATGCCAAACGTTTGATGATTAGGGAAGAACCAGATATGGCAATGGCACACTGAGACTGCTTCAGACCTGACTCCCGCATCACGTCTCTAAGTCGTTCAATAACAACCGCAAAGTTCATGATGCGGCCCTCGACGATTGCATCGGGAGGTAGATGCCCCAAACTAAAAGCCACCAACTCCCATGCATCACCAACAGGGCGAAGCCTGACCAGCTTGATTGCGCTAGAGCCGATATCAATACCAACTAGATTATTTCGACCACGAAACAGGCCCATTAATCACGTCCTCTGATGGCCTCGCTCATGTTCGCATTGGCTGATAACGCTGTCAAGAAAATGGCACCTATTTTTAATGTTACCCCGTGCCACTACTGTTTTAAGCAGACTTTTTACCAAAATCACGTTTTTTGCATTTTGCTTTAGCTAATTAGTCGAAGGTTGTGGTAAATTTATAGCCGCGTAACTTTAAGCTTCGCTTGGGGGTGTTCAATGAACTCTAAATTCCGGCTTCTTTTGGTTGGGCTCTTTGTAGCGTCAATAGCTACCGCCTGTGGAGGGGATGGTCCTGGTGCTCCCGATTTTGGTTACGACGAGGACGGCACCGAGGAAGTTGATGGTGACTTGGATTCAACTCCAGGTGACGACGTTGATGCTCCAGATAGTTTAGACGTGAATCCCCAGGATGATGGCCAAGGGTCTACAGATGAGATTGGTGGCGAGGTCAAGTGTCAAACTAACGCCGATTGTACCAATGCCCCTATTGAGCTGGACCCATGTAAACGAAAAGTCTGCCTGAAGCCCGCAAACGTCTGCGGCCAAGATTGGGACCCCAACTGCTGTCATCCGTTCGAGCTGTTTGCCGAGGGCTTCGAGGATGGCATCGGCAAGTGGTCTGTCGATGACCCAAACCCCCTGGATTCCGTTAAATGGTCTGTCGTAGAAAATCGAAGGTCGCACGGCAAGAAGGCGATTTATTTCGGCAATCCAAAATGTAGAACCTACTACAACGGTGTTCTTGATAGTAACTGTCAGCCCGTTGGTGGCGACTACGTCTCGGGAACAGAGGTTAGAGGGTCTGTAACCTCTCCATATTTCTCGATTCCTCCTCTGTCAGTGCTTACAACTAATTTCGTTTTGTCACTATATGTGTGGCTTGATACCGAGCCTTTCGAAGGCAGTGGTGAGGTGCAGCCAGACCTGTTAACGGTCCTTATCCTACCCAAGGGTGGTGATTCTCGTAGTGAAGTGGAAATCTTTACCAGTGCCAGCTTCAACAGGACCAGCCAAGGTAATTTCATTCATCTGATCGCTAATATTGGGGAATTTGCTGGACAAGACGTGGCCTTAAAATTCCTTTTTGATTCGCTTGATGGTGAAGATAACAATTTCGAAGGCGTTTATATCGACAACATTCAGGTTTATTCAAGCTGTGACGCGACTTGCGTGCCTGGGTCCGCTTGTGAAGATGATGGTGATGAATGCACCAGTGACACCTGCAAGGGATTTCTGAATCAGGATACCGTTGGTGTTTGCGCACGCTCGACCGTACGAAACTGCCTAGAGCCTGTGTGCTCGCCCGCAACTGTTGAAAAAGACTGCCCGAATACTGACCGGTGTGCCACGGTAAAATGTGTTCAAGGTGGTTGTGACTACGATGTGTTACCTCCTGACCAGTGCTGTCTGGTTGACGAGGTTTTTGCTGAGGACTTTGAAGAAGGCTCTCTTGGCGAATGGCATGCCTTGTCTTACCTGAACAATCAAACTGTTAAATGGCAGGTGACCTCGAACAGGGCAGCAACCGGAACGTATGCTCTTTATTATGGAAACGTAGCTGCCAGAAACTATGCTTCTGGCCACATCATGAATTTTGGCGAGATTACGACTCCCGATTTTAAGTTAGACTCAAGGGGTAATTACTTCTTGTCATTTAAACTGTTCCTTTCTACTGAGTTTGACGATGTAGCTGCAACCGAGTACCAAAACCCCTTTGGTACGGACTTCCTCGAAATTCACGTTGTTGAAGACGCTGGAAAGGAGACTGAAGTTGAACATCCGATTATCTGGTCTTCCCACTACGTGCATGGTACCACTGGCGGTGTTTTTACAGACATCGGGATTGACCTGACAGAATTCAAAGGCAAAACCATAGCCATCAGAATTATGTTCAACACAGGTGACGATCAAGGTAACGACTTTGAAGGTGTCTATATTGATGACTTCAAAGTCACCAGAGACACGTGTGTCAGGCGCAATTGTGGGGGAGACCACGATTGTCTGATTGATGGCGTTTGTCGAAAAGGTAGGTGCGCAGACAACATCTGCTCTGTTACCGTAGTTGGAACTCCGCCAGACTGCTGCGCTAACGTTGCCCAATGTGATGATAATGATAAGTGTACCGCTGACTACTGTACGAACCACCAGTGCTTTCATGAATTTATTGAGCAACCTGGCTGCTGTGTACCCACGGCTTTGAAAGAAATCAACTTTGATGGGGATAACCCCTTGGCTGGTGGCGAGGTCGTCGATTTAGGAACTCCTGGCGCAGCAGGCGTCTCGACCAAGTGGCAGGTTTCTGGTCAGCGCTATAATTCTGGGACCAAATCGCTGTATTTCGGAAATGTCGATGGAACATACAATAACGGCGGGATCTCCAAGGGTGTGTACAAAACAGCGACTGTGGCAATTCCTGCTTATGGTGATTTCGCGGCAAGTTTCTCCTATTGGCTTGATGTTGAAGCAGTTGCCGGGCGTGACCTATTTAATGTTGAAGTGGTTGTTGATGGAACTCCAACAAAAATCTTCAGTAAAGACGATGTTATCGCAACGGAATACAAACAATGGCGGCAGGCTGGCCCATTCAGTTTGAATGCCTACAAAGGTAAAACTATTTCTATTCACTTTACCTTTGATTCAGTCGATGATAATGACAACGATGGTGAAGGTGTTTATATTGATGATGTTTTAGTTAAAAAGCTTTGTCCCTAAGCGGGATGCTATCTTGACGAAAGGGCGTCGCGTAGCCTATCCTCGCGACATCTGAGGTGCTTTCACAATTTGAAAGCTAGGCCATGTTGGCCGGGAGACTAGGTCGCATGAAAAAGAGTTTTTTTGCATTCGGCGTAGTGGCGCTGCTTCTAGTCGGTTGCGCTGACGAAGGTCAGGGTGATATCGGCGTGGTAGCAACCGCACTGACGGGAAACTGTTCTGGTTTACCAGGGGGTTCTCCTCTTGGGTCGATTGACCGAATTGAGGTTACCGTCAATGAGCGCTCTGGTAAGGAGTTGGCTTCATCCACGGTTTCGCTGGCTGCTGGAGAGGCTGAACTTGCTTTGAAGTCGGTTCCGGTAGGTTCGGATAACATCATTACCTTGCTTGGATATGCAAAGGATGCCAATAATCCAAGCTGGTTTGGTCGCCGACGTGACGTCTCGGTGCTGCAAGATCGCACCACCGAAATATCCCTTGTTCTGACGAGGCTTGGTGGTTTTACATGCCTGACTCCTCCAGACGGCTTTAAACAGCGGATTTTCCCTTCAACCGTGGCAATGGGTGGTGGAAAGATCCTGATAACTGGTGGGTTTACTGGGGCCAGCTCATCTGGCGATAAGGTTTGGAAGCTGACTACTGGTGAGGCCTCGAAAGACGCTTTCATCTATGATCCAGCCACCGGTAAAATTACCAAGGTTGGGTCGATGCAACATGCTCGTGGCGGCCACACTGGTGTACACCTGGCACTTCCTGAAGGTGACAAGGTGGTTCTGTTTGGTGGAGCCACTGAATTGGAGATGAGCGATAATGGCTCGTATCCATTCAAATTCGATGCCTCAAAAGGCATAGATACCTATGAAGTTTTTGATGTCGCCACCGAAAAATTCGAGACTATCTCAGACCCAAACAAACCTGGGAAAAAGATGAGCCTCCCCAGAATTTTCCCAATAGCGGCCAAGCTGCTTGATAACACCGTTTTAGTGAGTGGTGGTGGACCTTGGGAAACTACAGCAACACAAACGCAAAATCAGGCCTATATTGCCGCTGAGATTTGGACTCCCAACGCGGATGATGGAGAAGGCGGGTTTTTGGCATTTGCAGGAAACCTAAGGATGAACACAGCCCACGCCGGAGCTGGAGTGGCTAAACTTGAAGATACCTTCCAAGGGCTTTCAAGATACATCGTGATTGGCGGAACGACAATTAGCAAAAATGCGGTCGAAATCTTCACCCAATCGTCAGATCCAGAAGCGGTGCCTGGTGTCTTTGAGCCTCGTGAGGTCAAAGGCTTGGCAAATCTATACTTCCCAAGCGTCTCTAAACTGCGTGACGCCAAAGACGGTAGCCGCCGTTTCTTGGTTGCAGGTGGTTCAATAATTGATGGAAAGAAGATTTTGCCACCTAGTGACAAGGCTTGGATACTGACAGTCTCGATAGACGACAAGATCAAAAGAGTCAGCGCAGAGGTGATCGAGCACCCCTGCTTTAACAGGTTTATGCATACTGCCTCCGTGTCGTTGGATGGCGATACAGTCACCTTCCTCGGAGGATTCCGCGGTTTTGGCCTGACCTCGGAGGCGCCGACTTGTTTCTTTGACGTGGACAAGTTTGATGACCCGGACCAAGCGTCGCAAGCCGTTTTCGCCCTTGCTGATGGCCAGGAGCAATTCCTGTCCAGAGGTGGACACGCTGCTGAAAGACTGTTTGACGATACCTTATTGCTGGTTGGTGGGATTTTTGATTCCCAGACTATTTCTGATCCATCGAACGGATTACTTGAGATTTACGCATCGCCAGTCATCAAGACTAACCTGGCGCAATGAAGGAGGGTATCCGATGAATGATAGGCAAAATAACGGTCGCCCCTTCCTGTCACTTATCCCAAGTACAGCTGGGCGTAGATGGATTGCGGCTGTCTCGGTTTTCGTGGTTGCAAGCTTTTTACACGTTGAGCTATTGACTCCAGTGGCATCACTTGGACTGTTCAATTCAGCTAAGGCTCAAACGAGCATAGAACGAAGTCTGGGTATCATTATCGTCCCCAGAAGAACTGCGGATGCCGCGGCAGCGATGGTTGCTCGTGGCTTACTTCGTGGTATTTCTGACCGGATGGCTGGCCAAGGCATGACTAGAGCGCCTGTGTCTTCAGTTGACAACCCATTTCCAGTTGCCGACCTTGAAGCCATGGTGGCCCAGGGTGCCAAGCTAATGAACGACGGTAAGTGGACAGAATCCTTGGAGCTTTATCGTGACGCCGAGACAAAGCTGGCTACCTTGCTACCCATTGCACCAAGGGCCTTGGTGGCCAGGGTTTACAAGGGGCTGGGCTTGTCGCTTCAACAAAACCGTCGCCAGATGCAGGCCAAGGAAATGGTTCGTAGAGCCATATTATTGTGGCCTGGCCAAAAACAGGCTGAATATGCCTACAACCTTGAGACCAAAAACCTTTTTCAACAGATTCAGCGTGAGATAGTTGACTCTCCAAAGGGTTCGCTTTTTGTAGAAACCAGTGAGCCTGGTGCTGAGGTCTATATTGACTATGAATTCAAGGGGTTTTCTCCGTTACAAATCCCTGAGTTGACTACAGGAGACCACCTTATAACAGTTCTATTGGACGGCTTTAACGCTGAAGCTCGCTTTGCTACCGTCCGAGGAATGACTGAAGAACGAGTGGACTTCTTCCTTGCAGAGGCATTTAACGCCCCAGACATTGAAGCTCTTACCAACACTATCATCAGTCAATCCAATAAGGGTGTTGTTCCTGGTAAGGAGATCGAAACGCTTTCTGGCTTGGTCAAGGCAACTGACCTCGTGGTTGCTCAGGTCTACATGGAAGGCAATGATTTTGTTGTTGAAGGTGCTTATGGACAGCTTGGCACTAACAAGCTTTTTAAGGACAGGCTACCCCAATCTGATGAGCTCATTGTAAAGGCCGAGGCCCTTTTGGCTGGTTTAACAGGCGTCAGACCTGGTGCTGATATTGCTCAGGCATCGCTTGATGCCCCAAGTGTTGTCATGCCTACGGCTGGAAGTTCGGCGTTGATCGACATTAGCCAAGTTGGTGATGACGTCATGATCGACCCGGATGCACCTATTTTTAAAGACACCGGAAAAAAGGATAAGCAGTTCAACGTAGTAAAGAAATGGTGGTTCTGGACTGCTTTGGCTGTTGGTGTGGGGGCAATAGCAGGTGTGACCTATTGGGGCGTCGATTCCGCCAGAAAGGCCGAAGGTGGTGGCGTAACTGGTCGTGTTAACATCTCTATTAATGCCGTAGAATAGTGGGCATTTTGCCTAAGTATTTGATATTTAAGGATGGACTAGATTGAGCGAGAATCGAGATACAGGTCAAGGTGGCCCTTCGAGTTATCGTCAATTTGGCAAGTATCTTCTTTTAGAAAAGATCGGTGCTGGCGGCATGGCCGAGATTTTTAAGGCCATTGTTCGCGGAGCCGGCGATTTCCAAAAAGTCGTTGTTATCAAACGGATTTTGCTCAATTATTCTAGGGATCCATCCTTTGTATCGATGTTTAGGGACGAGGCCAATATAACCTCGCCCTTACAGCACGCAAACATCGTCTCAATCTTTGAATTTGACCACGTTGATGGGCAGTATTACCTGGTTATGGAGCTGGTCAACGGCCGAGACCTGCGCAAGGTAATGGCTAGGGCCAATAAACTTGAGCGTTCAATCCCAGAAGATATTGCCCTTTATATCGTTGGTGAGGTGTGCAAGGCACTTTGGTACGCCTACAATGCCAGAGACGCCTATGGGAATCCACTAAAAATCATCCACAGGGACGTCTCTCCTTCCAACATCTTGATTTCATTTAATGGTGAAGTCAAAGTGACCGATTTCGGCGTGGCAAAGGCTGCTACTTCATCTGTGAAAGAGCAGGGTGGGGTTTTAAAGGGGAAGCTTGGCTACATGTCTCCAGAGCAGGTGATTCACGGTCAAGTCGATCACCGCTCAGATATTTTCTCCCTTGGGATCATTTTGTTTGAAGCTTTAACGCTGAAGCGTCTCTTTCTTGGTAAGTCTGACCTTCAGACGCTAATGAACATCAGGTCTGCCGACTTAGAATCGAGGCTTGCCAGACATCCAGAACTTTCAGAAACTGTAAAAAAGCTTTTGCGTTCGGCGCTTGCTAAGGATCCTGATAAACGTTATCACAGTGCTGAAGATTTTCTAAACGATATTCAGGATTGGTTTTTCGCGAATAACGTGCGAGTGGGGCAAAGTAAGCTTGCCTCTTTCATGAAGGACCTTTTCCCGCAGGAATCTGACCAGGATATTTTGCCGCTTGACAGTGAAGAAACAAACTCACCTCCAGTTGTTCCTCCACCAGTTTTGCCTGTCCAGCAGCCTGTGGGGACCAAGCCACCGGCCTTCGAACGACAAGATACTCTCGATAGTTCGCTCAGAAGCGCCATGTATCATGTCAAGGACCTCAAAGGACGAGTTATAGGACCTGTAAGCTTCGATAATCTTGTTGGACTTGTGCGTAGCCGTTCTGTACTTGAGGATGAAAGTTGTTCGGTTAACAAGGGTTCCTGGGTGCGGATTGGGGAAGTGTCTGCTATTCGTAGCCAGATTGATGTGCTGACCGTTACTGATAGTGGTCGTCGAAGCCTTTTGACGGAAGGAAACATAGTTCAGCAAGACACTCTGCCGCTGATGTTTGATATCTGCGTTGCTAAGCGTCTGACAGGGCTCCTATCGCTGAAACAAGGAGTCACTTTAAAGGAAATATACTTTCGCGAAGGTAGGCCAAAGTTTATTTTCTCGAACCTTCAGTCCGAGTTGCTTGGAGAGTACTTGGCTAGTAAACGCCCAGGTTCTTCAGACAGCGTGTTACCTGTGGCGGTTCATGAATTGGCAGAAACACTTTCAGGCCTATTTTACGAACGATTTGAACAGGTTTTTGAATGGGAAAGTGGTTGGCACGGCTTTTATGAGAATGTAGAAATTCCAAGGGCTGCCGTTTTACACGACTTAGACCCGATGGTCGCTATAACAAGTGGAGTGCGCAAATACTACAAATTGGATTTTTTGAAAACTTGGGCCGCTGGCTCACTTGATAGAGGTCTTGTTCGCGCCTCCAATCCCAAGATTCGGTTAGATGATCTTAGGCTGTTACCTAGAGAATTGAGAATAGTTAATCTGATCGAGACCAACCCAAGCATTAGCTCATTGCTACGGGTCACCACAAACCACGAGGACGTTTACAGAATCATCCACCTGCTTATTGGAACAGGGGTCTACCACTTTGGAGGGGTGTTTCGTAACGCCTAGGCCAAATCCAGGTAACCAGACCTAGCCAAGTGTGAAATTGTCATCAAAGTAGCCAGCTCATCCAACGGTGATTTCTGGATCAGCCCTTTAATATTTATATAACCATCACACAGACGCAAAATGTCCATCAAAACAGATGGACGATGAGCTGGAATTTGAATAGCTGAGCGGTCCTTCTTTGGAATTGGGACTCTGTCAATGGAACCAAGATGTTCGCGGTACATTTTGATCAGGCTTTCGTTGTTCTGGCTTAAAAACTGCTTCAACTCATTTGTGTCAGGTGACAGCATCCAAAGCCTTTCCAGGGAATTTAAGGCCCCACCAGGGTCGCCAAGTCCCACCAATGCCAAGATGTCAGCATAAAGCGCCTGTTCAAGGGCTGACCACGAGACTGTTGGCTCGGGCTTAGGTTGAGGCTCAGGAATTGTGGGAAATCCCAATGTCTGTCTTCTGTGAAGCCTTAAAACCATTTTCGATAGGCCGGACTCAAACTTCGAAGAGTAGCCTTCCTTTGGAATTGCAGCCTGTCTGGCAGCCTCCAGATCGATTTGATCCGGAATTAGCATAACCAATTCAGAAAGTTCGATGGCCTGGAAAACTGTGTTTCCTTTCATTAAGTCACTCATTCCTCACCTGTGGTTTGTTGCATTATTGCCACAAATTGGTCAAACCTATTTATAAGGGCCTGCCGTACTGTAGGGTCAAATCGTTCGCCCAGCTCAACACATGTAATCTGTAAAGCATCCTTAGGAGGCAAAGCTTCCTTGTAGCGTCTTTTGGTAGTCAACGCATCAAAAACGTCAGCTACAGCAACGATTCGAGCTTCCAGTGGGATCTCGTCTTTCTTGAGGTTGTAAGGATAACCGCTACCATCGTATCTTTCGTGGTGGTAAAGGGCAATATTTCTGGCTACATCATCCGCCTTGGCGGCTGTAAGCAGGTCATAGCCAAAAACCGTGTGTTGTTTCATCTCATCAAATTCTTCGTTCGTTAATACTCCCGCTTTTTTTAAGACTTCATGACGTACCCCAACTTTGCCAACATCATGTAAAGGGGCGTAAAGTCGAATCTTTTCAACCATCGCTCGATCCAGCCCCATCTCCTCGGCCAAGCAAGCAGAGTAGGCTGCGACCCTCATCATGTGATCGCCAGTCTCTTCATCCGAAAGTTCACTGGCCTTTTCCAGCGCGGCTACCGTCGCCACAGTGATTTCAAGCAGCTCTTTTGTGCGTTGTTCAACCGTTATTTCGAGCCGGCGCTTCTCATTACTGATTCTTCTGCGATATCCAGCTATTCGTAGCAAAACACGTAAACGGGCCCTGACTGCAACCTCGGATGTGGTGAGACTACAGACATCTTCCGCACCAATCTGAAAAGCCCTTAACTCCTGTTCTTCGGAGCCATCAGAAAAAAACATGACTGGAAGCTCGTCATAGTCTCGATGAGTCTTCAAATATTGAAGAAGGGCAAGTCCCTCGTCATCCTGCATTTGTCCAGATATTATCAACACCGACGGCTGCTCCGTCATTATGTGCTGGATAGACTCCTGGAAGTCTTTTGTTATATGCAGATGATAACCGAAGGGGCTTAAAATACTGGACAAATAACGGGCGGTGGCTTCTTCCGCCAGCGTCAAAATGTGAAAAGTCGAAACAATATGCGGAATTTCTTTCATTCTTACGTATTAGCACACCTTTAAAGTACATCTAAAGTACATCATTCTAGTGATCTCAAAACACTAGGCTGTTATTTTATCAAATGGCCCGGTGCATTACCCATTATCAGCAGGTAATTTCATGTTTTACCGGTGATTTTGGGTTCAGCCCCACAGGTCGACATTCAAGATTGTGTCGTCACGGTCTGGACTTGTGGATACTATATCAATTGGGACACCAAGAGCGCTGGACATCAATTCCAGGAATTTCCTGGCGTTAGCAGGAAGTTCGGCCAATGACCTTACGCCAACAGTTTCTTCATCCCAGCCTTTCCAGGTTTCATAAATAGGTTCCAAATCGCCAGATTCTAAATATTCCGGCAAAAGTGTTGAAACCACCTGACCATTACCCAGTTTGTAGGACTGACACACCTTAAGGTCTCCCAGCCCAGAAAGCACGTCAATCTTTGTAACTGCAAGCCCTGTAACCCCATTTACTCTGATTGCATAACGTAAAGCTGGCAGGTCAAGGTATCCACATCGCCTCGGACGTCCGGTTGTAGCTCCATACTCACCACCGGCGTCTCTAAGCCTTTTGCCAAAATCCCCAACATCCTCAGTTGGGAAGGGGCCAGCGCCAACACGGGTGGTATAAGCCTTAACAACGCCCAAGACCCTGCGATTATCAGGAATACCTATGCCCAACATCGGAAAGGCCGCTGGCGCTGTAGTAAGCGATGAAGTAACAAATGGGTAGGTGCCATGTAGGATGTCCAGCAGCGTCCCCTGGGCTGATTCAAAAAGCACCTTTTGGCCAGATGCAAGCTTTTCATGCACCAGCGTCCCAACGTCCCGGATGTATGGGGCAAGCTTTTTACCCAAATCCACCATATTCGCGGCCAGTTCATTTGGATCGCAAGGTTCGCCACCAAGCAGCTGAATCAGATGGTTTCGCTCAACAAGCACCTTCTGAAGAGTCGCAAGCAGTCTTTCCGGGTTGCAAAAATCCGACATACGCACCCCGGTCCTGCCGAACAAATCCTCGTAGGTTGGGCCAATTCCACGCCCAGTGGTCCCAATCTTTTCTTTGCCTCTGGACTGTTCCCTTAAGGCGTCAAGGCGTTTGTGATATGGCATCACAACATGGGTTGAGCTGCTGATTGCCAAGCGATCAGGTGTCACTTCGATACCATAATCCCTAAGCGATTCAAGCTCTTCGACCAATGTTTGAGGGTCAACCACAACGGCAGGCCCAATAACGCACAGCGAGTGGTCGTTCAGCATTCCAGATGGAATCTGATGCAAAACGATCTTCTTGCCTCGCACAACAACAGTGTGGCCAGCATTAGCGCCACCTTGATAGCGCACTACAGCTGCAGCATCTTTGGCCAGAAGGTCGGTTATTTTCCCTTTACCTTCATCGCCCCATTGGATTCCCACAATTACGATGTTACTGGTCATTTGCTCCTACCTGTAGCCAAAGTGAGCGAGGCGGGATTTGAACCCACGGCCTTTGGTTCCGGAGACCAACGCTCTATCCAACTGAGCTACTCGCTCGCGCCAAAAACAGCCGGTGAAAGCTATCACAGGCCTAGCTTGGCTGCAAGCATAAATGGGGCGTTTTGGAGTCTTGATTGTGATCTTGAGGTCTTGGCTTTGAGTTCAGGCTGCGACTATGCTTTTGGAGCTACGGAGCGGTGATTACCGTCATGCCACCCATATAAGGCTGTAGCGCCTTTGGAATCAGCACGGATCCGTCCTCTTGTTGCCCATTTTCCAAGATGGCAATGATCGTACGACCGACCGCAAGCCCTGAGCCGTTTAAGGTATGAACAAACCGGGGCTTTTCACCTGGTGCAGGACGATAGCGAATGTTTGCGCGCCTAGCTTGGAAGTCTTCGAAATTACTGCATGAAGAAATCTCTCTAAACGCCTTTTGTCCAGGTAAATACACCTCCAAGTCATAACACTTGGCGGCAGAAAAACCCATGTCTCCAGAGCTTAGCAGTACCACTCGGTATGGAAGCTCCAGTAACTGCAATACTTTTTCGGCATTGGCAACCAGCTTTTCATGCTCTTCGTAAGAGGTTTCGGGTGTGGTAAATTTTACCAACTCGACCTTTTGAAACTGATGAACTCTGGTAATCCCTTTAACATCACGGCCATAGGAACCTGCCTCACGGCGAAAACAAGCAGAGTAGGCCACGTAATTAATGGGCAGTTGCGAGGCCTCCAAAATCTCGTCGCGATGCAGGTTTGTTACGGGAACTTCAGCAGTTGGAATCAAAAACATGTCATCAGTCGCAATGTAAAGTTCCTCCCTGAATTTTGGCAGCTGGCCAGTACCTGTCATACTTGCCTCGTTTACCATAAATGGGGGTAAAATCTCGGTATATCCATGTTCCGCGACGTGTAAATCAAGCATGAAGGCTGCAACGGCCCTTTCAAGACGAGCTCCTGCACCTCTGTAGACCACCTGCCTTGAGCCGGCTATCTTTCGGGCGGCCTCAAAATCCAGGATGCCAAGCTTTTCACCAAGCTCCCAGTGTTCCAAGCCAGCAAAGGGCAATTCCCGAGGCTCGCCAAAGCTTCTTACAACAACATTGTCATCTGCTGACGCACCCACAGGAACGCTTTCATGAGGGACGTTTGGTGTGTTTAGCAAAATCTCTTCAATTGAGGCCTCAACTTCGGCTAGTTGAGCCTCCAGTTCGGAAATTCTTGCACCAATCTCCTTGCTTTCATTTCGCAGTTTCTCGCGGTCTTCATGAGTAATGCCAGGCTGTTTAAAGCCATCACTAAGCCGCTTCTGGTCGGCCCTGGAAGTGTCTCGTGTGGTAACCAAATCACGCCGTTTTGCAGCAAGATTCTTCAGTGGCGATAAATCTATATTACCTCCACGAGTTGCAAGCCTATTTGCAAATTCTTCGAGATTCTCTAACACCAATCTGATATCAAGCATCGACATCTCCTTTACTGGTCTTGTCTTGTTTATTTGGGTCAACAACCTTGTCGTCTGGCTTTTCACCAGGTTGTTTCTTGGCTGAGCTGCGAGTGGCAGTTTTACGCGCAGGTTTGCGCAAAGCCTTATCTTCAGCGGCTTCTTTAGTCCTAGCGGACCCCCGCTGTTTTGCTACAACATCACTAGTAGCTTTCTTAGTCACTTTTTTAGCGGCAGCTTTGACCTTCTCCTGCCCAGTCTGGGGCTTTTTGGCGTCCCCCACAACCAATTCCCCACCTGGCACATCCTCCTGTCCCTGCTCTTGTCCCTGGGCCTGCTTCCGCACCTGCTCCTGAGCCTGCTCCTGGGCCTGCTTCTGCCCCTGCCCCTGCTTCTGCCCCTGTCCCTGCCCCTGCTTCTGCCCCTGCTTCTGCCCCTGCTTCTGCCCCTGTCCCTGCTCCTGCTTCTGCCCCTGCTTCTGCCCCTGCTTCTGCCCCTGTCCCTGCTCCTGCCCCTGCCCCTGTCCTTGCTCCTGCCCTCGCTCCTCATTAGCCCGGGCAATTGCCCGTCGCCGCCTGTCTCTGCGTTTAGCACTCTTGGAGACCCCCTCTCGTTGCGATTCATCGTGGGAGCCATTTTCTGCGCCTGAATCTAAATTAACCCCTTCATTTTCCGGTTGGGGTTGAACTACCTGCGGCGCCTTATCACGCTTGTCCGAAGCCTGCTTTGTAGTTTGAGCAGCTTTGGGATGTCTAGGGGTTTTAGGCTGCTTCACCTCTGGCGTCGCTACCGGTTTAGGCTCAACAACAGGCACAGTCGCTAACCCAGCAACTTCCAACGGCCTGCTATATTCCTCCAAGTCATCAAACCCCAAAACTTTATTAAAAGATTCTTTAACCAAGGACCTCAGTTTTGCCAATGGGCCAAGCCGGCTCTCATCATGTGCGGGCCTTGAAGCAGCCACCGGTGTGACCGTTTTAGTCATCACGGGCTGAATCGCTTTGGATGGTGTAGGCTGTTCACTAGCTGCAGGTTCGGCAATCTTTTTGGCAACCTTCTCGGTCGGAACCTCTGGCAAAACCGCTATTCTGATTTCATCTGACAGCATGTCTGGATAGCCAATAACATCAATTATTACATCATGACGATTTTCCAAGCCCAACAGGTCATCCCGCCTGCGATTGTTCAAGAAGTTTGCGACTTCTACTGGGACCGAAATCTCTACATATGCCGCAGGTGTGGCTGCAATAGCCAAACGCTCACGCACTTTGCGTAGCGCCGACGTAGCCAACAAAGCAGGGGAACGTACCCGACCGGCACCTGAACAGGCTGGGCAGGGTAGGGTGATAGCTGAATCAACCGCCTGACGTAGCCGCTGCCTAGAAAAACACAACAGACCGAATTCCTGGATTCTGGTAAACGTCAACCTTGCCTTATCCAAGGCAAAGGCTCGACGGAGTTCATCCTCAACAGAACGACGGTGGCCCTCGTTATCCATGTCAATGAAATCAACAACAATAATACCGCCCAAATCCCTTAATACACACTGCCTAGCAATCTCCCTAGCAGCTTCCAGATTGGCCTTGTATGCGGTGTCCTCGATGTCTTTGCTCTTTTGCCGCCCCGAGTTTACATCTATCGCCACTAAAGCCTCGGTTTGACCTATGACAATGCTTCCGCCAGAGGGCAACTGAACACGACTGTTTAACAAAGCCTCGATCTGACGTTCCACGCCGTGACGAACGAATAAAGGCAGGTCATCTTCATAGTGCTTTACAAGATTGCCGGGCACTTTCGAAGCAACATAGCGTTTCAACTCGTTAAACGAGCCTTCGCCCTCGACAAAAATGTCCGTCACCTCGCTGGTCATATAGTCGCGCACAAAGCGGACCGCCAGCCCTGATTCCGAGTGTATCTCTTGGGCCTCTTTGGCACTTTTGAAGCCCTCAAGCACGTCCTCCCAGGCTCGCAAAAGCCCTTCCAGATCGGCTTGAATATCAGTGATTTGCTCATTTTTTCCGACCGTTCGCATGATGCAGCCAAATCCATCTGGGAACACCAGTTGCGATGCGATCTGTTTTAAGCGGGTTCTTTCCTCGTTTACTAGCTTTCTGCTAACGCCAATTCGATTGGAAAACGGGGTCAAAACAACAAAGCGACCAGGTAACGATATGTGCATTGTTAAAGACGCACCTTTTTTGCCAATTTCCTCTTTGGTGACTTGGACTAATACCCAATCACCTTCGCTCAATCCTGAGTTGTTTGAAGCCCTAGGATGGCCAGTTAACTCGGCTAAGGAGCGGTCAGACACCTCGTCAAATGGCAAAAAACCGTCCTTGCCAACGCCGTAATCTATAAAGGCGGCTTCTATGCTGTCTTCAATTTTACTGACACGCCCCTTATAGATATTTCCCTTTCGTTTTCCAACCGCAGCGTTTTCAATCTCAACATTGATTAAACGATCCCCCTCCAGAAGCGCAGCTCGCGCCTCATAGGGATCCACCGATACAACTATCTTTTGTGACACGATTTAAATCTTACCTCTACCCAAAATGCGCGGCGTACGACCATGAAAGACCATAATTAAAACGGCGATTTTGGGCTCTCCTGGAGTGGGCAGTTAGCGCAGCTTCCACCACACCGCCAAAACGTCCTTAAGCATCACCATCGAATCTTTTATAGCATTGACCCTGGTGCCTTCATCGTTACGCCAACGAACTGGAAGCTCTACCACACGAAATCCTGCCCGCAACGTTCGTGCCAACAGCTCGACGTCAAAAGCAAAACCCTCTGTGTGCATCAGTGGGAAGATCCGGTCAACAACATTGCGCCCAAAAAGCTTGAAACCACACTGGGAATCATGAATTCCAGGCAACAAAAGAAGCTGTACTATCCCGTTAAAAATCTTGCCCATCTGTTCGCGGTACCAGGCCTGGCGAATCTCAAGTCTCGACTCCTGCATTCCCCTGGATGCTATTACGATGGTGTCTAAATTGGCCTCTGTGGCCAATATTTCTAACTCCTCAATTGGTGTTGACAGGTCTGCATCTGACAACAGCACATATGGATATTTTGCAGCCAAAGCCCCGGCTCTAACCGAGTATCCCTTCCCCCTGTTGCCAGGGTTTTGCAAGACCCTCAACTGGTTGGCAGCATTCGCATAGGACTCCGCTACCTCAGTGGTCTTATCTGAAGAACCATCATTTACAACTAGAATCTCGAACTCCTTGAACCTGTCTCGACCATACTCCGTGATACGTTGCAGGGTGGGGCCGATTCTGGAGGCCTCGTTATAAGCTGGAATCACTATGGAAAGAGCCTCCATGGGGCTTGGAGCAGATGTTGATGCCACTAGGTTATTGCCTCGATCCTAAGAAGTTGTCGTCCAACCAGAATGATGTCCCCACTTTTTAGCAAAATGGCGCCTTCTTTGCGAATATACGAACCGTTTCTGCTGTTGGCATCATTCAGATAAATATCGCCATTCTTGCTAAAAATACTGGCATGGTGCCTTGACATAAAGCGATCCTGCGGGAATACCGCGTTACCTTCGTCCCTTCCAATCACAAACTCAGGAGGCTTAACTGAAAAGACTTCCCCATCGCGTCCGTCCTCAAGAATTCTGGTCACGGTGGCCAAAATCACAGGCTCACCCTTGGCCTGGAAAAAGCCGAGCTGTTCGTGAACCGAATTATCAGTGATTAGCGCTGTTCGAAACACAGAATCCCCACAAACAAAAAGGTCTTCGTCCTTTAACTGTTGGGGAGTGGTGACTCTTAAATAAATGCCGTTCAGGCTTCCAGCATCCTCTGCCACGACGCCTTCTTTTTTAACGGTCAAAATTAGATGGCTAGGCGACAAGGTGGCGTCCTCAGGAATTACAATGTCTCCATATTCTCGGCCAACCGTCAGACCCTTTTCGGGAATCTCGTGCTCGGAAGTTCCGGCACCACCCCTAGACAGGCGGATGATTTTATAACCCTTTACCGCGGGTTCCGGTGCTTTTGCAGGAGCGCTAGGTTGGACTGCTGGCTTCACCTCTTCAGGTTTTGGCGCAACTGGGGGCTGAGCTGCAACGGGGCTTTCGACTGCCGGAGCTGCAGGCTGAGCAGGTGCGACTTGAGCTGGTTCGGCAGCTGCTGGAGCAGGTGCTGCATCAATTGGTGCCTTTGGTACAGGCTGTCCGCACTCTGGGCAAAAAGCATAATCAGATTCAAGAGGTGTTTTACAATTTGGACATTCTTTCATGGCATAATCTCGCAAGTACAAGGCCAAGTCCGCTTATTTTCGACCACCAACGCCGAGTTGTCAAACAGTCTCAGACTTGGTATTCCCAAACAGTGTCTTGAAGCAGGGGCCAGCCAGCGGAGCTGACGCCACCAGAAATATTCCCAAAATAGTGATGGTGTTTGTTCCCCATCCATTGACCATAAGGATAAGTCTTGTAAAAAAGTAAAGGGATATGACCCAATAAAAGACGCTCCCAAGTACCTTAGTCCAATAGGGTTTAACCGCCAAAAGATGTAGGGGTAGTAAGAAAAGTGTCAATGGGACCATAAAGCCCATTAGGTGCATTCCCAACCGACTGAAATCATGGGTAAAAACTCCAAGAAAATTAACCGAAATACTTGGGTCCATCGACGATACAAACATGGCCAGTTCCACCAAAAGCAAGGGCAGGATTGCAGCAAAAGTCCATCGTAGCAGACCTGATGGCTTAATTTTAATTTCATTTCGCTTGCGAATCCTAGCGCGTATTTTACCTGGGACAATCACAGACAGCGCAATTGCCAGCAACCACACAATAATTGCTGAACCTGCTGGAAGTACGCTCTGATAACTTATCGCAGGCCAATCAGATGATTGCTGATTTCCCATTTGTATGTACCCTTTGACCTCAATTCCATGAGATCCCATTTCAACAGCCAAGGCTTCTGCGGCCATGCAATTAATGGAGTCACTACACAAGAGCAGAACGCTGGTTAACGGCGCTTGCAGGAAGTTTTCAATAGCGCTGACTGAGGCGTCAATGGCTCCGATCATAAGCCAAGCACCATTGCCAATGTTCTCAGACTCAGAAGCTGAAACACCGCGTTCGGTACCTCCAACCACAATCTTTGTAACTTCTTGAAAATCTTTGTGAAGCAAGGCCGATTCGCGATAGTCACGCCAGATAGAACTGTTGCCCATTATTGAAACGGGCCAAGCTGCGTTATAGGTGGTAGCAACCCGATTTAAGAACAGTTGAAAGCTAAAGGTTGTCGGCATCTCCACTTCATAGCCAGGGGTTACTTCCACCATCCTTGGGAACTCAACTAGTGACTTTGTTTCAGCTACATCCGCAAAATCATGGGTGATTTCTTTCATTGGGGCTTTATAGAGTCTGGGTTGGTGATCTCCAGGACTAATCAGGAAGAAGCCGTGTCCAGCTTCATAAACCATCCATTTTTCCCTTGTGGGATTAAAGAGATGGATAGTTCGATAGATCTTGTTAACCAATTGAATTTTTTCGGTGGCAATAATCAGTTGACCAGGCTTTCCTTCAAGTTCTTGGACCAAAGCCGTGTTGCCGAGTAACTTCGATGGGTCCAGATTGCAGGACCCTTTGATGTGGTACGCCTGAAAGTGGGCCGGTAGGCGGATATCGATCAATCTGTCTTCAGGTTCAAGCCCAAGTGGGACAGCATGTTCACCAAGGGGAGGGCAACTGGTCGCATATTTTGCCTCACGAATGGGGGGCCTGTTCTGAACGGGACTGGGAAACAAAAAATGGGTTGTCGTAGCGGTGAGCAGTAGCCCTAAAGTAACAATTGTGACTTTCAGTCGTGGTGTTTGTGAACGCCAGTACTGGGTATTAGTCAATATCAATACGGCAAGCAGAACTATGATAAGTAAGCAAAACTGGATGAAGAAGGAATAGTTTATGCGGTCCGAAAAAGGATTGTCGACTGCCAGCGCATACTTAGGAACAAACATGAGGAAGGCCAGAATTATTGAAAACAGGTTTTTGTTTAGGGCTGTCTGGTACGTTTTCACTAGATTCTTCCCAACCTTTGACAACAAGCCACGGTTGATAGTAACCCAAACTACAGTCCCCAGTCCACCTCTCGTCTCATACTAAGGCTTCTGTAGTACTTGAAGACTTGGGTCTGAATCTCGGGTTTAGCCAAACAGTAATCAGACTTGAATGACACCGCCAGATGACCCAGTTCAGAGGTGACGTCAGCTGGTGATGGCGCCTTGTCTTGAGACGCCGATCTTTCAACGGGGGCATGCATATTGCTGTCTTGCTTTGGGCATCCCCAGCCTTTGAAAAACAGTTCTTCTAAGCCCGTTACAACCATTTTTACGGCCCGTTGCCTGCCCTCGATAACATTTCCAGCAATGTGAGGCGTGGCAAAATGCGCTGCTTGGATAACGTCGGCATTGGGAGTTGGCTCGTTGTTAAAGACATCTAGGCAGAATTTAATCTGGTTTTGGTTCGCTAGGATTAACTTTTCATCAAGTACCGGTCCTCTGGAGCTATTAATCAGGCATTTACAGCTGGACAAGCCGCTTACAAACTGTTGATTCACCATTTGGAGGGTTGGCCACTTGGATTCGCTTGGCTTCGTTAACGGGACGTGCAAGGTTATGACTTGGCATTGGGCAAGGTCTTCATAAGTCGACCATTTTCCGGGCTCTTGTAAAGCCTGTTTTGGTGGATCCACTGCTATCCAATTGATTTTCAGCTTATCTAGCCTTTGTGCAACCGCCTGACCACAATGACCAAAGCCTACGATTCCAACACAAAGTGATGATGGAGAAAGGTTGATACCAAGGGCATTGGCGAGCGCAGCCATAACCCAATCTGCAACGCCTCCAGCCGTCGCACCAGGCGCGTTGACGATGGGAAGTCGCCGGTTATGCATTATTTCAAAGTCGTGGACGGCCTGTAAATCAATGTGATCAAGGCCAATTACAGGTGTCCCAATGGCTTTCAGATTCCTGGTCGCAGCCAGCAGGTGACCATCAACCTTGGTGGTGCTGCGAATCACTAAAACATCGGCGTCCGCGGCTTGTTCATGATGAAAATTTGCAGCTTCAAAGGGGACAATGTCGCCCAAGTGATCAAACGCACCTTTGGATTCAGGGATTTCAGGGTCAACAAAGATTTTCAGACGGTTCACTATTTTTTGCCAAACAGTGCTTCAAGACGAGCCTTGGCCTCATCCGCGGACTTAGGGGTAGCCTGGGTTTTGGCCTTGCCAAAAATTGAATCAAGGCGTGCCTTTGCAGCAGCGACCTCGTCATCGCCGGTTTCTTCTATGGTCCTGAAGGTGAAATAAAGGCAGAAGTTACCCTCAGACCTGTCACGAATAAACTCACCCTGGTTTTCGGTGCATTGATTATGCACATCTGGATTCCAGAACTTGCAGTTATAGCAACAGTGCAGGTAAGCGGTACAAGTTGGACACTGATCACGACGACCAATCTGCGGCCGCTCACCAACCTTTACTTCAAAGACAAGCTCATCCTTACAGTTATAACACTGGTAACGTGCGTCTGTTTCCACCCCAAGTCCTCCAAAAGAAAACGCGCCGAGAGCAGCGCCGGACGAGTATAGCAGAGTTTGGGCAAGGCAGGGACAGGGACAGGGTCAGGGACGGATTTGCCCTTTTTTGCCTGGAAAGAACCTGATAGACTGTCGCCACCTGTGATTGGGGAGACGCCATGAGCATTGCAAAAGGTATTCAAGAAAGCATGACCAGAGGATCTTGGATTCGAAAGATGTTTGAAGAAGGCATCAAACTAAAACAGATCCACGGTGAATTCAACGTTTATGACTACACCCTCGGCAACCCGTATGTTGACCCCCCTAAGGCCTTTTTCGATGCCCTAGAAACGGTGGTCCACGAACGAAAACGCCTTGCTCACGGTTACATGCAAAACAGCGGCTTCCCTGAGACACGCCAACGAGTAGCCGATGAATTAAGCAAAGACACAGGTCGAAAATACGGCATCGACAACATCATAATGACAGTAGGCGCCGCCGGAGCCATGAACGTTGCATTCAAAAGCATCCTGGAACCAGGCGACGAAGTAGTTGTCGTTGCCCCTTATTTTCCAGAGTACAACTTTTATATCAACAACCACCAAGGCGTTAGGGTAACCAGCCTGGCAAAAGACGACTTTTTACCAGACATTGCAGACCTCGATCGTAAAATTGGCCCAAAAACCAAGGCCCTCATTATCAACTCCCCATGCAATCCAAGCGGCGTACTCGTCCCAAAAGACGTTTTGCTCGAACTTGCAGCCTTACTCGAACGCAAAAACGCCGAATATGGCAAAATCATTTACCTAATGTCCGACGAACCTTATCGCAAGTTGGTTTTTGACGGACAAAAAGCCGAAACTCCAGCCAGCTTTTATGACCACACCTTAATCGGGACCTCGCACTCGAAAGACCTGTCATTAGCCGGCGAACGTATTGGTTATCTGGCAATAAACCCTGACACCCCGGCCGCGAAGGACCTTTTTGCAGCCGCGACTTTTTGCAATCGAATCCTAGGGTTTGTTAATGCACCAGCATTGATGCAGCGAGTTTTACAAGCCCTTCCATCCTTTGAATCCCCGGTAGCTTTGTACCAAGCAAAACGTGACGTGCTGTTCAATGGTTTGAAGGATATTGGGTACGACGTTCGATGTCCTGAAGGGACTTTTTTCATGTTTCCCAAGTCGCCACTTCCGAATGATCTGGATTTTATTGAGGTTTTACGCCGCCACCGAGTCTTGGTTTCCCCTGGAACTGGGTTTGAATTCCCAGGTTATTTCAGGCTGTCCTTTGCCGTTGATGACAGAATAATTGAAAACAGTTTACCAGCTTTCAAGGAAGCTTTCCGAGAAGTCCAGTAATTTCCAGGTGTTATACTTCTTCTTGGCATGATCGCCGATCTCGCAATATCCTGAATTCACGGAACATTTAAAGGTAACTGTTCCGGTGAAATGGAGGCGATTATGTCGGTTGAGGCTATCCTGGATTCGATGGTTGATTTCAATTTTCCGGTTGTTGAGTATCGTGGTGTTTCACCAGAAAAGGACAAGCGCGGTTTGCGACTTGGACCATTCGGAATGGAAATCAGTACAAACGAGTTGCCTCCTGGAAGGTTTGCGTGGATGGGTTTTGACCTACCCAGCGGGCGTCATGTAAAGGCTCTGGCAGAGGTGGTAGGTGTTTTAGCAGGCGACCTTGAAGAAAACCGCGTAATAATGCGCTTCAAGCACATTTTCCCAGCTGACCGCTCCATCCTGAACGACTTCTTCCTAAACAGCCTAGCCGCCTAAACCAAGATCTCCACACCTGTTCCTGTCCCTGCTACGGATCCTGCCAACTAGCACGTTTTGGCTTCAGATTGTTTGTTCTTTTTGGCGTTTTATCTCTTCGTTACAGTTTTAAAACATGTCCGGGGGCATCCTTTCGGCCCCAAAATCTCCCGTAGCCACCCCGACTGTCGGCAACTCCCGATAGCGCCCTCCAGGATTGCCCCCGGACCATGTTGCAGGGTGCCCTCTCGACCTCCTTTTAGCTCCAGATCCTGCAGACTGGCACGACTATCTTCCTGTCCCTGTCCCCGCTCCTGGCCCTGTCCCCGCCCCTGTCCCACCCCTGTCCCTGCCCCAATAACCAAAGAAAGTGAAACTATTGACACAAATCCGGACCTTAGCTACCCTCGTATTGACTGTGTTCGAAGGGGCGCATACGCTCAACCGTTGGCAGTTTTTTGCCTAATTTACGTTTTTCTATTTGGAGGAATTTCATGGCCGATTACAAAGCAGATCTCAGAGACATTCGTTTCCTGTTGTTCGAGGTTTTGAAGATTCAAGACCTGGAAAAGACCGAATTGTATGGTGATTATGGCAAGGATGACTATGACGCCATCGTTTCAGAGGCGTACAAATTCGCACAAAACGTGATTGCCCCGCTGAATGAAGATGCCGACAGAATCGGCGCTCAGTTGAATGATGGCGTTGTAACAGTGCCAGATTCCTTCCTGCCAGCCTGGAAACAGATGTCTGATAATGGCTATCTGAGCTCCATCCAGTCCATGGATATCGGTGGGCAAGGTTTACCATCCGTTATCGGGCAGGCGATTCATGAATTCTTCATCGGCTCGTGCGTTTCGTTCTCTCTTACAGCCGGTCTGACCGAGGGTGTTATCAGCCTCATTAATGATTTCGGCACACAGGAGCAGAAGGACCGGTTTGCACAAAAGCAACTCACTGGCGAGTGGTCCGGAACCATGTGCCTTACAGAATCTGGTGCTGGTTCTGACGTTGGTGCCAGTAAGACAACAGCAGAACCAATTGGAAATGGTGTGTATTCGATTAAGGGCAGCAAGATTTTTATCACAGGTGGCGACCACAATATGGTCAGCAACATCATTCACGCTGTCTTGGCCAGAACTCCAGACGCACCTCCTGGAACCAAGGGACTGTCGCTGTTCATCGTGCCAAAGTATCGTGTAAACGATGACGGCTCCAACGGTGAGCCAAACGACGTTTCCATCGGTAGCATCGAGCACAAGATGGGCATCAAGGGTTCCCCAACCTGCGTGGTCAACTTTGGTGATAACGACAATTGCCATGGTTATCTACTTGGCAAGGAATTCGAGGGTATCAAAATCATGTTCCACATGATGAACGAGGCCCGAATCATGGTCGGTGTCCAAGGCCTAGCAGCCGCCGGTGCCTCCTATGAGGCAGCCAAGGCTTACGCCCAAGAGCGAATCCAAGGCACCTCAATCAAGGCCATGAGAGACCCCAAGGCCCCCAAGGTACCGATTATCGAGCACGCCGATGTTCGCCGTATGCTCCTTTGGCAGAAGTCAGTTGTTGAAGGCCTGCGAACCATTTTGTATACCACTGCCTACTATGCAGACCTCGCCAAGGCTGCCACTGATCCAGACGAAAAGGAAAAATACAATGGTTTCGTTGAGTTGCTGACCCCTGTTTGCAAGGCCTATGGTTCGGACATGGGTGTCAAATCCTGTGACCTCGCGATCCAGGTTTATGGTGGCTATGGTTACTGCTCGGAATATCCGGTCGAGCAGAACTTCAGAGACGCACGCATCGCCCCGATTTACGAAGGAACCAATGGTATCCAAGCGATGGACTTGGCTGGCCGCAAGCTGCCCATGAAGAACATGCAGGTCTTTGTGGCTTACCTGAAGCAGATCTCTGACTTTGCGCTCAAGACAAAGGGACACCCCAGCCTTGGCAAGTATGTCGCCAAGCTTGATGAAGCCCGAAAGATCCTGGCTGCCATCGTGATGAAAATGGTGGGTGCTGCCCTTCAGGATCCTGAAGCTTTGATGTTGGTTGCTTATCCTATTCTGGAATCATTTGGCGATATCGTTGCGGCGTTTGGCCTGCTGAACGAGGCGATCATTGCTGACCAGGCATTGACCAAGATCTTTGCTGAAGAAAAGGCCGTTGGCCCAGCTGACAAGAAGCGCGTCGTCACTGAGAATCCAGAGGCTAAGTTCTATCATGGCAAGATTCAGTCAGCCATCTTCTTTGCAAACAACATCCTGCCACTAGTCAAGGCTAGGGAAGAAGTGATGAAGAGCGCTGATCGTTCCGCCATCGACGTCGTTTTCTAGGATTACCACAAATCACCCTAAAATTAGCTACCATTTTTTGATCAAAATTTTTTGAACGCTATAATCAGCTGGTGAGTAAGCGCAGAACTATACAGCTTCTGTTTCTCGTCCTGCTTTTTGGCTTCGCCCAAGAGGCGCTTGCTGCCCCACCTTCGCCCTCAATGGCATCTGGAAGAGTCATTAATCGCACCAGTGACTGTGGAGAGCCCCAGGCTATTAGGGTGCAGGTCATGGGGGTTGATATGTCCCCCAGACTGGAACTTGAACCAAGCGCTGAATTACCGCTTACCCTATCTACAGGCCTTTATGCTGTAATGGTTTTTGATCTTGATGGCCGCATTCTTGAGCAATCAAAGGCCCTGGTATTAGGTTCGGCCTTCAATCTGTATGTCGGCTGCGAATCTAAGCCTGCACAGCCCAAAGTCACAAAAGGCACTCAACCTGAAGGCGAGCGTGTTCCTGAGATAAAGCTAAGACTGGTGAACTCATTCCAAGACTGCGGTACGCCTTACACGGTTACTGTTTACATTGATGGGGAAGAAAAGGCAGTCTTGAAGCCAAAATCCAAGAAAACCGTTAAAGTCCCTAAAAAAGAGATGCAGATCGAGGCCTTTGTAGATGGTAAACGACTCCTGACCGGGACTTATCAAAATCTAGTTGATGGCGCAAGCGTTTATTTTGGTTGCACATTTAACGATCACATCAAAAACTTTAGTTCCGGCATTCCTGTAAGCTTCCAAAACACTACAGACGCCTGTAGCGACCCTAACCAAAAGCGATTTCTGACGTTTTGGGTCGATGGAATACCGATAGAGGGTATAGCGCCTGGCAAGCGAGGTGGAGTGCGAGTACCACCTGGTGAACACGTGTTTCAGGTTTTCGTTGGTCTGACCACAGAAAGGGTCGTTCGTGGAGTCAAAGACGTCCAATCTCCCTTCCGGGTTCACTTCGGTTGCGGGCGATAATTCGTAAAGCCATGAGGTAGTTATGCAAAAAATCTTTGTGTTGGATACAAACGTTTTGCTGCACGATCCTGGTGCCTTGACTGCATTTGCTGACAACATCGTTTGTGTTCCCATTCACGTCATTGAAGAGATTGATAGTTTCAAAAAAGAACTGTCAGAGCTTGGCCAAAATGCCCGTCAAGTTTCCAGGAATCTGGATGCGCTGCGTAAGAAAGGCGACCTGTTAAAAGGCGTCCCAAACGGCCTGGGAGGGTTAGTACAAGTCCTGTTTACTGGCTACGAACACCTGGAAGACCTGAGTCCACTTCATAAGGACCTTCCCCTGAGCCATCTAATGGACACGCTAATTATCAAGGCCGCCCTTGAGTTGTCTGAGGCCAAAAAGGACGTACCTTTAATCTTCGTGACCAAGGACGTGAATCTGCGGATTCGTGCTGAGGCCATGGGGCTTAAGACTGCCGACTATAACCGCGAGATGAAGGATGTTTCAGAGCTTTACCCTGGAACTGGTGAGCTTTTCTTGGACGATGAATTGGTCAGACAACTTGGTTCAACTGGCTCAATCCCACTTCCAGAAGGGGTGGAAATCTTTGAGAATCAGTATCTTGTAGTTAAAGGACGCGAAAACGGGTCACTTTCAATCTTGGCAAGAGGATGCAAGAAAGTTGGCGAGCTGCAAAGACTAGTGGATCTCAAAACCCCGGTTTGGGGAATCCGCCCCAGAAATAAAGAACAGCATTTTGCTCTGGATGCCCTTTTGAGGGATGACATAAAGCTGGTCACTTTGATTGGAAAAGCTGGTACTGGTAAGACTTTGCTAGCCATAGCCGCAGGTCTGCAAAAGGTCGCAGATGAGGGGATTTTTGTTCGGTTGTTGGTTTCACGTCCGATTTTCCCACTGGGTCGTGACATTGGATTTTTGCCTGGGGACGTCGAGCAGAAACTAAATCCATGGATGAAGCCAATCCACGATAACCTTGAATTTTTAATGGGGCTATCCAAGACTGACAGACGATTTGCACGTAATTATCAAGACATGCTTGATAAAGACTATATAGAGGTCGAGCCTTTGACCTATATCAGAGGTAGGTCTATCCAAAATCAGTATATGATTGTGGATGAGGCCCAGAATCTGACTCCTCATGAGGTCAAAACCATTCTCACAAGGGTAGGGGAGGGTACAAAAATCATTTTGACAGGTGACCCTCATCAGATTGATCATCCATACATTGACTCAGTAAACAACGGGTTGGTTTACTGTGCGGAAAGGTTTAAATCATCGCCAATTGCCGCAACAGTCACGCTGACAAAGGGTGAGCGCTCTGAGTTAGCCGAATTGGCAGCAAATTTATTATAGGAGACGCTGGGCGGGGGATTTTTATGGGGCTTGTGGACCTGATAAACCGTAGAAGGACGACGCGACACTTTGAACCTGATGGACTGTTCCTCCCGAGGGAAACAATCGAGGAAATGATTACCCAGGCGAGCGCTATTCCTTCAGAGTTTGGTGTTAAACCTTGGCGTTTCATAATCGTCCGGGATCGTGAGCGCAAGCAGGTGCTGTACGAATGTGCGTATGGTCAAGACCTGATACGCCAGGCTGCTGCTGTCATTATCGTGTGCGGAGATACCAGGGTTGACGCTTTGGTTGGTAAAAACCTGGAAAAGAAGGTTGATGAAGGCTTAATCACTGCCGATGAGGCGAAAACGCGCTTGGAAATTGTCAGAAAGACGATTGAAAGTAGCCCCAGAGCCAGACTTCAGATGGCCGTTAGGACCCCGTCTTTTGCGGCGTTTGCGCTGATGCTGCTTGCAACTGAAAGGGGACTTGCCACAGCGTCTGTGTCAGGCTTTTCCGAGGAAGCTATTCGACGCGCATTTCATATGTCTGATCGTTTCATTCCCGTCCAACTGGTGGCCATAGGCATCCCATCAATGCAGCATCCGAATGCCTCCAGCGCTTCCACCGAGTCAACTTCTCAGTTCATCTTCCATGAGGACATGGGCTTAACAGATATTTAAGGGGCAAAAAAAGCCGCCTGATATCGTTGCGTGAACCGGATCTGATGACTATACTCCATCAAACCTTTGGCCTATGGCCCTACGGAGTGAGCTTTGAGACAAAGTGTTAAGACAATATTTGTTTTGTTGTTGCTTGTTGGTCTGTTCTACCTGATTAATGACAGTATTCGGGCCAGCGCCGTGAAAGTTGAGATAGATTTTTCGGAATTCATAGCAAATGCTTTACCTGAGCCGGATGAAAATGGAGTTGAACAGCCTACCAAGGTCAAAAACCTTGTTGTAAAGGGAGAACTGCTTGAAGGGGAGCTGCTTGATGGTAAGGCATTTAAGACAAGGGGCGACATTAAGGAGTACCAAAAGGACCTTATTAGTCGAAAAATCAACGTCAAGTATGTTGATGCCGATGGGGGTGTTCTGGTAGCGATCCTGACATCTTGGCTACCAATGCTGTTCTTCATCTTTATCTTTTTCTTTTTTATGCACCAGGCAAACTCAGGCGGTGGACGGCTGTTTTCCTTTGGGAAAAGTAAACACCGGGTTTTGAGTGAGGAGGCAAAAAAGGTCACCTTCCAGGATGTGGCAGGCATTGAAGAAGCAAAGGTGGAATTAGGTGAAATTGTTGGGTTTTTACAGGATCCAAAACGCTATACACGCCTAGGCGGACGCATTCCCAAGGGCGTTTTGCTTATGGGACCTCCTGGTACAGGTAAAACGTTGCTTGCAAGGGCGGTTGCTGGCGAGGCTGGCGTTCCGTTCTTTTCTATTTCTGGGTCTGATTTTGTTGAAATGTTTGTTGGGGTTGGAGCTTCCAGGGTTCGAGACCTGTTTGAACAAGGCAAAAAGCGTGCCCCTTGTATCATTTTTATAGATGAAATCGACGCTGTAGGCCGTCAGCGAGGAGCTGGGCTTGGAGGTGGCCATGACGAGCGTGAGCAGACCCTAAACCAGCTTTTGGTTGAAATGGACGGCTTTGAGTCCAACTCTGGCGTCATCATCCTAGCGGCTACCAACCGCCCAGATGTTCTGGACCCAGCGCTTTTAAGGGCTGGTCGTTTTGACAGGCGCGTCGTTGTGCCTGGACCAGATAACAAAGGGCGAGAGGCGATCCTGGAGGTTCACACAAAGAATGTACCCTTGGCTGATGATGTCGACCTTGAGACCATCGCAAAGGGGACGCCAGGTTTTGTGGGTGCCGACCTTGCCAATATCGTTAATGAAGCCGCCTTGTTGGCTGCCAGAAAGAACCACGACAAAGTGACGATGGCGGACTTTGAGGAGGCCAAGGACAAGGTAATCATGGGGGCGGCCAGAAAGAGCATCGTGATGAGTGAAGACGAGCGTGAATTGACCGCTTATCACGAGGCTGGACACGCGATTGTTGCTTGGGCGTTACCAGGTACGGACCCGTTGCACAAAGTAACGATCGTTCCAAGAGGAATGTCGCTTGGGCTTACTATGCAGTTGCCCACAGAGGATCGCTATACAGTTGCCAGAAAGTATCTGGAGAGACGCTTGGCGATTATGATGGGTGGGCGTGCTGCAGAACTGCTGATTTTTGAAGAAGAAACCAGTGGCGCAGGTCAAGATATCAAGGTGGCTACTGAAACGGCCAGACGCATGGTTGCCCAGTGGGGAATGTCTAAGCTTGGTCCCATCCACATGGATCAGACCCAGGATATGGTGTTTTTGGGCAAGGAAATCGCAACTCAGCGTGAGGTAAGTGAAAGTACGGCCCAAAAGGTCGATGCTGAGATTGCAAACTTGGTTCTTGGTGCAAGTGACCAGGCTTTTGCTATTTTGAAAGCTCGTGAGCAGGCTCTGCATGGTTTGGCTGTTGCGCTGTTGGAACGGGAGACCTTGGATGGTAATGAGATTGACGAGGTCTTGAGGAGCAATGGTGCTGTTCCGGAGCCGGAGGATGCGATTCGCAAGGTGGTAGGGCTGGAGCGGGTGCGGGGCCAGGGACAGGCTCAGGGACAGGGGCAGGGACAGGAGCAGGGGTAGGGCGGGGCGTGTCTAAAATGATTCGTTGACACTCTAATGGTGATCGGATAAGTTCTTGCGGGGTGTTTTGGAGTAGTAAATTGGCACACGAATTTGCAGCCGTTATTGGCAAGAATATCACCGTTGTTGGTGGTCAGATTGAAGGAAGCGACAACCTTTTAATTGAAGGCGTCGTGGAGTCTAAAATCAACTTGGACGCCAAGCTTGTCGTCGGCGCTCATGGCCAGGTTTCTGGCGAAATTGAGGCCGAGCAGCTTGAGGTTCAAGGAACTCTTGATGGAAATATCACGGTCTTAAAGATCGCCACTTTATCTACGGCTTCACAGGTGAGTGGCTTGCTGAAAAGTCCCAGAATCGTGATGGAAGACGGCGCTGTTTTTAGTGGCCGTTTGGAAATGGGCACTGGCCTTGAAAAGGGAAGGTAAGTGAAAATGGCGGACGCTTCAATTTTTGGTCCTGGTACTGTTGTCAAGGGCGAAATTAACGGTGAAGACCGTGTTTTTGTTCGAGGCAAGGTTGTTGGAACCATAGATATCGACTCGGCAGCGGTGGTTGAGCCAAGCGCTTTTGTTAAAGCCAAGGTGTCGGCCAAGGAAGTTGAAATATCTGGGACTGTTGAGGGCCACATCACTGGTTTTTCCAAGGTCGAGATCCTGCCTGGTGGTCGGGTGGTAGGCAACGTCAAAACGGCTCGAATCCTGATTTCTGATGGGGCCGTTTTGAAAGGACTGGTTGATATGGATCTAGGGGAGGGCTAGCAATGCAAGATGAACAATTTACCGAGATTGGTCCAAGGACCCTAGTTAAGGGTGATATTGAGAGCAACGAGGTCTTGGCTGTATTTGGACAGGTCGAGGGGAAAATCCTCTCAAACAGCTCTGTATCGATTGAAGAAGGTGGCTTTGTAACCAGCGTTATTGAGGCTGAAACCATCATCGTTGCTGGTGAATTTCAAGGCGAGGCGATTGCCGCGGATCAATTTGAAATTTCTGCCGGTGGCTTGGTTGGTTCATTGGATCAAGATGCCAGTATTCAGGCTGCCAGGATCATAATTGCTGGTGATTTTATTGGAGAAGCAACCGCTTCTGAAATAATTGAGATCGCTTCAACTGGCCGCGTCCTTGGAACCCTTAATACTCCAAGATTGGTCATGGAGGATGGAGCTTTGGTCGATGGCGATGTGCTGATGGATGGCTTAAGCAAACCAGAACCTGTCGCCCAGCCTACCAGAACCAGTAGAACGACGACGCAGACGCAGACCAGACGGGGATTCACCAGAAAAGAAACTACTACCAAGACCGGATCTGGTAGAACTGCGGTGCCAGTACCCATAAGAAAACCAGCGCGTCCTGTGTATGAACCAGAGCCTGTTTCAGAGGTTATCGAGCAGCAGGAAACTGACGATACTGAAGAATAATCCGCGCCTCTAATCAATTTAAAATTAACAAATGCTTGTTTCTGATGGTAGCAAAGGCGCTTTGTAAACGGCTGGATTTAACCTTCGACGCGACGCAGGCGTAGCAGCTTTTGACCGATCAAGATCACATCACCAGGGGAAACGGCCACTCGGCCACGAATCTTTAAAAAGCTACCATTAGTAGAACCAAGATCCGTCAACTTACATGTACCACCCTTGACAGATATGGATGCATGACGCGACGACACAAATGGATCCTGCGACATCAGCACATCACCAGAAGTGCGCCCAATAAGTAATTCATTAGAACCAAGCAGGTAGGCTTCCAAAACAACGCCATCTGGTCCAAGCCGCAAAAGGCGTCCAGAATGGTTCGACAAGGCACCAGCAGAACCCAGCCATGCAGCCCCATCACTGGTAGGAGGAGGCAAGGGCAAGGACAGCTGGACTTGGAAAAGACCATGGCCAATGCGCAACTGGTCACCGTCGGTCAACGCCACCTCGTCGCGAATCCTGACGAAAGTGCCATAAACACTGCTGTTGTCTTCCAAAAAGGCCATGTCAGCACCAACATCCAGTGTTGCATGCCCATCGCAAACCCTGGGGTCATCTGGAATGTTGACTTGTCCACCCGATTTCCCAATGGTGTTGAAGCCCTGAACTAGGGGGAAGACCTCGCCTTGGGAGCCATCAACCCGGACTTCCTCAAGTTTGAAGGAAACCTTCTTTGCAGGGCTGGCGGCTTTGGGGCGAAAGCTTGATAGCGATTGCTCCAAGGGCTTACCACAATTCAAGCAGTAGGTGAAAATGTCTTCATTTTCTTTGTTGCAATGTACGCAACGTATCATGATGTACTCCTTATCACAAGGAAGTTGACTTGCGGATCCTAGCATCCCCGCTTAGAATCGTAAAGCTCACTAGGGAGTAATATACGTGGAATCTTGCCCTTCATGTAGACACCAGTTGGTAAACAAAAGCAAATTCTGTCCTCATTGCGGCGCACGTCTTGCGGCCTTTCAACCGCAGGGCCCGGTTGATCCTCTGCTTGGCATGGTATTAGATAACAAATACCGTGTGTTAGGAAAAATTGGCACTGGGGCGATGGGCTCTATTTACAAAGCCGAAGATGTGACCCTTGGAAGGCAGGTTGCCCTAAAGGTGCTTCACCGTCACCTGATCACCGAAGAAGATCATGTAAAACGGTTTAAACGAGAGGCGCTTGCTGCATCTAGGCTCCAGCATCCAAACTGTATTACGGTTTTGGGATACAGCCAATCTCTCGATGGCCCGTCTTACATAGTGATGGAGCTGTTAAACGGGGACGATCTTTTCAAGATCCTGGCGGATGAAAAGAAACTTTCGCCTGAAAGGGTGGTGCGCTTTTCAAGCCAGATCCTAGCGGCGCTTGAAGAAGCCCACGGTGAAGGGATTGTCCATCGTGATTTAAAACCAGAAAACATCATGGTCGAGCAGCTTCGCTCCCAGGAGGACTTTGTCAAGGTCCTAGACTTTGGTATCGCCAAGCTAAGAGACCATGGAAAGGGCGATGGAGCCTCATTTAAGACCGAGGCTGGCACCGTTTTTGGCACACCAGAATACATGTCTCCAGAGCAAATCCGCGGCGAAGAGTTGGATGGGCGCTCTGACCTTTATTCCTTGGGCGTCCTGATGTATCAGATGATTTCTGGCACACTGCCGTTTACTGGTGGGACGGTTATAGACATTGCAACCTCGCATTTGACCAAGACTGCTGAGCCTTTGACCAAGCGAGAACCCACTGTGCCAGGCGAATTGGCTGCATTTGTTACCAAACTGATGAACAAAAAGCCTGGAGACCGATACGAGAGCGCCAGTGCTGCCAGGCAGAAGCTTCTAAAGTTGTCATTAAAGAGTCCAATTTTAGACATGCAGCAGACTGATACCATCATCACCAGTAAGTTGCCAGATGACCACCTTGGGCCAAGTAGATTTGGTGGCTTTAAAGGTGACCTAAGTACCGATGTCAGCCGAAACACTGACGTTGTAAAAACTGGTTCAAGCAAGAAATCCATCGGTATTTTGATAGGCCTTGGGTTAGGGATCCTAGTCGCTGGAGGCGCTATCGCCTGGTATCTAATACAACATTATTTCAACAAATGACCGCTGAACGAGAAATCAAAAAGGAAATAAAGTCCGCTCAGGAACTTCAACGGCTGCTTGAGTGTTTGCCAGCCCCTATAAAACACAGCCTGCAACTGAACTTGTACATTGACACCAATGACGGGCGTTTGGCCGACAGTGGCCAGTCATTTAGGCTTAGGGTTTCGACTGATAAGGCTTGGGCCACTTTGAAGAGTGAGCGCCGGATCGAGCAAGGAGCGTTCGTTTGTGACGAATATGAGCAGGCAGTAGACCGCAAACAGGCAATTGAGTGGCTTTTACACATAGGTCAATTTCCAGTCTTGGATGGCAAGCTTTTTGCTGGATTTTTACCTGAATTCAGGATGTTACAAGTCAAAAACTGGGCTATCACTCATAGAATAGTCAGCCATTTCAAGGGCTTGGTCTTCGAGATGGACGAGACCATGTTTTCAGATGGCTCTTTTGACTGGGAAGTCGAGATAGAATGTGACGATCCTGACTTTGCAAACGCGGTTCTTTTGGAAGTAGCAAACAACGCTGGAATCGAGCTTGGCGACCAAACGCTGACTAAGCAGGCTAGAGCCATGGCCCGTAAACCTGTTTATCAACCTTGGATCCCAACTGGCCAGGCTTCACTAGGAATCCCAAGTGGTGTGTTGCAAAAATGAAAGATGCTTCAGCCCAACAGGATTCAACTGCAGTTCGTGCGATATCAATAGCCTCGCTTGCGGTCTTTTTAATACTGGCGTTTTTTATCAAGCCTTCTCCATTTTGGCTTGATGCCCCCGAATTCATGGCGGCTTCTTGGCAGTTCGGTCAGGTTCATCCTCCTGGACATCCTGTGGCAATGCCCTTGATAAAGGGTTTTATGTTGATGCCCTTTGGAAATATCGCGTTTAGGGCCAATCTCTTTTCTGCTTTTTTTGGGGCTATTTCCAGTTTGGTAGTTGGCTTGATGGTTTTATCGATTGTCAGGTCCACGTATCAGTCCATTTCTAGGCACCTTTCCATGGCAATTGGGGTTGCTGGAACCGTTGCTTTTGGCTTGTGCACTTCAAGTGTTATCCAGTCAATGTCTGTTGAAATCTACAGCCTTAACGCCGCGCTGGTCTTGCTGGCATCACTTTTTGCCATGAAAGCTGGGTCTGACGCCAGAATAGCTGGCCTAGTTGGGATTTTGATAGGTTTGGGACTTGGTAACCACCACTTTTTGACCATCCTAGCCATTCCTGGAGTCGTGTTACTAAGCTTTGATGCCAACGGATTTGAAGAATCAATAAAGCGCATTTGGCCTGGAGTGGCTCTGGCGGTTGCCGTAACCATAGGGGTTTATGCCTATCTACCCGCAAGAAGCTCTGGATGGCCCACTTGGACAGATGCGTCGTCTTTGTCTGGTGTGATATGGATAGCCTCGGCAAAAATCTTTGCGGGCTCGGTTGGAGGCTTTGAAAACACAGGCTTAGGCCTTTTTGATAATGCCAGTATGGCGCTGCAAATAGTGATAGACAACATATCTTGGGTCGGATTGGTTTTGGCGGTCATGGGCCTAGTCTATCTTGCTGCCAAAAGGCGCTTTTACCTGGCGGCTGGCTTGGCCCTGTTGGTGCTAGGCAGTCTGGCCTCGAAAGTTGTGATGGGGCTGTTAGACCCAAGCAACCCTGATGACCATGGCTATTTCGCAGTTGCAATAGCCACGATGGTTGTTTTGGAAGGCATTGGCCTTGCTGGGATTCTTGAGACCTTAAAATTGAGGTTGGTTTCCATAGTTTCAGTGTTTGCCATGATGGTTTTGCCACTTCCTATTGGACTTTTCACCTTGAGCGAGCGTGCAAACGCTGTCGAGACGTCCGAGGTCATGGAAATGGTCTGGCAGTCAGCACCACCTGGTTCTGTAGCGCTGGTTTCCCACTATCCAATCTACTTCATGACCTTATATGACCAAGGGATTGAGGGTGTAAGACCTGATGTAACGGTTGTACAGCAAAGTTTTTATTCCAAGGCTCAAAAGGGTACGTTTTATGCCCAGCAGATAGCTATTCGAGATGATGGCCTGGGACCGCTTGTGCGTTCTTTTCTTGAATCAGGGGAACTCAACTGGCCTTTATTGTCGAAGCTTGCCAAAGTTCGCCCAGTTTTACTTGAGGCAGACTCTGAGCTGGTGGTTCCACATTCAGATCTTGTTCCCAACGGTTGGTTCTTTCGGATTCAAAATGAACCGATGCAGCCCACAAATCCCGATGATTTTCTTGAAGAACTTAAACAAAAAATTCCTGGCTGGCCAACTTTGGCGACGGAAACGCGCCGAGTCATAGTAAGGCTACTTGCGGCCTCTTCATCATGGTTGAAGTCATCAGGCCATCTCCAAGCAGCGGCAAACAGGATTGAAGCAGCCTTAGAATTGAATCCAGTTGATGCAGCTGTACTTGCAATCAAAAAGGACCTGGAAAGCCAGCTACCCCAATAAAGTCGTCAGTTTCACTTTTCAAAGGCAGTTGACGTAAACTGTAAAGGCCTTGCTTGGAGCTGTCGTGGATAATCACATTGATTCCTTCATCTTTCATTTAAAGGTCCAAAGGGGACTTTCCCATAACACGATCCTTGCCTATTCCAGGGCATTGTCACGTTTCAACGCTTGGTTAATAAAGGAAAACAAAGCGAACTTTGAATCAATCACAATTCCTTTGGTTGAAAGCTATCTGGCGCTATTAAAATCCAAAGGAATATCTGCCAGAAGCTCGGCACAAGCGGTTGTGGTCTTGCGCCAATTTTTCAAATGGAGTGTGGGTCAAGGAATAATCTCTGAAAATCCCATCGAAGACCTGGATATTCCCAAGTTTTCAAACGCCTTACCTGTCGTGCTAAGCGAAACTGACGTCAAAGACGTACTAAACACCCCATTAGATAACTCTCCAGTTGGTTTACGTGATCGGGCAATTCTTGAATTGCTTTATGGCTCTGGCCTGCGCATATCTGAGGCACTTGGTCTTGATATAGCGGATGTCAACTTGGTAGCACAGTTTGTGATCGCCAAAGGAAAGGGCAACAAGCAAAGAATAGTCCCCATTTCGCCGCCATGTCGCGACGCAATCGAACAGTATCTAACTGATGGTCGGCCGCTCTTGATCGCCAAACGACGCCCACCAAGCACCAAAGGCCGCAGAGACCCAATGTTTGTGACCGCCCGCGGTACCGTGCTAACCCGCCAAGGTTTCTTTAAGAATTTAAAGAAGTACGGACTAGAGGCAGGGGTCGTCAAGGCGCTCTCCCCGCACAAATTCAGGCATTCATTCGCCACCCACTTGGTGGAAGGTGGAGCAGACCTAAGGTCAGTCCAAGAGATGCTAGGCCACGCAAGCATAGCAACCACAGAGATATACACCCACGTCTCCAGAGGGCACCTAAAGAAGGTGTACAAAAAGGCGCACCCTAGGGCTTAGAGCAGGGACAGAGGGCAGGGACGGGGACAGGGGGCGAGAAACGTTTCCTCTTTTTACTTCCGTAACCAAATCTTGGTGATGCGCCCGTTTTTGCTTGGCAGAAGTTGACAAAGTGGTGGGTGGTAGGTAAAATTAATCGTTCTTGACAGGGGTTAATAATCGATGGGCCGGAAGAACATTGCCCAGGAAAACGTTAATGAAGGCGCGTGCATCGCTCAGCTTAGGCATGATCTCATGAATCCACTGACCGTAGTGCTTGGCTATGCTGAATTGCTGTCCAAAAGGGATGATTTGTCCCCTGATGCCAGAACTCAGCTGACCAAACTAATGCTCAGTGCTAACGATCTTGCCGCGATACTGCAAAAATCTAAAGAAGTCGGTTGTGGCAATTAAGGCGGTGGATTTGCGATCTTGTCTCAGTTATGACCAAGCTTTGGGGCAGCGACTATAATGAACAGTGCCAAGTGGGGATTCCTTATGTCTTTTTCATTATTTGGGATGGTTGTGGGCTGTGCCTCAACACCTGCACCCAAGGGAAATTTGGTTTATTGTAGCTACTCAAATAAGGCCACAGCTGGCGGCGGTTATAACTACAGCGAGCTTATCAATGAAAAGGGTGAAACCAAGGTGGTAATTGCCAGAAACCTTGAGTGCCGTTTTGCAGAGCCCGAAAAAAGGGAGTATGTTGCAACCCCGGAAGATGTTGAAGCTTTACGCAAAATTATCCTGGATTCCAAGATGTACAAACTAGACGGCTACTCTGCACATGAAGATATGACAGGTGGAACGACGTACCGCGTGCACGTGGAATTCGATTCAGGCCAGTTCATCACCTTCTCTTGGTACTCTCACAATGTAAAAGCTGAAGCTGTTGACGCCTATGATGCGGTAGCGGCGTTCTTTTCTGACTTTTTAGCACGGCAAAAAACTAAGTAGACAGAACGGCCACTTAGCCTTGCTTTTTGTCTTTCAAATAATCCAATAAATCCATCGGGATTGGGAAGACCACAGTAGTGTTGTTGGCAGCACCAATCTCGGTAAGGGTCTGAAGATAGCGCAAACGAACTGCGATCGGCTCTTCTGACAAGGTATTCGCAGCGTCTTTAAGCTTCTGGCTGGCAGCCAATTCACCTTCAGAGTGGATGATCTTGGCGCGTTTTTCACGTTCCGCCTCGGCCTGGCGTGCAATCGCCCGTCGCATCTCTTCAGGCAGGTCAACTTGCTTCGTTTCTACAAGCGAAACCTTGATTCCCCATGCATCGGTGTGGCGATCCAGGATTTCCTGCAGGCGGATGTTCAGCTTTTCCCTTTTGGAAAGCAGCTCATCAAGTTCAACCTCGCCAAGGACAGAACGCAGCGTTGTTTGGGCCAGCTGACTGGTCGCATACATGAAGTTTTCAACCTCTGTGATGGCCTTGGCGGCGTCGACTACTCTAAAGTAGGCAACAGCATTAACACGGCAAGTGACGTTATCTTTGGTGATGATGTCCTGAGGTGGAACATCCATTGTGATAGTTCGAAGATCGACTCTAATCATCTTGTCCAAGGGCCAGAAAATGAAAACGATTCCGGGCCCCTTCGGAGTAGGAAGCAGCCGCCCCAAGCGAAAGACAACCGCTCGTTCATACTCACGTATGATGTTAATCATGCTAAACAGATAGAGCAGAACTACTACTATGCCAACGGTGTACGGGCTGGCTAGTATGCTAAACAACGCATCCATGTTTTCCTCCAACTGTAAGTTAGTACTCCACTGGTTCAACAACCAGAGTCAATCCTTCAACAGCCTTGATTCGCACTTGGCTATCCTTTTGAACAAACGAATCTGAACGTGCCTTCCAGTACTCGCCGTTATACATCACAGGCCCCTCACCTGGACCAAAGTCGGCAAGAACTTTTGCTGTCTGGTCAATAGCGCCCTCAGCGCCGGTAGTCACGCGCTTTCTTAAACTGCGCACGGCTAAAACACCCAAGAACACTGTGATAGCAGCAAAAGCGATGGCTGTCACAATAGCAAGTTTTGGATCCACACTTACCCCTTGTTCTGGCATATCAACCAGGATAATGGCCCCAATCGCCAAGGAAACCGCCCCAGCGACTGCCAAGAGGCCAAAACTTTGTACAAAAACCTCTGCGATAAAAAGCCCAAACGCTGCTATTATCAGCAGCACACCGGCCGCATTCAATGGCAGAAATGAGAATCCAGTAACTGCCAATAACAGCGCTAACCCCCCAACAACACCGGGCAGAATCATCCCAGCGTGCGTGACCTCGACATAGATTAGCAGCACACCAAGCAAAAGCAACAGGAACGCCACATTGGGATTTACCAGGAACGACAGCGCCTTTTCTCGAAAAGTCATCGGCACATCGATGATTGTGGCTTCTGACAAGGACAAGGTGGTGATCGTCCCATCAATCCTTTTGATTTCCCGTCCATCAAGCTGTTTAAGCAGGTCGGCCTCAGTCGAAGCAACAAATTCAATCAGTTTCAGTTCCAGTGCCTCGACCTCTGTGTAGGAGCGGCTTTCAGACACCGCAAGCTCTGCAGCCTCGCCATTTCGGTCTCTGACAGCTGTAACAGCCCTTAGATAGGCCTGGATGTCGTTACTGACCTTTTCCATCAGGATGTTTCCCTGGGGAAATGTTTTGGGTGTCTTTTCAGCTTCTTCAGTGTCTTCGCCCTTTGGTTTGCCGGGCTCGGTGATCTTTCCAGGGTCAATCGGAAAAAATCCACCAATTGAAAGGATAGGGTGGGCCGCTCCAGTCCTGGTACCTGGTGCCATCGCGGCGACGTCTGCTGTAACCAGCAAGAAAAAGCCAGCCGATGCCGCCCTAGTACCAGACGGTCCAACCCAAACAGCAACCGGGGCCTTTGATGACAGCACACGACGCCCCATCAGTTCCATCGACTCAACCATTCCACCAGGGGTGTTTAGTTTTATCAACACAAGATCGCTGTCTGCAGCCTCTGCCAAATCGATTGCGCGAATCACATACTCAGCATGCAAAGCATCAATGGTCCCATTCAGATCGATCCTGTGGACTACTGCTGAATATGATTCAGATGCTGCAAACAAGATCGACAAAAAGAGCAGGAAAGGGAATTTTAAGTGGTTGAGCATAAGTTTCATTCCTTGGGGGGACAAACCAGTAGCACATGACAACTGGCGTCCCTCACGACACCTTGAGCTACTGTTCCCATAACAATGCCCGCTATCTTAGATGTGGAACGATTAGCCGTAACAATCAGATCCACTTCTTGCTCAGATGCCAAGGCCAAAATTTCAGTGACTGGATCCCCAGATGTTACAACGATTTCATACTCCTCAGGTTCACGTTCGGTCAGCTCCTGGACCCTTTCTTCGATTTGTTCGAAAACGGCCTCAGCCGCCGACTGGGAGGTGTCTGGCTGAGCAACATCCTGTGGAAACAGCAAGCTGACCCTTGGAATGGAGACCATTACATGACAAACAGTCAGTTTTGCATTGTTTTGCTTTGCAATCCCATGAGCAGTCGTCAAAACAGCGTCTGCCATCGGGGAAAAATCAATTGCTGCCAAAACATGCGAATAACCGGTGAATTCAGGACATTTTTCCTCAACTTCCGTCAAGGAACCAGAGTTGGATAGATTCTCCATGAGATCCTCCTTAATGAGTTCACCTTCTATGATGCTCCATCATATTTTCAATGTCTAGTAAAGGATTGCCACAAATTCCTCGCCTGCGAGTCACCGTCGATATAGGCGGTGATTTTGGGCATCAAGCTGTGGGCCTTGGAGGCAGCTCTTCGATAACTGGGGGAAGCCGTACTACTTCGTCCTCATCATCGTCATCATCCCTTATGGGGGGGCCGATAGTATCAACTTTGGGCATTTTAACGAAAATCTCGCCGCCACCTGATAGGTCAATCACTTCCGAAAGGACTTCATCCATTTTTTGGACGAAAACGAACTCCATTTCGCGTCGAACTTGCTCTGGAATTTCAATTAAATCCTTCCGGTTGCGTTCAGGCAAAACAATCCGCTTGATTCCACCACGCTGGGCTGCCAAGACCTTGTTTTTTATGCCGCCGACCGGCATTACCAGACCTCTTAAGGTGATTTCACCGGTCATAGCAGTATCAGACCTGACCTTCAAGCCCCTAAATAGGCTGAACAATGCTGAAAACATGGTGATTCCGGCAGATGGACCATCCTTGGGTATAGCGCCAGCTGGAACGTGGATATGAAGGTCCTTTGTTTCAAAAAGCCGGTCATCAATACCAAAATCACCAGCTCTGGATTCCAGATATGAAAGGGCAATCTGGGCAGATTCCTTCATCACGTCACCAAGCTGGCCGGTCAGCTTAAGACGTCCCTTACCAGCCATTTTGGTGGCTTCGATGTACAGGATATCTCCACCAGTGGCCGTCCAAGCAAGCCCTGTTGCCACACCTGGTATGTCAGTTCGTTCCCAAGCCTCCGACTGGAACTGTTGCGGCCCAAGGAATTCATTGAGCAGTTCTTTATCGATGGTTTCGTTATTCCAACGTTCTTCAACGACTCTTACTGCAATGCCTCGGCACACAGATGCTATGACGCGATCCAGGTTTCTAACCCCAGCTTCACGGGTGTAGTTTGCGATGATGTGCAAAATCATGTCATCAGGCAACGTCACTTGCTCTTTTGTCAGGCCGTGCTCCTTGATCTGCTTTGGAAGCAGGTGAGTGTTAGCAATGGCCAGTTTTTCCTCGGGTGTGTAGCCAGGCAGCTCCAAAAGCTCCATTCGATCCAACAACGGCGGTGGAATCGTGTCCGTTACGTTTGCCGTGGTGATAAACATGATCTGGCTTAAATCGAATGGTACATCCAGGTAATGGTCCATAAAGGCGTGATTTTGTTCTGGATCCAAGACTTCAAGCAGTGCGCTGGTGGGGTCTCCACGCCAATCTCTGCCCAGTTTATCAATCTCGTCCATCATGAAGACAGGATTCGACGACCCAGCACGTTTCAGGCTTTGGATAATCTTTCCGGGTAGTGCCCCAATGTAAGTACGTCTGTGGCCACGAATCTCGGCCTCATCACGCACGCCACCCAAAGAAACATGGGCGAATTTCCGCCCCAGCGCCCTAGCCACGGACTGGCCCAAAGATGTCTTTCCAACACCAGGTGGTCCAACCAAGCAAAGAATCGGGCCTTTAAGATTGTTTCTGAGTTTGCTGACCGCCAAATACTCAAGGATTCGCCTTTTAATCTTGTCAAGATCGTAGTGATCTTCATCAAGTACGGCGCGGGCGTGTTTAACATCCAGATTATCAGTTGTAGACACTGACCAAGGAAGGTCACATATCCAATCCAGATAAGTCCGTGCCACTGTGTATTCAGGAGAGGAGGGCTGAATCGAGCGCAGCCTTCGCAATTCCTTGTCGGCCACCTTCTGGACTTCTTCAGGCAAGTTAGCTTTGGCAATCTTTTCCTGGAGTTCGTCCAGGACGTCCCCTTCGTCTTCTAGTTCGCCCAATTCTTTTTGAATCGCCTTAATCTGCTGGCGCAGCACATATTCTCGCTGGCTTTTGTTAAGCTCCCCCTTCACTTCGGTATTGATCTTTTGAGTTACCCGCAACACTTCGTGATGGTGATTCAGAATTTTAAGGGTCATCCGAAGGGAATCTGCCAAATCAGCCATTTCCAGAATCTGCATTTTTTCTTCTGTAGTTATTGGCAGATTCGAGGCTATCAGATACACAAGTCTGCTGGCTGATTCAACTTTTTCAACCATCTCACTGGCTGCAATTGGAAGCTCTGGAATCAATTCCAGGACTTCATTAGTCAGATCCTTCAAATGGCGCATTAACGCTTCAATTTCCACATCTTCCCGTTCATCATTTGGGATTATTTCCACGGATGCCGTCGGATATGGCTCACTTTGCTTAAATTCTTTGACTTTGAAGCGCTCAATGCCCTGGACCAGGATGTCGATGCCTTGCTCACGTTCCCTAACGATTTTCATAATTCTCGCGGTAGTTCCGGTTGTGAACATATCACCCGCAAGAGGATCATTAATTTCCTTATCTCGTTGAGTAAGGACGCCAATAATCACAGGCTTTCCATCAATGGTATTCAGCAATTCGACAGTCTTTTTTCTGCCAATCACGAGCGGTATTATAAGCCCAGGAAAAAGCACAGAATTTCGAAGCGGCAAAATAGGAAGATTTTCGAGATCTAAAATCTCGCCTTCATGAATTTTCGGTTTCGAGGCCATCTGGTCTCCTATGTTTCAAGAAAAAGGAACCAAGTTCCGATGGAATATGTGGCTGATACCTGGAAAATCAAGGCTAGCGCACAAAAATGAGGCTCCCGGTCGGGGATTATAGCTAAAATGCGGCAGGTTTATTAGGCAGGGACGGGAGCAGGGGCTGGGACAGGGGCAGGGACGGGGACAGGAGCAGGGACAGGGGCAGGATAATCAGATTAGGCACGGTCTGGAGCTAAAAGGACATCGAGAGGGCACCCTGCAACATGGTCCGGGGGCGGGTTATCTGACCATGGTGAAGTTCATTTTGAAATTTGCTGGTAGGTAGAACAGTACCTGTGGGTCTGGGTTTTGTGTGATTAGTGGTGATTTCATTACGGCCAGTTCCTGGTCGTAATTGGTGTTGTAATCCTTTGATACTGCAAATATCAGGGCGTCTTCATTCTCGGTGTAATAGGCAGGACCTTTCAGGCCTGTATATGCGCGTTCAGTGAAGTTGTCAGGGTTTATGATGTGTTTCCAATCATAACCTGTCCCCGATTTTGTAAAGGTACCTAATCCTGAGCCTCGCCACACTTTGACGATTTCATCACGTGTAGGGGAGGGAGACCAGTCAGAGGAATTAAAATCCTCAAGCTTAGTTACGGTTTTAGTATCTATATCAACCGCGTATATTCCATCGCCAAATTCTCCTTCCAAAGTTGAAAAATATACGCTTTGATTGGTGGCTGTCAGGATGACATTCGAACCGTGATAGACCCTTACAAATTCATTGGTTGCAATATCGTAGTAGGCTAAAAACGTCTCGTCATAGTGATTTGAGCCACCATCTACTCCCCAACCCTGAAGTGTCAAGTATACCTTGGTTTGATCAGGCGAAAGTGCTTGACCACCCCTAATTACCCCGGCTTCAGTGTCCCATCCCTGTTCAGGCTGAGCTAAAACAAAGCCAGACACATCAGGACTGATGGTCCAAGTATCGGTTGTGGGGTCATAAATCCCTAGATGGTCTTTGCTCCCTGATCCGTATACATCAGGTGCTAGACTTAAAAGGCTTATGATTCTGCCATCTTGCATGATAAAGGGCTTGCCATCGCCTACATTCCAATACCAGTCGACTGGTTTTGGAGGTGGGGCGACAAATGTCACATCATGCGGACTGGAAATCGAAAAATAGGCTAACTTACTGTATTTTGGGGCATCCTCAGGTAATAGATCGGCTAGACAAGTGAAAGCTACCGTCCCATTAGCATTAACTGAGTGGCTATCATTGAAGATGGGGTAAAAGTCGTTCAATCGTACAATTGTTGCCTGCCCCCCATCGGTGGTGACCTTAAAAAAACCTTTATTATCACCATAAGGCTTTTCGCCTGAACCGTAGGGATAGTAGGGAAAGATGTACGTATATGTTTTGGCCCCTGGTTCGCTTGTTTCCTGCGTGTAAGTATCTCCTGGGTTCACTTGGTCAGTGTAAGTGTCCTTTGAATCTTCTTCCTCTGGAAAGCATGAGTAGGTGGATAGGGAAAAGAAACAGGAAACAACCAAGCAGGAAAGGATTCTCACACGACCCAAATTGATCTTAAAAGTGCTCATGACCCCTCCGTAAAAGCTAAAATCGCTCACACAGCCCTAAGTTATGAATGGTACTCGAATCGAACACGGCGGCAATGATCCGTTAGTTTGAGATTATTGTCTATGACTAATTTGGGGGCGGGGACAGGGACGGGGACAGGGGCAGGGACAGGAGCAGGGGCGGGAACAGGGACAGGAGGTGGGGACAGGGCAGGGTGGCTTTTTGGTAGGCTTGTTATTTGGCTGTGAACTCGATTCCGAGGGCGGAGTCCAGTAGCAGTTCCGGGTTTGAGCAGTTTGAGCGTACCCTTTGGATTCTGGCGTCCTTGATGGATGCTCCAGATGCCAGGATCCCATCCATGGCGGTGATTTCCTGTTGAACCATCTGCTTAATCGCTTCATATGAAGCCCAGCCAACCTGTTGACGGCCATTGATTATAAAGGCTGGAGTTCCCCTGGCTCCAAGTTCTGTGGCAGTGTTGCCTTCAGCTTTAATGCGTGCTCGCAGTGAGGGATCCACAAAGTCCTTCTTGAATTTTTCTAGGTCCAGCCCCAATCTTTCGGCGTAGCTCATTAAAGCTTCATCGCCAAGGGCTCGCTGATTTTCAAACAGTATGTCTGCATAGGCATCGAATTTCCCCTGTCTGGCGGCGGCCATCGAAGCAGCTGCAGCGTTCATCGCATTTCTATGCATGTCTAGGGCATTATGCTTGAAAACCACCTGGACCAGACCTGGAAAATCGTCTGGTAGATTGCGAAGAGGCTCATATGCACGTTTACAAACAGGGCATTGGAAGTCGGAGATCTCCAACAAGATGACCTTGGCGTTGGCAGGGCCGCGAGCAGGGCTTGGGTCCTTTGCTGGTAGTGTCCCTGGTGGGATTGGAACCTGGAGCTCACCAGACGGTCTGAAAACCTGAGCCGGTTGTGTTGGCGCTGGTTGCACTGGAGCCACCGCTGGGGCGGGCTGAGCAGGTGCCTGTGGACTTTCAGCAACCTTGGGTGCTTCAACCTTAGCCTCAAGCTGCTCACTTTCTTGAGGCTGCATTGATGGGACGCTCCAACGCCCAATCGCAAATCCAACAAAAATCGCAGCAACTATTAGTGCTATCCAAATACCTCTATTCATTTCACTTTCTCCAAAATTTTCAGATCTAACCCGAACAAAACACAGCCTCTAGTATCCCTTTAATCGCTTAACAATCAAGTTCCAAGCACCCCAAAATCCAAAAATCCTGTCCCTGTCACCTGCAACAGATCCTGCCAATTAGCATTTTTTGGCTCCTGATTGTTTGTTCTTTTTGGCGTTTGATCTCTTCGTTACAGTAGTAAAACATGGTCCGGGGGCATCCTTCCGGACCCAAAATCTCCCGTAGCCAGCCCGACTGTCTCTTAGTGACATCGTCCGGGCGAAAGCCGCCATGAATGGCGGCGGTGTTTATGCCCGGACGGGCCGCTTTGCGTCCTTCATGTCAGCTAAGAGACGTCGGGTCCCGGCAACTCCCGATAGCGCCCTCCAGGATTGCCCCCGGACCATGTTGCTGGGTGCCCTCTCGACCTTCTTTTAGCTCCAGATCCTGCAGATCAGCGCAATCATCTCCCTGCCCCCTGTCCCTTAGCCAAACTCAATTATTTTTCTTACTCCGATTGAAAATAGGAATGCATCAGGTAATAATCAGAATCCGCCCTAATTTTTGGGGCTTGTGCACCTTTATCAGGAACTTGGCTTATGCGCCAGCACCTGTGGACGGCAGCTTTGGTAGTTTTGGCAATCCTGGTGGGCAAAAACATGATAAATGGTTGCTCAGGTGAACTTGTAGAACCTGGCACGCCAGTCGCCCCATGGAAGGCCAAAGATACCCACCAAGAGTGGTCGTCGGAATCATTTGCAAAGAAATCTTACGCGCTTTTATTTTTTGCCACTTGGTGTTCTGCTTGTAGCCGAGAACTACCGAAAATAAACCAGATCAAAGAGGCCAATCCAGACCTAGATATCCTGCTAATTACCGAAGAATCGCCTGAAGTCGCCCAAAACTATCTGAATGGGCGGAACCTGTCACTTCCAGTGGGTTCGTCAGACACACTTCCGCGACAGTTTGGCGTGTCTGTTTTGCCGTCCGCAGTTCTTGTCAACAAGGACGGAAACGTTGAGCTGGCCACTGCTGGGGTGGGTTCGCTTGGAAGGATAACACAGCGTCTTTTAAAGCAAAAATCACCGCCTGGCTAAGGTCGGGACAGGTTGTAATATACTTATCAGCCGAGGTGGATTATGGCTGGCGGTTCCCATGATTTAGTTCTGGGGCGTTACAGACTGGAGTCACCTCTTGGTCAAGGGGGTTTTGGCCAGATTTTTACGGGCCTCCAAGTATCCCTACACCGTGAAATAGCAATAAAAACAATCAAACCTAATATGCTTAACGCCGACTTGATACGCGAGCGCTTTCGGCGAGAAGCCCTCTTGGCGGCATCAATTAATCATCCAAACGTGGTAACAATCCACGATTTTGGTGTGGATTGCGATGGTGACTTAGTTTTAGTCATGGAGCTTTTAAAAGGCGCCAATCTACTTCAGGAGCTGCGATTGAGGCCCAAACCCTCGCTAGAACAGGTAGCTCGCAGGGTGAGGCAGGCTGCGAACGGCTTGGGTGCCGCTCATGATATTGGAATAATCCACCGAGACATCAAGCCATCCAATATTTTCCTAATCCATCCAGGTAAAGACACCGAGTTTGTGAAGATAATAGATTTTGGAATAGTCAGGGCAACTGACCAAGCCAAGAGCATCATCGATTCGGATCAGGACATTACTGGCTCTGACCTGTTTTTGGGTACGCCCGACTACGCCGCGCCTGAAATGATTTTGGGAGACCCGATTGATGGGCGTGCTGACCAGTACGCTTTGGCCTTGGTAGCATTGCTGATGCTGACGGGTGAAAAGGGTTTTCAATCTGCCAAAAGCCCTTGGGATCTGCTTGAACGTGCGTCCAGACGCCCAAAAACGTTGGAAAATGAACACCTAACGCCCGCAATTCGTAGGGTCCTATACAGGGCACTAACTCCAGAACCTTCCGGAAGGTATGCCGATATACGTGAATTTGCGGCTGATTTTGTGCAGGCTGCTACAGGTAACGGGGCTTTACAGGACGATTTGGACAAAACTAGTTTAATTTTGGGCTTGGGGGACATCCACGATAGCGAATCTTTTGATGACTTCCAAATCCAGGCAGACCACGAGAATTGTGAACCAGTCAGGGAGCATAAATCGAAGTGGGGTAGATTTAAATGGACTTTGGGCTTTACCGCGATTTTGACTGCGACAGCTGTTTTTGCTGGTTTTATGTTGTTTGATGATAGTACAAAAGCGGATCAACCATTTGATAATAAAGTAAAACAGAGCATTGTCGTAGAGACTGCATCAAGTCCCCATGAATCACAGGCCATCAGTCCTGCCGTCGAAGAATCTGAGCTCGCTGCAGCCCAACAGGCTACAGGCGAGCAATCTGAAGAAGAAACGCCCCCGTCAAAGCCTACCAAACCAACGGTCGCCCCAAGCATCCAGCCAAAGCGGGCCCAAGCCATCGCCTCTAAAAAACCTTCAGAAACTGCGTTTTACTCATTCAATGCGTCCCCATGGGCGGAGATCGTCGTCAATGGGACAAGCTACGGGGTCACTCCGGTGTCAAATGTCAAAGTAAAGGGCGGGGAAAACAGAATAACATTCAAACACCCGACACTGGGCTCAAAAAGCTTCAGACACACTATACAGGCAGGGGAATACGAAAATTTCAGTATGGATTTTACTCGCCGCGGTAGGCCTTAACCAGAATTCTTATGGCTACGCCAAGAAAAATGACTCCAATAATCCAGAACATAATCGCGGCGTTCTGGTTTTGCGACAAAATAGCGTCCCCAATAGTTTCCTTTTCTACAAAGAATCGCACTCCGATGCCAGCTATCATAAGCGACGCAAACGCGATCACCCAGCCAGCGCGAATGAAATCCTTTTTGGTGTGGGGGCGTAACACCTCGCCACTGTTGTGATTATCAGCAGTACTCATTTACAGACAAACTCCTTTAATCAAACAAGCCAAAGATCTCCAACTTAAGGCAGTTGTAAGACCTCTGTGGCGCCGATGATACATTATTTTCACAAATCTGGAGCAATTGTAGCCCGCTATGGGGTAAACTACCTGCTGGCATTTGCACTTTTGCGGCATTTGTACTTTTGCGGCTTTTGCAGTTTTAATGACAGGCTTTTAAAAATGACAACTTTTTCAGTAAAAACTAGTGGAACAGTGGCCACTACGGATATCACCGAATCGGTTATCCAGGCTGTAGCTGACAATGATATTCAAGACGGCGCGGCCCTGATCTACTGTCCACACACTACTGCAGGAATCTTCATAAATGAAGGTGCTGACCCAGATGTGGTGATTGACGTTGAGGCCTTTATGAAGGAACTAGTTCCAAGGAATCGCCCCTATCGTCATGCTGAGGGAAATAGCCCAGCTCACATTAGTTCGATCCTGACAGGTAACTCTGCCATGGTCCCAATTTCTGGTGGTAAATTGATGCTGGGGCGGTGGCAGCACGTTTTTTTAGCAGAGTTTGATGGTCCCAGAAACAGACAGGTTTATGTCCAATTGCTGAGGTCTTAAACATTGAGACGAGGTTTTCATGAGTAGCCCCCCAAAACTCGGCCAGGATATTGAGATTTATTGCCGATATTGCAAACTGAATCTGGATGGCGTAGTAGCGGCTTTGACCCCAGACGGTTCTTTGCAAAAGGTTCAGTGTCGTACCTGTAAGCACTTTCAGGACTTTAAGCCACCAGTTGATATGGAGGCCAAGAGGGCCAAATTGGTGGCAAAAGCCTTAAAAATCGCCGAGCGCCACACTGCAGCTGTGCTAGCTAAAAGTCAGCCCAAGGACACAGAAAACACAGATCAAGGCTTGTCGCCTGAGGCGGTGCTTTTGAGCATGTGGCATGAAGCGACCAAGGACGCCCATCCTCTTAAGACAAAAATCTACGATCAACATAGAATGTACAAGGTCGATGATCTGATTTCCCACAAGGCCTTTGGACTTGGGAAGGTTCAGGAAACGACAGAAGATTCAATGGTTGTTTTGTTTAGACATGGCTTTGAAAACCTGGATATTGGTGTTGATAAAGAAGAGTTCTGAGTTCTAAGGGGGTGTCATGAAAAGATTGCTGCCGATATTTCTGATCGCGTTGTTTGTTAGTTGTGGGGGTGAAGAGGTCATCCAGACAGACACTCTGGGTGACACCAGCCAGGATTCAGATTTTATTGACACCTCCCCGAGTCAGGACATAGATGAGCCCGGCGAGGACGTCGATGTCCTCGACGACGCCGACGCCACGTCGGATGAAGGAGACTTAGACGTCGACATCACAGACGACCTTGGCGATGGAGAGGTCATCCCTCCGGATCACACTTTGACCTTTGGAATTACCGAGCGATCTTTTTGTGCGCCTGATGGTCCCTGGATTGTTGACACCGTGAAACAGTTTAGAACGCTTGAGCAGATCGCTGACCTAGATGTTCGTGCGGTTGCTAGCGATTCTGATGGTAACGTTTGGGCTGGAACAAGTACTGGGCTTGCTTTGAAAAAGGGGGACCAAGAGAACTTTGTAAACATCGAGGGTATTCCTGGCGAGGGAGCAATATCCGCTTTACAGATTGTGCAAAAAGGGTCCGTCAGAGTCGCTCGTGGACAGCACACGTTTGTGGTCGATGCTGAAGGCGCTGTTTCGCAAAACTACGTGGCGGAAGGTGAGATTTCAAAGCTGTTTTCTTGTCGTGGCAGCGGGTTAATTACTGTCGGTGAGCAGCTTTGGAGGCTTGGTGATCCACTCGAACCAATGGACATCGAATATGAAGGGGCAACATTAGCAATAAACGATTTAGTCTGTACTGACTTAGGAATGTTGTTGGCCACCAGTGATGGGTTGCTTCTAATTAGTTGGGATTTGAATTCCCAACCGTCTTGGTTGTGGAACCCTGGCAATGTTGCCTTTGTTGCGGCCAATTCGAGCATAATAGCCGCGGTGGCTGGTGAAAACAACGATCAGGTGGCCATCTTCTATGGAATTGGTTTCCAGCAAAAAGTAGTGACCCCAAAACCAAATGAACTGCCCACAGGGGGCATAACCTCGATTTCTGTTTCGCCGGATGATGCTTGGTTGGCTCTTGGTCATCAAATCGGAGCGACCAGAATCCCGTTAAAGCGCGAGATTAATGTAGCAGCCAAGGATCATTTCTTTTCCCAAAGATGGTTGCCTGATAACACTGTCAATGACGTTTTTGAGGGGGCTGATGGCACGCTGTGGGTGGCAACTCCGGCTGGCTTGTCTGCGTTAAAGACCGTTGAAAGACATCTGATCGATAAGGCAGAGTACATGTTTGGGGAAATGGACGCGCATTGGCGTTTGGGCGGCTTTGCAACCGCGATGGCCAGATACACGGACGCTTGGTCTGACGAAAAGCTCCCTCTGCGTGACGATGATAACGATGGTCAGTGGACCCAAGAAGCTGTTGGCGCCCTGTGTTATGCCTATGCGACGACTGGCGATGAAAGATACTACGAGGCTGCGAGAAAGGCCATTACCAATATGATTTTATTGGTTAATGTTCCAGCCAAGGATTTTGAAGACGCTGGATTGGGGCGCGGCTTTGTAACACGCTCGGTTGTGCGTGATGACGAGGGAGAGGTCTTCACCTCAAAGGCTGAGCGCTCCAACTGGCACTTGGTTGATTTCGAAGATGGGCACCAATACTACTGGAAAGATGACACTTCAACTGATGAAATAACCGGTCACCTCTTTGGATTTAGCCTTTATTACGATCTGTGTGCAAAAGATGACGCGGAACGAGAGTGGGTTGGGGAGGCCCTAGGAGCCATAGCTGGTTACATCATGCGTCGTGGCATGAAAGTCGTGGATCTTGATGGAGAAATGACTAGTGATGGCGAGATGAATCCTGAAAACTTGAGTATCGCAGTCGATGGAATCGAGGCCTGCTTTGATCGCGGTCATCCAGTTGAGACGTGTATAAGTGCATACGCTGGTGGTGGTTTTTTAAACTCGGTTGAAGCTTTGGCATTGATGCTGGCGGCGTACCATGTGACTGGCAACGTAGATTTTTGGTTGCAGTACGACGCTTTGATCAAGGTTCATCGATACGATGAGGTAGCCACATTTCACGAATCGATTTTCACTTGGACGGAGTCCATGACGGTCAATCACTGTGATCACGAGTTGGGGAATTTGGCATTCAATACGCTTTTGAGATACGAAGCAGATCCTGTGCGACGGGCTCACTGGATTGACCAGGTTTTGGCAAGCTGGGAGTATGAAGAACCAACCAGAAATCCTTTGAAAACCTTGACGTTAGCCATGATTCTTGATGAGATTCCAGGCATGGAAAACGGTGTCAAAACTTTGGTAAATTACCCGGAAGACTTGCGAGACTGGGGTGTGGATGCCTCTCATCGCAAAGACTACAAACAGGGCGGAGTTGATCGAAAAGATAAGCCTCAGTTCGCGGCAGTTCCACCTCACGACGAAATAGCAGTACAGCGTTGGGATGACAACCCTTATAGAATTGTGAAGGATGGAACTGGTCAAGGTCGCATGGCGCCACACTTCTGGCTGCTGCCTTACTGGGGCCTTCGATACTACAACGCTATCTGCCCCCCGCTATCTTGGACTCAAGATCACCCTTAAAAATCAGCTTGATGCTTAGGAATTACCCAACACTGCCTGCAGTGCGCGGATCTTGTCTCTGATTGATGCCGCCTGTTCAAACTCAAGTCTTTTCGCAGCATCCTTCATGTCCTTGCGCAGCCGCTCTATGAGCCTGGCCGCCTCGTGTGGGTTTGCAACCAAGGATGCCAGCTCCGTTGTCTTCTGAACTCCGACTCGTTTTGCTGCTTCTTCAGCTTGGTCCACAAAGGCAAGCTTCCTGGTTGTGCTTTTTGGTGTAATGCCGTGCAGCTGGTTAAACGCAATCTGCCTTTCCCGACGCCGCTCGGTTTCGTTGATTGCCTCGGCCATCGAACCAGTGACCCGATCTGCGTACATAATGACGGTGCCAGCAACGTTTCTGGAGGCTCGTCCAAAGGTCTGGATTAGTGATCGATAACTGCGCAGATAACCTTCCTTATCAGCGTCCAAAATTGCAACCAAAGATACTTCTGGCAGGTCTAAACCTTCACGCAGCAGGTTTATCCCGACCAAAACATCAAAGACTCCCAAACGCAGATCTCGAATTATTTCAACCCGCTCCAAGGTGTCGATATCACTGTGTAAATATCGAACCCTGATTGCGGCCTCGGCCAGATATTCCGTCAAATGCTCGGCCATTTTCTTGGTCAAAGTCGTGACCAAGACACGCTCTTGGCGCTCGGTTCTGACTCGTACTTCATCTAAAAGGTCGTCAACTTGATGCGTGGCAGGACGAACGTGTAAGACAGGATCTATCAACCCCGTTGGCCTTACTATCATCTCGGCAACGTTCCCAAACGCCAGTTCCCATTCGCCTGGAGTGGCAGAAACATAAATGGTCCGCCCACGTTTCGCGTTGAACTCATCAAAGGTTAAAGGCCGATTATCAACAGCTGACGGCAGCCTGAAGCCGTACTCGACAAGGGTGTCTTTTCTGGCCCTGTCGCCCCTATACATGCCAATCAGCTGGGGGACAGCCATGTGACTTTCATCCAGGATGACCAAAAAATCCTTGGGAAAATAATCAAGCAGGGTAGGGGGGGCCTCACCTGGTGCTCTTCCAGTTAGGTGCCTGGAATAGTTTTCAATACCGGCAACTCTGCCAAATTGCTCCAGTGATTCCAGGTCGGACAGGGTGCGCTGTTCTAGCCTTGCGGCCTCAAGGACCCTGTTTTGAGCCTGCAGTTCCTGCAAACGCACTTGTAATTCATCCTGGATTCCGATTATAGCGCGTCGCATTCGCTCGGGTGTGGTCACATAGTGGCTGTTGGGGTAAACCGCGCACTTTTCCATGCGCCGGATGGTGTGGCCTGTTAACGGATCAAACTCGGTGATGCCGTCAACAGTGTCTCCAAACATGTCTATTCGAAGCGCCCTGGAATCTTCATAGGGTGGATAAATCTCGATAACATCGCCCCTGACTCGAAAAGTCCCACGCTCAAAGGCTATGTCATTGCGTTCATATTGCAGTTCGACCAAGTCCCTAAGCAGGTCGTCTCTGTCAATGTCAGCGCCTACTTCCAAAAACACAACCAAGCCATAGTAAGCTTCTGCAGACCCCAAGCCAAAGATGCAGGACACCGATGCAACGATAATGACGTCATTGCGTTCGAAGAGCGACCTAGTGGCCGAGTGGCGCATCCTGTCAATCTCGTCGTTAATCTTGGCGTCTTTTTCGATGAAGGTGTCGGAGGCGGGCACGTACGCTTCTGGTTGGTAATAATCGTAGTAGGAAACGAAGTACTCAACAGCGTTATCAGGGAAAAACTGCTTGAATTCGGAATACAGCTGCGCGGCCAAGGTTTTGTTTGGGGCCATTACCAAGGCTGGCGCCCCAATTTCGGCAATCACGTTTGCGATGGCGAAAGTCTTGCCAGAACCAGTAACCCCCAGCAGGACCTGGTCTCGGACATTGGATTTAAGACCGTCGACAAGGGCCTTTATCGCGGCAGGCTGGTCTCCGGCAGGTTGAAAATCACTTTGCAGGCGAAACACTTCTAAAGGTCCTTTGGTCGTTGGCGATCCCAAAAGTCGCCGGTGGCCTTGTGTTCTTGTGCGATCTTGTCGTACAGATCGATGACCTTTCTGACCCAGGCGCGTTTTTCAATGTATGAACCTGGGTAAAAGCTGCGTTTGAAGCCGTAAATAATAATGTTTTTCAGCTCATGTGGGCTTAAGGCAAAGTTATCGATGGCTAGTCCCAGTTCCTTTGTAACGGTGGTATTTGAGACCAAACGATTGTCAGTACAGATAGTCGTAGATAGTCTGGCTTTTAGCATCTTTTTAAAGGCATGGTCGGACAGCTTCTTGATGCTTGGGTTTGTCTGCATGTTGCTGGTTAGACAAATCTCCAAGGTTATGCGCCTGTCTGCGATGTACTCAGCCAAGTGAGTGACGTACTCTTCTTTGTTAGTTATCCCAGGTGCTGCAACCATGTTTGGTGATAAGAGATAATAGCCGTGGCCAATTCGGTCGGCGTGCAAGTCGGTAATGGCCTGGAAGATGGACTCTGGGCCGTAGGCTTCGCCTGCGTGGACTGTCTTTTTCAAGAAGTGTTTATGGGCGTAGGCGTACGCTTGGCGGTGATCTTCAGCGGGATAGCCATCTTCGCGTCCGGCAAGGTCAAAACCGGTGATAGGAATCCCGTAGCGATTTCGAATTGCAACTGCAGCCTGGGCAAGTTCTAGTGAGCCAAACTGCATGACCTGTTTTGGTGTGGAAAATGGGTGGACTCTGAAGAGGTCCTTATAGTACGAGGACGAGTTTTCATCGAAGTACCGCATGGCACATACGATGATTGAATAGGCGTATTCTGGTTCCCTGCGTCTTGATTGGTCTGCTGCGAGTTTTGCGTTCCATTTTGCGGTTGCTTTGGCTAGGCCTTTGTCAACGGCCTTTAGAATTTCATCCATTCCTAGTTTGTAATGGGCGTGCAGTTGTGGGGCGAAGCGGACTTCGAAGTAGCGGACTCCTTCGCTGAAGTTGTCTTCAGCTAGTTCATAGGCGGTTCTTTCGAGGGATTCTGGGTCCTGGAGTACTGCGGTGGTGTATGCAAAACCTTGTAGATATTCGACTAGGCTTTCATATTGGTCTTTAAAGACGAGTTCCTTTAATCCTTCGGGGGTCATTGATGGTAGGGTTACATTTCGTTCTTTGGCCATGTCGATCAACGAATTTAGGCGGAGTGAGCCGTCGAGGTGGACGTGTAAGTCGGTTTTGGGTAGGGCGTGCAAGAAACTGTCGCGGTTGGTCATGTGTCATCCTCTCTTTCGAATTGTCAGGGTCGTGTAATTTGTCAAATCCCAGCAAAAATCTAGCGGGAATCATAACAGGTGATGTATAAGGCTGCCAACAAGCGCCCGGATTGTGGCCTTGTCATTGGGGCTGTCCCTGTCTCTGATCCTGATCCTGTTGCAGATCCAGCTAATTTGTCTGTTCTGGTTCCTGATTGTTTGTTCTTTTTTGCGTTTTATCTCTTCGTTGCAGTTTTTAAACATGTCCGGGGGCATCCTTCCGGGCCCAAAATCTCCCGTAGCCACCCCGACTGTCTCTTAGTGACATCGTCCGGGCGAAAGCCGCCATGAATGGCGGCGGTGTTTATGCCCGGACGGGCCGCTTCGCGTCCTTCAAGTCACCTAAGAGACGTCGGGTCCCGGCAACTCCCGATAGCGCCCTCCAGGATTGCCCCCGGACCATGTTGCTAGGTGCCCTCTCGACCTTCTTTTAGCTCCAAATCCTGCAGAACTGCACAAACGTCTCCCCGTCCCTGTCCCTGCCTCCTGTCCCTGCCCCTGCCTCCTTTGCCTTTGGATTTGACAAACCAGGCTTCCTTGGCCAACATGGGGGCGACCTATTTTGGAGATTTGGTATGGGTAAGCCTGTTGATGTTCTTGTTGTGTTGTCGGGTTGTGGTGTTAATGATGGGGCCGAGATTCATGAGGCTACTTTGGCTTTGCTTGCCTTTGCTCAACGGGGGGCTAGGGTGACTATTGCGGCTCCTGATATTATGCAACGGCGAGTTTTTGATCACTTTAAGGGGCAAGAGGTTGCGGATGAGAAAAGGAGCGTGCTTGCCGAGTCTGGTAGAATCGCTAGGGGGAACATAAAGGATCTGGCCACGCTTGATGCTGCAAATTTTGATGGGGTGTTTTTGCCTGGTGGGTTTGGTGCTGCTCTTAACTTGTCGGATCTTGCCTTGGCTGGTGCTGATATCAAGCTTGAGCCGGTGCTTGGGGACTTCTTGTTGAAGGCTTACAAGGCGAAAAAGGTGCTTGGAGCTGTCTGTATCGCTCCGCCAATTCTTGCCAAGGTGTTGGCAGATGCCGGGGTTAAAGGTGCTAAGCTGACAATTGGAAATGATCCTGGAACTGCACAAGCAATCGAGGCATTGGGGCAAAAGCACGTGGAATGTAAGGGAGACTCTTGTGTGGTTGATGTAGAGCACAGGGTGGTCACAGCACCCGCGTACATGCTGGCAGCTGACATAGCCGAGCTTTTCAAGGGCATTGATGCCGCCGTCGCCGAGTTCCTGGCCCTAATCCCCTGACCCCTGTACCTGTTCCTGTCCCCTGTCCCTGACCCTGTCCCCGCTCCTGCCTACAATTCCTCTTCTTTCCTTATCTGCTTGGCATAATTCACATAAAGCTGGGCAGAATATTCCAGGCCGGCTATCTCTTCTTCCTTTAAGGGTCTGATCACCCTTGCTGGGATGCCAACGGCTAGGTGGCCATCTGGGACAATCATTCCTTCAGGCACCAAGGCGCCGGCGCCGATCACACAGTTTTCACCTATTACCGCGTTGTCTAAAATGATTGCGCCCATTCCAATCAGGCATCTTCGCTTGAGGGTAGCGCCGTGGATTATCGCACCGTGGCCAATCGTGACTTCATCTTCGATAGTCACCGAGCTTCTTTGGTTAGATTCATGAATGACTACGTTATCTTGGACGTTGCTTCTGGCCCCGATTCTGACTTTGCCTGCATCTCCTCTGATTACAGCTCCAAACCACACCGATGACTCGGGACCTATGTGAACGTCTCCAACGATAGTAGATGGTTCTAAAATGATTGCGTTCGGGTCGACAGTTGGGCAAATTCCATTGGCTTTTTTGAACATTGTTCCTCCAATTACGATTCCACCTTGCGATAAACGGTGCGAGTGGCAATACCCAGCAACTGCGCCGCCAATCGTTTATTTCCCTTTGTAAACCTAAGGGTCTGCTGGATCACCTGCTGTTCAATGTCTTCCAGCGGTGTTCCAAGCTGGATGGTCATATATTGCTTGGCAGTGGTGTCGCTTGCAACCAAATCAGGCAAATCTTCAGCCCTGATGGTGTCTCCACGGCTCAATACCACCGCATGCTCCAACGTGTTTTCCAGCTCACGGACGTTGCCCGGCCAGTCGTGCATCATCAAAAGTTCCATGGCATCGCGGCTAATTGTCCGGATGTCCTTGCGGTTTTTGTCAGCAAATTTGGCTAAAAAATGCTGGGCTAACAACGCCACGTCTTCCATCCTTTCACGTAAAGGAGGCATCTGAATTGCGATAACGTTCAGGCGATAAAACAGGTCCTCCCTGAAGGCGCCTGCCTTGACCTGCTCAAGCAGAGGTTTGTTCGTTGAGGCAAGCACACGAACGTCGACTTTCAGGGTTTGGCTTCCACCAAGACGCTGGTATTCGCCCTCCTGCAAAACCCTCAGCAATTTCGCCTGCATAAAGGGGTCCAGGTCGGCAATTTCGTCCAAAAATAACGTTCCGCCGTCAGCCAATTTAAAACGTCCTTCCCTGCGAGAAAAAGCCCCTGTGAAGGCTCCACGCTCGTGGCCAAAAAGCTCAGACTCAATCAGCGTCGCAGGGATCGCAGCACAGTTGATCGCCACAAATGGGCCCTGGGACCTGTTACTTTGGCGATGGATGGACCTTGCAACCAGCTCCTTTCCAGTGCCAGATTCCCCTTGAATCAAAATCGTAGTTGAGGCTGGAGCCACTTGCGAGATCACATCCAAAACCCTGCGCATTGCCGCGGAAGTCCCAATCAAGTTTCGTTCAGAGGCAACAGCCTCAAGCTGGGCCCTCAATGCCAAGTTTTCCGCTCGCAAAGACGCCTTTTCTTGGGCCCTCCGGACAGAGCGAACCACCAGCGGCCGCTTCAAGGGCTTAGTTACAAAGTCATAAGCACCTTCACGCATGGCCTCGACCGCCTTTTCAATGGTTCCAAAGGCGGTCATTATCACGACTTCAGTGTCAGGCTTAAGCGTTTTAATAGTTTTAAGCAGATCCATGCCATCCATTCCAGGCATTCTAAGGTCTGATAAAACGACGCCATATTCATCAGCCCGCAAGGCCTCCAAGGCAGCAGTTCCGTCAGATACCCCAGTAACTTCAAATCCTTCTATCTCAAAAATCTGGAGCAACGACTCCAACGCCGCTGTATCATCATCAACAACCAAAAGTTTTGGTTTATCCGCCTCGCCCAGCATGGATATCCCTCAT
>Ga0208040_1000252_pt1 | contig 71151 bp, 66 predicted proteins | sample AD_UKC083_MetaG_FD_184431 | JGI IMG/M metagenome (GOLD analysis project Ga0208040, IMG submission 184431) | Active sludge microbial communities of municipal wastewater-treating anaerobic digesters from USA - AD_UKC083_MetaG (SPAdes) (version 2) | ecosystem: Engineered > Bioreactor > Anaerobic >...
GGCAAGATGAAGGCCGAGATGGTCGTGAAGATGGGCAAGGGCTACGTGATGGCCAAGCGCGAGCGCGACCCCGAGCAGCCCGAGGGCACCATCAACATCGACGCCATCTTCTCGCCCATCAAGAAGGCGAGCTACACCGTCAGCCACGCCCGCGTGGGCCAGATCACCGATTTTGACAAGCTCGTCCTGGAGGTCTGGACCGACGGCAGCGTGCAGCCCGAGGATGCCGTCGCCTTTGCGGCGAAGATCCTGAAAGACCAGCTCGACATCTTCATCAACTTCGAGGAGACGGAAGAGGAGGAGGTCCAGGAGGAGACCGGGCAGAGCGCGAAGCTCAGCGAGAACCTCCTGAAGAGCGTCGACGAGCTCGAACTCTCCGTGCGGTCCGCCAACTGCCTGAAAAACGCGGGCATCCACATCATCGGCGAGCTCGTGCAGAAGACGGAGGCGGAGATGCTCAAGACCCGCAACTTCGGCCGCAAGTCCCTCAACGAGATCAAGGAGATCCTCTCCGAGATGGGTCTTTCGCTCGGGATGAAGATCGACTGGCCGCCCAAGGGAAGGGATGAGGCCGCCAGCGCCGACTGACAATAACGATCGGAAAGGATTTTGTTCATGCGACACGGGGTAGGCGGAAGAAAGCTTGGCAGGACCGCGAGCCATCGGACGGCCATGCTTCGCAATATGGTGACGTCGTTTCTGAGGTACGAGAAGATCGAGACCACCGACGCCAAGGCCAAGGAACTCAGGCGGGTGGCCGAGAAGATGATCACGCTGGCCAAAAAAGGCAGCCTGCACGCCCGCCGGCAGGCCGCGGCGGTCCTCCGGGACAAGGACGTCCTGAAGAAGCTCTTCGACGAGCTCGGCGCCCGGTTCGCCGACCGCCAGGGCGGATACACGCGCATCGTCAAGACGGGGTTCCGGGTCGGCGACAGCTCACCCCTGGCCATTGTCGAGCTGCTGGGGAAGCCCGCCGAGAAGAAGGGCAAGAAGGAAAAGACGGCCAAGAAGGAGGGCAAGCCCAAGGCGGCACCGAAGGCCGGGAAAGAGCCCAAGGCCAAGGCGGCGTCGAAGGCGCCCAAGGCGAAGAAGGAGGGCAAGTCGAAGGCCGCAAAGGGAGAAAAGGGCGAAAAATCGGCCCCGAAGCAAGAAGAATGAGGCTCCGGGCTGCAGAGGACAGTCAAGGCAGGGGTGAGAGCCCCTGCCTTTTTCGTTGGACCTGGTCGCCCTCCTTTGCCCTTGATTTCCATCGGGAAACATTATACACATCGCTCGAAGGTACCCGGAAGAAAGGAGGCTCATCGTTATGGCGGAGGAAAAGATCGGCGAAATCGTCAAGTTCTTCGCAAAACCCAGCGTCGCGGCAATCAAGATCACCGCAGGCGAAGTGAAAGTGGGGGACACGCTCAAGTACGTCGGCCACACGACGAGTTTCGAGAACCTCGTCGAGTCGATGGAGGTCAACAACGCGAAGGTCCAAAAGGCCGTCGCGGGGGACTACATCGGGGTGAAGGTGTCGGACCGTTGCAGGCCGGGGGACGAGGTCTTCAAGGTCATCCCTGATTAGGTCATCCGACGGCGGCGGGGCACCCACGTTGCTTGCCATGTCTTCGTTTTCGGCATTCAACGCTGTGAGCATCGGAAGAGCAGAACTGAGGAAGAGCAGATAAAGAGAACAGAGAGTCTTGCTTTTCCCCCGAGCTTCCGCTCTTCTTAACTTCCTCGCTTCACCCCCGATATGGGGAGGCTTGCCCGATACAAGGACCGGGGCCATGGGAGATGCCTATCCCGTGGCCTTTTTGTTTTCCCCGGGCCTGCGCGTCATAAAGAGGTTGCCCGGGGCGGCGGGGCTGTGATACCCTTCGCTCGCTGAACGGGGTGCAGGCAACCGGCAACGGGCAACGAGGGGAGAGAGGACCCGGCAACAGGGTGAAGAAAAAATCACCTTCAAGAGGTGCCCTGGCTGCGTGGGCCCTGCTGCCTGGACCTGGCGCCTTGGTTCTTCTTCGCGAGTCCCTGCTGCTTGTGCCTTCATGATTGAGGAACCGCTGAACTATCTCGACAGTCTGAAGAGCGCGGGCATCCGGCCGGGCCTGGGGCCCGTCCGAAGGCTGCTTAAGCGCCTGGGTAGTCCGCAGGATCGTTTTCGCAGCATTCTCGTGGGGGGCACCAACGGCAAGGGCTCCATCGCCTCGAGCCTGGCCTGCGTCCTGCAGGCGGCGGGGTACCGCACGGGCCTCTATACCTCGCCTCACCTCGTCGATTTCCGGGAGCGCATCCGCCTGGGCGGCGTACCGATCCCCGGAGAGGATCTGAAGGCGCTGATCCGGCAGGTACGGGGGGCGGCGCAAGAGGAAGTGACGTACTTCGAATTTTCCACGGCGCTCGCCTTCCTCCACTTTGCGGCAAGCCCCGTGGATGTGGCGATTCTCGAGGTCGGCATGGGGGGACGCCTGGACGCCACCAATGTCGTCCGCCCCGAGCTGAGCGTCATCTCGAACGTCGCGATGGACCACACCGAGCACCTCGGCCCGCGCCTCGCTGACATCGCCCGGGAAAAGGCGGGGATCATCAAGACCGGCCGCGCCTGCGTGACGGCCGCCCGCCAGGCCGTCGTGCTCGAAGTCCTGGAAACAACCTGCAGGCGAAGGCGGGCCCGCCTGCTGAGAGTGGGCCGGGAGATCCGAGTTCGGTCGAGGCCGGACGGCGCGCTGGACTGCACGGCTCCCGGGCTTGCGGTCCGGGAGCTCTCGCTGTCCCTGCGGGGCGGCCACCAGAGGGAAAACGCCGCCTGTGTCCTGGGGGCGCTCGGGGTCCTGCGCGAGAGAGGCTTCCTCATCGGCGACGAGGCCGTCCGCGAGGGCCTCTCGGGAGTGCGCTGGGAGGGGCGCATGGAAATGGTGGGGATGCGCCCCGCCGTCCTCCTGGACGGCGCCCACAACCCGGCGGGTGCGGCGGCGCTTGCGAAGGCCCTGGGCGGGATCGGGTATCGCAGGCTCATCCTGGTGCTGGGGGTGCTCGCCGACAAGAACTGGAAGGGAATGCTGCGCCGGCTGGTCCCGCGGGCCCACCGGGTCATTCTGACCCGCCCGCCGGAGGACAGGGCCTTGGCGCCCCGTATCCTGGCCGGGGAGGCCCGACGGTGGAACCGGAACGTGGAGATCGTGGACGACCCCCGGCAGGCAATGCGGGCAGCCCTGCAGGGGGCCGGCCGGAGCGATCTCGTATGTGTCGCGGGATCCCTCTACCTTGTGGGGGCGGTGCGTCCGCTCATGATCCCGTCGAAAGGACCCGGGCTCGTCGAGACATGACCGCTGACCGGAACAACAGGGGCATTGCGAGTCGGTGCCGATCGGCTTGTCTCGTTGTCCTGCTTCTGCTTCTTCCGCCCGTTTGGGCCTGGGCGCAGCCGAGCCTCGACCTCCGCCAGGCGGGTAAGGGTCCCGTCCGGATCGAGGCCGAGCGCCTCGACTACGACCAAGACTCGGACGTCTACCGCGCCGAGGGCGATGTGGTCATCACCTTTGCGGGCGGCTTCCTGAAGGCCGATACCGTTACGATGAACCGCACGACGGGCGATGCCTGGGCGCGCGGCCATGCGTTGCTGCAGAGCAACGGGGACACCCTCGAGGGCGATGTCATCGAACTCAATCTCGACTCGAAGACCGGTATCGCCCGGGACGGGCGCATGTTCTTCGTCCGCAATCATCTCTTCATCACGGGAAGCGAAATCGAAAAGTCGGGCGAGGCCTCCTACCGGATCAAGGACGGGACGGCCACGACCTGCGACGGCCCCGTGGCCGACTGGCGCTTTGCCGCACGGGAGGTGGATGTCACCGTGGACGGCTACGGCACCCTGAAGAACGGCACGTTCCAGGTCCGCAACACGCCGGTGGCGTGGTTTCCCTGGCTGATATTCCCCGCGAAGACGACGCGCCAGTCCGGGTTTCTCTTCCCCTCCCTTGGCTATTCGCAGGACAAGCTGGGCTTCGACACGGAGATTCCGTTCTACTGGGCCATCTCGGAGAACACTGACGCCACGCTGTACACGCGCTACATGGACAAGCGGGGGGTGAAGGAAGGTCTCGAGTTCCGCTACCAGCCCGGCACAACGACCCACGGCCTCTTCTACGGGGATTTCCTGAAAGACCGGTGGACCGGGTCGGACACCCCCGGGGGAATTCCCCGGAACTGGACGGAGAAGCAGGATCGCTGGTCGTGGTACTGGAACCACGAAACGACGTTCAGCCCCGGGTTCTACTTCCGGTCGGACCTCAAGAAGGTGTCCGACATCTACTACTTCCGGGATTTCGACTCGCACAATTACTACCGCGATCACTACGCGGGCAGCCTGAACCGCAAGTTCGAGCGAGTTTCCTTCCTGGCCAACGAACAACTCACGAGCTATGATTCCACGGCCAGACTTGTCAAGGAGTGGCAGTCCTTCAACCTGACGGCCCTGGGGCAGTACACGGACAACCTGACGAGCCCCTCCAACGACGAGACCCTGCAGCGCTATCCCGAGATCACGCTGACCGGGTTCAAGCAGCCCCTCTTCGGGACCCGCCTTAACTGGGAGTTCACCGGCCTCTACGGCAACTATTACAGGACCCTCGGGGAGAGGGGCGATGTGCTCGACGTGTACCCGAAGCTCTCCCTGCCGTGGACCGTCGGCGAATACCTGCAGATCACGCCGGTGGCGGGTTTCCGCGGGACCCTGTGGGACACGGAGAGCACCGGCCCCGCCGCAGCGGGCGACTCGGCCAGCCGCTCCGTGTACACGCTGGGGCTGAACGCCTCCACCGAGGTCTTCCGGATCCTGGATGTGGGCTGGGGAGGGGTGGAGAAGGTCCGTCACACCGTCAAGCCCGAGCTCACCTATAGCTACATCCCCTCCGCCGGGCCGAGCGTGCGGCCCGATTTCGTCCTGCCCGTCGCAACCACGGCGGTGGGAGGCGTCAGCGCCTCCGTGGACAACGAGAACAGCCTCACCTACGCGCTGACGAACACCCTGATCTCCCGGCTCCGCGACGAGAAGGGTAGCGTGAGCTACCGGGAGATCCTGCGGCTGAAGCTGAGCCAGACCTACAACGTCTCGACCCCCGCGATCTACGTCACCCAGCCCACGCTCGCGCTTCCGACCACAACGCCCAATTTGCTCCCGGCGGACCCGACGAAACCGTTCCGGCCCGTCGACCTGGAGATGGACATCAACCCCTACCGGTACCTGTCGTTCATGACGCGGGCGGCCTACGACGTCAACACGACGGCCTGGGCGCAGATCAACCAGGACATCGCCCTGAGTGACGGCCGGGGTGACAGCCTGTCCCTCGTCTACCGGTACGCGAGGGATTCCATCGAATCCGTCGGCCTCACGGGAAAGCTCCGGGTCACGGACGCCCTCGACGTGTTTGCAGGGTTCCGGCGGGATGAGTTCAGCAATGCGACGCTGGAGAAGACCGTCGGCGTGGAATACCGCCGCCAGTGCTGGAGCGTCCAGGTGAGCTACTCGGACCTCGTGGACGACCGGCAGTTCATGGTCTTCTTCTCCCTGACCGGTCTCGGGCGAGTCGGGGGATTCTCGGCTTCGAGGCAGACGATGGGCTTCTAGCCGCTGCGCGGTGGCCCGGTAAACAGCGAGCCGGGTCAGCAGGGGAAGGCGGAACCGGTCGGATTCATTGGGGGAAGAAGGAATCCCGTCATTCCGCGACCCCGTTCATTTGTCAAGCCCCCGTATCCTCTTTTTTCCTTGACAAAACGCGCCGAGTCGCCTATTCTCACTTCTTCGAATTTCAGCGGAATGGTGTGCCCATGAGTACGTTTATGGCCAAGAAGGACGCCGTCGACCGCGACTGGTTTCTCGTCGATGCGCAGGGGAAGGTTCTGGGAAGACTCGCCCGGGAGATCGCTCACCGCCTCCGCGGGAAGCACAAGGCCGTTTTCACGCCCCATGCCGACACGGGGGATTTCGTGGTGGTCATCAATGCCGAGAAGATTGCGCTGACGGGCAAGAAGCTCGCCGACAAGATCTACTATCACCATTCGGGCTACCCGGGCGGAATCAAGGAATGGCCCGCCGGCAAGCTGCTGGCCAAGAAGCCCGAAGAGCTGATCCGCCGCGCGGTGCAGGGCATGCTTCCCAAGAATTCACTGGGCCGGCGGCAGCTGCGCAAGCTCAAGATCTACGCCGGGGGCAAGCACCCCCACGAAGCCCAGAAGCCCCACCTGCTTGAACTGTAAGATCGACCGGAGATGGAGCATCAGCTATGACCGACAAGCGGATTTATGCAACGGGGAAAAGGAAGACGGCGATCGCCCGGGTCTGGATGAAGGAAGGCTCCGGCGCATTCACCATCAATAATCGGAATTTCGACGATTACTTCACCCGGGACGTCCTCAAGAAGATCATCCGGCAGCCCCTGGAGATCACCAGCCAGGTCGGCAGGTTCGACTTCTACGTCAATGTTGACGGCGGCGGGATCGCCGGACAGGCCGACGCGGTCAAGCACGGGATCTCCAAGGCCCTCTGCGAGTTCGACGCGGAGCTTCGGCCGATCCTGAAAAAAGCGGGATTCCTGACGCGGGACTCTCGCATGAAGGAGCGCAAGAAATACGGCCAGCCCGGAGCCCGGAAACGGTTCCAGTTCTCGAAGCGCTAAGCGAAACGGCGAAAGGGGGGTTCTCGGAACCCCCTTTTTTATGTGAAGGGAGGGGAACATGATTCGGGTCGGAATCTACGGCGGCAGCGGCTACACGGGTCTCGAGCTGATGCGGATTCTGCTTCGGCACCCCGGAGTGGAGGTCACGGGGCTGACGTCGCGCAAGTTCAAAGGACAGCCCCTCTCGAACACCTATCCCCTGTTCGAGGGTCTCACGGACATCCGCTTCATCGACGCCTCTCCCGAGGAACTGGCTGGGGCCGCCGACGTGATCTTCATGGCCACGCCCCACGGGGAGGCCATGGCCGTCGCGCCGGCCTTCGTCGCCGCCGGGAAGAAGGTGATCGACCTCTCGGCCGATTTCCGGCTTCGGGATCTCGGCGTCTTCGCGGCGTGGTACCACGAGCACACGGCCCCGGAGCTCATGACGCGGGCCGTGTACGGCCTGCCGGAGCTGTACCGGGAGCAGGTGAAGAAGGCGGATCTCGTGGCCAACCCCGGTTGCTACGTGACGAGCGCCATCCTGGCGCTGGCGCCCGCCCTGCGGGAGGGGGTCGTCGACACGTCCACCATCATCGTCGACTCCAAATCGGGGGTGAGCGGCGCGGGCCGGGACCCCGTCATCGGCTCGCTGTTCTGCGAGGTCGACGAAGGGTTCAAGGCCTACAAGGTCAACGGGCACCGGCACACCCCCGAGATCGAGCAGGAGCTGAGCGCGCTGGCGGGCCGGGAGGTGAAGATCTCCTTCACGCCGCACCTGCTGCCGCTCAACCGAGGCATCCTCAGCACCGTCTACGCGAGCCTGAAAAAAACGCTTTCCACGGCCGAGCTGATTGACTTATATAGAAACGTCTACGGCAGCGAGCCCTTCATCCGGGTCCTGGACAGGGGGAGCTACCCGAACGTATCCTCCGTGAAGGGGACCAATTTCTGCCACATAGGGCTCGCCGTCGACGAGCGGACGAACCGGGTCATCATCCTGTCGGCCATCGACAACCTCGTGAAGGGGGCCTCGGGCCAGGCGGTCCAGAACATGAACCTCATGTGCGGCCTGCGCGAAGACACGGGTCTGGGCATGATCGCCCTCTTTCCGTAGCCTTTCGCGGCAAGCCGCGCAGCCACCATCGATCCCTATTCTGCACGGGAGGGCAGGCCATGGCGCTTCGTCTCTACAACACCCTGACTCGCCGGAAGGAGGATTTCGTTCCCATAAAGGACGGCGAGGTGGGGATCTACGCCTGCGGAGTCACGGTCTACGACACCTGCCACATCGGCCATGCGCGCTCGGCCATCAACTTCGACGTCATCACCCGCTATCTGCGCTACCGCGGGTACAGGGTCAACTACGTCAAGAATTTCACCGACGTCGACGACAAGATCATCGCGAGGGCCAACCGGGAGGGGGTGGAGTTTCGGAAGATCTCCGAACGCTACATCGCCGAGCACGACCGCGACATGGGGCAGCTCGGCGTCGAGCCGCCCGACGTGACACCCCGGGCCACGGAGCACATCCCGGGCATGATCGGCCTGATCGACAGACTGATCGGCAACGGGCTGGCCTACGCCGTGCCCGGTGGCGACGTGTATTTCTCCGTGAAGAACTTCCGGGGCTACGGCAAACTTTCGGGCCGCAATCTCGACGAGATGATGTCGGGGGCCCGCATCGCTCCGGGCGAGAAAAAGAAGGACCCCCTCGATTTCGCCCTCTGGAAGGCGAGCAAGGAAGGGGAGCCCTGGTGGGACAGCCCCTGGGGGAAGGGACGGCCGGGGTGGCACATTGAATGCTCCGTCATGAGCACCCACTTCCTCGGCGAGACCTTTGATATCCACGGGGGCGGGGAGGACCTGATCTTTCCGCACCACGAAAACGAGATCGCCCAGTCCGAGGGCGCCTCGGGCAAACCCTTCGCGAAGTACTGGCTCCACAACGGCTTCATCAAGGTGAACCACGAGAAGATGTCCAAGTCGCTGGGGAACTTCATCACCATCCGGGACATCCTGAAGATTCACCACCCCGAGGTCGTCCGGTTCTTCGTCCTGCAGGGGCACTACCGCAGCCCCCTGGATTTCTCCGAGGAGGCCCTGAACGAGGCCCGCTTCGCGATGAACCGTCTCTACGAGGCCCTCAAGAAGATCCGCGATCTCGTCCCCGCCGGCACGGCGCCCGCCGTCGGAGAGGCTCCGCTGCCGGAAAAGGAGAGAGAGCTCCTGGCGCGGGTCCGGGACCTGCCGGAGCGCTTCCGGGAGGCCATGGACGACGACTTCAATACGGCCCGGGCTCTGGGGTACCTCTTCGAGGTCGTCCGGCAGGTGAACGCCCTGGTGACCGGCGGACCGGAGGCGTCCCCCCCGGCCCTCTTCGTCCTTGGCGAGGCCGAGCGCGTGCTCCGCGAGACGGGCGGCGTGCTGGGGATCCTGACGGAGGATCCCAATGTCTATTTCGAGAAGGATCGGATCAGAGAGGCGCAGAAAAGGGGGCTGCAGATCGACGAGATCGAGGCCCTGATCGGGGAGCGACTCCGGGCGCGCAAGGAAAAGGATTGGAAACGGGCCGACGAGATCCGTGACGGGCTTGCGGCAAAGGGAGTCGTCCTGAAGGACTCCAGGACGGGGACGGTGTGGACCGTCGAAAAGCCGGTACAAGGCTGAGGGCGAAAGGAAAGCGAAGGGGCCGCCCGGCATACCGGGCGGCCTCTTCGCTGGTTCCCCTTCCGAATTCGTCAGGCTGTTTCGTCGGGCTGTCAGGTCTGTGGTGAGGGGCGTTGCCTCCGTGTCCCTCAGGGAATCCTAGCCGAGCAGGTTCTTCAGACCTTCCGCCACCGGGGCCGTGAACAGGGCCACCAGGATCGCGTACATCGCGAAGCTGCCTGCGGCTTCGCCGAGATAGATCTTCTCGTACTTCTGCTTCAGGGAGACGATGATCATACCGCCGACGATCAGGCACCCGAGGTGGAAGTAGGGAAAGTTCTCCACGCCCGCTGCGGCGTATTCGGCAAAGCAGAAGGTCCCCGTGATCAGCGTGATGATACCCGCCAGGATCAGTGTCGAAAGCGTCTTTTTCATGATGTCCCCTCCAGAGTTTCTTTATGTTTTCATTTTATCGATTGCGGAGTGTTGCCATTGAGTATTGAAAGGAGCGTGCCAGAAAACGGGCCGCCAGACAAATAAATTCCAACTCCGCGTAATTGTGTGCAATATTATGACAAGGACGGCCTTCGCCAATCCTGCCGGCCCCGTGCGGGCGAGGGGTATCTTTTAACGAAACGTTAAATCCGGTTCCATGAAATGTGGAAGTAAAACAGGCGGACGCCTCAGTGCAGCTTGAAGCTCGTGATGATGGCTTCGAGGATGCCGCGGTTTTTCTCGAAATCCTGCGCCGAGCCGGAGGCGGATACGGTGAAGAGCCTGTTTTTCTTCTGGGCAACGATCCCCAGGGCCCGGATCGGGGACTCGGGGGGGCCGTACTGGTACTCGTAGACGATCCCGAAATCGGCGTTTTTGACGTCTCCGGCGATGTGCCTCACCATGCGGTGGCCGGTCATGGCCGTCGACCGGGTCCGGATGGTTTCCTTGACCACGTTCTGTCGGGGTTCGGCGACGTCGGAGATGGTCACCCTGGCCCCGGGGCTGCTGATCGCCCGGCTTGATGCCGGGTCGGCAACCCGCGCGCACTCCTTCGGGTGCGTTTCAAGCCCGTCGGGGTCCTCTGCCACGATCCAGTCCTGCGGCACGGCCATGCTGAACCCCTTCTGCGGTGCTTCGTGCGCCCGGAAATCCCCCCGATCCACCGGGGAGCTTCCTCCTGCCGGCTTGCCCAACACCTTGTCGAAAAATCCCATCACGGACCTCCTTTGTTTCCGATCTTTCGTCCCATAAAAAAACCGCCACCCGATCCTTACGATCGGATGGCGGCCCGACCATCCCGGTTTCCTCCGGAAGACGCGATGCTTCCGAACCCTAGACCAATACCGAGTTTTTTTCCCTTATAAACGATTTAAGGCGGAAAAGCAAGCGGGCGGTCGAAAGGGCTGGCTTACAGCTCCTCAGGCGCGAAGGCGACGACGTCATCGATGGAGGCGGCATCGGCGAAGAGCATCACCATCCGGTCCACCCCCAGGGCGATGCCGGCCGATTCGGGCATCCGGGGGATTGCCTCCAGGAACTTCCCGGGCATGGGCCAGGACGGCCGTCCCCTGCTGGCGCGAATCTCGTTTTCCCTTTCGAAACGCCGCCGCTGTTCCTCCGCATCGGTGAGCTCTGAGAATCCGTTGGCCAGCTCCAGTCCCCCGATGTAGATCTCGAAGCGCTCCGCCAGCTCGGGGTGGGTCCTGCTGCGCCTGGCAAGCGAACCGAAGGCAAGGGGGTAATCGTGAAGCAGGGTAGGCGTCGGATCGCCGAGGCGGGGCTCGATCTCCAGGGCCAGGATCTCTTCGAAACGGTCCTCCTTCAGGGCTCTCTTCAGGGAAACCGACGCGTAACGCTCAAAGGCCTGGTCCACGGTCAGCCGTTCCCACGGCGTCGCGAGGTCGATGGCGCGGCCCTGGAAGCGCATCCTGCTCCCGATCCCGAGGGCTTCGGAAACGTATTGGAAGAGCTCCTCGCATTCCGGCATGAGCCCGCGATAGTCGCAGCCGGCGCGGTACCACTCCAGCAGGGTGAACTCCGGCAGGTGCCGGGTGCCGCGCTCACCGCCCCGCCAGCACTTGGAGACCTGGAAGATGCGCCGAAAGCCCGCGGCAAGCATCCGCTTCATGCACAGCTCCGGAGACGGCTGGAGCCACCACGTCCCCGACGGGACCGCGTCGATGTGGGATTCGGGAAGGGGGGCGGGGATGCGGCAAGGGGTCTCGACCTCGAGGTAATCCCGGGACAAAAAGAAGGCTCGCGTCGCGTGAAGGATGTCTGCGCGCGTTTCGAGGGCCCGGCGCCGGGCCTCCAGCTTCCGATCGGCACTCATGGCGCGGGGCTTCCGCTTATTCCTTGACGCGGGTCAGGTATTCGCCCGTCCGTGTGTCGATCCGGATCTTCTGGCCCTGCTCGATGAAAGGAGGCACGCTGACCTTGTATCCCGTCTCGACGATGACCGGCTTGTAGTTGCCCGAGACTGTGTCGCCCTTGATCCAGGGGGGCGCTTCCGTCACGATCACGTCGACGAAATTGGGCAGGGTGATGTCGATGGGGCGGTCGCGGAACAGCAGGACCTTGCACTCCATGTTCTCGATGAGAAAATTCTTCGCCTCCCCGATCTGCTCCCCCGTCAGGGCGATCTGCTCGAAGCTCTCGTTGTCCATGAAGTGGAAGGCATCGCCTTCCCGGTAGAGGTACTGCATGTTCTTTTCCTGCGTGTCGGCGGGTTGGAAAGTGTCCACCTCCCGGAAGGTGCGGTCCATCTGATTACCGGAGAGCATGTTGCGGAGTCTGCAGCGGTAGAGAGACTGTCCCTTGCCGGGCTTGACGAACTGGAAGTCGACGACGATGTAGGGCTCGTCGTCGAGCATGATCCTCAAGTTCTTTCTCAGGTCGCTCGCGTTGTACATGTCGGTTCTCCCCCGGGGGCTGCCGGTCTCTGAAAAACGTACCTGTCTAAACCATTTTCCGTTTATTGTCAAAAGATTTCGCGCGAAGACGGGATCCCGGCAGTCGGGTCCGGCACCGGGAGAAGCCCTCCCGGATCAAAGAAAAGAGACGGGCTGCAGGGGGACTTTCCCTTTCGTGCCCGGCATGTCGGCCACGTAGCGGGGCAGGCAGAGACCCGAGGCGGTCTTCCAGAGTTTTTCCATCAGCCGCATCCCGTCATGAACGTCCACCCGGAAGTGGGCCCCGCCCTTCACATCCTCGCAATGGAAGAGGTAGTAGGGCTTCACCGAGATCCGCTCGAGGCCGTAGAGGAGCTCGCGCAGCGTCCGGTAGTCGTCGTTGACCCCCTTGAGCAGCACGGACTGGTTCAGGACGGGGATGCCCGCCCTGAGGAGCCGTTCACAGGCTGCGGCCGCCTCGGGGGTGATTTCCCGGGGGTGATTGAACTGGGTGAGGAACCACAGCGGCCTGTGGGCGCGGAGAATGCCGCAGAGCCGCTCCGTGATCCGCATGGGCAGGACGACGGGCATCCGGCTTCCGACTCGAAGGACTTCCACGTGTCCGATGGCGCGCAGCCGGGCGAGGATGCCCTTCAGCCGTCCGTCGGAGAGCGTCAGCGGGTCGCCCCCCGAGAGGATCACCTCGCGGAGGGCGGGGCGGCGCTCGATGTACCCGGCGACGGTCTCCAGCTCGTCCGCCGCGAGGAAGACCTCACGCCCGCGCCAGAGCCGTCTTCTGTTGCAGTGCCGGCAGTAGACGGCGCAGCGGTTCGTGGCGATGACGAGGCACCGGTCCCGGAACCGGTGGATGAGGCCCGGGACGGGGCTGTGGGCCTGCTCCTCCAGCGGATCCTCGGCGCCGCCCGGGGACCTGGTTTCCCGGATGTCGGGGACGCACTGCAGGCGGATGGGGTCGCGAGGGTCACCCGCGTCCATGAGCGAGAGGTAGTACGGGGTTACCGCGGTGCGGCTGCCGCGGGCCGCGTCCAGCAGTTCCCGGCGTTCCCTGCGGCGCAACGCAAGCCTCCCGGCCAGCTCGTCGGCCGTGCGCACCCGATGCCCGAACTGCCAGCGCCAGTCGTTCCACAGCCCCGGGGGGATTCCGTGTTTCGGTTTCAAAAGGCCTCCACCTGACCTGCGCCGTCCTACGCGTTCTAGCACAACGCAGCGCCGCTGCCAAGCCGCGAGGGAGATTCTCCCGAAAAAGCATTGACGCGGGCCTCCGGCCGGGTTATCGAGAACCAGCGCCGGCCGCGCGGATGACGCCTTGAACACGATCGGATGGGAAGATGAACGGCTTCGCCCTGGCCCTGGTCCTGGTGGCCGCCTTTGTCCACGCCTCGTGGAACTTTTTTGCCAAGCGCGCGGGGGGCGGCGCCGTCTTCGTCTGGCTCTTTGCCGCCCTCTCCGCCGTCTTCTACCTCCCCGTGGCGATAGGGGTCTGCCTCTGGCAGAGGCCCCACGTTGGAGGCATCGAATCGCTGTTTCTTGCGGGGAGCGCCGTCCTTCACCTCGTCTATTTCCTGCTGCTCCAGCGGGGCTACGCGCACGGGGATCTCTCCGTCGTCTACCCCGTGGCGAGGGGCTCCGGTCCGGCGCTGGCGACGGCCGCCGCCATCGTGATCCTGGGCGAGCGACCTACCCTGCCGGCCCTGGCGGGGGCGGCGCTCGTCGTCACGGGGGTGTTCGTCATATCCGGCGGGCTCCGGGGTCTGGGGCGGGACCGCGCCGGCCGATCCGTCGCTTTCGGGCTCGCGACGGGGGCGCTCATCGCCGGCTACACGGTCTGGGACAAGGTCTCCGTCAGCGCGCTGCTGCTTCCGCCCGTCCTGGTGGACTACTGCTCCAACCTGGGACGCACCCTGATCCTGACCCCCTATGCGCTCACGCGCCGGGACGAGATCCGCGCCCTCTGGAGCTGTTCCAGGAAGGAGGTCGTCTGGGTCGCCCTGCTCACCCCGCTGTCCTACATCCTCGTGCTGACGGCGATGGCGTTCACCCCCGTCAGCTACGTGGCCCCGGCCCGGGAAGTGAGCGTGCTCATCGCGGTGGCCATGGGCACGGGGCTTCTCGGCGAGGGGCAGGGCGGGAGGCGGGTGGCGGCCGCGGCGCTCATGGTGATCGGCATTGTCCTCCTCGCGCAAAATTGATAGGATGTCACCCGGCCGTCCCCTCGCGCGGGTGCGGCCCTGTGCGGCCGGAGAAGCGGGGGGAGGGGAAGGAACCACGGATGAAGAGAGCCATCCCGCCCGCAAAGCTGATGCCCGGCGACATCCTGCTGTACCGCGGCGTGGGCCTGGTGAGCGACGCCATCCGGTTCATCGACCGCTCGCAGGTGAGCCATTCGGCGGTCTTCCTCGGCCGTCACGGGGAGATGGGCCGCACCGTCGGTGAGGCCATCCGAGAAGGGGTCGTGCGCCGGGAGCTGCCGAAGAGCACCGAACACGCCGAGTGGGTCGAATCGCGGAGGCTCAAGGCCCCGCCGGCGACACTCGAGCCCGTGCTGGAACGGGCGGCCTGCTACCTGGAGCGCGGCGAGCGGTACGCCTTCGAGCAGATCCTGCTGCTGGCTTTTTTGTGCATCACCCGGAGCCTGGCGGGCTCGTCGGCTCTCGGGCGGTTCCTGCGCGTGACGCTCGACGCGGCGGCGGAATTTCTCCTGCAGCTCGTCCGCACGGGGCGGGAGCCCATGATCTGTTCCGAGTTCGTCTGCCGGTGTTACCGGGAAGGCCTCCCGGGATCGCTCGACGTCCCGGAGCGGGCCCCGGGAGGCCGGGCTGCGGACGTCGGCAAGATGCACGGCATCCGGCGCGGCAGCACCCTCGCGGCATTGATCGACAGCCGGGGCGGGGCGCCCGCGGAAGGGGTCGTCGACCTGCCCGCGCTGGCGGGCATGTCCCGCCCGGCCGATGCCTCCGCCGTGGACGAAGCCATCCGGGACTATCTGGATGATGTGCAAAAGCGCCCGCCCCGCGCGGCCCGGATCGATCTTGAATTGTCGGGGCTGGAACCGTCCCTCGTGCGGTTCTCCGGGGCCCTCTTCAGGGCCCGGACCCTGCCGGGGGAGGGGCCGCTGCCCCGCGCGGCGGCGATGGACGCGCTCTTCGAGGCGGCGGCGGACTTCGTGACCCCGGGGGACCTGCAGCGAAGCCGCAGCCTCGCTTTCTGCGGCAAGCTGAAAACCAGGGAGTGAGACCATGAAACTGCGCACGCATAGCATCTGCAGGCTCGTGAAGAGCGAGGACCTGAACCACCACGGCACCCTCTTTGCGGGCAAGACCGCCATGTGGTTCGTCGAGTCGGGGTTCATCGCCGTGGCGGGCATCACGCACCCGGAAAACATCGTATGCCTCAACATTCACGGCATGCTGTTCAAGAAACCCATTGCAAACGGACACGTAGTGCGGTTCGAGAGCAAGGTCGTCCTGGCCGGAAGGACGCGCCTTGTCGCCTACGTGAAGGTGCTGGGAAACCGCGACGAGGAGTTTCTCCTCGACGGGTTCATCAGCTTCATCCACGTCGACCGGCAGGGCGTGCCGGTCCCCCACGGCATCGTCATCGAGGCGACAGACCCGGAGGACATCGCCCTGCAGGAGCAGGCCGGGAAGTTGAGGTGAAACGGGATGGACGTGAAGCTACTCGACCGGATGGGCCCCGCCGAGCTGCGCTCCTACGTGGAGTTCTTGCTCTGGCACTACCGCGTCATCGACGGGTTCTGGTTTCTCTTCGTGCAGGAACGGTTCGACCAGGCGGCCGCCGAGGGCATCAACGAGCGCGTCTGGCACAAGGCCGCCGAGCTCGCGGCCCGCGATTTCGTGAAGCGCTTTGGGATCGGGAAGGGGCTTTCGGGCTTCGTGCAGGCCCTTCGCTATTTTCCCTGGACGATCATCATCGGCTACGAGATCGAGGAGCATCCGGACGAGGTCATCCTCACCGTGCCCCGCTGCGCGCCCCAGGTCGCACGTGTCGCCCGGGGCCTGCCGGAGTTCTCCTGCAAGGAGATGCACCGGGGGGAGTTTGCCAACTTCGCCCGCGTCATCGACGAGCGGATCCGCGTGGAATGCCTCTATGCGCCGCCCGACCCGCACCCGCCGGAAAATTTCTGCAAGTGGCGCTTTACGGTGGAAAAGGAGTGACCGGCTGTCCGGGTCGCTCCAGGACGGCGTGATCCGACGGCAGGCGGATGCCGCCCCGGACAAGAAAGGAATCGAAGACAGGTTTTATGTCTGCCCGTGCAACGAACTGGACGTTTCTTGCGGCCCTCGCCGCCCTCGCCCTGGTCCTCCAGGCCTGCGCCGCTCCCCCGAAGATGCGGCTCCTTCGCCCCGCGGAGGGCCCGGTGGAGAAACGGGTCGAGCAGCCCGCCGCAGCCGCGCCGGCAAGCGAGCAGCTCATCGGCCGGCTGGCCGCGGTCCGTGTCCGGGAAGGGGATTCGCTGCCGGACATCGCGCGGCACTTCGGCCTCGGCCACGACGCCGTGAAAGAGGCCAACCCGGGGGCGGATGTCTGGGCACCCCCCGCCGGCAGCCGCGTCCTGCTGCCGCGGATGTTCATCCTTCCCGACGCTCCACGGCAGGGCATCGTCATCAATCTGGCGGCCATGAGGCTGTTTCACTTCACAGGCAGGAACCGGCCGGTCGTCACCTATCCCGTCGGGATCGGGGAGGAAGGCCGTTCGACACCCATGGGCGGGATGTGGATCGAGCGAAAGGCCGTCCGGCCGACCTGGTACGTGCCCGCCTCGATCCGCAGGGACCATGCGCAGAGGGGCGACCCGCTGCCGTCAGAGGTGCCGCCGGGCCCGGACAACCCCCTGGGCGAGTATGCGCTGTACCTGAGCCGGCCGAGTTACGTGATCCACGGGACCAACAAGCCTTTCAGCATCGGCATGCGGGCGACCAACGGCTGCATCCGGCTCTACCCGGAAGACGTGGAGAAGCTGTACCGGGCCGTGCCGGTCAAGACGCCCGTTCACATCGTGAATCAGCCCTACCTTGTCGGGCGCGCGGGAGGCATGCTCTACCTGGAGGCTCACGCCCCGCAGGAGGAGCTGGACGCCGCGGATGTGAAGAAGAAGCTCTATGCCCGGCTAAGGGACATGGAACGGAGGGAGACGCGGCGCCTGGACTGGAAACGCGTGGAGGAGACCGTCACGCAGGCGCGGGGCATCCCCGTCCCGGTCCTGGAAGGCGGCGGAGGGCTCGAGGCCATGATCGTCGCCGCCGAGGATCTTCCGCGGCCTGCCCGACTGAACGGCCAGCCCCTCGTCCCGCCGATGAAGGCGGGGGCCTGGTATGTCCGCGCCGACGAGACCATCGGCGAAGACAACGCGAAGAGGATGGCCGCCGTTCTCAACCACCAGGGGCCCCAGATTCCGGCCCGGGTGGTGCAGAAGGGCAACCGGTATCACGTCCTGGCCGGCCCTTACGCGGACCGGAAGGCGGCCCTGGCCGCCGTGAAACGCCTCAAGGTCGACCTGGAAATCGACGGGGCGATCGTCGGGCCTGCCGAATCGAGGACCCTGGCTCTCCAGGAGACGGGCGGGCGGCAGCCGTAGGCCTCCCGGCGGATCTTTTGACCGGAAGCGCCTCGCGAAAAGCGAGGCGGTGAAGGGGAGGATAAAGATGTTGTATTCGGTCCGCAACGTTGTACCATGCCACATCGTGATCGACGGGGTGACTGCCATGACGAAACGCATCGGCATCGTTGGTCTTGCCTGCCTTGTGCTGCTGGGCCTGGGCGCGTGCACGGGAGGCGCGGAGAAGGCCGGCAAGGGGGAATTCAGGGCCCAGCTGAAGCTGGCCTCGCTGACCCCCATGGGTCATACGTACAACCAGGCGGCCGCGAGGTTTGCGGATCTCGTCAAGGAACGGAGCAACGGACGCATCCAGGTCACCGTGTATCCCGACGGCCAGCTCGGCAAGGGCGAGCGGGAGCTGCTCGAATCGGCGCAGCAGGGGACGATCGACATCTATGTCGGCTCGACGGGACCGATCGGCGGGTTCAACCCGTCCATCGGGATCCTGGACATCCCGTTCCTGTTCCATGATTACGGGCACGTCGACGGGGTGCTGGACGGCCCCGTCGGGCAGCAGCTCCTGGACGATCTGGAAAAGGCCCAGTTCAAGGCCCTCGCGTTCTGGGAGAACGGGTTCCGCAACCTGACCAACTCCCGGCGGGCGGTCAGGGGCCCTGACGACGCCAGAGGCCTGAAGATCCGCACGATGGAGAACAAGGTGCACATGGCGGCCTGGCAGGCGGTGGGCGCAAACCCCGTGCCCATGGCGTGGGGGGAGGTGTACATGGCCCTTCAGCAGAAGGTCATCGACGGACAGGAGAACCCGGTCGCCGTGATCCATGCGGCAAGGATCAACGAGGTCCAGCAATACCTGTCCCTCACCCAGCACGTCTATTCCCCGGCCGTCCTCATCGTGAGCCTGAAGAAGTGGCAGACCATGCCCGCGCAGGACCAGGAGATGCTGCGCAAGACGGCCCGGGAGGTCGCCCTGTACCAGCGCAAGCTGGGGAGGGATATGGAGGAGAAGCAGGTTGCCGAGCTCGCCGAGAAGGGGATGAAGGTGGAGCGCAACATCGACAAGGCGGCCTGGAGGAGCGCCATGCAGCCGGTGATCGGCCAGGCTGCCGCGCAATTCGGCAAAGACAGGATCGACGCGATCCTCGAGTCCCGTTGATGTCCGCGGCAGGCGCCGGCGGGCGGACCGCGGCCGCGCCCTGCCGCCTCAACCGCCTGCCCGGATCGACAGGATGTCCCCGTCCTGCACGATGTAGCTTTTCCCTTCCAGGCGCCACAGGCCCGCCTTCTTGCATCCCGCAAAACCGCCCAGGCGCATGAAGTCATCGTAGGAGACGGTTTCCGCCCGGATAAACGTCCGGGCAAGCTCCGTGTGGATCGTCGCGGCCGCCTCCTGGGCGCTCATGCCCCTGCGGATGGGCCAGGCCCGGCACTCGTCCTCCCCCACCGTCAGGAAGGAGATGAGCCCCAGCGTGTCGTAGGCGAGCCGGATGATCCGGCCGCGCAGCGACTCGGAGATGCCATACCCGGCCATGAAGGCGGATTGCTCTTCGGGCGCCATGGCGGCCAGTTCCGCCTCGAGCTGCCCGCAGGCGGCCACCACGGGGATATGTCTCGGGAGGCGTTCCCGGAGCTGCGAGGCGATCGTCTCCACCTCGGAGATCTGTTCCTCAACGCAGCTGACGACGGCCATCATGGGCTTGCGCGAGAGGAACAGGAACCCGCGGATCTTCTTGTCGCCCTCGCTGGACAGGGCCAGGGTCGCCAGGGGGGAGCCCGCCTCGAGATGGGCGAGGCACTGTTCGAGCAGGGCCTGTTCCTGCTGCAGGGCCGGCTGGGGCTTGAGGGCGTTCTGTTTGCGCAGCCGCTCGAGACGCCCTTCGGTCTGAACCATGTCGGCCAGGATGAACTCCCCCTGGATGCGCCGGAAGTCGCCGGCGGGGTCGGCCGCGTGTCCGTTGTCGAAGTGCCGGAGCACCAGCAGCACGGCGTCGCTCTGCCGGATTTGCTGGAGGGACTTGGCATCGAGCGTCTCGGCTTTGAGCTCGCCCTCGCGGATGGCCGCCGTGTCGGCCACGTCGAGGCGCGAGTAGGTCGTCTTGCGGGGGGTGAAGATCTTCGCCAGAGCGTCGATCCGCCCGTCGGGTACCTCGATGCGGACGGAGGGACTGCCGTTCCCGTTGCCGGCTGAGCCCTTCAGGGCGTTGAAGAGCGTCGTTTTCCCGGACTGCGGCGTGCCGATGATGGAGATGAACATGCGCTGTGACTGACCTTTCAAAGTTGTCCGGTTCCTGACCGGGTGTTCTCAAACCCTCTTCCCTTCTGATTAGGAATCCGATTCGGCCATGCGTCCTTCCCTGCGCTTGAGGGAGAGGCGCTTGCCGGCATCGAGCTCCATCTTGCGCAGGCGGATGCTCTCCGGCGTCACCTCGACGAGTTCGTCCTCGGCGATGAACTCGATGGACTGATCGAGCGACAGACGCCGCGGCGGCCGCAGGTTGACCGTCGCCTCGGCCGTGGAGCTGCGGACGTTGGAGAGCTTTTTTTCCTTGACGATGTTCACGTCGAGATCCCCCGTGCGGTTGCGCTCCCCGACGACCATGCCGCCGTAGACCTCGGTGCCGACCTCGACGAAGAGCTCGCCCCGGTCGGCCATGCCCAGGCTCGCATAGGCTGTCACCCGGCCCACGCGGTCCGCGACCAGCGTTCCGCTGGCCCGCTGGGGGATGGGGCCGGCCCATGCGTCGTAGCCCTCGAAGAGCGTGTTCATGACGCCCGAGCCCTTCGTGTCGGTCAGGAAGTGGCTTCTGAAACCGATGAGCCCCCGGGCGGGGACCAGGAACTCGAGGTAGGCGCGGCCGCTGCCGTGGTTGACGAGGTTCATCATCCGCCCCTTGCGCGACGAGATCTTTTCCGTCACGACCCCGGTGAACTCCTCCGGAACATCCAGGAACACCCTCTCCACGGGCTCGAGGAGCTTGCCGTTTTCCCGCTTCGTGAGCGCCGTGGGGCGGGAGACCATGAACTCGTGGCCCTCCCGGCGCAGGGTCTCGATGAGGACGGCCATCTGCAGCTCGCCGCGGCCGCACACCTCGAAGGCGTCCGTCCGTCCGGAAACGGAGTTCACCCGGATGGCGATGTTGCGCAGGGCCTCCCGCTCGAGGCGGTCCTTGAGGTGGCGCGAGGTGAGGTACTTCCCCTCGCGGCCCGCGAAGGGACCGTTGTTCACGTAGAAGACCATGGAGACCGTCGGCTCGTCGACGCGGATGCGCGGCAGGGGCTGCGGGTTCTCGAGGTCCGTGATCGTATCCCCGATGCTGATCTCCTCCACGCCGGCCACGGCGGCGATATCACCCGCCTCGACCCGGTCGGTCTGCTTCTTGCTCAGCCCGTGAAAGGAGTACAGGGCGGAGAAACGAACCCCCGGAACATGGCGGTCCTGGCCGCAGAGGGTGTAGGGCCGGTTCATTTCGAGGCTTCCGCTCATCATGCGGCCGATGCCGATCTGGCCCACGTAGGAATCGTAGTCGAGGTTCGTCACGAGAAACTGCGGCACGCCGGCATCGTCGCCCTCGGGCCCGGGGATCCGGGCAAGAATCGTCTCGAAGAGCGGCCGCAGGTCCGTGGAGTCGTCGCCCGGCTTGACGTGGGCCACGCCCTTCTTGGCGTTCGTGTACAGGACGGGGAACTCGATCTGCTCCTCGCCGGCATCGAGATCGATGAAGAGGTCGTAGACCTCGCCGAGGACCGCCTCGATGCGGGCGTCGCCCCGGTCGATCTTGTTGATGACGAGGATCACGGGAAGCGACTTCCCCAGGGCCTTTTTCAGCACAAAACGGGTCTGGGGCAGGGGCCCCTCGCTGGCATCGACCAGGAGGATGGCGCCGTCGACCAGGTTGAGGCTCCGCTCCACCTCGCCGCCGAAGTCGGCATGGCCAGGCGTGTCCATGATGTTGATCTTGGTTGAACCGTACCAGACGGCCGTGTTCTTCGCCATGATCGTGATGCCGCGCTCCCGCTCGAGGTCCATCGAGTCCATGACCCGCTCCACGACCTCCCGGTTGGAGCGGAAGATCCCGCTCTGCCGGAGCATGGCATCCACGAGCGTCGTCTTGCCGTGGTCGACGTGGGCGATGATGGCGATGTTGCGGATGGTGTCTTTTCTCATGCAGCCTGTCTCTTCGGGACGGGGTCCCCGCCCCACGGGGAAAAAGAAAAGAAGGGCACCTCGATTCGCACCGAGGTGCCCTTCAGGGATTGATGAATCCGGGTTTACAGCACCTGCACGTTCGCCGCGGCGGGGCCTTTCTGTCCTTCCGTGACTTCAAAGCTCACGCGCTGGCCTTCGCGCAGGGTACGGAAGCCCCGGGTCTGAATGGCGCTGTAGTGAACGAAGATGTCACCGCCGTCGTCCATCTGAATGAACCCGAAGCCTTTCTGCTCGTTGAACCACTTCACGGTACCTTCCGACATCGCTTCCATCCTCCTTTCTCAGATTTTCCCGTAAAAGTCGGATGTCAGCTTTGGCAGAAAGTAAAAAACCACCAGACCCGTGCGAGTGTGGTGGTAAACGACCTCAAACCTCAAACTGCCTGTCCCCTAACTTTTACTTCACCCTGCCGGTTCGCTTTCTGTCGCCGCCAGGACGGAAACCAAGCTAATACAGCCGGGACGGGATGTCAAGTGATTTTATTGGCATAGCCGCGCCGCGGGACTGCCCTGCGCTTTATCCCTTCCCTTTGGGGCCCGCAACGGGTACAATGAATCATCCGGGAAACAGAAAACTCTTCAGAATCAGGAGGTTTTTGAATGGTTACGGAACTGATGAAGGACGTCTACTGGGTCGGCATCGTCGACTGGGGCCTCAGGAAGTTTCACGGTCACGAGCTCTCGACTCACCGGGGTTCCACCTACAATTCCTACCTCATCCGGGACGAGAAAACCGTTCTTGTCGACACGGTCTGGTCCCCCTTCAAAAAGGAGTGGCTCGAGAACATCAAGGCCGTCATCGACCCGGCGAAGATCGACATCATCGTCGCCAACCATGCCGAGCCCGACCACTCGGGGGGACTTCCGCTCATCCTGCAGTATGCGCCCAACGCCGAGCTCGTCGTGTCCAAGCGGGGCATGGAGAGCATCGAGGGGCACTACCACCGGCCCTGGAAGTTCCGGGCCGTCAAGACGGGCGACCGCATTCCCATCGGGAAGAACGAACTGGTCTTCATCGAGGCGACGATGCTTCACTGGCCCGACAGCATGTTCGCCTACCTGACGGGCAAAAACCTGCTCATGCCCAACGACGCCTTCGGCCAGCACTACGCCACGGCCTTCCGCTTCAACGACGAGGTGGACCAGGAGGAACTCTATGAGGAAGCCCTGAAGTACTACGCCAACATCCTCACGCCCTTCAGCCCGCTCGTCTCGAAGAAAATCGACGAGGTCGTCGGCCTCGGCGTGCCCGTGGACATGATCGCGCCCAGCCACGGCGTTATCTGGCGCAGGGACCCCCTGCAGATCGTCACGAAGTACAAGCAGTGGGCGGCGCAGACGCCCGAGAGGACCGCCGTGATCCTCTACGACACCATGTGGGAGGCCACGCGGAGGATGGCCGAGGCCGTAGGCGACGGTCTGGCCGCCGAGGGCGTCCCCTACAAGATCTTCCACATGGCCGTCACGGACCGCAACGACGTCATCACGGAGATCTTCAAGGCAAAGGCCGTCATCCTCGGCTCCTGCACGGTCAACCAGGGGGTGCTCCCGACGATCTCGCCCATCCTCGAGGACCTGCGGGGGCTGCGGTTCCAGAACAAGATCGGCGCGGCCTTCGGGTCCTACGGCTGGAGCGGCGAGTCGGTAAAGATCATCGAGGAGCACCTGCAGCGCTGCAAGATCCCCGTCGTCTGCCCCGGCGTGAGGGCCAAGTGGCAGCCCAAACCGGCCGACCTCGAGGCCTGCGCCGGCCTCGGCCGGGAGGTCGCCCGGGCTGTGAAGTCCTGAGGCGGGCAGCCGCCCGTTCGTGATGCGCGATGGAGGCCCCCCGTCCCGTGAACCCGCGGGCCGGGGGAGACCCCGTTGCGGAAAGACCTTGCCGGAACGGCTCCCGCGATGGGAAAGGATGTCATCTACACGATCGGCCACTCGACGCGCAGCCTGGAGGAGTTCCTGGAGCTGCTCCGGGCGCACGGGATCCGGTGCGTCATCGATGTTCGCACGGTCCCCCGTTCGCGCCTTCATCCGCAGTTCGGCATCGATTCTCTCCCGGGGGCCCTCGAAGCGGCCGGCATCGGGTACAGGCACGTAAAGGAACTCGGCGGCTGGCGGAAGCCCCGGACGGATTCGCCCAACCGGGGGCTCACCAGCGGGGGGTTTCGCGGCTATGCGGACTACATGCTGACCGACGGATTCCAGGCGGCCCTGGGGCGCCTGATCGAGGCCGCCCGCGAAGGTACGACGGCGATCCTGTGCGCCGAGGCGGTTCCCTGGCGCTGCCACCGCTGGCTCATCGCCGATGCCCTGACGGTCCGCGGCGTGTCGGTGCGGCACATCCTGGGCCCCCGGAAAGCCGATCTCCACAGGCTGCACCCGCTGGCCCGCGCGGAAGGCGGGAGGATCGTCTACCGATGAGGCGGGCGGGATGCGCGGAAGACGTGACGGGCGGATCAGGCAGGAAGGATGGAACCGATGGCGGCCCATGTCCTTCTCGTCGATGTCGATGCCGGCCGGAGCCGGTGCCATGCGCCGTCGTCCGCCGGGGAAAGGCCCGTGCGCGGCAGGCCGGCGGACATCCTGTTGGGCGATTTCGATCGGGCAAGGACCGAGGCGACGTTCGAGGTTCTCAGGAAGAATCTGCCCGCCAACGAGATCCACCGGGTGCGAAGCGGCTGCGAGGCCCTTGCGTTCCTGAAGCGGCGCGGGGAGCTGCCGGATCCGAAGCGCCCGCCGAGGCCCCTTCTCGCCCTGCTCGATGAAGACCTCTCGGGGATGGCGGGCCACTCCATCCTCGGCCGCCTGTTCCGGGCCGCGCCGCCGGGAGAGCTGATCGTGATCGTTCTGGCGGGCCGGGGGCGGATTCCCGCTCACCGGAGATGGACTCCCAACGCGGACGGGTACCTGGAGAAGCCGTTCACGTTCCGCAAGCTCGTGGACAGTCTCCGCTACCTCGGGACATCCCGTGCGCGCGCCGGTGCGGACATCATCGAACTGCCCCTCCGGCAGGGCGCGCAAGCTTGACATCCCGCGCGGGAGGCTGGTATTCTGCATTCGTCGGGCCGCTCCCGCCCGGTCGCACCGCGGGCGGCTTCCGTCCCGATTCCCTCTCGGCCCTTTCCCGGACCTTGCGGGGCCTGTGCATCCGGATGTTTTCGGGTTGCTGCAGAGCCTTGCCGGTCGAGGGGTTTAAGAGATGGATGCCAGTTGTTCGGCGCTCTGGAGAGGCCGGCCCCGATTCGGCCGGCTGCGAAAACTAGGATGGAACACCACTTACATTTCAACGGGAGGTTCACGCAATGGCTGACACATGGCTCACGACACTCATCACGGACACCCCTCAGGCCGGGTTTGAGCTTGCAATTACGTTGAGCCGGCGCGGCGTCAAGTACACGCAGCCGAACCCGGAGGTGCTGAAAAAACTTCGTCCCATCTATTCGGAAGATGCCAACGCCCTCATGGCGGCATCGCAGATCGTTGCCATCAATTTCCAGACGATCGCCGCCGCCAACAACTATTGGCGCAAGTAGTCTCCGCCGGCGGCGCCTCTCCGTCTGCGGCGATCCGCCTTTTTCAGAACCGGCACGATGCCGCAAACGCATGAGACGCCCTTTCTCGGATTGGGCTGTCGAACGACTCTTCCGCCTCGCCGAAAGGAGCCTGCCCCATGGTCACGACGATCCAGGAGAAAAAGGAATCCCTCGTTGCGAAAGCCCTCGACATGACCGGACTGGTGGAATACCAGGCCGGCTCGGTTGTGAGCCGCGCCGTCATTCAGAAGAAGACGGGCACGGTGACCCTCTTCGCCTTCGACGAAGGGCAGGGCCTCAGCGAGCACACGGCGCCCTTCGACGCGCTCGTGTGCCTTCTGGACGGTCAGGCGGATATCGTCATCTCCGGGAAGTCGCATGTGCTGAAACAGGGGGAGATGATCATCATGCCGGCAGGCGAGCCCCACTCGATCAAGGCCATAGGACCATTCAAGATGATGCTGGTCATGATCCGCGGCTAGGCGGCCGGAGGCCGACGGCGCGTCCCGCGCCGAGCGAGAAGGTGCGAGGGTGAGAGGGCAAGAAGGTTGGGTTTGCCGGGTGCCGTGCGAAACCTCGCCGCTTCTCCGACGTTCTCACCTTCATACCCTCTTCCCTTCTGTCCATTGGCGCCTCCCCTCCGGGATGGTCAACGGACCCGGGGAAAGGCTTTCGCATTGCAGGGCAGGAACAAGCTCATCATCGCCCACCGGGGGGCCGTCGGCCCGGCCCGCGAGAATACCCTGGAGGCCTTCCGGAGAGCTATCGACCTGGGTGCGGACATGATCGAGTTCGACGTGAGGCGCACGCGGGACGGCCGGCACGTCATCCACCACGACCCGGACATCTCGGGCAAACCCATCGGCCACCTGGATCTGCCGGACATCAGGGCCCTCGCCCGGTCGACGGGGTTCCACGTCCCCGGGCTCGAGGAGGCTCTCCATCTGTCACGCGGCCGGATCGGGCTGGATATCGAGCTCAAGGAGGAAGGGTACGAGCAGGAGATCGTCCGCCTCGTCACCGGAGCGCTGCGCACGGAGGACTTTATCGTCAGCTCCTTCCATGCCGGCTCCATCGAGAGGATCCGTCAGTGCCGCGCCGGGGTGCGGACCGGCCTCATTTTCAACGACGCGGCGGCCCTCACGGAGGAGATCCTCCGGGGGGAGACGGAATGGCTTTTCCCCGCCGAGAGCCTGGCGGGCGGCGTATTCCTGGATCGCATGAGAGCGGCGGGAAAGAGAATCGCCGCCTGGACCGTCAACGATGTAAACCGGATGAAACGGCTCCTGGATGACGACCGGATCGACGGGATCATCACGGACCGCACCGATGCCGCCCTTGCCGTGCGGGCGGGTCCATGACCCCGCGGCATGCCGGCAGGCGGCGGACATCCAATACACGGGTTGATGGAGGGTTTATGAACGAGCTTTCCAAAGACGAACTGAAACTTCTCATCGAGAAAGGGCGGACGCCGAGCCTGAGCATCTACATGCCCACGCACAGGGCCGGCGCGGAAGTGCAGCAGAATGCCATCCGGCTGAAGAACCTGCTCAAGGAAGCGGAAGAAGGGCTCCTGCGAGGCGGGCGCCGCGCGATCGAGGCGGAGAAATTCCTCGAACCCGTCCAGGCGCTCGTGAAAAACAGCCCCTTCTGGCGGCAGCAGTCAAACGGCCTGGCCCTCTTCCTGTGCCCCGACTTTTTCCGGACCTACCGGCTTCCCGTGGAGTTCCTCCCGTCGGTCGTCCTGGCCGAACGGTTCAACGTCAAGCCCCTGCTTCCCCTGTTCAACACGGAAGGCCGTTTCTACGTGCTGGCCCTGAGCCAGAAGGACGTGCGGCTGCTGGTGTGCTCGCGCTACGGGGTGAAGGAGACCCGGCCCGAGGGGCTGCCCCGGGACATCGATGAGGCGCTCAAGGTCGATCCCGCAGGAAAGCGCCTGCGTTCCCGCTCCTCCTCGTCGGGGGGAACGGGTCCCCGGGGTTCGACGGCCTGGACAGACGAAATGTACACGAAGGAAAACGTCCTGCGCTACCTCCAGCAGATCGACAAGAGCCTCCGGGCGATCCTGAAGGACGAGCGCGATCCGTTGATCTTCGCCGGTGTGGAGTACGTCTTTTCCCTGTACCGGGAGGTCAACACCTATGCCGGCCTTGCGGAGACGGCGATCATCGGCAACCCGGACCAGGCAAGCGCCGAGGAGCTCCACGCCCTGGCCCTGCCCGTCGTGGAACCCCGGTTCCGCAGGGAGCAGGAGGAGGCCCGCGTCCGCTACCTTCAGTCCATCGGGACGGGCCTTGCCTCGAACAACCTCGAGGAAATCGTGCCCGCCGCCCATCACGGGCGGATCGGGTACCTCTTCGTGGAGGTGGGCCGGGAAAAGTGGGGCACTTTCGACTCCCGGACGGGCAAGGCCGTCCTTCACAACGGGGGCAGGGAGGGCGACGAGGATCTCATCGATTTTGCGGCGATCCATACCCTGGGGGCCGGCGGCAAGGTCTACGCCATCGAGCGCGACCGGATGCCCGACCGGGAGCCGGTGGCGGCCCTGTTCCGCTACTAGGGACAAGGAGCGAGAGCGAGGGCGTGAGGAACACGGGAAAATCCCCCCCTGCGTCCCTCCCGGCAGGGAGGGATGCAGGGGGATTTTTCGTTGAAGGATCCCGGGGCGCACGGCTATTCTGATGCAAGACCCGTCTTGTGACGGATACGGGCAAACAACCATACGGAGAGGATCCCATCGGCGGGCATCGTCCACCGGAGCTGACGCAGGGCAGCCTCTGGAAAAACATCTGGCACCTTTCCTGGCCCACCTTCCTCATCATGGTCTTCAATTTCCTCGTGGGCCTGGCCGATCTCTACGTGGCGGGCTGCATCGGTGCCGACATCCAGGCGGCCATCGGATTCGTCACCCAGCTCTTCTTCATCGTCGTCATCGTCGCGAACGCCATCGGTATCGGGACCAGCGCCATGGTGTCGAGGGCCGTGGGAGCCTCCGACATTGGTCGCGCCGCCGAGATCGGGCGGCAGTCGCTGATCTTCGGCGCCGCGGTGGCCGTCGGCATCACCGCCGTCACGATCCTTTGCTGCGGGCGGATCGTAGCGCTGGCCGGCATGCCGGGGCCGATCCAGGCCGTCGCGGAGGATTTCCTGCGGATCTTCGCATTCGCCCTGGGACCCAACTATTTTCTCATCATCGTCAACGCCGTGTTCCGCGCCGCCGGGGACGTCAGGAAGCCCCTGCTGACGATGTTCTTCGTCAGTTTGGTCAACATCACGGGAGACTTCGCGCTCGCCTTCGGCATCCCGCCCTTCCCGGCGATGGGGTACCGGGGCATCGCCTGTTCTACGGCATCGTCTTTCGCGGTGGGGATGCTCATCAGCCTGGCCCTCCTGGCCTCGAGACGCTGGAGGCGCGTATTCGCCGGGCCATGGCGGGTAAACATCCCGACCATCGCGAGGATCGTGGACATCGGCTGGCCGTCGGCGTTTCTGCAGGTCGCCTGGCAGGCGGGCACCATCGTGCTCTACAGCATCCTGTCGCGGCTCGGCGAAGGCACCGTCACGGCCCTGGCCGCGCTGACCAACGGGCTTCGGATCGAGGCCATCATCTACCTGCCCGCGTTCGCCCTCAACATGGCTGCATCGGTGCTTGCCGGGCAGAACCTGGGGGGGGGCAACCCGCGGAGGGCCGAGGCCCTCGGCTGGAAGACGGCAGGGGCCGGGATGGTCCTGCTGAGCGTTCTGGCCCTGCCCGTCTTCATTTGGGCCGAGCGGTTCGCCTCGATCCTGGCCCGTACCCCGGAGGTCCTTGCCGAGACGGCCAATTATCTCCGGATCATGATGGTGTCGGAGCCGTTTCTCGCCGTGGGCACCATTCTCTCCGGGGCGGTCAGCGGGGCGGGCGACACGAGGGCGACCATGTGGATCATCGTGGCCTGCATGTGGGGCATCCGGCTTCCGCTTGCGTACCTGCTGGCCGTTGCCCTGGGCTATGGACCCACAGGCGTATGGGTCGCCATGGTCGTCTCCATGATCGGTTACTCCATCCTGATGTCCCTGCGGTTCCATGGCGGCCGCTGGACGCACGCGAGGGTGGATTGACGGGATGGGCCGACCCGGCGGTTTGTGCTAGACTGGGTGAAACGTCCTGACGGGAGCTTCCGCATGGTCACGGCAGAGAGGATACGGGACATCCTGGAGAAAACCCGCAGCATCGCCGTTTTCGGGATGTCGAAAGATCCCGGCAAGACGGCCCACTGGGTGTCGGAGTTCCTGGCCCGTAAGGGCTATGACATCATCCCCGTCAACCCCGGCGGGGACGTCATCATGAAACGCAGGAGCTATCCCGATCTGCAGTCGGTCCCGAAGCGGATCGACGTCGTGCTGGTATTCCGCCGGTCCGAGGAGGCGCTGGAGCCAGTCGTCCAGGCCGCGGGCAGGAAAAAGGAAAGGGGGGACATCCTTGCCGTCTGGCTCCAGCAGGGAATCCGGAACGAGGAGGCCCGCAGGCTGGCCGAAGAAAGCGGGATTCTCTTCGTGCAGGACCGATGCATGATGCATGAGTGGCAGATGCTCAACCTGATGGACGGGTAATCGATAACGAATCCGGTCTTGCTCTGAGCCGGGACAGAGGACGACCGGGCGCTGATGGATGCGAAGAGCGGAAGAGCAGAAGTGAGGAAGAGCGGACAAGATAAATAATGAATCCGCGATCGGTTCCGCTCTTCTGAGCCTCGTAGCTTCCTTACTTCGTATGCGTCCCGCTGGGCCTGCCATGAGCCTGATGACTGGCGGGTTCCTTGTTACGCGGGGGAGTGCACCCATGTGCGGCCGATTTACACTCGTCAGCCCCTTTGCGGTCATCGCCGAACGGTTTCACGTTTCGGTGCCTCCGGATCTTCGCCCCCGGTTCAACATCGCGCCGGGGCAGGATGTCCTCTGTATCGTCCGCGACGGGCAGAAGAGACTCGAGCCCCTGCGCTGGGGCCTCATCCCCTCATGGGCGCGAGACCCCGCCATCGGCAGCCGAATGATCAATGCCCGGGCGGAGACGCTGGCCGAGAAGCCCGGCTTCCGCAACGCCTTTGCCAGGCGTCGTTGTCTTGTCGCGGCTGACGGGTTTTTCGAATGGCGCCCTGCGGGAAGGCGCAAGGAGCCCGTCTATATCTTTCTGAAGTCGAAAAAACCCTTTGGGTTCGCCGGTCTCTACGAGTCCTGGCACGGCCCCGACGGCAGAGAAATCCGCACCTGCACCATCATCACGACCGGCGCGAACGACCTTGTGCGACCCATCCACGACCGGATGCCCGTTATCCTTCACGAATGCGTAGAGGACGCCTGGCTTGACCCTTCCGAGACCGACCTCGAACGGCTCCGGTCGCTGCTCGGACCATTTCCCTCGGACGAGATGGACGCCTACGGCGTGAGCCCCGCCGTCAACAATGCCTCCCACGACGCCCCCGACTGCATCCGCCCCGTCTGAGGCCCGGGGCCCGCATTTTTTGCCGCTCCATCCCGGCGCCCGAAGCCCGGCCCCGCGCAGGGCCGCCTATCTCTTCACGACATCCTCCGGCGACATTCCCGTCACGGAGGCGTGACATATGGGTCGCCATCCGGAAGCTCATGTAAAACGGGCATTTTCATCGGGATACCCGGGGCGGCGCGCCGGTCTGCCGGGCATCCCGGCGACAAGGCGTCGCCGCGGCGCAAAAGCATGCCCGCGACCCATATCGATAATAGTCTTTACAATCGGGCACTTGAAGACGTCCGGGCTGCTCCCCCGGGGATGGCAGAGCGTTTGCTTCTCCTAACAGGGTGTTGAAAATCTGACTTCTTTTTCTCGTTTGTCCTTTATTATCGGGTCAAACGAGTGTGCGGATGGCTTAAACTGTGTTTTTTGCTCTTTCACATGGCTGATTCATAGGGCCTCAGCTGCCCTTTCGGGCAGCACCGAGCCGCTCGCGGCGGCTCAGGAGGCAGCAATGCCCAAGGAGCGCATCCGAACCAGGTTGAAGACGCTCAGCCCCAGGGTGAAGTACCATGCGATCTTTTCCTCTCCGATGTAACGGAGCTTCCGGAACAGGGCGATGGTCTTGATCCAGCCGAAGATCTCCTCGACTCGTTTTCTGATCTTCTGGCTGATCGCATAACCCGGATGCCGTGTGGTTCGGCCGTCCAGGATCGAGGTGTCTTTCATCGCGATGTGCGGGGTCACGTTCATGTCCCGCAGCGCCTTAATGAAGGCTTTTACATCGTAGCCCTTGTCGGCGCCCACGGTGCAATAGCTCTTCCCGAGCGCGCGAAGCATCTCCTCGGCTGCCTCCCGCTCGGCGGTGCCGGTGGCCTCCTTGACCAGCGAGGCCACCACCAGGCCGCTTCGGTTCTCCATGAGCACGTTGCCCAGCCAGCTGAGCTTGGACTCCTTGCCCGGCCCCTTTCGCATGAGCTTGGCGTGGGGGTCGGTCGTCGAGGCGTGCGTCTTGTTTGTGCGCTTCTGGCCCTTGAAGTCCACCTCAGGGTTTCGGCCCTCGCCGGCAGGCGGGGCGCCGTCCCGTGGCTTGAAGCTCTTCAGCGACGCCCAGGACTCCAGAAGCGTGCCGTCCACCGTGAAGTGCTCGGCCGACAGCAGTCTCTTCCTGCGGGCCTGATCCAGGATGCGATCGAAAAACAGCGCCGAGACCTCCGAACCGATCAGCCGCTGCTGGTTCTGCGTAAAGCTCGAATGGTCCCACATCGGCTCATCGAGCGCCATGCCCAGAAACCAGCGAAATAGGATGCTGTAGCCGATCTGCTCGGTGAGCATGCGATTGCTGCGGATCGAGTACAAGGCCTGAAGGATGAGCGCCTTCAGGAGCCGCTCCGGCGGAATCGAAGGCCGGCCCGTGTGGGAGTACATCCGGTCGAACTCGACCGAAAGGCTCTCGAGCGCCTGATCCACCATCGTCCGGATCGGCCGAAGCGGGTGATCCGCCGGAACGAAATCCTCGGGCGACACATAGATGAACATGGCGTCTCGTTTGTCTTCAATCCCGCGCATCGCAAGCCTCCTGGGGTTCTTCAGGGATGCCTGAACTGTAGCACAACCATCTTTCAAAGAGCAGAGTAAAATGAGTTTTGTTGTGAGTATTTCAACAGCCTGCTAGATTGCTCCCCGTCATCCCCGGGACCGCCGGCGGGCTGACCGTCCGGTGGCCATGAGCCCTTCGGCACGAATGGCCACTTGCGGAAAGGTTCCTCGACGGCATCGAAAAACGGGGCCGGGATCAGCGCCCGCTGCAACCACGCCCTTCCGCACGGGGGGAGGAAAAAAGGAAGAGGAGGCAATGTCATGCGGACAACGATCGGTCTCCTGGCAACGGTGGCGCTCGCCCTGCTGCTCGCGCGGCCCGGGGTTTCGGATGCGGAGATCCGTTATTCGGGGTTTTTCGGCAACCCCTCCGTCTACGACCTGCTGAAGCAAGGGCCCGAGGGCGGGGCCAAGCTGCGCTGGATGAAAGAGGGGGTAGATCCGAAGAAGTACGACAAGTTCATGGTGGACAGCGTCATCTTTTACCTGGCCGACCAGTCCGACTACAAGGGAATCGATCCCCAGGAGATGAAGGAGCTGGCCGATGCGTTCAACAAGGAGATCGTGGCGGCCTTCAAGGACAAGTACCCGATCGTGGCCGACCCAGGCCCGACTGTAGCCCGGCTCCGCATTGCGATTACGAACATCAAGCAGAGCCGGCCCGGCATTAGCGCCGTCACGTCGATCATCCCCGTCGGGCTAGGCATCAGCCTCGTCAAGAAGGGCGCCACGGGCGGCTGGTCGGGGAGCGGCGAGACGGGTGTCGAGATGATGGCCCTGGACAGCATGACGAACGAGATCCTGATCCTGGCGGTGGACGAGAGGAAGGCCGAGTTCGAACAGCGGTTCTCGAAGTGGGGATCCGCCGCGGACGCCTTCAAGCTCTGGTCCGATCTGGCCGTAAAATTCATCGACAACGCGCGGGGCGTCAAGAGGGAGCCGGCGAAGTAGGATGACGGCGCTCGAAGGGGTGATATCGCCGCGGGCCGGGGGAACGGAAAAGAGGCAGACCCCGGGGGACCTGCCTCTTTTTTTCATGCAGTCTCCATGTGCCGTCACTGAAGGGTTGCGTCCTCCGCCCGGCAGGAGAGTTCCGGCTTGTCCGATGTCGACGGCCTGTCGTCGGGGCTGAGCATCAGCACGGCATAGGCCCCGAAGTGGCCGTCGTGGCTGAGGCTCAGATCCAGCGTCGTTCGTTTCCCCTGGTAGTACAGCCTGGGGGGCCCCGGTCGGCTGCCCGACTCGGTGCGCCGGATCTCCATCTCCTTCTGGTTCCATCCGAGGTGCGTGGCCACGCATCGCTTGAGGGCCTCCCGCACGATGCGCGATTCCACCTCTAGCGAGTCCACGCCTTTCAGCTCGGGCAGGACTTCCACCCGCCAGAAGACGTAATCGAAGAACTCCTCCCCTTCCGAGAGGGCCAGGGCGTGAATGTACGTGCAGCGACGATAAACCCGCAGCGGGACGGCCCCTTCCGGCGTGAGCACGGCGCCCTCGACGTGGGGGTTGCAGGTACCGGCCTCCGTCGAGGTCCCCCGGAGCCCGTAGTCGTCTAGGTGAACCTCGTAGTTGCGGGGGATGAACGGCAGGGCCGGGTTTTTCTTCGCAAGCACCTTGAAGGCCGCCTCTTTTCCGGCCCAGAGGGACCAGAGCAGCACGTCGGGTTCGGGGAAGCTCTCGATCCGCTTCCGCTCAGCGGGGGTGAACACCCGGCTGACATACCGGGAGTCTCTGCTCTTCCCCCTGTTGCCGGGGTCCGTCAAGTCGACGATGTCGTTCCCTACTCTCAAAGTACCTCTCCTCCATCCGGGACAGCTGCCGGACGATCTGCGCGGCATAGTCCCTCTGGGCCTTGAGCCCGTTGGTTGTGAGCCTCTCCGGCTCGAACACCTCGACGGCCATCGAGAACGTGTCTCCCGGTTTCGGGCAGGCGCTCCACGTCTCCTGGCGGTCGCCCCGCAAATAAATACACAGGATCTTCATCCGGTCAAGATTTTTCACGAACCGACCGACGCCGTAGGCAAAATTCTCCGTATCGATCCGCCCTGTCCGTGACCGCCCGCCCTCGGGGAACACGAGGACCGCATGTCCTGTCGAAAGCAGTCGGTCGCACGTCTCGAGCGTCCGCCTGACCTCCTCGCGGTCGCCCCCCCGCGTGATGGGGATGCACTTCATGAGGTAGCATACGGCCGTGTCGAAGAGATTTCGGTTGAAGTTCCTCCGCTCGGGGAGGTTCCACGGGAGACGCCGGTAATCCAGGAGATAGCGCCACCACGGGAGCATCGCGAAGGCGATGAAGGCCGAGTCGACGAGCGTCAGGTGGTTGGCGCAGATCAGCCAGCTGCCGTCGTGTCGGGAGAAATGCTCCCGGCACTGCCGGCGGAAGGCCTTCAGCTCTCGGAACCGGTAGCCCAGCAGGCGGATCACGAGGACGACGAGGGGAACGTAGAGAAATGCGGCCAGGCGGCTCAGCACGTACTGGACCGCCAGTCGCGCGTCGGCGTTACCGTTCATGGGTCTTCTCGTTTACTCCTGGACTCTTCCCCTCGCGGCCGCAGACGGGCTGACGACGGGGAGAGGGCAAGAAGCGGGGAAGGCAGGCCAAAGCCGCTCCGCGGGAAATGGAGCGTTTCACAGGGCGCGTGGACCGAGGCCTTCCGGTTCTCACCCGATCGCCGTTCTTCACGCCGCTTTCTTCAGAATGATCTCGACGGCATCGCCGATCGTGCGGATCTTGTCCGCCTCGTCGTCGTCGATGGAGATGCCGAAGACGTCCTCGCACTTGATGACTACGTCCACGAGACGCGCCGAGTTGACCTTCAGGTCGTTGAGGATGTGGGTCTCCTTCGTTGCCGTGTCGAGCAACTCGGGGTTCTTCGTGTACAGCTTGAGGATGTTGCAAAACTCCTGGAAAATCTTCTTCTCGTCCATTTCAATCTCCTTCAATCAATAGAATGGCTAAGGGCGAATGGCAAAAGGTACGGGACCTGCGGCAGGGCGGAAAATCATTCTTCTTCCTTCCGCAAGCCCTTTGCCTTTCGCCCTGCGCCTTATGCCTCGCGCCTTACGCCCATTTTTTAAATATCATACAGCTGTTCACGTCGCCGAAGCCGAAGCCCGCCTTGGCGAAGATCTTCACCCCGGGGTCCTCGACGGCAACCTGCGGGATCCGCGGGGCGAACGCCGCGATCTCGGGGTGCGCGTCCTCGCTGTTGACCGAGGGATGAAGGAATCCCTTGCACAGCTGCAGCACGACACCCACCGACTCCACGGCCCCCGCGCCGCCGAGGCAGTGGCCCACGAGCGACTTGGTCGAGTTGATCCAGGGAAAGGTTGCCGGCGTGCGCTCGAGCGCGACGGCCCAGTTCTTCACCTCGTGGGGGTCGGCGAAGGTGGCCGTCAGGTGCCCGTTGACGGCGTCCACGTCGGCGACCGTGATGCCCGCGTCGGCCACGGCCGCCCGGATGCAGCGCTGGACGCTCTCGGGGTTGGGCGCCGTCATGGATCCGCCGTTTCGGTGCCCGCCGCAGTTGACGGCTCCGCCCAGCAGCTCGGCGTAGATCTTCGCCCCCCGTTTTTCCGCCGTCTCCAGGTCTTCGAGGATCAGGGCGCCGGCGCCCGAGCCGGGCACGAAGCCCGCCGCCGTGGCGCTCATGGGGCGCGAGGCCTTTTCGGGGTCGTCGTTGAACTTCCGGCACATCACCCGCATGGCGTCGAAGCCCGCCCAGATGTAGGGGGAGGATCCCTCGGAGCCCCCGGCGATCATTCGCCGGGCAAGCCCGTGGCGGATGCGCAGCATGGCGTCGATGATGGCCTCGTTTCCCGTGCTGCAGGCCGACGAGTTGGACGTGACCTGGTTGCCCAGGGCGAGCATCCCGGCGATCCTGGCGCTCGTGGAGCTGTTCATGACCATCTGCACGACGGTGCTCCCCATGCGCCGGATCTGATGCTCGTTGACCTTCGGGACGACCTGGCCGGCGATCGTGTCCATGCCGCCGATCCCGGAGCCCATGATGGCTCCCGTGTCCCAGTCCACCTCCTTGCTGTCGGGCCTCGGCACGGTGAAGCCCGCGTCGCGCCATGCGTCGACGGCGGCGATGCAGGCGTAGCCAATGTTGTCGTTCACCGACAGGAGGTCCTCGGCGTCGAAGTACTTCGAGCGGAGCTTCCCGAAACCCTGCGGGACGCCGCCCACCTGGCAGGCAAACCCCAGTTCCTTGAGCTGCGGGATGAAACGGATGCCCGAGCGTCCCTTGCGGAGGGCGTCCTCGTATTCGGCAAGGCCATGACCGTTAGGGGCCATGATCCCCAGGCCCGTGATCACAATCCTCGTTCTCATTGCAGGTTGACTCCCATGCCGGCCAGCACGCCCGCTGCGACGGGTTCCCCGTTTTCCCTCTCCATGCTGACCTTCGCTTTCAGGTTTCCTTTCCGGAAATAGATCTTCTCCCCCCGGATGACGACGCGCTCGCCCGGCATGACCATGCCCGCAAACTCCACGGTCTCGATGACCGTGAACAGCGTCGTCAGGCCTCCCCTCAACATCTCCTCCCCGCGGCCCTGGGCCATGACGAGGTAGAGCCCGAAGGCGACAACCCCCGTCTGTGCCATGGCCTCCACGAGGATGACCCCCGGCGTGACGGGGCGCCCCGGGAAATGCCCCCGGTAGAACGATTCGTCCTCGCGGAACCTGTAGGCCCCGACGATGTGCGTCTCGTCGAGCTCCAGGATCTCGTCGATGAAGCGGAAGGGCGCCTGCTGCGGCACCGCCGCCAGGACCCTCTCGCGCGTTTCCCGGTCAGCCCCCATAAAGCCCCCCGTTGACGTGGATCACCGTGCCCGTGATGTAGGAGCCCTTCGTCGCGAGGAAGGCCACCACCTCGGCCACTTCCTCGGGCCGGCCCATGCGGCCCAGCGGCACGCCCGCCAGGAGCCTCTCGCGGATCTCCCCGGGCAGCACGGAGGTCATCTCCGTGTCGATGAAACCCGGCGCCACGGAGTTGACCAGGATGTTGCGGCCCGCAAGCTCGCGGCAAAGCGACTTCGTGAAGGCGTCCATCGCGGCCTTTTCCATCGTGTAGGGGATCTGTCCCGCATTGCCCGTGTGCCCCACGACGCTCGAGATGTTGATGATGCGTCCGCTCCCCTTCCGAAGCATGTACAGGCGAAGCACCCGTTTCGTGAGGAACCAGATCCCCCTCGTGATGGCCCGCTGCTCGTCGAACTGCTCTGCCTTCATGGAGTGGATGTCGGCGTTGACGGAGTGGCCCGCGTTGTTGACGAGGACGTCGACGCGTCCGGCCTGCTCCCTGACAGCGCTCAACAGGGCCTCCACCTGCTCGAGGTCGGCCAGGTCGGCCTGAAGCAGGAAGGCATCCTCCAGTTCGGCCTGGAGGGCCTTCGCGCTTTCGGCGCTCTTGCGATAGTGGAGACCCACGCGGAATCCTTCCTGGGCCAGGGCCCGCGCGCAGGCCGTGCCGATTCCCGTTCCGCTTCCCGTGACGACGGCCACCGGTTTGTCGCTCATCCCTATTCCCTCACCATCACGCCGCCGACGGCGTTTTTCGATTTGTGCGGATAGTCCGGGTAGGCGATCCCGTGGAAGACGCCCGTCCGGGCGTCCTTCAGGGTCATGATCGGCTCGTTGTCGACGAAGATGTTCGCATCTCCGATGACGATGCTCGCCCCGGAGTCCTTGAGCCGCTGGAAGCGCTTCACGTTGACCTCGTAGCGCACCACCCGGTTGTAGGGGCGGATCTGGCCGCTGAAGAAAATCTCCCCGCAGCCCAGCGCCCGGCCGGTTCCCAGGGCCCCGCGCCACAGGCAGTAAAAGCCCAGGAGCTGCCAGACGGCATCCACGCAGAGGCATCCCGGCTGGACCGGGTCCCCCGGCAGGTGGCACTGGAAGTACCAGGCGTCGAGCCGGACGTCCTGCTCGGCCACGATCGTCCCGTGGCGGTTGTCCTTCGTGACGGACAGGATCCGGTCGACCATGAGAAAGGGAGGCGCGGGGAGCTTTGCGTCCATGCCCTCCGGCGGGTCGGAGACGAGGTTGCCGTAGGCGATGGCCAGGATCTCCTTGAGATCGAAATGACCCCTCTCCATGAACTCCTGGTAGGTCATCACCGCTCCTTTATCGTCAGCATCATGTGGCCCCAGGACAGCCCCGCGCCCACCTGCACGATGGCGACCCGGTCGCCCGGTCCGAGCTCGTCCCAGTGGAGGCTCAGCGACCCCGGGGCGCCGGCCGTGGCCGTGTTGCCGAAGAGTTCGACGTTGTGCCAGTGGTTCTCGGGGCTGATCCCGCAGCGCTCGCAGACGGTCCTCAGCATGCCGAGGTTGGCCTGGTGGCCCACGAACTTGAGGTGGCCGTTGAGCGAGGGGTTGGCCGCCTGGATGACGCGCAGGGCGTCCGTCGTCTTGCGGATGGCGAAGCCCTGCACGGCATTTCCGTCCTGGCCGAAGTGGCCCGTCCGGCGAATCGACACCTTGTCCCAGCAGGAGGGCTTGGCGTCGAAGTGCGTTGCATCGACGATCCTCTCCGACGGCACGATCGACGACACGACGGCGGCGGCGCTTCCGTCGCCGAAGAGGCATGCCGACCGGCGGTCCGAATAGTCGAGGCAGCGTGTCAGGTTCTCGGGCTGAGTGACCAGGATGAAAGGGGGCAGGGCCCCCGCACTCATGTTCGACAGGAAGTGGATCTGCAGGGCGAAACTTGTGCAGGCCGAGTTCATGTCGAAGGCGGGCACGTCGATCCCCAGCTCCGCGGCCACCGTGGAGGCCTCGGCCGGCGAGGCCACGTCGGGAGCCGAACTGCCGGAGATCACCATGCCGATATCCGCGGGGGCAAGTCCCGCCCGTTCGAGGGCCATGCGGGCCGCGCGGGCCGCCGTCTGGCCGTTGGTGTAGAGGCTGGCCTCCTGGGCGGCGCGCACGTCTCGGTTCTTCGTTTCCCGGATGTAGTCCAGGGGCAGCACCGTGTGCCGCTCGCGGATCCCCACGCGCTCCACGATCCACTCCTCGCTCGAGCCGATGTCGAGATCGCTCAGGAAGCGGTTGGTCACCACGTTTTCCGGGTAGAAGTGCCCCATTCCGTGTAAGTACAGCATTGCCTTATCGATGACCCCTTGCCTGTTATGGCCGCCTGTGCCCGGCGCTTCGCGCCTACACCAGCTCCCTGCCGATGATCATGTGCTGCACCTCGCGCACGCCCTCGTAGATGTCGATGATGTGGGCGTCGCGGACGAGCTTTGAGATCTCGTACTCCTGCATGAAGCCGTAACCGCCGTGCAGGTGCAGCCCCTCGTTGGCGCAGTAGAGGGCCGCCTCGGCGGCGGTGTTCTTCGCGAGCGACGAGTACATGCCGCGGTCCTCGTCGCGCTCCTGGACTTTCACGGCCGCCTTCATGAGAGCCAGCTCCGCCAGCTCCACCTTCTTCCACATGGCCACGAGCGTCTCCCGCGCCACGGGCATGTCGCAGATTCGCTGGCCGAACTGCTTGCGCTCGCGCGTGTACTGCAGGGTAAGATCGAGGGCCCGCCGGGCAAGCCCCACGCCGATGGCGGCGACCATGGGCCGCGCGTAGTCGAGCACGTCGATGAGGTACTTGAATCCCTGGCGGCGGTCGCCGATGATCTGGCTCTCGTCGACGACGACGTCCTCGAAGGTGACCGTGGCCGTGTTGGAGAGGTGCTGGCCGAGTTTCTCCTCGGGCTTGCCGAGGACGATCCGGCCGCCGCCTTTGGCCGTCAGCTCCGTCCGGGGCTTTGCGGGCAGGTTGGGCTTGCCGTCGCGAAACATCTCCTCGGCCGGAACGATGCAGCAGGCCAGCAGCTGCGCCGTGGGTTTGCCCACCTTGCAGAAAACGGTGAACTGGCTCGCGTAGGAGGCGTTCGTGATGAAGCACTTGGCGCCGTTGAGGACGTATTTGCCGTCGGCGCCCCTGGCGATAAAGGCGCTCATGGAGGAATTGTCCGAGCCGGCGCCGGGCTCGGTGAGGCAGAAGGAGGCCAGCAGGGGCGCCTGGACGTAGGGGCCGAGGAATTCCTTCTGCTGCTTCGCGCTGCCGTGCTGGGCGATGACCGTGTTGGCCAGGTCGTTGCACATGGCCGAGGTGGAGATGCCCGTGTCGCCGTAGGAGAGCTCCTTGATGATGAGGGCCGACGAGACGGCGTCGATCTCGAAACCCTTCACTTCCCGCGGGACGCTCAGGTTGAGGATGCCCAGCTCCCAGGCCTTCGAGATGATCCCGTAGGGGAATTCGTGCGACCTGTCGATCTGCAGAATGTTCGGGAGGATCTCGTTTTTCACGAATCGCCGGACCGTGTCGACGTACATCTGCTGGTCTTCATTGAGACGGAAATCCATCGAGCTCTCCTTGAGTGCGTGCTGGTTCGGATGATCCTCGCGGGAGGCGGCCCTTTCCGATCAGTTGCCGGTGAAGGCCCGTTCGGCGGAGGAAAGGGTGGTCAGCGAGATGCAGGTCACGCCGATCGTTTTGAAGAAGTCCCGCAGGGGACGGTTGGGACCGATTTCGTAGACGGTGTCGGCCTGCGAGGCGATGGCCCTCATGTTGTCGCACCACTGGACGGTTCCCGAGAGTTGTGCCACGAGCCGCTCAATGACCTCTTCCCGGTCGGCGGAGTGGAAACCGCCCGTGAAGTTGGAGGTCACCCGGACGGCGTTTTCGGCCTTCATCTGCCTGCGCACGCAGGCGAGCTCCCCTTCGAAGGGCTCCTCGATGGTGTGCATGTAGCGGCTGTGGAAGGGGGCGCTCACGTTGAGGGCCACGAACCGCATGGGGTTCTCGTCGGCCAGGGCCTTCGCGAGGCGTCTCTCGGCCTCGGGCATGGCCTTCGAGCGGCCGCTGATGACGATCTGGTTGGGCGAGTTGATGTTGGCCACGTCGATGGGCAGATCGGCGAGCAGCTCGCGGATCGTCCGTGTGTCGATATCCTTGCGGATGACGGCCGCCATGCCGCCCTCGCCCACCGGGACAGCTTCCTGCATGAGGCTGCCGCGGATGTGGACGATTCGCAGCACCGTCTCGAGGGGCAGGACACCCGCGGCCACCAGCGCCGTGTACTCGCCGAGGCTGTGACCGCCGAACACGTCGGGGGTGATGCCGTATTGGTCGATGATGGCCTTCAGCATGGCGATCTCCGTCACCACGATGCTCGGCTGGGCATAGGCGGTCAGGTTGAGCTTCTCGTCCTCGCCGAAACAAAGCGCGGCCACGTCCCACCCCAGGGCGTCGGAGGCCTGCTCGTAGATCCGTCGGCACCCGGGGGTGCTCTCGTAGAAGTCCTTGCCCATCCCGTGGCGCTGGGATCCCTGTCCCGGGAACACGATGGCGGTCTTGCCGTTGGCCATTGGTTGTCGTCTCCTTCGGTGCTTCCTCTAGTCTCTCTCTTCAGAAAGCGAGCCGCTTCCTGCGGCCCGCCCCCTATGAGCAACCGTCGTGCCAGGGAGACGACAGCGGATGGATTCGGGATAAGGTATCGATATGAAAGAAGAATCTGGATCGACGGCGGCAGGCGGAGGAAAGGAGGAAAGGCGGAAGCGTGTATACTTCCCTTCACACTGGGAAGAGAGGTATGCAGGCGGCCGCGCCGAGGGGACGAGAGCCCGTCTGCCGGGCCGGGGGCCAGGGCAAATGCAAAGCCGCCGCCTGCCCATGCGCCCCGCGCTGTTATCCGGGTCTCTTCAGGATGATTCGGCAGTCGACAGCAGTCGCCCCTTCTCCTTCAGGGTGAACAAGGATCGGGTTGATGTCCATCTCGCTGATCTCGGGGTGGTTGACGGCGAGTGCCGACAGGTTCACGAGGGCCCTCTCGAGAGCCGCGAGATCGGCCATGGGTCTGCCCCGAAACCCGGACAGCAGCCTGAAGCTCTTGATCTCCCGGATCATTCCGTCCGCCTCGGCCTTTCCGATGGGTGCAAGACGGAACGCAACGTCCTGGAATACCTCGACGAAGATGCCGCCCATGCCGAACATCAGCAGCGGCCCCATGGCGTAGCGGTTCAGGCCGAGAATGACCTCTTCCCCCGGAAGGGACATCTTCTGCACGAGAACACCCTGGATCACGGCATCGGGGTTGTAGCTCGCTGCCCGTTTCACGATGTCCCGGAAAGCCTGCCTGACCTCTCGATCGCTCTTGATTCCCACGACAACCCCGCCGGCATCCGTCTTGTGAAGGATCTGCGGAGAGACGATCTTCATGGCCACGGGAAGGCCGAACTCGGCGGCGATCAGGACCGCCGCGTCTTCGCTTTCGGCCAGGCGAGTCGGCAGGACGTCGAATCCGTAGCATTTCAGGATTTCGTTCCCTTCGATTTCCCCGATGTGTGTTTTCCCCGCGGCAAGACAACCGGAGATGATCGATGCGGCGCGCCCGCTATCGTGGGCGACGGGGGATTCCCGGAGTTCGGCTCGGTCAAGCCATCCGGCGTAACGGTAGAGGGCGCCCATGGCCTTTGCCGCATTTTCCGGAAACTGATACACCGGGTAGCCGTGCTTCTGGAGGTACCGGACGCCCGGCGAAACGTCGACGACCCCCATGAAGCAGCAGATGATCGGCTTGTGCGTACCGCGGGCGACACGGACGATGGCTTCCGCAGTCCCCAGGGCGTTGGTCATGGATTGAGGCGTGAGGATCACGAGCGCCCCGTCCACCCCCGGATCCTGGATGACCGCCCACAGGGCGTTTTCGTAGCGGTCTTGCGTAGCATCGCCGATGACATCCACGGGATTGCGGAGATTGGCCGTCGAGGGCAGGGCCATGGCCAGCTTCTCAATGGTCTCTTCGCTGAATCGGGCCAGTTCGAGGTCTGCCGAGACGGTCATGTCCGTGGCAAGGATCCCCGGGCCGCCTGCGTTTGTGACGATGGCCACCCGCTTGCCGCTCGGCAGCTTTCTCCTCATTTTCCCCAGAGGGCTTTCCTGTTTGTAGGCAAAGGCATGGGCAAAGTCGAAAAGCTCATTGACCGATTCGGCCCGGATGATTCCCGACTGTTTGAAGATGGCGTCATAGACGGCCTCGGTGCCCGCCAGCGCCCCCGTGTGGGAGGCTGCCGCCAGCGCCCCTGCGCCCGTCCTGCCGGATTTGACCACGAGGATCGGCGTCGGTCTGTCGCCTGCCGTAACCTGCCGGGCCGCGGAGATGAATTCCGCGCCCTTCCGGAGTTCCTCGACATAGATCATGATAACGGCCGTGTCCGCATCCTCGTGGAGATACTGAAGCAGGTCGATCTCATCCACGTCCGCCTTGTTGCCGATCGAGATGAATTTCGAAAAACCGAATCCCCGGTCCGCTGCGAAGTCGAGAACGGCCGTACAGAGGGCGCCGCTCTGGGAGATGAAGGAGATGTTGCCGGGGTTGGGCATCCTGGCGGAGAAACTCGCATTCATGCTCACCTGCGGGAGAGGATTGATGACCCCGAGGCAGTTCGGCCCGACAACGCGGATCCCGGCCTCCCGGCAGATCGAGACGATCCGGTTCTCCGCTTCCAGTCCCTTTTTGCCGACTTCCCGGAACCCCGCCGACACGATGACGACCCCCTTGACGCCTTTTCGCGCGGATTCCTCCACGGCCTTGAGGGTGGCATCGGCCGAAAGAACGATGATGGCCAGGTCCACGGCATCCGGGATCTCGCTGACCGAGGGATAGGCTCTCATGCTCAGGATGGACCTGGCAGCGGGGTTGACAGGGTAGAGTGTGCCCTGGTAGCCGCCCTTGAGGATATTGGCGAAGATGTCGTATCCGACCTTCCCCGGCGTCGTGGACGCCCCGATCACGGCAATGGCATTCGGGGCGAAAATAGCATCGAGACTTCTCATCGGGCATTTCCTTGGGAGTCGTCCGGGATTCCGCCGGAACCCCGGACCCTCATCTTATTTCAGCTTGATGTTGTAGTCGTACCACTGCCGCGTATTGAACGTTTCCTTGACCAGCTTTGCCGCAAGCTCCAGGTCGATGTTGTCCGTATTGATCACGAGATCGTAGTTCAGCGGGTTCAGCATGTCGGCCTGGAAGTACTTCTGGATAAAGGCCTTGCGGTCCGCGTCGGTCCTCAGGATCTGCCGGCGCGCCTCCGCTTCGGCGATGCCGTACTGGTCCATCAGGTTCCGGATTCTCTTCTCCAGGGGCGCGACGACAAGCAGCCTCAGGGACACCTCCTTCGGGAGGATGTAGCTTGCCCCCCTGCCGACGATGATCGCGTACCCGTGGGCGCCGATGGCGCCGACCACCTTGGTGAGATGGTCGAGGTACTGATAGGACCACATGTGATCCTTTCCCAGGGCGTCGATCCAGTCGTTGAGGATGGACCGGTCCTGTTCGTCCAGGGATTCCACGATCCGCTGGCTCCGGTTCGCGCTGGTTGCGATCTGCTCGACGATCTCATAGTCGAAGAGGTCGATGTCCAGCTCCTTGGCCAGTTTCTGCGCGAGCCTGCTTCCCAGGGCACCGGGCAGCCTCGACAGGGTGATGACAGGCCGGATCGGGTTCTTGTACTTCTTTTTCTGGTCGATCTGCCACCGTTTGATCTGCTCCTCGATGATCTTGTCAAAGGATCGCTGTGGAATGGGTGTGCTGTCCATGAAAGCTCCTTTCTGCAGAATGGTTGCCATGTCCCGATTCCGGCCTCTTTCGACAGCCTGCTATTGGACCGGCGGTGTTTGCCTGAACATCATCTTCAGTTCCACGAGCCCTGCAATCGTTCTCCTGTGCATCTCGAAGCCTCCCTTCTCGAAGACGTGGAGCATGGGCTCGTTGCCGGCAAGGACCTCCGCCGTGAAGCCCAGCAGGCCTTTCCGCTTGGCCAGCAGGGTGAGGTACGAGAGGAGCTCTTGCCCGATCCCCCGGTTGTGGTAGTCGTCCCGCACGGCAAAGGCGATTTCGGCCATTTGCTGATCGGGGTAGACGTAGTAGCGACCGACGCCGACGAAGATTTCCTGTCTGGCTTCGTTTTCAATGACGGCGACGATCGCCATCTCCCGTGTGTAATCGATGACGACGAGTTCCTGGAGTCTCTCGTGGGGGATATCCCGGCGCTTCGAGATGAATCGCAGGTAGAGGCTCCGGTCCGAGAGACGGTGGAGGAACTCCTTCAGCAGCGGCTCGTCGGTGATCTTGATCGGCCTCAGGAAGAGGTCCATGCCGGCCTTGGTTGTCCGGTACGCTTCCAGCTCCTCGGGATACCTTCCCTTTTCGTCCGGCAGGATGACCTGATCGGCATAGATATAGCCCGCTTTTTTCGCCTCCGCGACGAGCCACCCCCTGAATTTCGGGTGCGCGACGGCGATGAGCGCCATCGCCCGCTCCCGGATGTTCTTGCCGTGCAGGTAGGCGATGCCGTATTCGGTGACGACATAGCGGACGTCCCCCCGGACGAGGGTTGCCCCCGCTCCCTCGCTGAGGGTCGGAACGATCCGGGAAACCGTCTCGCCGGATGCCGTGGATTGGACGGTGAGAATGGTCTTTCCGCCCCGGGCAAGGGCGGCTCCTCGCATGAAATCGGCCTGCCCCCCCACGCCGCTGTGAAAGACCCTGCCGATGGACTCGGCCGTGGCCTGCCCCGTGAGATCGATCTCGAGGGCGCTGTTGATGGCCACCATGTTGTCCTGCCGGGCGATGAGCAGCGGGTCGTTCGTGTAGTCGATCTGGCGGAAGTCGACGGCCGGATTGTCATGGATGTAGTCGTAGGTGGCCCGCTTTCCCATGCAGAACGTGGCCACCGTCTTCCCCGGGTTGACGGTCTTGCGCGAGTTGTCGACGATGCCCTGCTTCATCAGCTCGACGACGCCGTCGCTCAGGAGCTCCGTGTGGACCCCGAGGTGTTTCTTTCCCGACAGATTGGAAAGGATGGCATTCGGAATGGACCCGTAACCCACCTGGATCGTGTCGCCGTCCTCGACGAGTCTGGCCACGTATCTGCCGATCCGCTGGGCAATTTCCGTCTCTGCAATTTCCACATATTCCAGGATCGGTTCGTCATGGGGGACCACGAAATCCACGTCGTCCATGTTGATAAACGTGTCGCCGTGGACCCGGGGCATGAAGCGGTTGACCTGGACCACCACGAAGCGGGCCGTTTGCGCGGCCGCCTTCACGATGTCCACGCTGACCCCCAGGCTCATGTAACCGTGCTCGTCGGGCGGGGAGGCCTGGATCAGGGCCACGTCCACCCGTTCGAGGCCCCGGCGGAAAAGGGACGGAAGCTCGGACAGGAAGATGGGCGTGTAGTCGGCTACCCCCTTGTTGACGGCCTCGCGCGTGCTGTCGCCGATGAAAAAGGAGTTGTGTCGAAAGTTCTCTTTGAACTTCTCCGTGGCGTAGGGGGCAACGCCGAGGGTCCTGACGCCGAGTACCTCGGCGTCGAAAAAAGCTTTGGGATGGGACTGGACGAAACGGATAAGGCCCTGGACGAGGTGCTGGGGTTCGGCGCACGCGGATCCGATGAAGATCGTGTCCCCCCGATGGATGTTCTGAAACACGGCCTCTTCCGGTGCGAATTTGTCCGGATACGTTCGCTTCCAGTCCTCAAGGGTTCTCGCCATGCCGTCCATCTCTGAAATCCATTCGGAAACACGAGGGGTTCTGTCTGTCCTGCCGCCGGGGGCGTAGATAACGCCACATTGCTTTTACAACTTTACCCTTTGGCGGTCAAGGTCGGCGTTCAACGGAAAGACTTCCTCGATCGTCAGGTCGTTGACGGCCACAATCGCATTCAATGAGACTGCCCGTTGACAAATGACGCGAAAGACATTAAAGGGAATGAACGTTCATTCCGATATGGGCGTGATAAGTGTGCAACCATGAAAAATTCAGACAAGCGCGATGAGATCCTGCGGGCGGCGCTCGAGCTGATTGCGGAGCACGGCTTTCACGGGGCCCCGATGGCCATGGTGGCCGAAAGGGCCGGTGTGGGCGCCGGCACGATCTACCGCTACTTCGAGGGCAAGGATGCGCTGATCGCCGAGATCTTCGCCGAACTGGAAAAAAAACTCGTCGAATACCTGCTGCCGGGCTACTCCCTCGACCGACCGCTTCGGGAGCGGTTCATCTACCTCTCCAGCATGATTATCCGGTATTTCATGGACAACGCGATCCATTTCCGGTTCATCGAGCAGTACATGAATTCCCCTTACGGGGTGACCCTGCGCAGGGAAAGGCTTCTCGGAGAAGCGCGGGACATCGATCTCTTCCGGAATCTTCTGCAGGAGGGGATCGATCGCCGGGAGTTGAAAGACCTTCCCCTCGCCATGCACTTTGCCCTGGCCTTCGGCCCCATCGTTTCCCTCCTGCGGGATCATATCCTTGGGTTCCTGGCGCTTGACGACGCACTGATCCGCAAGGTCGTCAAGGCCTGCTGGGACGGGATCAGGAGGCAGGATGGGCCCGGGTGAGGGGCGAAGGTCGCCGGCACAGCGTTCCTGCCGCCCGCACGGCGGCAGCGAAGAACCCATTGACCGAACCGAAGAGGTGTTGCATGAATGTCCGTCCGCTAGTCAAGATCATGTTCGCCGCTGCGGCCCTGTCGTCGGCCTTCATTCCGGCCGGCTGCCAGAATTCCGGGGCAAAAGCGCCGGGGCCGGCCGGTCTTCCGGAAGTGGCCGTGGTGGAAATGAAACCCGAGCGCGTCGCGATCACCACGGAGCTGCCGGGCAGGATATCGGCGTTCCTGATCGCCGAGGTGCGACCCCAGGTGAGCGGCATCGTCCAGCAGCGGCTCTTCCGGGAAGGCTCCGATGTGAAGGCGGGGGAGGTTCTCTACCGGATTGACCCGGCGACGTACCAGGCGGCCTGGGAAAGCGCAAAGGCGCAGCTTGCCCGGGCGGAAGCCAACATCGCCGCCATCCGGGTCCGGGCGGAGCGCTACGGGGAGCTGGTGGAGATCAAGGCCGTGAGCCGGCAGGAGTATGACGATGCCGCGGCGGCGCTCAAGCAGGCCGAGGCGGAGATCGCCGCCGGCAAGGCGGCCGTGGAAACCGCACGGATCAACCTGGGTTACACCCGGGTGATCGCACCGATTGCCGGACGCATCGGCAAATCGCTGGTCACTGTCGGCGCCCTGGTCACCGCCGGTCAGGGGATGCCGATGGCCACCGTCCAGCAGATCGACCCGGTCTACGTGGACGTGACCCAGTCAAGCGCCGTGCTCCTGCAGCTGCAGAAGGCCATGGCGAGCGGAGCGCTCCGGCGCGACCGGGCCAACCGCGCCCGGGTCCGGCTGATCCTGGAGGATGACTCGCCCTACCCCCTGGAGGGGACGCTTCAGTTCCAGGACGTCACGGTGGACCAGACGACGGGCTCCTACATCCTGCGCATCGTGTTCCCCAACCCGAAGCGGGTGCTGCTGCCGGGCATGTTCGTCCGCGCCGTCCTGGAGGAAGGGGTCAGCGAGCAGGCCCTGCTCGTCCCGCAGCAGGGTGTCTCCCGGGACCCGAAGGGCAACCCGCTCGCCCTGATCGTGGACGCCGAAAACAAGGTCCAGCCGCGGCGGCTCACGCTCGTTCGCACGATCGGCGACAAGTGGCTCGTCTCGGACGGCCTTTCGGCCGGTGACCGGGTGATCGTCGAGGGAATGCAGAAGGTGAGGCCCGGCGCCGCCGTGCAGGCGGTCCCGTTTGCCGAGGCCGCGGGCGCCCCGGGCAAGACGGCCGCCCCTGCGGCCGCGAAGGCCAACTGACGGAGGCGCGCGATGCTCTCGAGATTCTTCCTGGATCGTCCGGTATTCGCGTGGGTCATTGCCATCATCATCATGGCGGGCGGCGGCCTTGCGATCTACAACCTGCCCATCGCGCAGTACCCCCCCATCGCCCCGCCGTCCATCGCCATCACCGCCTTCTACCCGGGCGCCTCGGCGGAGACCGTCGAGAACAGCGTGACACAGATCATCGAGCAGAAGATGACCGGCTTCGACCGGATGCTGTACCTCACCGCGACGAGCGACTCCTCCGGCTCGTGCCGCCTCGAGCTGATCTTCGCCCCCGGCACCGACCCGGACCTCGCCTGGGCACAGGTGCAGAACAAGCTCCAGCTGGCAATGGCGAACCTGCCGGACGTCGTCAGCAGCCAGGGCGTCAAGGTCAGCAAGTCCACCCGCAACTACCTGATGTTCGTCGGCCTGATCTCGGAAGACGGCAGCATGGACGGCAACGACCTGCGCGATTACGCCCAGTCCAACCTGGAAAAAGTGCTCTCCCGGGTCCCCGGCGTCGGCGAGGTGGAGATCTTCGGAAGCCAGTACGCCATGCGCGTGTGGATCAACCCCGACCGGCTGACCGATTACGGGATGACGTTCCAGGACGTGATCGCCTCTCTCCGGGCCTACAACGTGGAGGTCTCGGCGGGGCAGTTCGGCGGCGCGCCGGCCGTGAAGGGGCAGCGGCTCAACGCGAGCATCGTCGTCCAGAGCCTGCTGAAGACGCCCGAGGAGTTTGCGGCCATCCCCCTGCGCACCAACCCCGACGGCTCCGTCGTTCGCGTCCGGGACGTGGGGCGCACCGAGCTCGGCACCGACACCTACGACGTCCAGGCCTTTTACAACGGCAAGCCGTCCGCCGGGATGGCCATCCGCCAGGCCGCGGGGGCCAATGCGCTGCAGACGGCCGACAATGTCAAGGCCAAGATGGCGGAGCTGAGCCATTTCTTCCCCCCGGGCATGAAGGTGATCTTCCCCTACGACACGACCCCCTTCGTCCGGGTGGCCATCAACGAGGTGTTCAAGACGCTCTTCGAGGCGATCGGGCTCGTCTTCCTGGTCATGTACCTCTTCATGGGGAACATGCGGGCCACCCTCATCCCGACGATCGCCGTCCCGGTTGTGATCCTGGGGACCTTCGCGGTTCTCGGACTCTTCGGGTTCTCCATCAACATGCTGACCATGTTCGCCATGGTGCTGGCCATCGGCCTGCTGGTCGACGATGCCATCGTCGTCGTGGAGAACGTGGAGCGGATCATGAGCGAGGAGGGCCTCCCGCCCCGGGAGGCCACGGCGAAATCCATGGACCAGATCACGAGCGCGCTTATCGGCATCGGGCTCGTGCTCTCGGCGGTCTTCGGCCCCATGGCCTTCTTCCCCGGCTCCACGGGCGTCATCTACCGCCAGTTTTCGGTCACGGTCATCTCCTCCATGCTCCTGTCGGTGCTGGTGGCCCTGATCCTCACGCCGGTGCTCTGCGCGACCCTCCTGAAGCCGGTGCCCAGGGGCCACGAGCCGGCGGCAAACGCCGTCTGGTTCCTGCGCCCCTTCTTCCGCTGGTTTGACGACCGGTTCTTCCGCATCCGCGATCTGTACATGGGCCTGGTCCGCCGCTCGATCGCGAACCGGCTGCGGTACCTGGCGGTCTTCGTCCTGATCGTGGCGGCCATGGGGGTCCTGTTCCTCCGCATGCCCACGGCCTATCTGCCTGACGAGGACCAGGGCATCCTCATGGTGCAGGCCATGCTTCCGGCCAACTCGACCCTGGAGCAGACGGAGGCGGTGATGGCCGGGGTACGGGGCTATTTCTTCGAGCACGAGAGAGAGGCGGTGGAAGCCGTGTTCACCATCTCCGGCATCAGCTTTTCGGGCCGGGGACAGAACTCGGGGTTTTCCTTCATCAAGCTCAAGGACTGGCACCTCCGCGACCGCGCGGATCTGCGGGTCACGGCCCTGGCCGGACGGGCCATGGGGGAGTTTTCGAGGATCCGCAACGCCATGGTGTTCGCTTTCGCGCCGCCGGCCGTGGTGGAACTGGGGCAGGCCAAGGGCTTCGACTTCCAGCTGCTGGACCGCGGCGGCCTGGGCCACGCCAGGCTCATGGAGGTCCGCAACCAGCTGCTCGGCATGGCGATGCAGGATCCCGTCCTGACGAAGGTACGCCCCAACGGCCTCGAGGACGTTCCCGAGTACCGGGTCGACGTGGACTGGGAGAAGGCCGGCGCCCTGGGCGTGCCGATCGCCTCGATCCACCACACGATCTCGGCGGCCTTCGGGAGCGCCTACGTCAACGACTTCATCCAGGCGGGCCGCGTCAAGCGCGTCTACGCCCAGGCCGACGCCCCGTACCGCATGCTGCCCACCGATCTGGAGAGACTCCACGTGCGCAACACCTCGGGCCGGATGGTGCCCTTTTCCTCCTTCGCCTCCGGCCACTGGGCATCGGGCTCCCCGAAGCTGGAGCGGTTCAACGGGTTCCCGTCCATCAACATCCTGGGCGAGGCGGCGCCGGGACGGAGCTCCGGCGAGGCCATGCAGGCCATGGAGGGTTTCGTCCGGCAGCTGCCTCAGGGCGTCGGCTACGACTGGCAGGGGATTTCCTACCAGGAGCGGATGTCCAGCTCCCAGGCGCCGCTGTTGTACGCCTTCTCCATCTTCGTGATCTTCCTGTGCCTGGCCGCCCTCTACGAGAGCTGGCCCATTCCCATCTCCGTCCTGCTGGTTCTTCCCCTGGGGGTCATCGGCGGCGTCATCGCCTCGAGCGCGCGGGGGCTGCCCAACGACGTCTACTTCCAGATCGGCCTGCTGACCACGCTGGGCCTGACGACGAAGAACGCCATCCTGATCGTCCAGTTCGCCAAGGCCGGCGTCGAGCAGGGGATGGGTCTGGTCGAGGCCACCCTGGAGGGGGCCCGGCTGCGGTTCCGCCCGATCATCATGACCTCGCTGGCCTTCGGGTTCGGCGTCCTGCCGCTGACCGTGGCGGGCGGCGCCGGAGCGGGGGCCCAGAATGCCATCGGCACGGGCGTGCTGGGCGGCATGGTGACCGCCACGGTCCTGGTGATCATCTTCGCGCCGCTCTTCTTCGTCCTGGTCGAGACGTTCATCGGGAAAGGGCGGAAGCCCGGCAGGGCCGCTTCCGGCGAGGCCGGCCGCGTGTTGGCGCGGATGGGAGGCCGACTCTCGAGCGTCAAGGACCGGTTCACGGCGAAACGTGAAAACGGGCAGGCAGCCTCGAAAGAGGATATCCATCCATCAGAGGATCGATGATATGCGCAGGACCTTTCTCCTCATCCTGATCGTCGCGTTTCTGGAGGGATGCTCCCTGGCGCCGACCTACACGCGGCCCGAGTCCCCCGTTCCCGAAGCCTGGCCTGCGGGTCCCGTCTCCGCCCGGGAGCCGGCCGGGCCGGGCACTTCCGCCGCGGACACCCCGTGGAGGGAGTTCATTCTCGACGAGAACCTGCGCCAGGTCATCGAGCTTGCGCTCGCCGGCAACCGCGATTTGCGCGTGGCCGCGCTGAATATCGAACGGACGCAGGCCCTCTACCGCATCCAGCGCTCCGAACTGCTGCCGACGGTTGGCGCGAGGGGTGCCTTCAGCAGGGAACGGGTGCCCGGCATCCTCTCGCAGAGCGGCCACCCGGCCACCGTGGAGCTCTACAACGTCAGCCTAGGCGTCAGTTCCTGGGAGATCGATCTCTTCGGCCGCATCCGCAACCTAAAGGACGCGGCGCTCGAACAGTATCTCGCCACGGAGCAGGCCCGCGCAGGCGCCCAGATCGCGCTCGTTGCCGCGGTGGCCAACACCTGGCTGGCCCTTGCCGCCGACCGCGAGAGTCTCGGGCTCGCGCAGTCGACCCTCGAGACCCAGCAGGAGACCTACGAGATGATCCGGCGGCGCGCCGAGGTGGGCGCCTCCTCCGATCTCGACCTCCGCCAGGCCCAGACCCGGATGGACGCGGCGCGGGTCGACATCGCCCGGTACACAAGCCAGGTGGCCCTCGACGAGAACGCCCTGACCCTGCTGGTCGGCTCCCCCATCCCGGCGGGCCTCCTGCCCGATGCGCTGAGCGACGTGACGGCGCCCAGGGATTTCACGCCCGGCCTGCCCTCCGAGGCGCTGCAGCGTCGCCCGGACATCGTGGCGGCCGAGCATCAGCTCCGGGCGGCGCACGCGAACATCGGCGCGGCGCGGGCGGCCCTCTTTCCCCGCATCACGCTCACCACGAGCATCGGGACGACCAGCGATCAGCTCTCCGGCCTCTTCGGCTCCGGCACCGGGACCTGGGCGTTCGTGCCGCAGATCGTCGTCCCGATCTTCGATGCCCGCTCGTGGGCGGCCTACGACGTGACGAAGGTGGACCGGGAGATCGCCGTCGCCCAGTACGAGAAGGCGATCCAGGCGGGGTTCCGGGAAGTGGCCGACGCGCTGGCCCAGCGCGCAACCCTCGGGGAACAGCTCCAGGCCCAGCAGTCGCTCGTGGAGGCCTCTGAGGTCAGCTATCGTCTCTCCGACGCTCGCTACACGAGGGGGATCGACAGCTACCTGCGTGTCCTGGACGCGCAGCGCTCGCTCTACGGCGCGCAGCAAGGGCTCATTGCCGTCCGCCTGGCCCGCCACGCCAACCTGGTGATGCTCTACAAGGCGCTGGGGGGCGGGGCTCTGTGAATCGGCGCGGAGTGATTTCGATGAGGGATCCGCTGCAGAACCCTTCCGGGGCTTCCGCCCCGATCAGCCTCGAGGAGCAGTACGGGAGCCTCTTCGACAACGCCGGCGAGGGCATTTTCCAGACATCCGTGTCGGGGCGGGTACTCAACGTCAACCCGGCGCTCGCGAAGCTGTTCGGCTACCGGTCGCCCGAGGAGATGAAGCGGAACATCAAGGCGGTGTACCGGCAGATTTATGCGGACCGGAACCAGCGGGGGAGGATCCTTCGCCAGGTCGAGGCCCGGGGGCATGCGCAGTTCGAGTTCCGGTTCCTCCGGAGGGACGGCTCCCGGGGGTGGGGCTATGTGAGCATGCACGCCGTGCGCAATGCCGGCGGGAAGACCGCGTATTACGAAGGCTACTTCCTGGACATGACGAGCCACAAGGAGCTGGAGGAGCAGCTGAAGGCTTCGCGCGATCTCCTCGAGCAGCGCGTCCTCGAGCGGACCCGGAAGATCGCCCTGCTCAATCGGGATCTCGCGGCGGACATTGCGGAGCGCAAGAAAGTCGAAAGGGAATTGCGGGCCCGCGAAAAGGAGTTGAAGCGGCGCGCCGTCAAACTCGAGGCGTTCAACATCACCCTGCGAACGCTTCTCGAGCAGCGCGAAGCCGATCGAAGAGAGATCGAGCGCCGGATCATGACCAACGTCGACGACCTCATCATGCCCTGTATCGAGCGGCTCAAGGGCACCGCGCTCACGAAGCAGGCGCAGGTGCATGTTCAGCATCTGCAGGAGAACCTGCGGACGCTCACTTCCCCCTTCCTGAGCCGGATCAAGGCGAGCGCGCACCTGACCGCGACTGAACTCCAGGTTGCCGATTACATCAAGAAGGGGAAGAGCTCCAAGCAGATCGGCGCCCTTATGCGTCTTTCCCCGGGCACCGTAGACTTCCACCGGAACCGCATCCGCAGGAAGCTGAACCTGCGGGGCAAGAAAATCAGTCTCCAGGAGTATCTCCTGGACCAGTTCTGACGGACACGGCCGGAGGATTCGGGGCAGGAAAAGGGGCAGGCCCCCGGGCCTGCCCCTTCCCGTACAGCTCGGATTGAAGACCGGACCGCCTATTTCACAAACGGGGCGGGAACCGGGTAGATCTTGCGCCCGAACACGGTGTTGCAGACCACCGCGCCGGCCACGTACACGCCGATCCAGCCGGAGATGATCAGCAGCCAGCCCACGATGGGCTTGCCCACGGCGGGGTCCATCTTGCCGAGGTCGAGGAACACAATGCACCACAGGACGATGTCGATGAGGACGACGAGCAGGAAGAGGAGCTTCGTCGACTTCAGGTACGCGGGGGTCACGGCGGTGAGGAAGCCGGCCCCGGCCATCCAGGTCCATCCCTCGACGTAGGCGTGGGGGGCCATGCCGAACTTGATCATGAGGAACTTGGAGAGAACGCTCAGCGAGGCGCCGAACATGAAGAAGGCCGAGAAGAACAGGAAGACGTTGCCGCCGGTGATGTTATGATCTTTCAATTCCATGACGGCAACCGTGTACTGCACGACGCCGCCGCCGACGAGCCAGGCGAACAGGATGGGCAGGCCTTCGGCCTTCACCCAGCCGAGAAATACCGCGCCGAAACCAAAGCAGGCCACCGCGAGGGCGCCCAGGCCCGCGGGCCCCGGAGATGCAAAGGTATGCTCTTGTGCCATGATAACAAGTCCTCCTTTTGTGAATGATGAATCGATAAATGGAAAAATGGATGACTGAGACCGAAGCACCGGAAAGCCTTTCCCATCCGGGCCTTCCCGCTTCAACGAACCGTTTTCTCACCTCCTTTCACCTGGAATTCCCCTGATCGTTCAAGTAACCCTGACACCCCGGAGGTGTTCGTTTTACGTAGCAGCCCGGGACGGAAACCCGCGCGCGCGCCTGTTTCGGTTGTGCAGGATGAAGTCTTGAGAGGCATCCTGCGCAACCGAAACGCGGAAAAAAGGTTGGCACAGAACACAGTCTATCCTCGCCGGTCGAGACGTGAAAAAGCAATGTAGAGGGATTATAGGAAAATTAGATAGGGAGATTCTATAGAGACCGGACGAAAGATCAGGGACCAGGGACGTTGTTTACTAATTGGAATAACCTTGTGATGTCGAAATCCTGATGAAATCGGGGCCTGTCGAGTTATTCCAATTAGTAAACAACGTCCCTGATCTTGACTTGACCCGGCGTTGCCGCTATGATGGCGAAAACGCAAGGTCCCGGAAACATGCGTAATCCGGGGAGTTGCCGGGGGCCATGCCGCAGCTCGGGCTCAAAGCGGGACGGCGGTGATGGTCTTTTTTCGTTGAACCCGGGCGGGATCCCTTATGGAACTTTTCATCCTGGCGGCGGTGAGTCTCACGATCGCCGTTTCCCTGCTCCTCAAGAAGGACAAGGATGCCGTCCAGGTCTCCTTTGCCCTCGTCTGCCTCGCCCTGTTCCTCCAGAAGGGGGGGACCTTCGTCAACGGCCTCTTCGAGCACCCCCTCTGGCGCCTCCTGAGCAACGCGGGGTTTCTGCTGTTGCCGCCCCTGCTGATCGAATTCTCCCGCAGCATGCTGCGGGGCAAGAGCTTTCTGTCGCGAAAGGAAGTCGCCGCCGCATCGGTCGCGAGCCTCATGTGGGCCGCTGCCTGGTCCACGCCTCTCGCACGTGAGGCCTGGTTCGAGCAGGCGCTCGTGGCGTACCTGTGGCTCACGATCCTCTACTGTCTCGGGGCCCTGTTCCTGTTCATCCGGCGGCGCGCCCCCGGCGTGGACCGCACCCGTATGGTCTACGTCACGATGGCCTGCGCCATCACGGCGGCCGTCAGCCTGCTGGACATCTTCCATCATCTGGGGTTCCGGTTCCCGCCGATCTCCAACCTGGCCCTGGCGGGCCTTCTGTACTTCGTGCTGATCATCATCATGCACCCGCGGCTGCCCGAACTCTACGAGATCATGGTGCGCGGGCTCGTCCTGTCCGTCGTCACGCTGTTCGCCACGGGCACCTTCTTCTTCATCCTGGGGCTCTTCGGCACCATCGAGCCCGTTTACTTCACCCACGTGCTCACGGCCTCCTTCCTCATCGTCATCTCCTACGACCCTTTCCGGGAGATCATGAAAAAGGTCTTCAACTATTTCTTTCCCGAGGCGCAGGACATCTTCTCGTCCGTCTACGGCTTCGACCAGGAGCTGGAGAGGGAGAAGTCGCAGCTGCTCGAGGAGATGGCCACGGCGCTGGCCCACGAGATCCGCAACCCCCTGGGCTCGATCAAGGGCGCCGGCCAGTACCTGCGCTCCGAGACGGACAACCCCGAGAACCGGAAACTCCTCGACGTGATCGTCGAGGAAGCGGATCGTCTCAACAACGTAGTGACGCAGTTCATGAACTACGCGAAGCCCTATGCCGTCAATCCCAGGCTCTACGATATCAACGGCATCATCGAGAAGGCTGTCGAAGTCATCCGGGTGAGCGGCCTGCCCGAGGGGACCGCCGTCGAGACGGAACTCAACCCCGACCTGCCCAGGGTCCACGTTGACGGCGAGCAGATGAAGCAGGTGATCCTTAACATCGCCCTCAACGGCATCGAGGCCATGCCCGGCGGTGGCACTCTGACGATCCGCACGACCCGCATCGAGAGCGAGGAGGGCGAGGCCGTGGGGATTTCCATCCGCGACACGGGGAAGGGGATGTCGAAGGAAGACCTCCAGAACATCTTCAAACCTTTTTTCACGACGAAGGAGCGGGGCGTGGGACTGGGTCTTTCCATCTGCCGGCGGATCGTCAAGAACAACAACGGCTCCATCCGAGTGAAATCGATCCCCGGGCAGGGGTCGATCTTCTACATACGGCTCAACCCGCCGCAGGGGTGAGGGGCGGGTGTGCATGCAGTAGTCGCGGCCCGAAAGAGCCTTGACGGACGGGGAAAAGTAAATTAGAGTCTGTGTTCCAATCATCCGTCATGGGGACTCAAGTGTCCAAAATATCTAGGAAAAAGATCCTCGTCGTCGACGACGAGGTCAACATGCGCCTGGTGCTCAAGGCCATGCTGACCAAGGAGGGCTACGAGGTCGAGACGGCGGCCGACGGCCTGGAGGCGCTCGCCCTGCTGAAGCGCCACGATGTGACGGCCTGCGTGACGGACCTCAGAATGCCCAGGCTCGACGGGATGGGGCTCCTGAACCGCATGGCCGAGGAATACCCGGCCGTCCCTGTCATCCTCATCACGGCCCACGGCACCGTCGCCACCGCCGTGGACGCCCTCAAGAAGGGGGCCTTCGACTACATCACGAAGCCCTTCGACCAGGAGGAACTCAAGCGCGTCATCGGCAAGGCCGTCAAGACGCGGGTGCTGGGCGACGAGGAGGTGCAGCTCCCCCCGACCGAGATCGACCGCAGCGAGATCGTGGGAGCCGGCGCGCAGATGGCGAAGATCTTCGAGGTCATCCGGAAGGTGGCCCCCTCGACGACGACGGTGCTCATCACCGGCGAGACGGGCACGGGCAAGGAGCTCGTGGCCAATGCCATCCACGCGGGCAGCCCCCGGAGGCACAACCCCTTCATCAAGATCAACTGTTCGGCCATTGCCGAAAACCTCATCGAGAGCGAGCTGTTCGGCTACGAGAAGGGGGCCTTCACGGGAGCCGTCTCGAGCAAGCCGGGCCGCTTCGAGCTGGCGCACAAGGGGACGCTCTTCCTCGACGAGATCGGCGATCTGCCCCGGGAGATGCAGGTAAAGCTCCTGCGGGTCATCCAGGACCAGGAGTTCGAGCGCGTCGGCGGCATCCAGACGATCAAGGTCGACGTGAGGCTCGTGACCGCCACGAACCGCAACCTCCATCAGGAGGTGAGGGAAGGCCGCTTCCGGGAAGACCTCTTCTACCGTCTCAACGTCATGCCCATCCACGTCCCGCCGCTGAGGGAGCGCAAGGAGGACATCCCGGCCCTGCTCGACTACTTCATCGGGAAGTTCAACCGCAAGCTCGACCGGCACATCGCCGGGGCGGACCCCGAGGTGCTGGAGCTGCTGCAGGAGCACGACTGGCCGGGCAACATCCGGGAGCTGGAGAATCTCGTCGAGCGCCTCGTTCTCATGGCGAAAGGCGACGTGATCGTCATGGCCGACGTCCCCGCCGAGCTCATCGAGGCCGTCGAGATCCGCGAGCCCGCCGCGGGCAACGGCGACAGACGGAGCATCAAGGAGCTCATCCGGGAGAAAACGGAAGACATCGAGAAGCAGATGATCGTCCGGGTCCTCGCGGAGTGCGAGGGCAACATCTCGAAGGCGGCCCGTGAACTGGGATTGAGCCGCCGGGGGCTGCATCTGAAGCTGGCGAAATACAACCTGCGCGGGTAGCGCAAAAAAGAGGAGACCATGGTCAACCGGATCGAAATCGGCTTCAGAAAGAACCTCCGCGACGCCCTGGGCGAGAAGGTCAGGCGGCGCATCGTGGAGAACCTCCGGCTCGACGTGGAGAAGGTCGACACGATCGACGTCTTCACCATCGAGGGCAACCTCAGGAAGACGGAGCTCCGGCAGGCCGCGACGGGCCCCCTGTCGGACCCCATTATCCAGCGCCACGCCATCAACCGCGGCCTGGCCGACGGCTTCGACTGGCTCATCGAGGTGGGCTTCCGCCCCGGGGTCACGGACAACGTGGGCAGGACGGCCACCGAGGCCATCGAGCTGCTCATCGGCAGGCGCACGCCTCTCAGGGTCTACACGTCGAGGCAGTACGTGATCCGCGGGAAGATCGGCCGCGACGATGCGGAGCGGATCGCCTCGGACGTGCTTGCCAACGAGCTCACGGAGCGCTACGAGATCGTCGACGGGAAGGGCTGGGATCCGGGGAAGGGCATGACGGCCTACGTCCCCAGGGTAACGGGGGTGGACGACCCGCGCATCGAGGAGATCGACCTGAACGTTTCCGACGCGGAGCTGATGGCCATCAGCAGCCGCGGGACGCTCGCCCTGTCGCTCGAGGAGATGAAGGCCATCCAGGCCTACCTGAACGACCCGGCGGTCATCGAGTCCCGCAAGGCCGTGGGGCTCGGCGCGAAGATCACCGACATGGAGCTCGAGGTGCTCGCCCAGACCTGGTCGGAGCACTGCAAGCACAAGATCTTCAACAGCTTCATCACCTACGAGGAGCCGGACGGGAAGCGCCTCGAGATCGACTCGCTCTTCGCGAGCTGCATCAAGGCCGCCACGAAGGAAATCCGTCGCCGTCTCGGGGCCGACGACTGGTGCCTTTCGGTCTTTGTGGACAACGCCGGCGTGATCAAGTTCAACGACGACTGGAACCTCGTCTTCAAGGTGGAGACGCACAACTCGCCCTCGGCCCTCGACCCCTACGGCGGGGCGCTCACGGGGATCGTGGGCTGCAACCGCGACCCCTTCGGCACCGGCAAGGGCGCGCGGCTCATCCTCAACACGGACGTCTTCTGCTTTGCCGACCCCTTCTACGACAGGCCGCTGCCGAAGCGGATCCTCCACCCGCGGCGCATCTACGAGGGCGTGCGCGAGGGCGTCGAGCACGGCGGCAACAAGAGCGGCATCCCCACGGTGAACGGATGCATCGTCTTCGACGACCGGTTCCTCGGCAAGCCGCTCGTCTACTGCGGCACGGCGGGGATCATGCCCGCCGAGATCCTCGGCGAGCCGAGCCACACCAAGTCCATCCGGCCGGGCGACCTCGTCGTCATGACCGGAGGCCGCATCGGAAAGGACGGCATCCACGGCGCCACGTTCTCCTCGGAGGAACTCCACGAGGACTCGCCCGTCTCGGCCGTCCAGATCGGCGATCCCATCACACAGAAGAAGATGACCGACTTTCTGCTCATGGCACGGGACCGCGGCCTGTACCGGGCTATCACCGACAACGGCGCGGGCGGCCTGTCGTCCTCCGTGGGCGAGATGGCGGGCATGTCGGGCGGGGCGGAGCTGGAGCTCAGCAACGCGCCCCTGAAATACGCGGGCCTCGCGCCCTGGGAGATCCTCCTCTCCGAGGCGCAGGAGCGCATGAGCCTGGCCATCCCGCCGGAGAGCATCGACGAGTTCATGGCGCTGGCCCGAAAGATGGAGGTGGAGGCCACCGTCCTGGGCACGTTCACCGACTCGGGCAAGTTCCACGTCCGGTACGGAGGGAAGACGGCGGCCTGCCTCGACATGAAGTTCCTTCACGAGGGCGTGCCCCAGATGAGGCTTACGGCCCGGTGGGTTCCCCCGCGCCATCCGGAACCCGGCTTCCCCGAGCCTGCCGACTACGGCAGCGCCCTCCGATCCATGCTTTCGCGCCTCAACATCTGCAGCAAGGAGTCCGTCGTGCGCCAGTACGACCACGAGGTCCAGGGCGGCAGCGTGGTGAAGCCGCTCGTGGGCGCCGCCAATGACGGTCCCAGCGACGCCGCCGTCATCCGCCCCGTCCTCGAGTCCTTCGAGGGCGTCGTCGTGGCCAACGGCATCTGCCCGCGCTACGGCGACATCGACGCCTGGCACATGGCGGCCTGCGCCATCGACGAGGCCGTGCGCAACGCCGTTGCCGTCGGCGGCTCGCCGGATAGGCTCGCGGGCCTCGACAACTTCTGCTGGTGCGACCCCGTCCAGTCGGAGAAGACGCCCGACGGACACTACAAGCTCGCCCAGCTCGTGCGGGCCAACCTGGCCCTCCATGAGCTCACGCTGATCTACGGCGTGCCCTGCATCTCGGGCAAGGACAGCATGAAGAACGACTACCAGATCGGCGACACGAAGATTTCCATTCCGCCCACGCTGCTCTTCTCGGTCATCGGCCGCATCGAGGACGTGCGCCGGGCCGTGACGATGGACGCCAAGCGCGCAGGCGATCTCGTCTACGTGCTGGGCGAGACGAAGAGGGAGCTGGGCGGCTCCGAGTGGTACGCCCTGCACGGCTTTGTCGGCAACGACGTGCCGAAGGTGGACGGCGAGCGCGCCCTGGCGCTCTACCGGGCCCTGGCGAAGGCCATCCGGGAGGGGCTCGTGGCCTCCTGCCACGACTGCTCCGACGGCGGCCTCGGGGTGACCCTGGCCGAGACGGCCTTTGCCGGCGGCCTCGGCATGGATGTGGACCTGGCGGCCGTGCCCGCGAGCAGGATCGCCCGCGACGACGAGGCGCTCTTCTCCGAGTCGCAGAGCCGCTTCGTCGCGACCGTCCGGCCGGAAAAGAAAGCCGCCTTCGAGGCGGCCCTGGCGGGAAATACGCTGGCCTGCGTGGGCGCCGTGACCGACGACGGCCTCTTCCGCGTCAGGGGCCTGAGGGGCGGCGTGATCCTCGAGGAGAAGATCGAAGAGCTCAAAGAGGCTTGGCAGAGGACGCTGCGATTCTAGGAGTTTCGATTGAAAACGTCCCTGGGCCCGATGCAGCTTTTTCGACCGCACTACATCTTGCTGCGCTGCAGACGCAAAAACTCGCCCTTCGGGATCAGACAATTTGCGCTGCGGGCGCTCCGCCCCGATGAGTGCGATGCCCGAAAAAGCCGCAACTCGGACGGCGGAACCTTCCAATCTCAATCGTAAGACAAGGAAAAAAACATGCCGAGAATTGTAAAATCGATTGTGTTGACGGGGAACGGGACGAACTGCGAGCGGGAGATGGCCCATGCCTGCCGGCTGGCGGGATCGGACGAGGTGGACATCGTCTACATCCACGACATCCTCAGCGGCGAGAAGCGCCTCGACGACTACCACTTCCTGATCCTGCCCGGCGGCTTCCTCGACGGCGATGACCTGGGCGCGGCCCAGGCGGGGGCCAACCGGATCATCCACGCCAGGGTGAAGGGCAGCGGCGAGCCCCTGCGCGACCAGTTCCGGCGCTTCATCGACGGGGGCAAGCTCATCCTAGGCGTCTGCAACGGCTTTCAGCTCATGGTGAAGCTCGGCATCCTGCCGGCCGTCGACGGCGAGTACTTCAGGCAGACCGTGACGCTCACCTTCAACGACTCGGGCCGCTTCGAGGACCGCTGGGTCTGGATCTCGATCAACGAAAAATCCCCCTGTGTCTTCACGCGGGGGCTGAAAAAGGTCTACCTCCCCGTTCGCCACGGCGAGGGGAAGTTCATGGCCAGAAGCGCGGCGATCCTCAAACGCCTGCACCGGCAGCAGCAGGTGGTCGCGCGCTATTGCACGCAGGACAGCGACAGGCCCGCGATGACCTATCCCGACAACCCCAACGGCGCCGTCGACGCCATTGCCGGCATCTGCAACGAGACGGGACGACTCTACGGCATGATGCCCCACCCCGACGCCTACACGCACCGCACGAACCACCCGCGCTGGACCCGGGAAGAACTCCCCGAGGAGGGAATGGGGCTTGCGTTTTTCAAAAACGCGGTACAATTCATCCGGAGCGGCGAGTTCGAGCAGAAACCCGTCCGGGCCGCGGAAGCGGGATGAACATCAAAGAAGTCATCGCGAGCCGAGCCTTGCGAGGTGTGGCGATCTTCGTCAATTTCCCTCGCCCTCCACGGAGAGCCCTTCGATAGACTCAGGGACGTGAGTTGTCGAACCGGGGTCAGGGTGAAAATATAGGGGAGAGGAAGATCCGGGTTCGTGAACGATCAGTGGGGCTGGGGGGATTTGACGGAACAGACCAAAAGGACCCGAGCCACGACGCAGGAGGGGCGAAGATGTCCGACACATTCAAGGCGCTGGTGCTGAGGCAGGAGGGTGACAGGGTACGGCAGGCCATCGAGCAGCTCACCGTGAGTGATCTGCCCGAGGGCGACGTCCTGGTGGATGTCGAGTATTCCTCCCTGAACTACAAGGACGCCATGGCCGTCACGGGCACGGGGAAGATCGTCCGCGAGTACCCCATGGTTCCGGGCATCGACCTGGCGGGTACCGTCCTCGAGTCGAAGTCCCCCTTCTACAAGGAGGGCGACAGGGTCGTCCTGACGGGCTGGAACGTGGGCGAGCGCTACTGGGGCGGTTACACCCAGCGGGCCCGCGTGAAATCCAACTGGCTCGTGCCGCTCCCCGAGGGGCTGGACACGCGTCACGCCATGGCCGTCGGCACAGCCGGGTTCACGGCCATGCTCTGCGTCATGACGCTCGAGGAGGCCGGGCTCAAGCCCGGCAGCGGCACGGTTCTCGTCACGGGCGCCGCCGGCGGGGTGGGCGGCGTGGCCGTGGCCATCCTCGCCTACCTGGGGTATCGCGTCGCCGCCCTCACCGCCCCCGGCCAGGAGAACACGCATGAATACCTCGAAGAACTGGGCGCCATGGACTTCGTGGCCGGTCCGGAGTGGACCGTGCAGCCGAGGCCGCTGGAGACCCAGCGTTGGGCCGGCGCAGTCGACACGGTGGGCGGCAGGGTCCTTGCCCGCGTGCTGGCCGAAATGAACTACGGCGGCTGTGTCGCCAACTGCGGCCTGGCGGGCAGCGCAGACCTTCCGACGACGGTCATGCCCTTCATCCTCCGGGCCGTGAGTCTTCGCGGCGTCGATTCCGTCCTGTGCCCGATCCATCGGCGCAAGACGGCCTGGTCGAGGCTGGTGCGCGACCTGCCGACGTCGGCCCTCGACATGATCACGCCGGATGTCATCTCGCTCGACGACCTGCCGTCCCGTTCCGCGGACCTGCTCGCGGGAAAAATCCGCGGCAGGCTTGTCGTGGACGTGAGGGCCTGAGCCGGAGTGCTCCCCGGCATGGGACGGCAAGAGATGAAAATCCCGCCGCTTCCTACTGGCAGCGGAACCGGGTCGTGAACTGATCCTCGGAAAGAAGATCCGACTCCACGACGGCCCTTTTCTTGCCGCAGAGCCTGGACATCAGTCTCTTCGCCTCGAGCCGGACTTTCTTGTAGTCTGCGACCAGGGTCTTGACGCCCGACCCTTTGCCCTTCCCCGTGATTCCCGTCATGGCGTACCGGTCGGTCCCCTCCACGTTTCGGAAGGAGATGTACTCGATCTTCGCCGTCGCGAAGGTGCCGCCGACCTCCACGGTCACGGGCTCGATCTTGGGCTGGGCGGAGTACTCCTCGTAGCTCACACTTCCCGGCCGCCCGAGGTCCGAGGCAAACGCACCGGGCGCCCCCGCCGCGACCGCGAGCGCCGCGGCACAGGCCGACAAAACGAATCCCTTCTTCATCTTCATCTTCGCTCCCTCCTTTCGTGTGTCTTGTCCCGTCCCTCCTGACGGGAACCGGTTTGCAGCTCTACGGCAATCCGGTGACGAACCGCTTCACCGGCTCAGCCCACCCGCTTGTGGAGATCCTCAGCAGCGTCCTGTCCCCGTCGGGGCGGAAGGCTGCCGTCACGTGCCCCCCGCCGCCCCCGAAGCGCAGCCGGCCTGCTGTCTCTTCCTCGAGGTCCAGCCCGAGGCCCCCGGCCCCGAAGAACGCCATCAGCCGCGCCTCGAGCTCTTCCGCGGGGAGCGGCGTTCGTACCTCCAGGGTCAGCGCTCCGATCTTCCCGACGATCTCGTTGAATGCACAGGGGGGCGCCTTCATGGGATCTCCCGGCTCATTTTTTCATACTTTATATGCAACAGGCCCGGCGGTCCACAGGGATTTTGCGGCTTCCCGTGACGGATGCCAAGCCCTGTCAGTATTTCTTCACCTCGCTGGAGAAGGCGATGCTCCCGAAAGCGCATCGGGTGGATTGAGAGCAAAAGAGAAGTTGTGGGGCCGAGAGATTACGGTTGACTGCGCCGGCCGTTCATTTCTTCGAGAAGCAGGCGAACCTCGGAAATGAGCTTGGGCAGTCAGGCTTCAATAATGCCTCGCACGACCTCGTCGGATACGAGCGTAGTCCCGTGACGGAGCCGGTTTCGGAAAGTGATGATCCGGGCGGCATCGGTGACCCGTTCGACGAATGACGGCTGGACGATGATCGCCTGGCTCAAAGCCTCACCGACGATTTCAAACTGCCGCTCGACGGCCGAACGGAGCAGCGGATCGGAGCGATCGTTGTCCAGGGACTTTCCTTTTGTGAACTGCGCGATGAGGTCGCAGGCTGGCGCGATGTCGTAAACATATTTACGGATGACACGCTGCTGCATAGAGGAGGACCTTCGTTTCGTCCACGGCCTTTTCGAAGTATGGGTTCCGGATCGGGCCGGGTTCGATGAGGTCTATGGACACACCGAAGAGTTTCTGTAAATCCTCCCTCAGCCCGAAGTCGCTCTACGCCAGACAGGCCGGTGCCATCCGTTCAAACTCGACAAGGAAATCCAGATCGCTGATCCCTTTCTGAAAAGACCCCTTTGCTGCCGAACCGAACAGCGAGCATTTCCTTACATTGTGCTTTCGGCACAACTGGAGAATTTCCGGGATCTTGTCGTTCACGATCGAATTCATGTTGAGTCGTCTGATGAATGTTGTGAAAATTATGACGAGATCTTGTGGTTTGTCAAGCCGGTTAAGGCAGGTCCACTGCCCGGGGGCGGATAAGGATGCAAAAAGGACAGAACCGTTTCCCGTCCCTGCCCGTTTGTTTTGTTCTTGTCTTTCCTGGACCCTGTTCCCTATGCCCTCTTCTTTTTCCCATCCTTGCCCTCCTGCGGCCTGGCCTTGAGCGAGGCGCCGACGGAGGCCGCCGCCAGCCCCTTGCTCAGGGAGGAGAGAACGCCGCCGGTGATGAAGATGAATTTCGTTCGCGTGCGATCAACCTTTCAGGTTTCTCGGGTCTGTCCAGTCTGTTCGGTCTTTCCGGTCCGTTCAAACGGCGGGGTCCAGGGGCCAGGGTCCAGGGAAGGAAGAAGATTTTTCTCCGTCCCTTTACCCTTAACCCTACGCAGGATGGCGTCGGCTTTTCGCACGACGGCGAGCCGGTCCTTCGTGATGGGTCCGAGGATCCGCACCGCCAGATCCGGCCCCGGGAAGGGGTGGCGCCCCTCAAGGCCGGCAAACAGAAGAGAGCGCTTTCCCCTCTCGTTGAGCTCGAGCTTGGCGGGCCCGTACTCGCGCATGGGTGAGGGGGTAACCTTCCCGCCCAGCGTGTGCGCCATGAGCTGAACGCCGTAGCAGATCACAAGGACGGGGACGCCCAGCTCGAAGATCCCCGGGTCGCATTTCGGCACCCCCCTGTCGAAGATGCTGGCGGGCCCTCCCGAGAGGATGACGCCCTTCACCTTTCGGGCCTTCAGCGCGGAGGGCTTGATGTCGTGATCGAGGATCTCGAAGTACACGCGGCACTCGCGGACGCGACGGGCGATGAGCTGGTTGTACTGGGATCCGAAGTCGAGGATGGCGATCGTGTGCGGAATCCGCCCTTCCGGGATTCGGCTTCCGGCCGTCACGGCGGAAGCCGCGCGGAGGCACGCCGGCGGGTGGCGAATCTGCGCGTGCGGGGGGGCAGGGCGCCGCCTGCGACGGGGCTGAAGCGGGGTGTTTTTCCTACTGTTTGGCCAGGTTTTTCAGAACGATGCCCCTGTGGTTGAGCTGACGGCTCTCGGCCAGGAGCTCCCTCGCGGCGATGCGGTCGATTACGTAGATCAGGTTGCCGCCTTTCTCGGCATAGACCTGGCCGTAGGATATGGGGACCTCGGGGGTCACGCCGCCCAGGAGCGACCGCGTCACGGGTTCAATTTTCCGCTCGCCGTTTGCCAGCAGCAGGACCGTCTTCGCCCGGTATACGAGTTCGACTCCCATGGTGACGGCATAGTTCGGGGAGTCGGCGGCCGTCGCGAAATGGCCGTCTTTCACCGCGTTGGCGATGGTGTTTTCGTCGAGCTTGACCAGCATGACCGACGAGCCCTTGAACGGGATCCCCGCTTCGTGGAATGCCACGTGGCCGCGGCCGCCCACGCCGATGACCTGCAGGTCGATCCCCCCGGCCGCCCTGATCTTCCGCCGGTATCCGTCCAGGATGTCCTTGCGGATCCAGGCCAGATAGGGGGACGCCGCGCGTGCCTTGATGACAATGGATTTCCCGGCATCGGTTCCCCTGGGTTCCCAGTCCTCCCTGCTTTGCCTCAACTCGCGGATCAGCCGTTTCTGATCGATCAGCGAACCCCAGGGGACGCTGGTTTCCATGAATCCCTTCCCGAGCAGCCCGAAGAATTCCCGGATCATGAAGCAGGCGTAACTCTCGGGATGAACCGTCCGCTGCTGGGCGTTTTCGCCGGGAAGGCCCACGTACTCGTCGAGGTTGAAGCTGCGGATCCGGCCGGGGTCGAACCGCCCCCGGTTGGCCGCCTCCGCGAGGAGCTTGTAGAGCCCCGTCGGGGTGTTTCCCGTGGCCAGTCCGAGCGCCATCTGCTCTTTGCCGCCGAGCGTTCCGGCGATTTGCCGGATGACAATGTCCGCAGCGACCCGGCTCATGTGGTCGAAGTCGTCCGTCACCAGTACGGTGATGCCCATGGTCTGCCCCTTTCCGAAGCGGCTCAGCCCAGCTCGCTCTTCACCACGTCGGCGATCTGACGGCAGTATCTCTCCGTGGCGGTGTCCGTCGGCCCTTCCACCATCACGCGGCACATGTTCTGCGTACCGGAGTATCGGACCAGCACGCGCCCCTCGTCGCCGAGTTCGGCCTCCACCTGTCGGATGACCTCCACGAGCCTCGGAACGGTCTCGATTGCGGGCTTGCGCTGCACGTCCACGTTGATCAGTTTCTGCGGGAAGATGTCCATCATCGCCGCCAGCGCGGAGAGGGGTTTCCCCTCCCGGGCCATGGCGGCGATCAGCTGCATGGCGGCGATGATGCCGTCGCCCGTGGTGTGGTGGTCGAGGAAGATCATGTGGCCCGAGTCCTCGCCGCCGATAACCGACCCCAGGCGCAGCATATCCTCGAGAACGTAGCGGTCCCCTACCCTGGAGGCATGGTGGCTCAACCCGTATCTCCGGCAGGCGATCCTCAACCCCAGGTTGCTCATGACGGTGGTCACCAGCAGGTCGTTCTTGAGCTTCCCCTCCTTTTTCTGCATCAGCGCGCAGGCCAGGAGCAGCTGGTCGCCCGTGATCTCGTTGCCTTTTTCGTCCACGGCGATAAGGCGGTCGCCGTCCCCGTCGAAGGCCAGGCCGATGGCCGCCCCGCTCTCCACCACCCGCTTCCGGAGGTCTTCGGTGTGCTGGGAGCCGCACTGGTCATTGATATTGATGCCGTTCGGCCTGTTGTGGATGACGTCCACGTCGGCGCCGAGCTCGATGAACGCCTCGGGGGCAACCCGGTACGCGGCGCCGTTGGCCGTGTCGAGCACGATCTTCATCCCCTCCATGGAGAGATTGCGGGGGAAGGTGTTCTTCAGGAAGACGATGTACCGCCCGTGGACGTCGCCGATGCGCTGGGCCTTGCCCATACCCCCGGCCGTGGGGAGGAGATCGTTGAGCTTCTTGTTGAGGATCAGGTCCTCGATGTGCTCTTCCTGCTCGTCGGTCAGCTTGAAGCCGTTGCCGCCGAAGATCTTGAGCCCGTTGTCCTGGTAGGGGTTGTGGGAGGCGGAAATCACGATGCCCGCATCGGCGCGCATGCTCTGGGTGATGAAGGCAATCCCGGGGGTGGGCAGCACGCCGACGAGGTAGGGATGGCCCCCCATGGAGGTGATCCCGGCCTCGAGGGAGCCCTCCAGCATGTATCCCGAGAGGCGGGTGTCCTTCCCGATGATGACCCGGGCGCGGTGCCCGTTTTTCCTTAATATGTGCGCCACGGCCTGACCGACGCCGAAGGCGATCTCCGCGCTCATGGGGTGCCGGTTCGCCTCGCCCCGTATCCCGTCGGTTCCGAATAATTTGCCCATCTGCTTTCTCCTTGATCGTCAGATTTATGCCGGATTCCTAAACAGGTTCATCGACGGCACGACCCTTGCGGCCCTTGCGCAGAGATCCTCCACAAGGCTGCCGAGCCACCGGACGCCCCCGGCGGAGACCTCCGCCGGGAGGCCCTGGATCGCAGCGATGTAGTCCCGCCTGTCCTCGCCGGCCGCTTTCCGGAAGTCCTCGAGAAAGGCGTCTCGAAGTCTCTCCGTTGCGTCGCTCCGCGTGCGTTCCTGGAACACGCCCGTGACAACCCTGACGTGCTCGCGAAATTCGCGCCTGGCACGGGCCGCTGCCGGCGGCTGCCCGGCAGGAACGTCGGTCGCGGCTTTTTCGGCCATCTCTTCGAGCCGCCTGGCGCGCTCCTTCCGGGCCAGGTCGAGCTGGTCCATCACGCCGGCGAAGAGGAGCGGGCCGAATTCCTGTGCCTCCAGGAAGGGTTTTCTCACTTCACGGTACCACGCGTCCAGGGCCGCCAGGTTGGCCAGGTAGAGGAGGTTATTCTCCACGATCCGCGTGAAGCCGGGGTATGCCGCGGCGATGAAATCCTTCACGGCGCCGGGGCTCGCCGGCGGGCGGATCAGCCGGTTGCCTTCCGGGTAATCCCCTCTCAGGATGCATCCGGCTGCCACGACATTGCCGTAGCCCAGGCACGACGGCCCGACCAGGCCCCCCTGGCCGCCCAGGAAGATCGGGGGCTGGTTCAGCATGACGCCCCGCGGTACGTCGCCGATGAGGGAGGGAGTCGCCTTGTCCGCATCGGGCGTGAAGTTGAAATGGATGTAGGAGCTCCCGACCTCGCTGTGATTCTGGCGGCTCGTGCCCCCGGCCATCAGGCAGTCGCAGAAATTGACCAGGCTCCCCAGCGTCACGAACGGAAACAGGATGGTCTGTTTCAGCCCCACGCAGTGGGCGCCGCCGGACTGCTCTTCGAGGAGGGTCCCTTCGCGCACGTGGGCGCCCATGCCCATGCTGGCCTTCTCCAGGAAGACGGAGTTGCTGAAGAAACCGCCCTTCAGCTCGACGCCGGACCCGAGCCGGCAGTTCTCGACGGTCGCCGGGGCCTCGTGGCCGAGCTTGCTGCCCGCGGAGATCACCGTCTTTTCCCCGCGAATCCTGCAGCCCGGATAGAGGGTGACGCCGCTTGCGGAGATCCGGTCGACCCGGACGTCGTCCCCGATGTCCAGGCTCAGCGGATTGGGGATGTCCACCCCCCGTTTCATCAGCAGCGCGACCTTCGCCCCGGCCCTCGACGTATGCTCCATCCCCATGGCGCCCCTCTCACGGCATGCAGGCGTGAATAAATTGGGAAAATGTAGCCGGTATCGTCCGGCAGTTCAACAGGTTTTTATCCCGCCGAATTGCCTCACAATAAATGTTACCGGAGGTGACGATGCATAGTGGTCGTTGACTCATAATTCATGTTACCGGGAGAGAGACCTTCTCTGGGAGCCGTGACGATGAGTCCGCGAACCAAACGCGAA
>Ga0208040_1000254_pt1 | contig 71045 bp, 69 predicted proteins | sample AD_UKC083_MetaG_FD_184431 | JGI IMG/M metagenome (GOLD analysis project Ga0208040, IMG submission 184431) | Active sludge microbial communities of municipal wastewater-treating anaerobic digesters from USA - AD_UKC083_MetaG (SPAdes) (version 2) | ecosystem: Engineered > Bioreactor > Anaerobic >...
GCTTTTTGTTTCTTCTCTTTTTTTTCTTGTTGATATTTGTAACTGCCATAGTTCATTAGCCGGCAGATGGGCGGGTTGGCTTTCGGCGATACTTCTACCAAGTCTAAGTCGGCCTCAGTTGCCCGGCGGAGCGCCTCTTCTTTGGACATCTCTCCCAGATTATTGCCGGTTTCGTCAATCAGCATCAGCCGTCTGGCAAAGATTTTTTCGTTTGCCCGCAACATTTTAGCATTGACGGCGGCGGTGGTTTTTTTTCTTCCCCTAAAGGATCTGCGCATTATTTTATTTATTTATCAGTGGAGATGAGGGGTAATGAGCCCCTGTCTAAGAATAAGGATTAAAAATTAAACTACAAGCTTAGCTCCTTTTTATTTTAGTCTGTTGCCTGTAAAAAGGAGCAAAACGGCAACAGCTTGGCCTTGGAGTTTTAAGTGATAATCTCAAGGCGGGATTATCACCGAGCCCGATAATATAACACCGCTAGTTGCCCGTCGGGCCTAAGGCAAGGCGATGGCCGTTAAGCTAAATTAAGCAACGGCAGGAGCCAAAGCCAATCCGCTGAAAGCAGATTTTAATTTGGCAAATAAGTTGTTTGCACTTATCTTAGTCGGCAGGTTTAGCGAGGTAACACCGACCTCGGCTTGTTAATTTTTAAATTATTCCTATCGAAGCGATACATCCCCAGTTTTAGCGGCCATTATTTTTTGACCGTAGGGCGCGATTAATCTCTCTGGCGGTTTCTCGTTTTTTGATGGTTTCTCGTTTATCGACTCGGGTTTTGCCCCGCGCCAGCGCCAAATCAATTTTGATTAATCTTTTGTTAGTATATACTGAAATTGGGATAATTGTCAAGCCTTTTTGTTTGGTTTTCCCCATTAAGGAATTAATTTCTTTTTTGTTCAATAACAGCTTCCGTCGCTGATTGGGGTGGTAGCTCGTCTGGGAATGAGCCGCCGGTTTGTAGGGAGAAATATAGGCGCCAATAAGCCAGACTTCCTGGTTAGCGTCAATGGTGACATAACTACCCTTGAGTTGGATGTGGCCGGTTTTAACTGATTTGACCTCTGGGCCGCTCAAGACAATGCCGGCCTGATAGGTCTCCAAAACTTCGTAGTTAAACAGGGCATTTTTATTTTTAGCAATTATTCCCATTTTTTTGTTGACAGCCTTTGACTTGATTAGGTATAATTTAATTAATCTTAATCAACTTTAGTAATTTTGTCCAATGAGCGCCAAAAATAATATTCGGGAAAAATTGACAGTAGATATCTCTTCTTTGACGCTGATAAAAGTTTTGGTGATCATTATTGTTTTGATGTTTCTTTTTTATATCCGCGATATTATCCTGACTGTTTTTATCGCTTTGATTTTGGCCTCCGCTTTTGACCCCTGGGTTGATTGGTTTCAAAAAAACAAAATTCCTCGGACCTTGGGATTGTTGGTGATTTATGCGGCGGTAATTTTGGTGCTAGCGGGCGCGGTTTATTTGATTATCCCGCCGATTGTAACTGAGGTCAATCAACTGTCAAAGGATTTTCCGGTTTATTCGAGCCGGATCATTAGCAGTTTTGAGAGTTTGCGCAATTATTCCAATACCCAAGGTTGGAGTGAAAATATTCAAGGTTATTTGACCGGCCTGCAGGCTAATGTTGGCGTAGCCGCCGGCGGAGTGTTTAATACTATTTTTTCCTTTTTCGGAGGAATTTTTTCTTTTTTTATTATTATGGTGATTACTTTTTATATGACTGTCGAGGAGCAGGCAATGAAGAGAATGATGCGCTTAATTTTGCCGGTTAAATATCAGCCTTATTTTACTTATTTATTAAATCGGATTCAGGATAAGATTGGTCGATGGTTACGGGGGCAGCTGTTGCTGTCATTGATTATTTTCATTTTAGTTTGGTTGGGCCTGAGTTTGTTGGGCATTCGTTACGCACTGGTCTTGGCCTTGTTTGCTGGCGTGACTGAATTGATACCTTATTTGGGTCCGTTTCTGGGAGCGATTCCAGCGGTTTTTATCGGCTTGACTCATTCGCCATTAATTGCTTTAGGCGTAGTGATTCTTTATTTATTAATTCAATTTTTGGAAAATAATGTAATTGTGCCCAAAGTGATGCAACGGGCGGTGGGTCTTAATCCGATTATTACCCTGGTTGCTATTTTGATCGGCGCGCGAGTAGCCGGTATTATCGGGGTGGTGCTGGCTGTGCCAGTCGCTACAGCAATTAGTGTGGTGGTTAATGATATTGTAGAAGCGAAAGATTAAATTATAAATATTAATAAATAATTAATTTCGGCACGATTTGTCCGAAAATAAGGAGAATAAAGATGATTTACAAAAAGACTAACAAACGGATGTCTGAATTAGTTGACGAAGAACCAATTATCAACGATGAAGCGGCGGGGCTGGAACAAGCCACGCTGGCGGGAAAAAAATGCGCTCCTAGAAAAAAAGGAGGGTTATTACTGGTAATATTGGTGGTAGCGTTATTATGGTATGTATTAGGCGCTTATACCGGCCTGGCGTTACCCGGGTTTAGCAAGATGCGGCCCAGTGATGATTGGCAGGCGATTTTTTTGAATAATGGTCAGGTTTATTTCGGCAAAATTAAAAATGTGACCAGTCGCGAATTAGTGTTGACCAATATCTATTATTTGCAGGTTATTACTAGGCCACTCCAGGCTACTCAGGAAGGTTCTGCCGAACAAGTGGAGCAGAATCAGCAAACTCAGCAGGAATTGACATTGATTAAGCTGGGCAACGAACTTCATGGGCCAACTGATAAAATGGTTATCAATCGTGACTATATTTTGTTGACGGAAGCGTTGAAGAACGATTCTCAGGTAGTCAAGGCGATTGACGCCTCTCTCGCAAAATAATAAATTCATTGTCTTAAAATAAATAATTCCGCCCTTCACTTAGGGCGGAATTATTTGTTATAATGAGAGTATAAAAAATATCCGATTTTATGTTGGATTTTTCTTCAATTGAGTCGATGTTTACTGATGGCGAGCGGCCTTATTTGACTATTAATGACCTTGCCCGGCGCGGCAAATACAGCGAGGCCTTCTTATTGACGGAAGTCAGAAAAGGAAAATTGAAGGCTTTTAAGGTTGGTGATAGCTGGTTGACTAGTGAGGCTTGGTATCAGGATTGGCAAGAAACAATTCGTCGGTTGGTGGAGGAAGAGTTGGAAACGACTAACGATAGCGATCAGTTTGAGCCAAAATGGCTCAGGCCAATGGCTCGGCCAGAATCGTCTGGCCAGTTTAATTATTATGTTTGGACGGCGGTTTTTTGGACGCTATTATTGTTTTTTTCGGCCGGGCAGTTATTTTTTTGGTCAGCAACCGGATTAATTTCCACTGACGGTCGGGTGATTAATTTTGGTCGTCGAGTGTCAGTTGGGTCTGATTTGGTTCCCCGGCTTGTTTTATCGGCAAGTGGCAAGGTTTATGCCGAATCGCTAAAACTGGCGACCCGGGTCGTTCGGTCCGATTATCCCCTCAACGATGAGCGGTTGACTGATTGGCTAACTGGTCTTTGGCAGTCTTCCGGTCAAGTGGCCGGCGATAGCGATCAGCAAATTAAACCGCTCAGATGAAAATCGCTTTGGTTTATGACATGATTTATCCGTTTCACATCGGCGGAGCGGAAATCAGAAATTATCAGTTAGCTCGACGTTTAGCTCGACACCATGAAGTCCATTTATTTGGGGTTAAATTTTGGGATGGTCCGGATATTATTTATCGGGAAAAACTGATTATTCATGGGGTTTGTCGATATAATAATATTTATAATAGTGCCGGCATTAGGACGGTGGTTGAGCCGATTAAATTTTCTCTCAAGTTGTTTTTTCCTCTTTTAAGAGAAAGGTTTGATATTATTGATGCCTCTACTTTTGTTTATTTCCACTGTTTTACTTGCAAGGCGGTAGCCTTATTTAGACGAACGCCTTTAGTGTTGACCTGGCATCAGTATTGGGGGGAGTATTGGTATTCTTATGCCGGAAAATTAAAAGGAACAATCGGTCGGTTGATTGAAAAAATGGTTTTAAAACTAAGTCATTGGCACTTGGCTGTTTCCGAAACAACTCGGCGGCAATTATTGGCAGTCGGAGTTAGGCCTCGTGATATAGCCGTTATTTACAACGGCATTGACGAAGCGGTTATTAATGACGATACTAGACAATCAGGTCAATATGATGTAGTTTTCGCTGGTCGTTTGACCCAACAAAAAAATCTTTCCCGGCTGATTGAGGCGATTAAAATTTTAGTTGTCCGTCGGCCGGAAATAAAAATTATTCTAATCGGTGACGGTCCAGCCAAACAAGAGCTGATGGAATTGGTTGAAGAGCTTGATCTAAAGAAGAATATTTTTTTTCTTGGTTTTTTGCCTCAATTAAACGATGTTTATCATTTAATGAAACAAGCAAAAATTTTTGTCTCCCCGTCTTTGCTGGAGGGGTTCGGCATTGCAGTGGCTGAAGCCAATAGCAGCGGCTTGCCGGCGGTTATCGTGGAGTGTCCTTGGAATGCTTCGTCAGAAATAGTAATTGATAATTATAATGGCTTAATTGTAAAGAATGATAGCACGCAATTGGCTCGGGCAATCGATAGTCTCTTAGCTGATGATAATCTTAGGCGAAAATTAGCCAGTAAAGCAAAGATTTCAGCGCGGCGATTTGATTGGAACAAATTAGCCGGCCAATTAGAAGAACAATATAAAAAAATAATTCAAAGTTAATTAAACGATCAAGGGAACGTTGTTGATTCGGGGTGGTTTTTCCCAGTTGCCAAGGCCTTGGTTTTGAGCTAAAATAAAGGAAATTAATCCTTTATTTTTTTATGGCTAAAAAACAAGAAGACTTGATGCAAAAAATTGTTTCTTTTTGCAAGCGGCGGGGTTTTATTTATCCTTCGTCGGAAATTTATGGCGGTTTTGCCAATTCTTACAGTTATGGTCCTTACGGCACCGAACTTAAGAACAATCTCAAGTGGCTGTGGTGGAAGAAATTTGTTCAAGACCGGGTGGACATGGTGGGCATTGACGGGCCGATTTTGCTCAACCCCCGGTTGTGGGAGGCCTCCGGTCACACTAGTGGGTTTAATGATACCATGGTTGATTGCAAAGGGTGCAAGAAAAGGTTTCGAGCAGATCATCTTATTGAAGCGGCAACCAGCCTAGATTTAGAGGGAGATATAGCAAGAATGGCTAAGGCATTAAAAGAAAAAAAAATCAATTGTCCCGAATGTGGCCAAACTAATTGGACCGAACCCCGGAATTTGAATTTGATGTTTACCACCACAATGAATGGCGTTGAGGGGCCAGTATATTTGCGACCGGAAACCGCCGGAGCAATATTTGTTGATTTTAAAAATGTCATTGATTCGATGCGGGTGAAAATTCCTTTTGGCATCGCTCAAATCGGCAAAGCTTTTCGCAATGAAATTGTGGCGGGTAATTTTATTTTTCGGTTGCGAGAATTTGAACAGATGGAAATAGAATATTTTATCGACCCGGAGGCCAAATGGGAGAAGTTATTTGATTGGTGGCTTAAAGAAGAAGAGGAATTTGCCTTGGCCTTGGGGGCTGACAAGAAAGATTTGCGGCGGTTCGAGCATCCGAAAGAAAAATTATCCCATTATTCGCGCAAGACTGTTGATATTGAATATAATTTTCCCTTTGGCTTTAGCGAATTATATGGTTTGGCGCATCGAGGTGATTTTGATTTATCTCAGCACGCCAAGGCGTCCGGTCAGGATTTGTCTTATTTTGATCAAACTAATAATCGTAAATATTTGCCGCATGTCTTGGAACCGACTTTCGGGGTTGATCGGAGCATTTTGGTGGCTTTGTGCGCCGCTTATCACGAGGAGGAAGTTGAGGGAGAAATTAGAACTGTTCTTAAATTTCCTCCAGCGCTTGCGCCGGTTAAAATTGCCGTGTTCCCATTATTAAAAAATAAGGCCGAGTTGGTCGTTAAGGCTAAAGAAATTTTTGATTTGTTAAAAGACAAATATTTTTGTGAATTTGACGATAATGGCAATGTTGGTAAGCGTTATCGTCGCCAGGATGAAATCGGTACACCTTATTGTGTCACGATTGATTTTGATACTTTAGAAGACAAAATGGTCACAGTCAGAGATCGTGACAGCATGAAGCAAGAGCGAGTGGCGGTTGCGGAGGTAGTTAATTATTTTAATAATAAATTTTCAAATTAATGTATCAATTAAAGGAATTTAAAAATGGTTTGAAATTTGTTGGCATTCCTCTGGCTGACGCGCCGACAATTGCCATTTTGTTATTGGTTAAGGTAGGTTCGCGTTTTGAAAACAGCGATAATAACGGATTGTGTCATTTTATCGAGCACATGATGTTTAAGGGTACGAAGCGGCGGCCGACTGCCTTGGATATTTCTAAGGAACTGGACGGCATTGGCGCCGAATTCAATGCTTTTACTAATAAAGAATATACCGGCTATTATATCAAAGCGGATGCCAGCTATTTGCCATTGGCGGTTGAAGTTTTGTCGGACATGTTGTTACATTCTAAATTTGACGCCAGAGAAATTGCAAAAGAAAAGGGGGTAATCATCGAGGAAATCAATATGTATAAGGATAATCCCTTAATGTATGTTGATGATTTATTAGAGCAGTTAATGTTTAAGGGCAATGCTTTGGGTTATTCGATTGCTGGTCATAAAAAAAATATCAAAGCCATTAAACGCCAGGATTTTTTGGATTACTATAAGGGGTTTTATCAGTCCCAAAATATGGTGTTGGCTTTAGCGGGCAACTATAAATCTTCGGCCCCTTCATTATTGGAGGAAAAATTTTCTTTTACCGGCGGATCAGCAGCCGGTTCTTTTGTTGAATTTAAAATTAACCAAAACAAGCCGCGAGTGGCATTAATGTTTAAGCCGACTCAGCAGGTGCAATTAGCTTTAGGTTTTTATGGTTGTTCTTACAGCGACGATGATTTGCCTTCTTTGAAATTATTATCCGCCATTTTGGGTGGCAATATGAGTTCTCGGTTGTTTTTGTCGGTTCGGGAAAAAAATGGCTTAGCTTATTTTATTAAGTCTTATTTGGGAAATTATTTGGATAGCGGTAATTTAATTATCCAGGCGGGGCTAGATAAAGGGCGCATTGATCAGGCGATTAAAATTATTTTACAAGAATTAAAACGGCTTAAACAAGGGATTAATTCTGAAGAGTTACAGCGGGGCAAGGATTATTTGGCTGGTAAGTTGTCATTGGAATTGGAGGATACGGCCAATCTGGCTCAATGGTTTGCAATACAACAATTAATGACTGATCGGATTTTATCGCCGACCGAACAGATTGCCAAAATTCAAGCCGTATCTGTTGCTGATTTAAAATGCCTGGCTAAAAAAATTATTGATTTTTCCCGTTTAAATTTAGCGGTGATTGGCCCTTATCGGGACAAGAAAAAATTTGAACGATTAATTATGATGTGAATGGCTAAAGGGAGGTAAGCCATTGATTGATGATGTTGTCTTTTTTTAATAAAATTAAAAAATGTCTCAATTTGAGTTTTGAGTTGGCCAGAATTTCCTTCAAAATTAGAAATGAAGGCAGTTTTTTGGGTCTAGCGTGGTATCTACTCAATCCACTGGCGGCTTTTGGTTTGTTATTATTTCTGTTTTTCGATAATCTGGGAAGCCAAATTGATTATTACCCCGTCTATTTGTTGGTAGGGGTAATTATTTTTAACTTTTTTCAGCAGGCCACCACAGAATCCTCTCTGGCGGTTATTGATAATGCCGCATTGATTCGTTCGGTGAATTTTCCTCGTGAAGCGCTGATCATTTCCATTATTTTTAAGAACATTTTTTCCCACTTATTGGAACTAGTGATTCTGATTGTTTTGGTTATGGCTATGGGTTTGCCGTTTGTCGGGATTATTTATTATTTGCCGGTTTTGCTTTTGTTGGCTATTTTTACTTTGGGTGTTTGTTTTATCCTATCATCCTTAACAATTTACTGCTTGGACCTAGCTAATATTTGGAATTTTTTTTGCCGGCTGCTTTGGTTGGGGACACCGATATTTTATACGGTTGTTGATCAGCCAAGATTAATAATGGTCAATCGTTTTAATCCAATGTATTATTTTGTTTCTTTGGCCAGGCAAATTTTAATGCCACTGCGACTGGAAATTGGTTATGGAGTAGCAGCGATTTTTTATTCATTGGTTTGTCTGATGATCGGCTGGTTCCTTTTTAATCGCTTGAAACGCAAATTTGCCGAAAGAATATGAGCGACTATATTAAATTGGAAAATGTATCCAAGAAATTTAAAATAGGGCACAGTAATGGCACCCTATTGTTTGAATTATTGGCAACCGTTTCCAGACAAAGGCCAAGAGAGATTTTTTGGGCGCTAAAAAATTTTTCTTTGTCAGCTTATCCGGGCGAAGCAATCGGAATCATCGGCCTTAATGGAGCCGGCAAAACCACTTTACTTAAAGTTATCGCCGGAATTTATGAAATCGATGGTGGTTCATTACTGGTCAGCCGGTCGGTGATGCCGTTAATCAGCCTGGATATTGGTTTGGTGGAGCGGTTAACGATGCGGGATAATATTTATTTGGCCGGGTCACTACTGGGCTTATCGCGCAATCAGATCAGCCAATGCTTTGATCAGATAGTTGACCTGGCTGAATTGGGTGGCTTTATTGATTGCAAATTATGTCAATTTTCCAGCGGTATGAGGACTCGTTTGGTTTTTTCCATCGTGATTAACAGCGTCAAAATCAGCCAGCCGGAAATATTGTTAATTGATGAAATTTTTGCGGTCGGCGACGGTATTTTCAAGCAGAAGAGTATCTCGGAAATGAAAAAATTGAAAAAAAATAATGTGACTATTTTATTTGTTGCTCATGATTTAGAATTCATTAAAGATCATAGCGATCGGGTGCTTTGGCTCGACCGGGGCCAAGTCAGGGAGTTGGGCGAACCCTCAGTGGTGGTGACTCATTATCAAAAATTTCTTGAAGATAATATCAACCATGGCCAGAGGCAATAAAATTTTAGCGGTTATTACCACCTACAATCGAGTTGCTTTTATCAAAAGGTTGCTGATGAGCCTGAGTCTTATTAGTGGGCCGAAATTTGACGTCTTAATAATTGATGACTGCTCTGATGACGATTATCAATCGTTGGTTGCTGATCGGCAATATGGTTTTTCTTTGGATTATATTAGGAACCATCATCAAAGTGGCCCGATTTTTTCTTTAAATTTAAGCATTGATTATGCCGTTAATAAAGATTATGATTATTTGTGGTGGTTAAATGACGATTCAGTGGTGGCTGGGGGCACCTTAGAGAAATTGCTTTCTGTTCTGACTGAATCAGAGATGGTAGCGGTGGCCGGTTCGGCTGTTTATGATGTTGATTATCCGAGCCATTTAATCAGTGCCGGATATTTTTTTGATTTTGACAAATTAATGCCGAGGATTAATTTCTCCAGTCAATCGGTTGATTATGTCAGTACTTGCTCGGATTTAGTCAAGGTGGCGGTTTTAAAAAAAACCGGCTTGAGGTTTGATTCGGCTTATTTTATACGCAGTTATGACATTGATTTTTATTTCCGGTTAAAAAAATACGGCTACCAGATTATTGCCGTTAAAACCGCTCCGGTTTATCACCCAAATTTTATCAATGATCCGGCTGACAAACAATATTATAATTTGAGAAATAATTGTTATTTTTGTCTAAAGTTCAACCAGTTTAAGTCTAAACAGCAAACAGCGGTGTTTCACTGGTTAGCGAAGGCCAGAAAATTATATCATCAGGAATATTCTTTGGAGGCAGCCACTTTTTATTGGTCAGTGGTTGATTTTTTTCGATCACGATTGGGACAAATTGATTTTTATGGTCAGGCCGGCTTTGAGTTGGTCGATGGTTTAGACGATCAGCGAGTGATTTTCCCTTATTTTGGTCAGACAGCTGAATTGGCGATGATTGGTCGGTGGCTCAAACAACGCGCTTCGGATTGCAGTTTAACTGTAATTTTTCCGGCCGGTCAACCAGTGGTCAAATTGTCAGCCAAGCAAAATAATATTATTTTGCCGGCCGGATTTTTTTATCGGCTGATTGCTTATTTGACTCTAATTGGGCGCTTTGATTATATTATTATTCCCGGCGGGATTAGAAATTTAATTCACCCCTTTTTGGCAGACAGAAAAATAAAATTAGAAAAAAATAACGGCCGCTTTTATGCCGCCGGAATTAGTTGGCTTGATTATTATTGGTTTGATTTAAAAATTTATTGGTTGATTTTGGCAATCCGTATCAAGAGGTATTTTTTTCAAACTTGGCGTCGTCAATTATTGAAGCAATCTAATCATTAGTTTTCTTGAGCCGTTGATAAATTGTTGGGTAATTTTTTTTCAGGAAGATGCCGACTTTGCCGATTTGCCGGTCGATAATCAGCGCGGTCATTTTGACGGCGTATTTTATTTTGGCCCAGCCATAAAAAAGGGATAATCTGAGACTGGTTTTTAGGCTACCATCTTCCTCATAAGCGCGATACCAGTCCATTCGAAAGTAGGGGTTGGCTTCCTGGTTGGCAAAATAGTTAACCAATTGGCCTTGATAATGAAGGCATTGTTCTTTAGTGGTATTAACTAGCTTGATGGCGGGCTGGCTATTATAGTTGGTCAAGTTGAGAATGGAGTCCTGTTCCAGCAGTAGATTATTTTTTTTGCATAGTTCATACATTTGCGTGCCAGGAAAGGGATAATAGAAGGAACATTGTCCGCGGTCTGCTCGGATGTCTTTGTTTAATTGGACAGTTTGGGCCATTTGCTCGGCCGTTTCAAAGGGCAGGGCGAACATATTGAAAGTGTAAATTTGAATTCCGGCTTGTTTGACTAATTTGGCATTGGCAATAAATTGTTGATTACTGTAATGTCGGCCGAGTAATTGTTTTCTGAATGACTCGTTGCCGCTTTCCAGTCCCACCCAAATATAAAAACAGCCGGTAGTTTTCATTAGTTTAATTGTTTCACTATCAAGAGTATCCATGCGGGTCATTAGGGTATAGGGTAGTTTAATGTTTTGGGCGTAAGCCCGTAAAAAATTTTTGAACCATTCTTTATTGGCAGTTAAAGTTTCATCAGCGAAATTAATTTGGCCGGCTTGGGGATATTGGCGGATTAAATTTTTAAGCAGATTAATGGCGTAATCAATCGGTGGCAGACGAAAAAAATGTTGGCCAGGAGGATATAATTGGGACAACTCTTTATTGGAACAATAAGTGCAGGCAAAGGGGCAACCGCGGGTAAGCTTGGCAGAAATATTTTTACCCTCATATTGAATAATCAACGAACGTGGATAAAGACTGTAATCGGGGAAGGGTAAGGTTGACAGGTCGGTAATAAAAGCTGACGGTGGATTTTTTTTAATTTGACCGTTAATTTTCCAATAAAATCCGGCAAGGTCGGAGATGTCTTGATGTTGGTTAATTTTTTTTAGCAGGTTGGTTAGGGGAATTTCCCCTTCGCCAATCGTCACGCCATCAATAGCGGCTTTGTTGAGGACGGTTTCCGGGGCCAAAGAGGCGCCTGGACCGCCACAAATTTTTAAGATGCCGGGCAAATCGGCGATTGCCTGAGAATAATTGATCAGGTGGTTAATCTGCGGCCACATCAAGGAAAAACCAACCAGGTCCGGATTAAGCCTTTTGATTCGGTCTTTAAATTTTTTGGCGCTGATTTTTTTATTCAAGTAAATCAAAGAAACCTTAAAGCCACAGTTTTTGGCTATCGGTATTAAGGCGGCCACGCCCAAATTAACTGCATAGTAAAAACTATCAATAGCTAAATCGACGAAGACAAGATGTTTTTTATTGGGTAAGTTATAATTCATCAGGTTTTAAGGGAGTCTTGATTTTAATGTTGGATATTTTTTATTTGTGCTTGGAGCGGAGGATTTTTTTGGAAAGATTTTAATTCTCGGTTGATTTGATGAAGATCTCTCAGATATTCCGAGGTTAGTCCATTACTGGTCCAATAGTGGCGAAAAATTGGTTCGGGATTATCAAAGTTGCACCAACTTTGATATTGATTGGGGTCCAGTGGCCGGGTTGAATTGGCCCAACCGGCCCGACTGATTAGGGCCGGGTAAATATTTTGCGTTGTCCACCAATCAAATGGTTCGGCACGACTTAGCAATAGTTCTATTAATTCTAAATTTAAAATTTGTCGATTTAAACAGAAAAAACCGGCACAAAAATTAGGTGGCAGGTCGCAGTTTAATGTTGATAGAAATGCTTCTTGTCCCCGGGGGGACGCCTCATAAGAGTAAAGGATTTCGCGACTATTATTTTCTATCCAGTCGATTATTTGCTGGGGTCGTTTCAGAAATAAAGTGTCGGAATCCAATGATATTATTTTATCGGTTTTGGCTAGCATAAGGTAGTCTAGTAGTTGCTTGGCGATCAGGTGGTGCTGTCGGTAATTGGATATTTTTTTAAATTCGGCGATTTGAGGGATAATAATTTGGTCAGCTTGGCAGAGATCGATAATGGTGACATTTTTTATTTGCTTAGTCAATATTTTTTTATCAAAGTTTGTCAGACTGCCATCATCGTGGGCGACAACCGCTACTCGCTGATAGAATCTTAAGAAGGATTTGACGGCGAGCAAATATAAACCCAAATGTTTATGGCAAACCAAAGAATGTATTTCCGCTCGGCCCCCCGGGTCGGCGCTAAATTCGCCGGAAGAGCGAGGGAATTTAATTAAGGGGCAAGCTTCAATTTTTCTAAAAAATTTTTCAGTCACTTGACTTAATCGCCACAGGCCGTCTTTTAGTCGAACCAGTATCAACCAAAAAAGGGAGCTGGCTTCTCTTTTGCTTTCTATTTTTTTTTTAATATTTGTAAACATTTTGTTTTATAATTGCCATAGTCGCTGCCGCCATTAAAGCGCTGTTGGCGGAAATTGATTTTAACAACCAACCGGGTCTAAGGCGATTGGCGATAATATAAATAAAATCCTGAATAAGATTATAACCAGGCAAAATTAATAAATTAGGCATTAATCGTTTGCGGTTGATAGCCAGTAATGAAGCGAATTCCCGCAAATTTCTTTGGTAAATTGATTTAAACTGCGGTTTGTGCCAATGATTAATAATCGCCTGGGGTTGATAGCCGATTTTATAACCGGCTCGGCTGACTCTTATTGCCCAATCATAATCTTCCGAGGCGGCCAGATTTTCAATAAAGGGAAATTTTTTCCAGACGCTTTTTTTAATCATTGAGCCGGCATTGGAAAAATATAGCTGCGGTTTGCTTGAGCGGCATATTTTTTGGTGGTGGGCGGTTAACATTCTGGTGATTAAAGGACAATCGCTATCGGTAGCAATTTGTTGACTGTAAACTCCAGCAAAAAACGGATCGGCAAAACCGGCGATTAAATGATTTAGCCAATTATGTTGGGGGATAGCGTGGGCTGACAAAGAGACCAAAAATTCACCGCCCGCCTCATTAAAGCCAAGGTTGAGAGATCGACCATAAGTAAAGCTTTCTTTGCTTATGGTTATTATTTTGGTTTTAAAGCGAGCGGCAATTTTTAGAGTGTTGTCGCTGCTTCCGGAATCAATGATAATGATTTCGAAATTAAAATTAACCGATTGATTAAAAATTGACTCCAAACATTGGGCCAGTCGCCGCTCTTCATTGTAAGTTCTGATGATAATTGAAACTAACGGAGCGGCGTTAGTAGCAGGAGAGGGCATTTTTTATTTTATTAATAAAATTTTCCAAATTGAATTTAGCCGCCTGAGACAGACAGGCGGTTTTATAATCGGCCGGATTGCGACCAATAAGGCGGATGCCTTTTATTAGGTTAGCATCATCAAGGGCGTCAATTAATTTTCCGGTCTGGCCATCAATAATTGTCTCTTGGAAACCGCCCTCATTGGGGGCAATAACCGGCTTACCCGAGGCCATTGCCTCAACGGCCGCTAGCCCGAAATCTTCATTTTTTGCGGTCGTGATAAAACCTCGACAATCAGCGTAGAGTGCGGCTAATTTTTGGTTGCTCACCCAGCTTAAAATTTCCACATTAGCAGGTTTTATTTTCATAAGCCGTTGGAAATTTTGTTTAAATAGTTTACTATTTTCCTGATTACCGACTATAATTAATTTCTCCTGGGGCATCTGACGGAAGGCTTTGAGTTGAAGATCGATTCTTTTCTGGGCGACCAAACGGTTAACACTAAGCCAGAAAGGGCCATTTTTCCGATAAAAAAATTTTTTAATGTCGACCGGCGGATTTATTACCAATGAATCGCGTTGGAAATAATTTTTTATTCGTTGGCGAACGTTTTCTGAAACGGCGATAATTTTTTGGATTTGTTTAATATTTTGCAAATCGGAATGTCGCCTTAAACCAATCCACCAATCAAAAATCGTCTTCTGGCCCAATTTTCGAAGATGGTGCTTGGTGTAGTCGGCCAGGTCCCAGATTTCTCGGGCGGGTGAGTAGGCGTACCACAAATTTGGCTTATTATTGATTGCCGCTGATAAGGCCCAATCGCCGGCGATCAGGTATAAAGCGTATTTGGTTTTCAGATTTAGTCGCCCAAAACGCCAGTGGATCATTTCTTGTTTCCATGGGCTATTAATAGGCACTCGGCCGATACTAAAAATATTTTCAGTGCAGAAGCCCGCTTTAGCAATTTTGTCTTTATTAATGTTGGTGGTATAAATATCAGCCCCCAGTTTTTCAGCCAGGGTTAAATTGACCAATTCTGCGCCGCCAAGATTGTCAAAAGAATTATGGAAGATAGCAATTTTAGTTTTACCGCTCATGGGTTTAGTAATAGTTAAACAAGTCAGCAATAATCTGGAGTAATTTTATATTAATTTTCTAATTTTAGCAATTTTTAGCCGCGGGAGCAGCGGGATCGCGGAACAATTCGACTGATTTGATTATTTACCTTGGTTGAGATACAATATCAATAATTATAAATCTTCCCTCAAATATGAAAATTGGTATTGATTGTCGAACAATTTTAAATCCCGGGGCCGGCGAACAGGCTGGTGTGGGTCATTATACTTATTATTTGGTCAAAAGCCTATTAGCACTTAATCAGGATAATATTTATGTGCTGTTTTTTGATGATCGCTTTAAAAATAAGAAAGAATTTTCCGCTTATAACAATGTCATTATCAGAACCTTTCCTTTTTATCAGTATAAAAAATATTTGCCGGTTACTTATTCTCAGATGTTGGTGAGCGCCTTATTGAGTCGGGAGAAGTTGGATGTTTTTCATTCGCCGGCCAATACCTTGCCCTTACCTTATGATGGTAAATCTGTGGTTACCGTTCATGATTTAGCAATCTATAAATATCCTGAATTTTTTCCGGGAAAATTTCTTAATCGACAAATATTCTCTACTCGGGTTTTGGTGCCGCGGTCGCTCCAAAAAGCTGATCGGATTATTGCCGTTTCCAAAAATACCAAGACTGATATTATTGAAGAATTCAGCGTGCCAGAAGATAAAATTTCCGTCGTTTATGAGGGGGTTATCAGCCATGGCAAGAGCTGTCCTAATCAGGCTGATTTTGCCGGAGTTAAAAAGCGGTATGGAATTTCAGATAATTATTTTTTGTTTTTGGGCACCATTGAGCCTCGGAAAAACATTATTTCTTTAATTAAGGCGTTTCGGAATTTAAAATTGATTTATGATTCTCCAGCCGAAGATTATCAATTAATTATTGCTGGCGCCAAGGGCTGGAAGGATCAGCCGGTTTACGAGGCAATCGCCGATGCCAACGCCAGTATTCTGGGAATCAAGAGGCGGCGCAGCGGTTTGGAACGGCGGCGGGGTTTTGATGTCAGGACTGATTCACAAAAGAAGAAAATGGGTGAACGGCGCTCACTCGATGATCGTCGGAAGCAAGATCCGATTAAGTATATTGGCTATGTTCCTCATGCTGATAAGTTGGCTTTATTGTGCCGAGCAGTTTGCTTTGTTTTTCCCACTTTATACGAAGGTTTTGGCTTGCCAGTATTGGAAGCGATGAGTATCGGCACTCCAGTTATTACCTCAAATTTATCGTCGTTGCCGGAGATTGTCGGGTCTAAATCTGGTCTCTTGATTGATCCCACCAAAGAAGCGGAATTAATCGATGCAATGCAACACATTTTAACTGACGAGGGTTTACGCGAGTCATTGTCAATCAGTGGTCATGAACGAGCCCAGGAGTTTAATTGGAATAATTGTGCCCAGAAAACTCTGGAGGTTTATCAATCATTAAAAAAATAATAATAAAAAATCTCCGCCCAGTAGTTAATCGATTGTCGGGCGGAGATTTTTTATACGATATAAATTAGCCACACGATCAAGCTCATAAGAATTATTTGAAGTATCACTCCATAGTTTAGAGGAATATCAGTCTTAAATTTACGAATTAACCAGCTGTGATTCCGACCGTGAATATCAGCAATTGGTTTTAATAATTTTAGGTTGGTGATTTTATAAAAAGCGACTAAAACATCGGGCAGGATGCCGCCGATAATCGCCCAAACGACGTGATCATTGGTGGCGAAACTGAAGTTTTTAAACAAGAATATTAGAAAAATGGCTAACAGACAGGTATCAATACTGCCATATAGAGCCAGGATTCTAAAATCTTCCTTGTTTTTAATTTTAATGCCTAAAAATTTTTTACCTAAGCTTTCATCACCATGAGGAATAAGGTCCAAAATAAAATGGGAAATAAGACTTAAGACAAATGCCAAGGCTGAATTACTAATTTTTTTGCCGATAATAGTTGCGGCAGCGGCATGAACGGTAACAAACATAGGAGTAGTTATTTAATTAGGTATTATTAATATTTTAACAATTAAATCAATTTAAATCAACAAGGATGGACAATAAAAACGAGGTCAACTCGTTGGGGGATTTTCAGAAAATTGTAGTTTGGTGCCGAAGGAGGGAATTACGCCTCGCTATTTTGTCTAAAGACAAAATAGTCTCGTTGTCCGGGGCAGCGCCGGATGCTGCGCCAGCTTGCATCTGTCGACGCTCTCCAGAGAACTCGGGATCGCTTCTGCCCGTTCGATTCCTTGGGTCGCTTTTAGAAATGTGAGTCAAAATAAAAACGAGATTTACTCGTTTTGGCTTTTTGGTGCCGAAGGAGGGAATCGAACCCTCATGGACAGAGTCCACACGATTTTGAGTCGTGCGCGTCTACCAATTCCGCCACTTCGGCATCTGGATGTACCAGGGGTGGGAATTGAACCCACGACCAATGGCTTATGAGTCCACTGCTCTACCACTGAGCTACCCTGGCTCCTATTTTGTTGCGGGGGCCGGACTCGAACCGGCGACCTGCGGGTTATGGGCCCGCCGAGCTGCCAACTGCTCTACCCCGCGTCATTGTTTATTATTTTAGCAAATATTTTTATTTTTGGCAAGCCGGTGGAGATGGTAGGAGGAATATTTTTATTAATTATTTTTTTTATGTTATAATATAAAAGTAAAAATATGGGACAAATAATTTCGGTTGTTAATCAAAAAGGGGGAGTGGGCAAAACCACTACCTCAATCAACTTATCTGCCTATCTCAGTCAGCTGGGCAAGTTTGTGCTTTTGGTGGATCTGGATCCGCAAAGCAATGCCACCTCAGGCTTGGGTGTTTCCAAGGAACTGGATCGGGGAGTGTACGAGGTGTTAGCCGGACCATATGATTTTAAGGATATTTTGGTTGATACTCAACACAATTATTACAAATTGGCTCCTTCGACCATGTCGTTGGCGGGAGCGAATGTGGAGTTAGTTAATTTAGACCGGCGGGAATTCAGGCTTTATGATAATTTATTAAGCATTAGAAATGACTTTGATTATATCATTATTGATTGTCCGCCGTCTTTGGGTTTATTGACTATCAATGGCTTAGTGGCGTCTGATCAAGTATTAATTCCCGTCCAAGCGGAGTATTATTCATTGGAGGGGTTGGGGCAATTGATGTCCACTATTAATTTAATTAGGGAAAATATCAAGCCTGAATTGGATATTTTGGGAGCGGTTTTAACTATGTATGAGAAGAGATACAAATTAGCCAATGATGTTTTACATGAGCTTTATCATCATTTTCCCAATAAAATATTTCGCTCAGTTATTCCTAGGAACGTTCGATTATCGGAAGCGCCAAGTTATGGTCAGACGATTTTGAGTTATGACCCAAAATCTAAAGGCGCCAAGGCTTATGAGCGATTGGCTCGGGAATTTTTATATTACACTAATTCTTATTAATTTTTATGAATAAAACCAGTGGCTTGGGTCGCGGCTTAAGTTCGTTGATTCCCAATAAAAAAATTAAGGATGAATTTGAGGCAGAATTGGTTCGGGAGGTTTTTTCCGGTAAACGGGAAGAAATTTTGGAGTTGCCAGTAGAGCAGCTTTCACCCAACCCCCATCAGCCAAGGATTGATTTTGATGAGGTTGCTTTGAATGACTTAGCAGAGTCGATTAAGGAGCATGGTATTATTCAGCCGCTAATCGTCACCAAAGTTAAACCCAACCATTATCAGTTAATCGCCGGGGAACGGCGTTGGCGGGCGGCGAAAATGCTGAAAATGGAAACCGTACCGGCAATTGTCAGAGACTTTAATGAGCAAAAAAAGTTGGAATTGGCGTTGATAGAAAATATTCAACGCCGGGATCTTAATGCGATTGAAACAGCGATTGCTTATCAAAAATTAATGACTGAGTTTAATTTGGATCAGCGGGAATTGTCGCAAAAAGTCGGTAAAAGCCAATCAGCGATTGCCAACACCTTGAGAATTTTGAACACCATTTCGGCGGTTCAGGAGGCAGTTAAGCAAGGCAAGGTGTCAGAGGGTCACGCTCGGGTATTGGCTGGCTTGCCAGCTCAAGATCAGGCGTCAGTGCTTAAGCAGATATTATTAGAAGACCTTAATGTCCGGGAAACAGAACAGGCCGGCAAGGAGATTGTCGTCAAAAAACATCTTCGGAAGATTTCTTTTGACCCGGATTTGAAGGATAAGCAAGATAAATTGGAACAGGCACTGGGCACTAAAGTGGAAATAAAAAAATTCGGCTCTTCCGGGCAAATTGTGATTAGGTTTTTTTCCGAGGAAGAGTTGGAAAAAATTTTTAAACTAATCAGTCGGATTGAATAAGACGTCTAGCCGATTAGCGTGTCAGCAGGTTTGTTATTTTTTTCTTTTTATTGATAGCGGATTTAATTTTAGTTTTGGCCATCGAAGTTTTGGTTAACTCTAACCAGTCTTCGCTTGGTCCCGGCCTATTTTTATCGGTGATAATTTCAACAATATCACCGTTTTTTAATTCTGCTCCCAAATTGACCATTTGGTTATTAATTTTTGCGCCAACACATTTGTCGCCGACCCAAGAGTGAACATGATAAGCAAAATCAATAGGTGTTGATTTTTCCGGCAGATCAATCACGTCGCCCTTGGGAGTGAAAACAAATATTCGGTTTTGAAAAACATCAAGTTTGATGCTACTGATAAATTGTTCATTGTCCCTGATTTCTTGCTGCCATTTAACTAATTCTTTGATCCAGTTGGTATTTTTTTTGTCAATATTGCCCTGGTATTCCTTATAATGCCAGTGGGCGGCAATGCCGAATTCGGCCTCCTCGTGCATTTTGGTGGTTCTGATTTGGAATTCAATGATTTGCCCATTATCGGCAAAAACAGTAGTGTGGAGCGACTGGTAACCGTTGGGTTTGGGCTGGGCAATATAATCTTTGATTCGTCCCGGAAAGGGCTTGTAAAGTTTATGGATTATACCCAAAGTTGAGTAGCAATCGCCAATGGTCGGCAGAACAATTCTGAGGGCGACTAGGTCATATATTTTGGAAATATCTTTATTAATATCCGGTCGAAGCAGTTTTTTGTATAAGCTGTATAAATGTTTGGTTCGGCCATGGATGGAGACCGTTTCCGAGGTGATGTGATTATTCTTTAATTCTTGTTCAAGCAGTTTTTTGACTTGTGCCAGATATTTTTCTCTGGTGCGGTATTCGCGGGGAATTATTTTTAATAGCCAATTATAAGCCTGCGGATAAACATAAGGAAAGGCCAAGTCTTCCATTTCTCCCTTAATTTGGCCCATGCCGAGGCGGTCAGCAATCGGCGCGTAAATTTCCAGCGATTCGGTTGCAATTCGTTGCTGTTTGACCGGAGGCAGGGCAGCAAGGGTTTTTAAGTTATGAATTCGATCAGCAAATTTGATGAAAATTACTCTAATATCATCGCTCATTGCCACAAACATTTTTCTGAGATTTTCTGCGTAGCGTTCAATGCCGCGATATTTGATTTTTCCTAATTTAGTGATGCCATCAACCAAGTGAGCGATTTCTTTGCCGAAGTCTTTTTCTATCTGTTCCACCGTAATTTCAGTTTCTTCCGGTATGTCATGAAGCAGTCCGGCGATAATAGTGGGAACATCCAGATTTAATTCTGCCAGTTTTTGAGCGGTGGCTAAAGGATGAACGATGTAGGGTTCACCGGACATTCGGGTTTGACTCTGGTGGGCCGTTGCCGCGAAATCATAAGCCAATTTAACCAGTTCTAAATCATCGGGGTAATAATTTTCTCCGACTAGATTAAAAAATCTCTCTCTTTTTTTATCCAGGTGCTCTTTTTTCATTGTCTTTTGATATAATATTGTAAGATATTTTAATCAGACTGGCAAATGGGTCAGTTACTTAAAACGCCCCGATAATTCGGGACGCTGGTTAGGCTATTGACATTCTTTATTACTACATTTAACTGTGCCTTTTTTGTCTTCGGTTAGCGGGTAACCGCATTTGGGGCATTGGTCTTTAGTGGGTTTTCCCCAAAACGCAAAATCGCAGTCAGGGTATTTGTCGCAACCATAAAATATTCCCCGCCGACTTCTTTTAGAAATGATTTTACCGTTTTGACACTTGGGGCAGTTGATGTTTAAATCGGGCGTCGCTTCTTTTTTGATAAATTTACACTTAGGATAGGCGCTACAACCCTTAAATTGTCCATAACGACCTTGGCGTAAAATCAAATTGGCGCCGCAATCGGGACATTTTTCTTCGAGTAATTTAGGTTGGTTGTCTTCAATTTCTCCCTGGGGATTGATATTTTTAGTGTTTTTACATTCGGGAAAATTCGAGCAGGCCAAGAATTTACCAAAGCGACCGATTTTAATTACCATGGGCGAGCCGCATTGTTCGCATTTTTCGTCGGTTTTTTCTTCAGTGATCTCTTTTTTATTGATGGCGGTTTCTTTTTCTTTGATATTTTTTGCAAACGGCAGATAAAAGCTTTTAATAAAGGGTTGCCACTTTTTTTTGCCAGCGGCTATTTTATCAAAATCTTCCTCAATGGCGGCGGTAAAATCATAATCAACAATATTATCAAAGTGTTCCACCAGCAGATCGTTGACTATTTTCGCTATATCGGTCGGCTTGAGTCGTTTGTCTGTCAGTCGGTCAACATAGCCTCGATCAATGATAGTGGCGATCGTAGGGGCATAAGTGGAAGGCCGACCAATGCCTTTTTCTTCCAAGGCTTTAACTAATGTGGCGTCAGAATATCGAGCTGGCGGCTGAGTGAATTTTTGAATTGGTTCGATTTTTAAACAACTAACCGGGTCATGTTTTTGACTAGCCGGCAGCAGTTCGTTTTTGGTTTGGCTGGGGTAAATCTTTAGGAAACCGTCAAATTTAATCACTTGACCAGTGGCGCGAAAACTGTAGTGGCTGTCTTGATCGTCGATATCAATAGTGGTTGCTTCTAGAATCGCCGGCGCCATTTGGCTGGCGATGGCGCGTTGCCAAATCAATTGGTATAAGCGGAATTGATTGCGGTTGAGCTTACCGTTTAGTTGGTCCGGAGTTCTGGTGGCTGAGGTTGGTCGGATTGCCTCATGGGCTTCTTGGGCGCCCTTACTTTTTGTTTTGTAATTTCTTTGGCGGTGATATTTATCACCCAGCTCTGCTTTGAGATAGTGACCGGCTTCGTGGGAAAATTTTTCCGCCAGGTTAGTCGAGTCGGTTCTCATATAAGTGATTAAGCCGACCGAATCACCATCGATTTCTATTCCTTCATAAAGCTGTTGGGCGAGCATCATCGTCTGTTTGGCAGAGAAACCTAGGCGGCGATTGGCTTCTTGCTGAAGCGAGGCAGTGGTAAAAGGAGGGAGAGGATTTTTAATATTCTCCTTGCTGATTATTTCGCTGATTTGATAAGTTAGGCTGGTTAATTGCTGGTTTATTTCTTGGGCCGCAGTGTCGGTGGTGATGGCAAATTTGTCCAAATTTTTTTGGTCAATTTTATGCAGTTTGGCCCGGATATTTTGCTGGTCAACAGTTTCAAAATCAGCGAATATTTCCCAATATTCCTGTTGTTTGAAGTTTTCTATCTCTCTTTCTTTTTCAACAATTAATCTGACCGCTACTGATTGAACCCGTCCGGCGGAAAGTCCTTTGGCCACCTTTTTCCACAATAAAGGCGAAAGATTATAACCGACCAGTCGATCTAAAATCCGTCTGGCTTGTTGGGCGTCGACTAAATTTAAGTCGATCGGTCGGGGATTTTTGAGGGCTTCTTTGATCGCTTCTTCGGTGATTTCATGAAAAGTAATTCGTTGGCTCTGGTCTAAGGGGGTATTAAAAATTTGGGCCAAGTGCCAAGAGATCGCCTCTCCTTCACGGTCTTCGTCAGTGGCGAAATATATTTTTTCGGCCTGTTGAGCTAATTTTTTTAATTCATTGGCTGTTTTTCGACTTTTGGCCGGTATTACATAAGTTGGTTGAAAATCATTATCCACATCAATGCCAATTTTACTTTTTGGCAGATCGCGGATATGGCCAAAAGAAGATCGGACTTTAAAATCTTTAGACAAAAATTTAGAAATAGTTTTGGCCTTAGTGGGTGATTCGACGATTAGTAGTTTAGACATAGTTGTTGATTAAATTAGCTTGATGTAATTTTTACCGCCAAGATCTTTGATCAGGCCTTTCATTTCCAATAAGGTCAAAGCGCTCATCAAGGAATTAATTTTAAGTTTACTAAAAATAGCTATTTTGTCAATGTGAAGCGGTTCCTTACTAAGGAGATTTAGAATTATCAGTTCCGTTGAATCATGGGGTTGGTCGGCTAGGGGGGAAATTTTTTCGTCAATACTTTTAATATTTAATTCTTCTAAAATATCCTGATGGCAATTGACCAATTTGGCTCCAGCCTTAATTAAATTATTAGCACCCACCGAGAGGCGATTATAAATCGATCCGGGAATAGCAAAAACTTCTCGGTTTTGTTCCAGGGCGTATTTGGCAGTGATTAGGGCGCCAGAACTTTCGGGTGCTTCAATTACTATCGTTCCCAGGGATAGACCAGAAATAATCCGATTGCGCAGGGGAAAGGTAAATTTGGTTGGCATTGTGCCAAGGGAGAGCTCCGATAAAACAATGCCTTGGCCGTCAATTATTTTTTGGGCCAATTGCCGATTAGTGGCGGGATAAATGTTTTGCCAGTCTAGGCCAGAGCCCAATACGGCGGCGGTCGGCTCTTGGTGATTAATGGCCGCTAAGTGAGCTAAAGCGTCAATGCCCAAGGCTAAGCCAGAAACAATAGTGAGGCCGGCTCGGGCCAATTGACCGCCAATTTCTTCAGCGACTTGGCGACCATAAGAAGAATTTTTTCTAGTGCCGACAATGGCGATCGTCGGCTTGGTTAGTGAATCCAAACTGCCGCGATAATATAAGATTGCTGGGGGGTTATAAATTTCTTTGAGCAACCGGGGATAATTCGGGTCAGTTATTTTAATAAGGTTGATTTTTTCTTCCAGTAGTTTACTTAATTCGGCCTCCGGGTTTAAGGTGGGTCGTTGACTAATCAGATAGGAAATTAATTTTTCTTCCAATCCAGCTCGCTTAAAATCTTCGGCGGATGCTTGCCAGGCCGCTTCCAGTGAAGGAAAATAATTAATGATTTTTTGCCAACTAATCGGGCCGATTTTTTTTATTTGCGAGAGAGCCAACCAATATTGGTCCTCTAGCTGAGGGTCGCTGGTGGTCATTTTTTGCTTAATTTAAACAACTTGTCTTAAGGCTTGACTTTTGGTTTTTGCTATGATAAGATATCATATCAATGTAGTTCTTTGAAATTGTTATCGGCTATTATTCTGTCTGCTAGTTGACGAGAGAAATTGTTTCCCTCCTGACAGTTTTTCTTGTCCTAAATTATGATCCCAGTCTTTTGATTGAGATCATATACTAGCTGACAGTATAGTAGTCGATAGCGATCATCGGGGTGTCCGATTCCCGGTTGGGATTACCTATCCACCTTGGGGGATTAGGTCCAATCAGGTTGAGTCCGCCGGTAACCAGTCCGGAGACACCCCGACCATTTTGGGGCGCGATTTTGTTAACGCTTGTTAAGCTTTGGCAAAATCTTTTCCAGTTAAGCTGGAGCGTCCCGCCAGATATTCTTTCCCGGCTTTCTTAAGGAGAGTCGGTAATTGTTTTGGCGCGCCAGTCCTTGTCGTTTCCTTGGCTCAAGGGAACAAGGCTTAGGCATCCGCGAGGTTGCTGGCGCGCCTTTTTAATTGTAAAGATTCATTACTTTTTCAATCGGTTGGGATACTAATTCCTGAGCCGCCGCCGCCGCAATTTCAACGGCAGCTTTAGCTTTTTTGCCATCCCAAAAACCGATTTTTTTTAAGACATAATTATTGGCGGCGATTTGTTTGGTCTTAGTGGTTTGTACCCCGATTTTGATTCGGCTGAATTTTTGGCTGGATAAGTGATTAATCACTGATTTGACTCCATTATGGCCGCCGGCCGAAGAGTTTTGGGCAACTCGAATAGCGCCTAGCGGCAGGTCTAGGTCATCATGGATGACAATAATATCGGAGATTGGTATTTTGTAGTAGTTGGCAATGGCCGCTATGGCTTGGCCGGAGTTGTTCATAAAGGTTTGCGGCTTAGCTAAGATTATTTTTTCTTGGCCGATGCGACTAGTGGCAATTTGCGCTTGAAATTTATTTGCCATTTTAAATGGTCCAGCGGCTAGCCTGTTTTGCAGACAGTCTAGCGTCTTAAAGCCCAAATTGTGCCAGGTATGGGAATATTGGGAGCCGGGATTGCCCAGGCCGACGATTAGTTTCATAATGGCGATTATTTAGATTTCCATTTTTTAACTTCAATTTGAATGGGGGTGCCGATAATATTAAACTGTTGGTGTAAATTATTTTGTAGGAACCGAATATAGGAAAAATGCAGGATTTTGGGGTCATTAACATAGATAATTATCCGTGGCGGATTGATGGCGGCTTGTTCTAATTTATAGATATAAGGGTTTTTTAAACCGCGACCGCGAGCCGGGCGATGTTGTTTGATTTTTGATTTTAAGAAGCGTTCCAGCTGTTTGTCTGTCAACTGGATAGATCGGGCCGCTTGGATATCTAAAATCAAGTCCAATATTTTTTTAGTTCTTAAATTTTCTTTGGCGGAGACGAAAATTATCGGCGCCCACCATAGATAAGGGAAGTTGGCCTGATAATAATCGATGTAACGATTAATTGTTTTTTCATCTTTGTCGGGAATTAAATCCCATTTATTCGCTACAATAATTACTGACTTGGAATTTTCTAGGATTGCTTGGGTGATTTTTTTGTCTTGAGTGGAAATGTTTTTCTGAACTTCCGTCACCAACAAAACAATGTCGGCCTTAGCGATTGTTTCTAGGGAGCGATCAATTGATTTTTTTTCCAAACTTTTATTTTTTAGTTTATTGTCACGGCTGATGCCGGCGGTATCAATTAAGGTGAATTTATTTTTTTTATAGATAAATTCGGTATCGTGCGATTCCCGAGTAGTGTGAGCAATATCAGTAACCATCACTCGCTCTTCGCCCAGAATGGAATTTAACAGTGAAGACTTGCCGACATTGGGCTTGCCGACAATGGCCACTTTGATTTCATTATTTGGTTGTTCGGTTTTTATTTTTTTATCCGCCGGCAAACGGGAAACAATTAAATCCAGTAAATCACCGACTCCAGAACCATTGGCAGCAGAAAGCATGTTGGGCTGACCTAAATTTAATTTATACATTTCCGCGCTGGGCTGACGCCACCTTAGAGAGTCGGCCTTGTTGACGACTAAAATAGTTTTATCTTTTTGTTTATTTTTGACGAGCGCCTTGGCCAATTCGCTGTCTGAGGCAATAATGCCGGATTTGGCATCAACCACAAACAGTATCAGGTTGGCTTTATTAATGGCCTGTTGGCTTTGTTTGATTATTTCCTGGCTGATTTGGTCGGGATTTTTTTTATTAATATCCAAGCCACCGGTATCAATTACCTGGAAGCGGCGGCCGCGCCACTCGGCAGTGGCAATATTGCGGTCGCGGGTGGTGCCGGCGATCTTGGAAACGAGCGCTTTATTTTGTTCAATCAGGCGGTTAAACAGGGTGGACTTGCCGACATTGGCGCGGCCGATAATCGCTATTTGGGGCAATAAGTGAGTCATTTTAGGGGGGACTATAAAAAATTTTATTATAATATAATTTTAACCTAATTTCAAGTGGTTGGCAATTTACTTTATATTTTTCAAATAATCAGATAAAATAAATAAATAAATAATAATAATAATATTATTATTAATGAATTAATATTTATGGCGGTAAAAAAACTTTCTGAAGTTGGGTTATCGGCAATCGGGGATACCATCGGGAATAATGAAGAGCAGAATAATAATCAGGAAATCAGTGAAATTAGTCAAGAAATTATTGATGGTTGTTTGGAGTTGGCCATTAGAAGTGAGGCGGCAGAAATGGTTAATTATGGCAATAATGGCGTAATTTTTAAATTAAGTCCGGAAGATTTGCCGGAGGATTTAAAAGAGGTATTTTTACAAGCGCTACCGGATTTTATTGAAAACGGTCAGGAATCGGCTTTTAAAATTCTCAAGCTTTATACCAATGGCAAGGGATTGGTTGAGTATAATCTTCAGGCGGAAGCCTATCAGCTGTTGACAGAGTCAGAAGTGTCGGAGGTTTCAGTGCCTCAGCCGTTTTTTTATCGCGATTTGGAAATCAAGGATCAGGAAACAATTGATTTATTGCAGCAATGTGCCGTGGATATTGATGATAAGGAGCCGCGAATAGAAATTTTGGCTATGGATTTTGTGGATGGCTGCGATTTAGCGGCCTGGGTTTATCGCCAGTACCTGATTACCAGGAAAAATGAAATTGAATTAGCCTATCCAGATATTGGTTATGAAAATTTTATTGTCACCCTAGAGCAGAAGGGGGCCGATGAATTAATGGAGATAATTTGCCGGTTTATTGGTTTTAAACATAAATATCGGCACAATGATGATTCTCCTGAGGCGCATAAAGAGCGAATGGCGTTTATGAATAAAATAAAGCCGGATTTGGTATATAGGAATCTTTTTGATAAAAAATTAATCAGCGAATTAATAGCGGCAATCAGTGTTTTTCATCGGGCTGGAATTTATCATCGGGATCTGCATTTAAGAAATATTATGCTGGATCAAGAGGGCAAATTAAAAATTGTTGATTTTGGCTCGGCCATTAAAATTGATCCGAACAATGACTTGGATTTAAGGAGGGTTTATCAGTCCGATAATTGTTATCCGGATAATGTCTCAATAGAATTACTTAGGCCAATTAGCAAGGGCCCGGAGCAAAAAATATTTATCGAAAGAATGGATAAAGCCCAGGCTTTGGGGCAATATATTGATGAACCGAGGGAAAGTATTAGGAGAAGGTTATTAGCCGGTGAATCGTTGACTAGGTATCCGTTGACTAGGTATCAGGAAATATCAAAAAAAGCGATTGATAATTTGGATGAAGGAATCAGGCTGGGCAAGACCATTCAAGAAATTATTAAGGAATTTGAAGAAATTAGAGGGAAAGGACAAGAAGAAAGTCGATTTTCTTTGGCGGTAGCGGTTTTGCTTGAGATTGCCCGGCAGGGTCGAGCCGATGAGGTTATCGATTTTTGCAACAATGAACTATTAACAATTGAGGATAGTAATCAAAGGATGCTTTATCGAGGGCTGCTGGAGTATCTGCAATAAAAAAAGATTTAAGCGGTTCGGCTTAAATCTTGGCATTTTTGTTTTTAGGGTTATTAATCGTACCCGAGAAACCTTTCCAATTGGTTAAGGGGAATTTTTTTGATTATTCCTTTTTTTTCCAAAACCACTTGGTCCTTAATTAAGGTCACTTTAAATCCCCGGGCTTTAAATACAGATTCAATGTCTGTTGTTTTTAATTTACGCCCAGAGATTTTTTTCTTTTGTGCCATGTTATAACGCCTTTTTTGTTTTTATCTCTTGTTTGAGATGCCATTATCAATAATGGATTATTATTGTAACAAATAAAAGAATTATTGTCAATAGCGGTTAATCGGGCTTGTTTTACCATTGACTTGATTTTGAAGCTCATTTTTCTTATACTTTTATCAGTACAAAGTTAGGAGGGTAATATTATGTCGGGTGAGAGAGATTATTATTGGTATTTGAAACCGTTGGACAGCTATACAAATGAGGTGATAGCTAATTTAGCGGAGGCCATCTTTGAAGATGGAGTGTTGTGCCAAGATGGCGGCCGGCGAGGGATGTGGCTATGCCCAAGGGAGATTATTGCCAGCCTCAAAAGAAGTCGGACAAAACTCAGGCTTAAGTTTGAAGTTTTTGTCCGTGAAGGCGGCAGTCATTGTCCGGCTCGACCTTTTATTTTTGATCAGTAATCAAAAAAGGCGCGACCCCAGTGGGTCTCGCCTTTTTATTTGGTGAGCGGAAAGCGGCTTATTTACCAAGGATGATCACGAAGTCAGCCTGACTGTCAAAAGATATTGGTCGCTCGGCAGTTAGTTTAGTTTGGTAAAGTTTTTCCAGTTCGGCGGCCGTTGCCGGCTTGGTTTGACTGGACAAATCATAAATAATGGTAGCGGCAAAATCATGATTGACGGCATTAATTGCCTTGGTGATATTAAATCCCAATTTTTTCAGTCGGTCCTTTTCTTGGCCGGCCCAGCCGGTTACCCAGGTGCCATTTTGGATTTCAATAGTGGCGTTTTCCTTTTGATAGTCATTAGTCGGTGGAGTCTCGGCGACCACTGGCGTTGGAGTTTCGGTTTCAGGCGGTGCGGACAATATTGGAGTCTCGGTAGCCGTTTGAATATTTTCAGTTTGATTGAGATTGTCGCCGGTCGCTAAAGCTGGCTCGCCTTGAATATAAAAAATATTCTGCCAAATTTTTTTAATAGTTTCAAAATTACCGTCTTTAGGTAGTAAAACATAGGCGCCATTAACTTTATCGGCATATAAAAAACCGGTTGGACCATCGGTTAGGGTCTGATTAATAATTTTGGTTATATCAATGTCTTTGCCGATTTGAGCCAAGCGAATTATTTCCCAAACTTGCAAGTTGGTAATAATGTGATCCTGATAGGCGCTTAATAAACTATTGATGCGTCGGGGGCTAAAAAAAGTTTTAGTTTCAAATATTTTTTCTTTTAGGGCGACTAAAATTTTTTGTTGCCGTCGACTGCGGGCGAAATCCGATCCCTCGATGCCCAGGGCGTGACGGGAACGAGCGTATTTAAGGGCCAGTTCTCCGTCCATGTGCTGGAGACCCTTTTTAATTGACAGAGTTTCAAAGCGGTTCTCAATGGGAAAAATATTTTCTTTGCCGCGAATTGGATATTGATAATCGATTAAATTTCTTTCTACCTCGATATCGACGCCGCCAAATTCGTCAATAATTTTTTCAAATCCATCAAAATCCACAGTGGCATAATAATGGATTTCATCGCCTAATAGCGAACTGAGCGCCTCAGCCAGATCTTTACCGCCGCTACCCGGATTTTCTTTTTCTCCATAAGCATGAACGGCATTGACTTTTATCCAGCCGTATTTGGTGGTAAAAATACTCAAATCTCGGGGGATTGACATCATGGCCACTTCATTGGTGCTGGGTTTGAAGCTACCCAAAATAATTGTATCGGCCAGTGTGCCACCGTCATGGCCTCGACCGCCCATACCAATCAGCAGAACATTAAGGCGATCCCTATCTTCGCCGATCAACTCTTTGTCGCCGCCGCCAATCAGCTTGCCCAGTTGACCAATTAAATTGAATTTAGACAATTCTTTGGCTAAATTTTCATCGGAAAAAACCACGGAAGAGGAAAAGACCGCCAAAACAATGATAATCACAATAATTAGGCTGAGAATAATTTTTTTCCAGCCGCTGATAATTTTCTTATCTGCCGACCCTTTTTCTTCTGGCGGCAAAAAATCTACGCCGATTTTTTCCATGGGTATATTGTTTTCTTCTTTATTATTTAAGTCATTATTTATTATAAACCATTACTTGAAATTTGCCAATCAAATGTGTTATAACAATAACTTGCAAAATATTGCTTTTATGTTATAATTTATATAATTATGAATAAATTTTAAGCGTGTGGATAATATTTTAAACGACAAGGGACTCAATTTAGGTGATTTTAATTATTCTCCCAATAAGCGGTCCAAAATTAGAGCCGTGGTTGATTTTATTTGGGAAATGGTCAAAGTGACGATAATCTCTTTGGCTATTATTCTCCCGATTAGATATTTTTTAATTCAGCCGTTCTATGTCAAAGGGGCTTCCATGGAACCGAATTTTTATGACCATGAGTATTTAATTATTGATGAAATTAGCTATCGCTTCAGTGATCCGGGTCGGGGCGATATTGTAGTATTTAAATATCCCAAAGATCCCAGCCAGTATTTTATTAAACGAGTAGTTGGTTTGCCTGGTGAGAAAATTGAAATTAAAGAGGGTCTGGTTTTTATTGACGGTCAAACTCTTCGGGAGGATTATTTGACTGACGATATTTTAACTCAATTACCCCTGGGGGGGTATGGCGAGGTGGTTTTGGCCGAAGGGGAATACTTTTTATTGGGCGATAATCGGAGTCAGAGTTTGGATTCGCGGACATTTGGTCCGGTAGCCAGGGATTTCATTATTGGTCGGACCTGGTTAAGGGGCTGGCCGTTTCATCGATTGACTGTTTTTAATGCCCCAACTTATAATTTTTAAATTACGATAATGGTTAAGAAAGTAACACCAAAAAATAATAGTGCTAAATCCGGTTTAATTAAAACTGAAGAAGATAAAATCAATAAGCGTGGTCGCCGCTCGACTAGAGAGATAGTCACAGTAACCGGCATGAGAGATATTTTGCCTCAAGACCAACGGTATTGGCACGCCGTAAAAAAAGTGGCGGAAAAAATTGCCGCTGATTATGGGTATGGCTTGATTGACACTCCAGTCTTGGAACCGGTTGATTTGTTTGTTCGCGGAGTGGGTAAGCAGACCGAGGTGGTGGAAAAAGAAATGTTTGCCTTTAAAGATCAGGCTGGCGACGAGTTGGCCCTTCGGCCTGAAGCAACCGCTTCAGTTGTCCGCGCCTATGTGCAACACGGGATGCTGAATCAGAGTCAGCCGGTAAAGTTCTTCTATCAGGGGCCAATGTTTCGCCATGAGAAACCTCAATCCGGCCGTCATCGCCAATTTTTTCAGTTTGGTTTTGAGGCGATTGGTGAAGCTAATCCGGCTTTGGACGCTCAATTGATTTTGATGGGCTGGAATAGTCTGAATGAATTGGGTATTGAATCGGTGATTCAGGTCAACAGTATTGGTTGCCCCAATTGTCGGGATAATTATCGCAAAGAATTGGTTAAATATTATCGCAGCAAGTCAAAATTGCTTTGCGAAAATTGCCGTAAACGATTAACTACTAATCCATTGCGGATTTTGGATTGCAAAGAGGAGGAATGTCAGAAATTAAAGGACGAGTCGCCTCAGGTTTTAGACTATCTTGATGACGATTGCAAAAAACACTTTATGAAGGTGATTGAATATCTGGATGAGCTGGATTTACCTTATGTGCTTAACCCGTTTATTGTTAGGGGTCTAGATTATTATACTAAAACTATTTTTGAGTATTGGTCGACTGATGATCAAGAAGGTAAAAATGCTTTGGGCGGCGGCGGTCGTTATGATGGCTTAGTTAAGTTGCTGGGCGGGCGAGAAGAAACGCCAGCTTGCGGTTTAGCCATGGGATTAGACAGAATTGTGGCTAAAATGAGGGAGATTGATTTGGAGATTAAAGACGAATTTCAGCCGGATGTGTTTATTGCTCAAATCGGCGAAGCCGCCAAAAAGAAAGTGATGGTTTTATATGAAAAATTAAGACAATGCGAGGATTTTCGGGTGGCCCAAGCCTTTTATAAGGATAGTCTTAAAAATCAGTTGGATTTAGCCAATAAATTGAAAGTAAAATTAACTTTAATTCTTGGTCAGAAAGAATTTGGCGATGGTACTATTTTGATTCGAGACATGGAGGGCGGTATTCAAGAGGAGATTAATTTTAGTCGAGCAGAACAGGAAATTCGTAAACGTTTATTGAAATATAAGGAAAATGGCGCGAATGTTCCCCCAGAAACTAATAAGTTGAAGATTGATAATAATTAATAAAATAATCAATTAGAAAGTGAGGTGAATTTAAGTGGCAGAGGTAAAAAGAAAGAAAGGAGAGACCTTTGAAGCGTTAGCCAGGAGATTTAGCAAGAAGGTGCAACAAAGTGGCCGGTTGCTTCAATCCCGGAAAATTCGTTATTATGAGCCGAAAAAAAATAAAACCGCCATTAGGTCAGCCGCCGCTAGAAGAGAAGAAATTAATAAGAAACGCGAATATTTGAAAAAAATCGGCAAATTAATTGACGAACCAACCAGAAGATAATAAATAATTAAGAACAATGTCTTTACAGCAGACTATCGAGAAAGATTTTATTGAAGCATATAAAACCAAAGCGGCGCTTAAATTATCGACCCTGAGGATGCTTAAAACCGCTATTGCCAATAAAAAAATAGCGGCCAGAATGGCCAAAGAAAATGAGTTAGAGGATAGTGAAGTTGTTGGTTTAATAAAATCAGAAATCAAAAAAAGAAGAGATTCTATTGAAGCCTACAACCAAGGCGGTCGGTCAGATTTGTCCCAGCAAGAGGCTGAAGAAATGGCAATATTGGAACAATATCTGCCCGATCAGCTGTCGCCGGAGGCAATTATTGACATTATTAATCGTCAGGCCGAAATTGTAGGCGCCCATTCGCCGGCTGATTTTGGAAAATTAATGGGTGCAGTCATGGCCGAAGTCGGTTCTCGTTCGGACGGACAAATTGTGTCGCCCTTGGTTAAAAAGTTCCTCAATCAGTAGTATAAATTTTAATTCCCATGCCTTTTTATCCTTTCTTAACCGGAAAGATATTTAATAAAAAAACCACCCTGCTTATACTAGGTCTGGCAGTGGTGGTTTTTTTATTTGCGCCGACAGTCACTTTGGCCAGTTCCGGACCACTGGAGAATTACGGTTTAACAACAGCCCGCGATTTTGGTCTGGGCACTAATAATTTAATTGAAACCATTGCTCGTATTGTTCAGGTGATTTTGGGTTTTTTGGGTATTTTGGCCGTGTTATTGATTCTTTATGCCGGGTTTATTTGGATGACCGCCGCTGGTGATCCGGCAAAAATTGACAAAGCCAAGAAGATAATTATTAATGCGGTTATTGGCTTAATTATTATTTTTTCCGCCTTTGCGATTGTCTCGTTTATTATCAACCAGCTGTGGGGCGGTCGTGATGGCAGTTGGGGGCCGAGGCCGGGAAGTGGCAATGATTTGTCCCGTTGGGGCATCGGCGCCGGCCCAATTCAAAGCGTTTATCCCGCTCCCAACCAGCGCGACGTGCCGATTAACACTTGGCTGGCGGTTACCTTTAAAGAACCGATTATGCCCGCGACTATTTGTAATGTCGCCGATGTTAATGATAGCGACAAATGCGATGGCGACACCATGCTTAATATTGATGTTTGTAAATTAGGGGATAATAATTTATGTGAGACCGAGACTGATTTTTCGGTTGATAAATTTGTCGGCTCTACTGTTTGGCAGACAGCTGATGCTAGGACTTTTGTTATTACCCCTAAAATTTATCTGGGTCTTGAGGATTTGCAGAATCGGGAGTTTATGGTGACCCTAAAAGAAGGAATCAGCCGGGCCGCTGATGGCGAGTCAGTATTAGAGCGGTTGATTGGTCGCCAATTTTCCTGGTCGTTTGTCACTAATGGCGAATTGGACCTTGATCCGCCGGAAATATTAAGTACTAATACCATTCTTAATCCCTCGGGAATGCCCAGTATCAGCGGTGTATCACCGGCGCCGGATGAGGAGGCGGATGGTTACAGCCCGGCGATCGCGCCGACCGCAACTAAATTTTCTTATACTATTTTTAATCAAGCCAATTTAACTCCAGAAATTAATTCAGCCTATACTTCGCCGGTTAGCGCTCCGAGCTCGCCCAGCGCCACAATTTCCGGCAGTTATGGCGGTACTGCCAGTGGTGAGGTGACAGTCACTATTCAACCTGACGGTAAAACTGTTGCGGTTGATTGGCCGGGAATAATGGATAATTATTCTGGTTCTTATAGTCAGGGCCAGACAATTAATATCGGTCCTTATGGTTTAACTTTTTCTTTGACTGAGGCGGCGAATGAGCAGGGTGGGTCCTGGGCAGTGGGGGGGAATTCCTGGAAATTTGCGGTGACGGCTTATCAGCCGGGTGATTATGTTGAGGTGTTATCTGATTCACAGGTGATTAAAAAATATGTTTTTGGTCGCGATATTGCTATTGGTCAAGACGCCGCTAAGACCACGGCCAATATTACCTCGGCGCTTATTAGCGGCAGTGGCGATATTTTCAAGAAAGAAAGCGATAGTTCCATTGTCACTAAAGAAGTCGGCGAAAATAGCAGTCGCTACTCATTGAATTTTGTTTTGAATAAGTCGGTCATTTTTTCTTCTACTAAGATTGACGGTTTAAACGCCAGCCAAAATCAGACCGTCAATGACCAGCCGGATGTTTACCGTAATCAATTGTTTGAGCTTCAATTTAATGAGCCGATTAATCCAATTTTTATTGATAATATAGTGATTAAATACGATAGAAATAATGATGGCGATTTTGATGATGCTGAGGATGTTTTGGCTGATTTTATCACCGAGATATCGGCTGATTATACCACAGTTGGTTTACGGGGCAGTATTGAATGTGGACTAAATACTTGCGGCAACCAGATGTATTGTTGGCCGATGTATGACGGGGCGCCGGAACAGGGAGTCGCCACTCATTATCAGGTTGAAATTAAGGCCAGCGACTTGATGGTTTGTTCGGATCCGCGCTGCGACCAATGGCAGGGAGCTTGTGTTGGCGGTAGCGATAATCGTTGCGCCAGAAGGGTAGGCGATCAGATGGTTTTTTATCCGGGGGTTGGTGCCAATTTGAATGAAGTCAATGGTATTATTGATTTGGCCGGCAATTCTTTAAACGGCAGCTTTGATTATTATCAGGAAAACGGTCAAGTCTATGGCTTGGCTAATGGCCCAAAAAGTTTTTACGACCTTAATTTGTCCAATCCGCCGTTTGGTCAATCAAATCCGGAAGTTAATGGTTTTGGTGATAATTTTCGCTGGAGTTTTTGGGTGTCAACGGAGATTGATCGTCAGGCGCCTCTGATTATGGCCATTGTTTCCGAGGATATGACCGGCGGAGCAATGACCAGCAACCTTAATCAGCCGGTAAATTTTTCTTTTGATCGTTTAATGCGCAGCGCCAGCTTAAAGCCGGGTTGGAATTACGGCCCAACCAGCGACCAGAAAAGTCGGACTACCCGTTATTTGGCTTTGAACACTTTGACGGTTAACGCTAATCCAGTCGGTTTTTGGGTGACTAAGGTCAATTATGACCAAGATAATGATGGCTGGCCCGATTATACTTCAGCCAACTTACAGCATCATATTTTGGATTTGTATGCCGCTTATGCGCCCTTGGTTGGCTCGGGCGCGGAATCAATTACTCAGAATTGTTTTTTGCCCAGCGCCGGGCCAATAGAAGCGGGCTCAGGTCAATGTCAATATACCAGTGAGGGTATTACCAGCGGTTGTGTAAAAGTTAGGATGCCTAATCCGGCTTCTTATGGTTATTTGAAATGTTCGGAAATCACTGATGCGGAAGTTTGTCTTGACGAGAATTATTCTTGTCAGCCACTCTATGAAAACGCGTCTGATGATATTTCCGGTAGCTGGGTGATTACTAAAGATTATCCAACTGTTGATCCGGCTAGCGGTCGAACCGGTTGTTGTTTTGGCAAATGTAAATCAAATCAATGAAACAAATTATCCATAAATACAATTGGTTGCTTATAGTCGGCTTAGTAGCGGGAATTATTTTTGGCTTATTTTTTTTAGCGGGAGCGGCTTTAGCGACGGATGCTTTGGATAATTATGGTTTGGACGCCGCCTCCGGTTTTGGCCTGGGTTCAAGGGGGTTGGTGGAGACAATCGGCAATATTGTCAAAATATTTTTGGGTTTTTTGGGTATTTTGGCTGTGTTACTGATTGCTTATGGCGGTTTTTTGTGGATGACGGCGGCCGGCGATCCCGATAAAGTGATTAAAGCGAAAAAGGTGATTATCGCTGCCGTAATTGGCCTCGTAATTATTTTTTCCGCTTTTGCCATTGCTTCTTTTGTGATTAATCAGATTTCTAACGCCACCAATGCCAATCCGCCCAGTCCCGCCGGACCAAAACCACCGACTCCCTGGAATTGGAGCAGTCAGTATTCGTATATTGGCGGATTTAAGGATGATAGTGTTGGCGACGATGGCTGGGTCGTTAATGTCGGTTGGAATTATACGGGTACCTTAGGTATTCCGGCCAGCGCCACTCTCCACGCCAAGGGTTATGCTAAAAATAGCGGCAGCGTCATTAACGCGATGGATTTTTATTCTCGATTGGCCAGTGAGACAAATTTTTCTCCAGTGAGCGCTTTTGCCATTTCTGCCGACCAAGAGGTAGTGAGCAATGTTTACGCTCCTTGGAATACCTCAGCTTCTAATATTGGCGACCAGTTTTTGGCTCGGATTACAGTAACAGCGCCGGGAGACAGTTTTCAATCCAATGTTTTAAATACCAAGATTAAACCGATTCATTGTTTTAATGGAGTGCAGGACGCCAGTCAAGGAGAAACTGGCGTTGACTGCGGTGGCGAATGTGGCGCTTGCGCCGGCGATCCTTGTGATGCTGACACTGATACGCCGATTTGCGACGCCGATAATGCCATGTGCGCGACCGGTGTTTGTGATATTGGTGGCGGTTGTGTCTGCGCTCGGGTACCGGAAATAATTTACATTTCACCGGCGGACGATCCCAACAAAGACACCAATTATGATGAGCCAGCTACTTGGAATGATGACATTCCCAATGGCGCGCCGGGCAATTATATTACCATTTGGGGCCGGTATTTCGGCAATGAACCCGGGGAAATCAGATTTAACGATACAGTTGCCAATTTAAGTTTAAAGTCCGGTTGTGATGATACCTGGACTTATTATCAGATTATTGTGGAAGTGCCGAATTTGCCTCAAGGTGATTATAATGTCCAAGTATTTAATGATTCTGGTTTAGGTAGCAATACAAAAACATTTTCCATCAATAATATCGAACGGCCGGGCATTTGCAGCGCTTATAACTTGACTAAATTCGAGGCTTCGGGGATTAAAATTAATTCTGGTAAAGCTGGCGATGAGGTGGTCTCAGTCGGCAATAATTATCCTCTCAATGATGCGGCCGGTGATTTTTTCTGGTATTTCAGCACTAAGGAGTTTAATGCTGACACCGACAGCTGGAACACGGTTTTGCTTGAGCATAATAATAACACTACGGTTTGGAATTGGGACAGGGAAGAAAATTTGAAAGATTATGTGCCGACCAATCGCAAAGGCCGGAGTAGTAGCAGAGTTTATAATATTAGTAACAGTCAATACAGTAATTATTATAAATTTTTAGTCAGTCCCGGAGAATTGGGTGATCCTTGCGGTTATGACACGGCCTTATGCGCCAGGGATACAAATACTTGTCAGGAAGGCTTAGTTTGCGATAACGATAGTTGTACTTGTCAATTGGCGCCCAATATCTGCGGCGATGGTATTTTGGGTCCGGAAGAAGCCTGTGACATTGTCTCTAATAGCTATGCTTTTTACGACAGCAGGGTGCTCTGTCAGGATTATGATTTGGGTGAAGGTCAAGTTGGCTGTACTAGTGATTGTCAGCTCGATACTTCCGCTTGCGAACTTTCCGGCGAGTTAGCCAGTCCGGCCAGCCAGTCTATTTATACTTGGGCATTTATAACCGGTGATGATGATGGACCCGAGGCTTATGCCATTGAAGATTGTACGCGCAGTCGCAGTTGTACCGAGGGAGCTAAATTGCCCAGTCCGACGCCTTGGAGCGAAGGTTGGAACACGGAAAATTATCCTTATTATCAGATTAACAACCCCCTGGCTTGTTTGGATGTGGTGATTTCCGCTAGATTCAATACTCAGATGGATCCGGCGACTATTAACAGTGAGAATATTAAAGTTTTAAAGTGTGACAATATTGAAGGCGAAAATTGCGTGGAAGTCGGGGGTACTCTAAGTTTAGCCAGTGATAACAGTGATAAAGAAAGTGATTATTTTCGTTTTATTAGCACGGAAGATTTGCAGCCCAAGTCTTGGTATAAAGTGGTGTTGCGTCAAGGAATCACCACTGAGACCGGTAAGGGTTTTCGCATTAATGAAAGCGACAGAGCCAAAATAAACAAACGTTTCTGCAATGTCAATGATATTAATAATGGCAGTTATAGTATTTCTGACCCGGTTTATTGTTGGAACTTTCAAACCAGAGAGGATAATAATTGTAAGCCGGGTTGTGTCGAGTGTTCGCCTGATCCGCATACGATGTATTGGCCGGGAGCTTTAACCGGCTATTTGGCTGATGTGGATAGCGAAGATAATGTTTGTTTGTTGCTTGATCCGCAAAAATATAATTGGGAGTGGTTTACTGATAAATCGGATAAATTATCAGTTGCTCCGGCTAATGCCGCGGCCACCGCCAAGGCCTTAGGTGAGACAATTTATGACCGGCCCAATCCGTATGCTTCATTATTTGCCAAGATGATCGGCTATGACAATAAAGAGGATTATTGTCGGGCTTATAATGACTTTACCAATCCGATTGTAGTTGAAGATGCATCTTGCTCTAATGGCAATATTCAAAGCCCGACCCCCTGGAAAGAGTCGCAAGATGCTTGTGTTAACGCGATGATTGCCGCGCGCTTCAGTCGCAATATGCTGGATAGTTCTGTTAGTGCCGATAATATTAAAGTCCAACAATGCAATTCGGGAGTTAATGATAAATTTGATTTGACCAGTTGTAGTGATATTAGTTATCACGATTTACGGATTTTTGATTATAGTCATGAAACCCTCGAAGTGATTACGCAGGAAGATATTATTATGGGGGATAATAATTCAAGCGACAATTTGGCCGAGGGTTTTGTTATTACTCCTTTTGATAATAATGATGAATTTGCGTCAAATACTTGGTATCGAGTAATTATTGTTGGCGGCGAAAATGGCGTTAAGGGGGCAAAATTAGATGGGGGCGAGGAGCGCGCTGAAGGAAAACTGGAAAAGCCTAATTGTGATGGCAATAATGATAATGTTTTTGATGATTATTGTTGGAAATTCAAAACGGGTCAGAAGAAGTGCGTTATTAACAGTGTTAATGTCGCGCCGAAGAATTTGTTTATGCGCTATACCGATAGCAATCAAACTTATAATGCTTTTCCTCAGGCCAGCAATTGCAACCTGCTTAATCCGGACAGCTATAATTGGAATTGGCGCTCTTTAATTGCCTTAACTGATGATACTGCGGAGAACAACCCTGACGGTGGTAGCGGTATTAAGGTGGCCAGTATTTGTAAATCAGATGTCAGTCAATGTTTGCCGAGTGATTATTTGGCTAGTTTATCAGATTCGGAAATTAAAGCATTCGCTCAAGCTGAAGGAGTGACAAATATTAAAGCCAGAGCTGAAAATACCCGGGAAGTCGACTGCGCTTGGGACAATCCCAGTTGCGGTGATAAATGGAATTATGGTAATTTGCGAATTGGTTTTGCAAATTTACAAATAGTTAATTATAAACCCAGAGACACTCGTTGCAGTGATGCGCCAATTGAGCTGGCTTTCAATATTGATGTTGAGATGGCGACTGTTAAGCCCAATGACAATATAATTTTATATCAACTTAATAATTCAAACGGTTTGTCACGCATTAATTTAAAAGAAGGCGTTTATCCTGATTTCGACTATTCTACAACAGTAAAAGTTCAGCCAGTTAAGCCGCTTACCACTGGCAATTATCGAGTAGTAGTTAAAGGCGGCCCTAAAGAGGCTAAGGGCATTATTGCCTGGAATGGCAAGGAATTAAAAACTTTAAATTACAATAGTTCGCCCAATAAGGTCGGTGAAGAGTGTGAATCTAGCCTTTATCCCTGGAGTGAGAAATCAGGTGTTTGTTCAGCCAGATGTTTATTGACTGGTAATTTATGTGGCACTCAATTTGCTGAATGCGATACTCCAAATGAGAATTATTGTACCAGTGAGTGTCATAATGCGGGTAATGAAAATAAAGTCTCGTGCGGTAATGGCGTTATTGAGGCTGGCGAAGCTTGTGATGACGGCAATATGGTTTCAGGTGACGGTTGTAGCCTTAACTGCTTAAGGGAAGGTTCTAATCAGCGCTGGGGATCATTGTGCGGTAATGGTGTTATTGAGGCTGGCGAAGCTTGTGATGACGGCAATATGGTTTCAGGTGACGGTTGTAGTAGTAACTGTTTATGGGAGGGCTCTAATGAGGAATTATGCGGTAATGGTGATATTAATGTCGGCGAAGAATGCGACTATGGGTCAAATGAGAAAAATATTGTAAACGGTTGCGATCTAACAACTTGTTTGTTTGTTGGCAGCCAGCCAGGTGTGCCAATGTGCGGTAATGGCGTTATTGAGATGGGCGAAGATTGCGATGATAGCAATACTAACTCAGGTGACGGTTGTGATAATAAGTGTAACAATGAAGGCTCGGGGGGTTGTTCTGATGGTCGGTCTACTGGTTGTTGTGGCAACGAGTTTGTGGAATCAACTGCACCAGACAGTTTTTCTTGGGAATTTAGCGTTGACCAAAGTGAATCAATTTGTTATCCGGGGGCGAAAATTGATATTAATCCGTGCCCTAATGCGATTTGGCGGGTAACCTTCCCCCAAGGTATTGGCAATGCGAAAGTTGTTATTCAGCAAGGGTCGGCTGAAAATTCTGATCCGGAGAATTGTGTGGCCGCCAGCGAGTCTTTAAGTTTTTGGCAGCAGGGGCTTAAGAAAATAAAAAATACCATTAAAAGAGCTTTCGGCTTGACCGTGTCAGCCGCCAATTACTGGTGCACCATCTCGGAGGAGAATTATAATTTTAGCGACTTTAATAACTTGGCTATTGAGTCTGGTCGAACTGAAAAATTTGAAATTATCGGTTATCGGGATAATTATCAATCGGCAGTAGTTAATTATTTGAAGGATAATAGTTGGACGCTCGGTGGGGAATATCGAATTGTGGTTGATTATGATAATTATGGTTTATCGCGGCAGGTGATTGAAAAATCATTGACTGTTTTTAATACTGCTAGTGGTAAATTAAATGAAAACAATAATTGCGCTTTGACCGGCCAAATTGTTAACATTTGGCCAATAGGCGAGGCGAAAGACCAAGATAATTTTTTCTGTGACGCTGATAATTGCGGCCAGAACGATTATGACCCGTATTTGAAAGACCAAGACAGCAGTCAAGACGGCAATAACCATCTTTACCGGGCTTGGGCGATTAACAATGTAATTGAACCGGGCAGGAATTATTTAGTCAAACCGAAAAGCGGTTTTGAATGGTTGCTTAGTGATATCATTCCGACTAATAAGCTAAATATAAAAAATACCGAATATGATGATACTAACTATAACGGTGACCAGTGGCTAACCTTGACCAAATCAGATTTGGATATTTATGAGGCCAGTGGTTTGGCTAATTTGCTAGTTAAGGCGATTGAGAGCCTGACCAATTTTGACGATAAAAATATTAATATTAATGTATTTTTGTGCGATAATCCTTGGCCGTATCCGCAATTTTTTCCATTTATGGATAGTGAAACCAACTGCCCTTTAGGCAGCCCGTGCTTAAATACTAATTTTAAAACTTATTATTGTCGCGACAGCGGTAATAAAGAGCCTTTTGACGATTTGCCGGCAATTGGCAATTATGATTATTTGACTAAAAAGCTGGATATTACTATTTCCGGTCTAAATAAAGATATTATTAAAGATTTCTTTTTTAATCGTTCTTTGCCGGACAGAATAAAGGATGATTTTAGATATTGGGATGGGGAAGTTAACTCAACCAGTGAAATTGTTTTTGAAGAGGGTAAAGTCGGTCAAGCATTATGGTTTAACTCAACCGCAGGTCAAGTGGCAATAGAGATTGAAGATTTTTGGAACGAATTCAAAGCTGGACTAACTGCTTCGACTATACCAGTTACCATTAGCGCCTGGGTCAAACCCGGGACAAAAAATGAAGGCAGCTTCTTTGGTGATGATAGTAATGAGGGCTATGTTAAATACAACCGAGGCGACAATTCGTTTGAGTTTAAGTTTATTGGTACTACTAAATCTTTTTCAGTTGCTTCAGACAAATTTAACGATTGGCATTTTGTCGCCATTTCTTTTTCCGGCTCTAGTGGTAATGAAGTGAAATTTTATTTGGATGATCAGGAGGAGACGATTATCGGGAGTAGTGACAACCTGGCAGGCGATTTATTTATTGGTTATAATTCCAATGGCCTAATTGATGAACTAAAAATCTATCAAGCGACTTTGTCAAAAGAAGAAATTATTGGCAACTCGGGTCGCAACTTGTTCGCTTATTATTCCTTTGATGAGCCGTCTAATGACGCAATTGGTCTTAGGGTGGCCAGAAATGATGAGCATTTTTCGCCAAGTTTATGGTATTTTAGCAATTTTGATCGTGATCGCCAGGGCAAGCCCAAATTGACCACAATTGATGGTTACCAAGCAGCGCAAGAAGGGCGAACTACTTATGTTAATGCGGCGGATTTAAATAATGATCTATCTAAGATTTTTACTGATATTTATTTAATTTCTTATAATGAAGGGGCTGACAAAATCACTCAAAATATCTATTCTTTGATGTTGAAATATTTAGGTTTTAATTATGGCGATAAAGGTGAGTCTGATGGCGGTTTGATGGACTCGGGCCTATGTAGTGGCAATTCGGCTGTTAATTGTCGGACTGATCGCGATTGTCAACTGGAAAATTTTGGTTATTGCGACTCTAATAAGGCAAAGCTGACTAGAGACACCCGGCGCTTGGCCGATGCCAAGGATATTAATTTATTATTGGAGGCCTACCGGTCAATTCAGCGTTGCAACAATGACCATTCTGTTTTATGTTCAAACAGCAGTCAGTGTTATGGTGATGGCGTTTGCGGCGGTTATTATCCGGTTTTAAAATCCGGCAGTTATATTGTGGGTCGCAGTTTGAGTGTTTGGCCGTCTTGGCAGGCGACTTTAGGCAATTTTTTGGGCATGGTTTTGCCAGTTGACCCGCTTAACAATTTAGCTGGCTGTAGTAATCCTTATAATTCTATTACTTGTTGGGACGAAAATGCCAAATCAATGCAGTGCCCGACTAGCGCTAATGTTTATTATTATTATGACAAAAATCAGACTGATTCCTATGCCGGCATAAAGACTTTTAATGAATATTCCAATAATTGGGATAATGATGGTGGTTTGTTTGAAGCAACTTTGAATTTATTCAATTTTATCCCCAATTGTCCCTGATTAAATTATATTGATTAATAATATTATTTATGTTTGATAATCAACCGGTTAACCAACCACTTTCTGCCACTACTTCAACGTCTAAGGATAATTATCCGCAGCCGCCTCAAATTGAGGATATTTTTTCTAAAATCGATCCGGCCGCTTCAGCGGCCAATGTTATTCAGCCGACCAAGCCGGGTCAATTGGATTATCGTCCGCCGATGCCTTCGCCTCAAGCCGACTACAATGATGTTTTCGGCAATAAAAAATTCGGTTGGAAAAATATTTTAGTTTTACTTATTGTTTTACTGGGTTTATTGGGTTTAATCGGCGGCGGTTGGTGGGTGTATAAATTTGTTTTTTCTCAACCAGCCGAGTCGCAAATAAACAATAATCAAGACACTCCGGGTACGGGTGCAGCCAATTCTGAGTATCTGATTCCGGCAGAGCAAGAGAGTGAAGCCAATATTGACAATAATCAACCAAATGACAATCAGGCCGAGGTGCTCATTCCCGAGACAGATTCCGATAGTGATGGATTAAGTGATATTAGAGAGGCTCAGCTGGGCACTGATCCCAATCAGGCTGATACGGACGGCGATGGTTTGACCGATAAGACTGAAGTGGATATTTATGACACTGACCCATTAAATTCCGATACTGATAGTGATGGCTATAATGATGGTCGGGAAGTGGCCAATGGTTATGACCCCACTCGACCGGGCGAAGCGCGTCTTTATAGTGTTCCTGTCGAATAAATTGATTTGGAAAATAAATAATTTCAATAAATATGAGCAACAAACCAGAATTGGCCAGTGCTCCTGTCGTGGCCAGCGATCAAGATGAGGTTTACGTTATGCCCCAGAAATTTAATCCGCAGAAAGCTAAATTAGGAATTAGTAAAGGATTGTTAATTGGGTTGGGGGTATTATTGGTCATTTCGGCTGGCGCCGCCGGTTATTTTTTGTATGATATGTGGCAAAAAAATAGGGCGGCTGATAATAGTCAATTGCCCGTCGCTAGTCAACCAACCACCAAAATCATTAACCAGTCTCCAATTGTCGAACCGGTTTCAACCAGTACTTTGTCGGCGACTGAGGCCACTACTACTGAGCTGGAAATAAATACCACGACGACGGAGCCGGTTTTATCGGCTGAGCCGCCGGAAATAGTTTTGTTGCTATTAGCCAGCGATACTGATAATGACGGTTTAACTGATATTGAAGAAGCGGTTATTGGCACCTCCGCCGCCAAGCCGGATAGTGATAGCGATGGTTTTACGGATGCCAAAGAATTGCTCAATGGTTACAGTCCAGTGGCGCCGGGCGAAGCGCAATTAATTGATGATGATTTTGTTGATTTTTTCTATACTGATTTTTCCACTGACAATTTTAGGGTCTTGGGGATTAAGGATTGGACGGTTAATTCCATTAGCGCCCTTAAACAATTGCGGCTTACTATTGATACTGGTGAAACAATTAAAATATCGGTGGTTGATAATTTTGAGAATATTTCTGTGCTTAATTGGTATTTGCAGAAAAATCCTGGTGTGGCCTTGAGTAAAATTGAAATAATTGAGTTACCTCTGGATTTTACCGGCCTGATGTCACCTGATGGTACCAGAGCTTATCTAACCGATCAGCAGCGGGAAAAAATTTATGTTTTTGAATATTTGGTGGACAGTCAGGATTATATGTTTCGCTATCCCAATATTTTTCGAATGTTGATTAATAATTTCAAGCTGGGTTCACGGCCAATATCGGAAATCATTGATTTAAATGCCAGTTCGACCCCCAGCGATAATAATTCTACCTCGACTTAACTTTTTTTATGATTATTCTTGAGGTGAATCGGCTGGCGCCATTGCCAGTGGCCAATAGTTGGCTTAAAACAGTAGTGGATGCTTTTAATCGGGTAGTTGTTATTCCGGGGCGACCACAAGTATCTTTGGTGTTTGTGGATAAGAATAGCATTAAAAAATTGAATCGGTTGTATCGGCGCCAAAATCGGCCGACTGATGTGTTGAGCTTTACTGATGATGGTGATGATTTTATCCAACCGGCTGAAGAAAGGATTACTTTGGGTGAAATAGTAATTTGTTCAGAAATTGCCAAAGATCAAGCCCGACAGTTTAAACAACCTTTAAAATGGGAGGTGGCTCGGTTGATTATTCATGGTTTGGCGCATCTGGCCGGTTTTGACCACGAGAATTGTTCCAAGGAGGCAGCTCAAGAGATGCTGACAGTGGAGCGACGAGCTTTGGAGTTGTTAAAGTAAATGAACAAAAAGTTTATTCATTTGTTTTTTTATGGAGCTTGCCGTTTTCATTTTTTTTTATTATAATAAAAAATCATAATCCGTTTTAATTACCCATGCTTAAAGACAGTCTAATTACTGGTTTGGATGTTGGTTCAACCACCATTAGGATGGTTGTCGGCCAGAAGTCAAGGCAGGATGAAAAATTAAAAATAGTCGGTGCGATCGAAACTCCCGCTCAAGGAATTAGCAAGGGGGTAGTGGTTAGCGTTGAGGATGCCGTGTCTTCAATTTCTGCCGCATTAGAAAAATTGGAACGAATGGTCGGTCAGCCAATTGATCATGCTTGGGTTGGTATTTCCGGCAGTCATATTACTGCTCAGGAAAGCAAGGGATTGGTCGCCGTTTCCAAAGCTGACGGCGAGATAAGACCGGAAGATGTTGAGCGGGTGATTGAAGCGGCGCGAGCCATGGCAACGCCGCCCAATTATGAAATTCTGCATGTTATTCCTAAGAGTTTCACCGTTGATTATCAGACCGGTATTAAAGATCCAATTGGTATGACCGGTGTTCGTTTGGAAGTGGAGACGCAGATTATTCAGGGGCTGACTTCACAGATTAAAAATTTGACCAAGTGTATTTATCGTACCGGCTTAAATATTGATGATTTGATTTTATCAGCGTTAGCGACTGCGGAAAGCGTGTTGACCAGTCGACAGAAGGAATTGGGGGTGGTGGTAATTAATTTTGGCGGCGCGACCACTAGTATTGCTGTTTTTGAAGAGGGCGATGTAATCCATACGGCTGTCTTGCCAGTCGGCTCTGAATATGTGACTAATGATATTGCGATTGGCTTAAGAATTTCCATTGATACGGCTGAGAAAATAAAAATTCGTGAAGGTAGCTGTTTGCCGCAGAATTTTAAAAAACATGACGAGGTCAGGTTTGCCGATATTGGAGGGATTGAAGATGGCAGTTTTTCTAAACGTCAAGTGGCGGAAATAGTGGAGGCGAGAGTAGAGGAGATAATGGAATGGGTTGATAAGGAATTAAAGAGGGTCGGCAGGTCTGGTATGTTGCCGGCCGGCGCGGTTATTACCGGTAATGGCGCCAAATTGGATGGAGTGATTGAGGTAGCCAAAAAAAGTTTACGGCTACCCGCCTCACTGGGTTACCCTCAGGAATTAATTTCCAGTTTGGATAAAGTTAGCGACCTGTCTTTTACGACCGCCGTCGGTTTGGTCTTGTGGGGTAGTCAATCGCAGTCCAATAAACGCAGGGGCCTTCCCGGAGTTGACACAATTCCTCGCAAAATTAAAGATTTGATTAAATCATTATTACCATAAAATGCCCAGAAAAAATAATTCTCCAAAGTCAGCTCGCGTCGCTTCAGATTTGCTTGAGTCGGCCACTCCTTTAAAGAAAACAAGCCGCAAGACGCCCCCCAGGAAAACCAAAAGCAATCGTCCAAAACAGGCGACAACCGCGACGGCTATTAACTCTAAATTAACCACTCCCCGCCAAGAAGCATCAGTTGGCTCTTCAGCAAAAAATTACCATTCCCAAGCCGCCCAGTCGGAGGCTTCTTCAAGGTGGGGAGGGATAGTAGCGGTTTTGGTTTTAGCGGTTTTTATTTTCGTTGGAGTTTTAATTATTCAAAATTGTGATCAGTGCATTTTTTGGGACCAAACAGAAGAGTCAAATAGCGCTGTAGCCAACTACCAAGTTCCTTTGGGTATTACCATTGATAGCGCTCCAACCGATCCAACAGCGGATTGGCAGAAATATCGGAGTGAAAATTTATCCCTGGCATTTAAGTATCCGCAAGAATGGAAGATTTCTGAAAATCAAGGCGGTATTTCTATTGCTACTGATTGGGCGACGACCACTATTTTGATTATTCTGGAGCAAACCGAGGGTGATTTAGTTGACTACCTTGAAGAAAAAGAAGCCGGCCGAGAACGGTTAACTGACATCGCCGAGAAACAATTGAATTTGGCTGGGTTGCCTGGATTATTAAAACATCAGTCCTTGGCTGATATCGGATTGGAGCAATTAAATTTTTATTCATTGATCAAAACCGGGCAGGTATTGTCGGTTGCCTTAACTACCCCCCAGGTTGATCAGGCGATTACCGATGATTATAATTTATTTTTAGATACTTTTGAATTGGATTTGGCGTCTCCCCCAGTTGATGATGAAGCCACGACCACTTCTGAACAGTCGCTTTAATAGTAAAATAATTTTTTAAAGAATTATCAAAAAAATATGCCTGAAGTAAAACCAGATATTGAAACATTTGCCAAAATAAAAGTGGTTGGTGTTGGCGGATCAGGGGGGTCGGCGATTAATCGGATGATTGCCTCTAAAATTAGGGGGGTGGAATTTATTGCTATTAATACCGATGTTCAGGCTTTACACAACAATAATGCTAAACATAAATTGCACATCGGCCAGGCAACCACTAGGGGGCTTGGTGCCGGCATGAAGCCGGAGGTCGGTTTGCAAGCCGCTCAAGAAAGCATTAATGAAATTAGGGATCTATTGAAGGGTGCAGATATGGTATTTATCACTTGTGGCTTAGGCGGTGGCACCGGTACTGGCGCTTCGCCGGTTATCGCCCAGGTGGCCAAAGAGTTGGGCGCTCTAGTGGTGGCGGTGGTTACCAAGCCGTTTTCTTTTGAGGGGGCCCAGCGTTCCAGTATCGCCGAAGGCGGTTTTGAAGAATTAAAAGAACGGGTGGATACCATTATTACAATCCCTAATGATAAGGTGCTCCAAATTATCGATAAAAAAACCTCTTTATTAGATGCGTTTAAAACCGTAGATGATGTCTTGCGGCAAGGCGTTCAGGGCATTTCAGAGTTAATAACAATTCCCGCCTTGGTTAATCTGGATTTTGCCGATGTTAAGACAATTATGCAGGGCACTGGCTCGGCCCTGATGGGTATTGGCGAGGCCAGTGGTGAAAATCGAGCGGTGGCGGCTGCTAAAATAGCGATTTCCTCACCCTTATTGGATATTTCAATCGATGGCGCTAAAGGTGTGTTGTTTATTGTTGTTGGCGGTCCCAGTTTAACTATGAATGAGGTTAGGGAAGCCGCTGATGTAATTACGGAAAGTGCCGATGCTAACGCGAGGATTATTTTTGGTGTCGCCATTGATGAAGGAATGAAGGATAATGTCAAAATTACCGTTATTGCCACTGGTTTTGGTGATTATGAGAGTAAGCCGATTAGAGCCTCTTTTGCCGAACCGAAATATTCTATGAATCGGCTGTTTTCCAAAAAAACCATTGAATCTAAAATAGATGAAGCCAAGAATGAAATGACAATTCATCAGGAAAAAACTGAAGCCCCCAAGGAAGAAATTCCTATGGCGAAGCCATTAATTAGCAAGGCCAGGCGACTGGAAGGGACAACTAATGTCGGCGGAGTTAATAGCGGGATTAATAATAGTGAAGAAGAAGAGGATTTAGAGATTCCTACTTTTTTGAGGAAGAAAATGAAATAAGGCCAATGTCGCATCACCCTCCGATAATGGGGGTGATTTTTTTATCCACAGCCGCAAACAGGAAAGAAGTTAATTTAGCCCTAAAATCTGGTTTTTGGGTTTTTTGACAGCGAACAAGTTAAGGGGGTATAATAAGGTTAGTCCGCTTCTAGAAGATAGATCTAAATCTAACTGAATTTTCAAAATTCAATAAATTCAGTCTTTAGGTCTATTTTTTATCACTCAACTAAGCCAGTTTAAATTATTGCTTACCATGGACAATCAAATTAAACAAATTAGGAAAAGAGATGGTAGTATTGTTGATTTTGATAGAAATAAAATTATCCAGGCAGTTTATAAAGCCCTAAAGGCAGTGGGACGCGATGATATGATTTTAGCGGAGCAAATCGCTGATAAAACCGTCAAAGCGCTCAATAATAAATTTCACCCTCGATCCATTCCGGCCATTGAAGAAATTCAGGATCTGGTCGAGGAAAGTTTGATTCGCGAGGACTTATTTAAGGCGGCCAAGTCTTACATTATTTATCGCGAACAGCATGCCCGGTTGCGGGATTTAAAGAAATTATTGGATTCCAATGATATTATTGAGGGTTATTTAAAACAACTTGATTGGCGGGTTAAAGAAAATGCCAATATGACTTATTCCCTTCAGGGTTTGAATAATCATGTGGCCTCAGCAGTCAGTTCTAATTATTGGCTGAATAAAATTTATCCGCCCGAGATTAGAGACGCTCATATCGACAGTTCTTTGCATATTCATGATTTGCAATTATTGGCGGTTTATTGTTGCGGTTGGGATTTGCAAGCTTTGTTGCGGTTGGGTTTTGGCGGGGTAGAGGGCAAGGTTAGCAGTAAACCGGCGAAACATTTTCGGGTGGCTTTGGGTCATATGGTTAACTTTTTTTATACTCTCCAGGGCGAGGCGGCCGGCGCTCAGGCGTTTGCTAATTTTGACACCTTATTAGCGCCTTTTATTCGTTATGATGGCCTTGATTATCAGTCGGTCAAACAAGCTATGCAGGAGTTTATTTTTAATATGAACGTGCCGACTCGAGTCGGTTTTCAGACGCCCTTTACCAACCTGACCTTTGATTTGACCTGTCCCAGCACCTTGGCTAATGAGACAGTATTGATTGGTGGTTTGCCGCAATCGGAAACTTACAAGGATTTTCAGCCGGAAATGGATATGATTAATCGGGCTTTTGCCGAGGTAATGATGGCGGGCGACGCCAAAGGGCGAGTTTTCACCTTCCCCATTCCAACTTATAATATTTCCAAGGATTTTGACTGGAGTAATAGATTGCTTGATCCTATTTGGGAGATGACGGCTAAATATGGCATTCCTTATTTTGCCAATTTTGTCAATAGCGATATGAAGGCTGAAGACGCTCGGAGTATGTGTTGTCGGCTGCGTTTGGATAATCGCGAGCTCAGAAAGCGCGGCGGCGGTATGTTTGCCGCCAATCCATTAACCGGATCAATTGGTGTGGTGACAGTTAATTTGCCACGGATTGGCTATCTTTCCAAAACTAAGGATGCTTTTTTTAACCGCTTGGGCCAAGCAATGGATTTGAGTCGTCAAAGCTTAAAGTTAAAAAGAGAAATTTTGGAAAATTTTACTGAACAAGGGCTTTATCCGTACAGTCGATTTTATCTGCAGGACATTAAACAGCGATTTGGCGAGTATTGGAAAAATCATTTTAATACCATTGGTATCAATGGGATGAACGAGGCCCTGCTTAATTTTATGGGCCGGCCGATTAGCACTGCTGAAGGTCAGGAATTTGCTTTGAAAGTTATGGATTATATGTTAGCGCGGCTAGGCAAATATCAGGAAGAGGACAACCAACTCTATAATTTGGAAGCCACGCCGGCTGAAGGGGCGACTTATCGATTTGCTAAAAAAGACAAAGAGTTTTATCCTGATATTATCGTGGCCAATGAGGAGGCTTACCAGGAAAAAGGGGCGCCGCCTTACTATACTAATTCCACCCATCTGCCGGTTGGTTTTTCCGATGATATTTTTGACGCTCTGGAAAAACAAGACCCGCTTCAAATAAAATACACCGGCGGTACAGTTATTCACGGATTTTTGGGAGAAAGAATGCCCGATGCGGAAAGCACTAAAAATTTGGTTAAAAAGATAGCGGAAAATTTTCATCTGCCTTACTATACTTTGACACCGACTTTTTCCGTTTGTCCCAAGCATGGTTATATTGCTGGCGAACATGCTTTTTGTCCGCTCTGTGACGAAGAAATCGGTTTTATTCAGGAGCAAAAAGACAAGTTACCAATTTGATAATTATTAATAAAAATATTAATATGGAAGGAGACAATGTTAAGACTCAGCGGCAACGCTGCGAGGTTTATTCTCGGGTAGTCGGTTATTTACGACCAGTTGATCAATTCAATCCCGGCAAGCAATCCGAGTATTATGACCGCAAAACTTATAAAGTAACTAACAGTTTGGCTTAAAAACCGCCTATGCGTATCGGGGGGCTTCAGCCCGTGACATTATTGGATTATCCGCAAAAAGTGGCAGCGATAATTTTTACAACAGGTTGTAATATGCGCTGTCCTTTTTGTTATAATCCGGATTTGGTGCTGGATGATTTAATTGCCCAGAACAGGGAATTTGACTATTCTGAGATGGTTAATTTTTTAGTTCGGCGCAAAAAATATCTTGATGCCTTAGTGGTGACCGGTGGGGAACCAACACTGCAGCCGGGGCTGCTCAAATTTTTAAAGAAAATGAAAAAAATTGGTTATTTAATAAAGTTAGATACCAATGGCTTAAATTATTCTGTTTTGGAGATTCTAATCAAAGAGGGATTAATTGATTATTTAGCCATGGACATCAAGGGATCTTTGGCCCATTATCAAGATTTTTGCGGTTTAGCCGTTAATACCGAAAATATTGAACGAAGCATTGCTTTGGTCAAACAAAGCGGGCTGGATTATGAATTTCGCAGTACTCTAGTTAAAGGATTACATCGAAAAAACGATATTTTGGCTATGGCCCAGGCAATTGGAGGGGTTAAAAAATATTTTTTGCAGAATTTTGATTCTCCCGGTAAATTGGTCAGCAGCGACTTTAGCGGTCGTCCGTTTGGGCCCAAGGAAAGAGAAAAAATTTTGGATTTGGTGTTACCGATTGTTGGTAATTGTCAGTGGCGTTAAATTTTTATATAATAGCCTTAGTAGTTAATAACCTTTCAAAATTATATGATTAACCATAAACCGGATTTTTTGGGCAAAATGGGAGAGGATTTGCAGTATGCCAAAGCGAATGAATACTTGGTTAAAGACCCAAAAGACCGACTAGAGGAATTATTACAAGAAAATTTAAAATACAGCCGGGCTATTTATGCTGATACCCAAAAAATCAGACATTATATGCTTTGGCGTTTTATTTTTAATTTGATTTGGTTGGCCTTGATTGTCGCCCCGATTATTTTAGCTTTTATTTATTTACCGCCGGTGTTGCGGGAGCTGTATGACAGTTATCAAAATTTATTGGGTGGAGCCGAGAGCAGTTTTGATTTGTTAAATCAACTAAAACAGTTAAGATAATGACAATTTTATGCAGGAGATAATAACTCAACTCAAAGATTTGCAGCAAGCAATCTCTAGAAATTGGAGGTTGCTTTGACTTGGAAAAGCAAGGGAAAAAAATTGAACAATTAGAACAGCAACTTGCCCGAGCGGATTTTTGGGCTGACCAAGATCGGGCCAGGGAAATCTCTCGACAGTATGAGGATTTAAAATCAGAATTGGACGAATGGCAACAATTAAAACAAGAGACGGATGATTTAGTAGATTTGGTCGGTGCTGATTCGCTGGACAATCAGTTGGAGATGGAAATCCAGGTTGATTTAACCAGGCTTCAAGAGCGGTTTCGGAAGTTGGATTTCGTTCTTTTATTTTCCGGGCCTCATGATCAGGCCAATGCGATTCTATCAATTCATGCCGGCACCGGCGGGGTTGATGCTCAAGACTGGGCTGAAATATTATTAAGAATGTATCTGAAGTTTTGCCAGAACCATAATTTTTTCGTTCAAATCGTGGATCAATCAGTCGGCAGTGAAGCCGGCTTAAAGAGCGTGACGTTGGAAATTGTCGGTCGGTTTGCTTACGGTTGGTTGAAATCGGAAAACGGTGTTCACCGGTTAGTTAGAATTTCTCCTTTTGATGCGGAAAAGATGCGACACACTTCTTTTTGCTTGGTGGAAGTATTGCCGGAAACCGAGGCAGTGACCATTGAATTAAAAGCAGAGGACTTGAAGATTGAAGTAATGCGGGCGTCTGGTCACGGCGGACAGAGTGTCAACACTACTGACAGCGCAGTTAGGATTACCCACTTGCCTACTAAAATTAGCGTTAAGTGTCAGAATGAGAGATCACAGTTACAAAATAAAAAAACCGCTTTGAGAATTCTAAAATCAAAATTGTTAAAATATTACGAAACGGCGGCGACTGAAAAAACAGAAGCAATTAAGGGCGAGTATCAGCAAGCCCAGTGGGGTCATCAGGCCCGCTCTTATGTGATGCAGCCCTATCAATTGGTTAAAGACCATCGAACCGATTATGAAACCCAGGAGATTAGTCAGGTTTTAGACGGGGACCTGGATGATTTGGTAGTGACTTATTTGCGCCAGTTGTTAAAAAAATAACTTATATTGGTTAATGGCGGGAATTTTTACAGCGGTCGGCGGCAGTCGCCGCCGGATTCTTAAATTCCTGTTGGGAGCCTTAGTAACAGGAGTTATAGCCGGCGGTTTAATTGGTCCAACTAATCATTTTTTTATTTTTTGTTTGATTTTGGTGCTGGGGGTGTCTTTAGTGGTCTGTTGGCGTTGGGTAAATTGCCGGCTTTTGTTATTAGTATTATTTTTCTTGTTGGTTGGTTTTTGGCGTTTTGCCATTAGCCAGCCATCATTGGCTGATCCGAATAAAATTTATTATTACAATGGTCAAACAGTTGCTCTAATCGCCAAAATTGTTTCGGCGGAGCAGCGGATTAATCAGCAACGCTTGACTTTGCGGACCCAGTCTTTAATGGTGGCTGGTCAAAGCCGGCCAGTGACGGGTAATATCCTAGTGACAAGCGGTTTGTATCCGCAATATCATGCCGGTCAACTAGTGGAATTACGGGGTAAGATTGATCATCCTTTAGAATATCAAGGTTTTAATTATCCTCGTTATTTAGCTCGATTCCAAATTTATTCAGTTAGTTTTTATCCTCAGCTGAAAATTCGGGCGCCGGTTAGTGCTGACTATGGCGATGGTTTGATTAATGATTTTCGAGAACGGCTTATCAATCGACTCAACGCCTCAGTGCCGGAGCCGGCGGTATCGGTTTTATTGGCGATGGTTTGGGGACAGCGGACCGGTGTTCCACCGGCGATTACGACGGCTTTTTCTCAAGTCGGCTTAAGTCATATTGTGGCTGTTTCGGGCATGCACATTGCTGTTATTTTGTTGATTATAAATCGTTTATTGATTGGTTTTGGCTTGGCTCGCTCGAAAGCTTTTTGGTTAGCAATTTTGATGATTGTTTTGTATGTTTTATTTATTGGCGCACCGGCCTCGGCCATACGGGCCGCGCTGATGGGGCTGATTGTTTTATTAGCTGCTCAAACGGGGCGGTTGGCCAATTCGATTAACGCCTTATTATTGGCCGGTGGTCTGATGTTGATGGTTAATCCGCAATTTATTTTTGATGTTGGTTTTCAATTATCATTTATGGCCACAATCGGAATAATTTATGGTTATCCTTACTTGCATTGGCGACTGCGGCGATTAACTGGTTTTTTAGCCGGTTCGATTGTTGATATGTTGGCGGTTACACTAGCGGCTCAGATTTTTACCTTGCCTTTTATTTTGTGGCATTTTGGCGGAGTTTCTTTGGTTGGCTTGGGCGTTAATATTATTGTTTTGCCGATGGTGCCATTAGTAATTATTTTGGGTTTATTTAATTCTTTGGTGTCTTTGTTGACGGTGGCACTGGGCCGAATAATTGGCATTTTCAGTTATTTAGCCTTTAATTATATTATTGTCGTCGCTCAAACAGCGGCACAATTGCCTCTTGCTTATCTGACTATTGAGGGGGCTAATATTTTGGCGGCAATATTGGCGAGTTTGGGTTTAGCCGGTTTTTTATTGATGATTAATCGTCGCAGGCGTTATGAGAATTAAAAAAAATACTTGGTTGGTTGTCGGGTGGCTTTTATTGTTATTGTTAATTTCTTTCGCCGGTGATTTATTGTCCCGGCGGAAAATTTTATCCGAGTTTGAGGATGGTGCCGGACCGATAATGTCAGTTTATTTTTTGGCCGTCGGTCAAGGCGATGCCACTTTAATCAGAACACCGGCGGGAGAAGATATTTTAATCGATGGCGGACCGGACAATACCTTAATTAAAAAACTTAATCGCTATTTGCCGATAAATGATTGGCAGATAGAGTACCTAATTTTGACTCATCCAGACGCCGATCATGTTAATGGTTTAGTGGAGGTGGCGGAACGTTATGATATTGGCACAGTCATTATGACCGGTGTCTTCGATCAAACGCCGGCTTATTTGCGATTAAGAGAAATAATAGAAAGCGAAAATATCCAACAGCAGTTCATAGAAGGACCGAGGCGTTTGTTGCTGGCCGGGGGCGTGGAATTAGATTTTTTTTATCCCCAACAGAGGTTAGTTGATCAATTGATTGACGATGCCAATAATAGTTCCTTGGTTGGCCGGCTGATTTTTGCTTCCACCTCCTTGATGTTTACCGGTGATCTTGAGGAAGAGGAAAAATTATTAAAACTCGGCCTTGAGTTGGAGTCGGATATTTATAAGGTCGGCCATCATGGATCAGCCAATGCCAATAGTGGGGAGTTTATTAGGGCGGTTAATCCGGATTATGCTGTTATTTCTGTCGGCTTGGATAATCGCTATGGTCATCCCGATTATCGAACCTTAAATAACCTGCAAAAAATCGGGGCAAAAATTTGGCGCACCGATCAAGATGGCGACGTGGCTATTTATACGGATGGCCGGCAGATTGTCCATTGTCCCTAAGTGCTTGCTGATCCGTTTTTATTTTGTTAAAATGATTTTGACCTTAATATTAACTTATTGCCAATATGGCTGAAGCTCCCAAGAAGATTTTATTAGTGGAAGACGATCCAATGATAGTGGAAATGTATAAAATGCGTTTTGAGGAAGAAGGCTTTGAGGTATTAGTGACCGATCGAGGCAGCGAAGCCTTAGAAATTGCTTCTCAACAGCGACCTGTAGCAGTTCTTTTGGATGTGATTTTGCCGGAAATTGACGGTTTTAGCATTCTTCAAAATCTTAAATCCAGTCCCGATACCAGAGACATACCAGTTATGCTGTTGACTAATTTGGGTCAGGAATCGGACCAGGAAAAAGGGCGTCAATTGGGCGTGGCGGATTATTTTATTAAATCTCAGCATACGCCTGCTGACATAATTCAGCGGGTTAATTCAATTATAATTAATAAAACAGCGTAATAATGGACAAACCTAAAGCAGAAAGAACCTTAGTATTACTTAAGCCCGATGCGGTTCAAAGGGGACTAATGGGCGAGATTATTACTCGATTTGAAAAGGCGGGAATGAAAATTGTCGGGATGAAATTGAGATGGGTTGATTCAGAACGAGCCGGTCGGCATTACGGCGAAGATATTATAAAACGGCGGGGAGAAAAAGTGCGTGAACTGCTGATAAAGTTCATTACTTCTGGTCCAGTGTTGGCAATTGTGGTGGAAGGCGTGGACGCTATTGAAAATGTCCGAATGATGTGTGGCACCACCGAACCTAAATCCGCCCCCCCCGGCACAATTCGTGGCGATTATTCCCACATCAGCTACCGCTATGCTGATTTAGCGGGCAAAGCGGTGGAAAATATTATTCACGCTTCGTCTTCCCCGGAGGATGCGGAAAAAGAGATTTACTTATGGTTTAACGAGGATGAAATTTTTGATTATCACACTGTTTACGAAATACATACTTTCTAATTAAGAAAAAAATTACCCCCGGAATTATTCGGGGGGGTAATTTTTTTATTTATTGGCTGTTTTTAAACAGCTGGTGCAGATTTTTATTTTTTTGGTGCCAATTTTTTTGGTTTGGATGTTTATTTTCTGGGTGGTTTTGGTTTTAACTTTGGAGTGGCTGACGTTAAACGAACTTTTAGTACCCCGACCACAGATTTCACAAATTTGAGGCATATTTTCAATTTTAGTAATTAAGCTACCCTATTGGGCGTGTCTTTAATTCTTAAGTATCATTGAAATTTTATCATAATTGCCAAAAAATGTCAATTTGCTATTATTAATAAAGACGAATAATAATAATAATTAGTTGGTAATTTATGCCGATTCAATGGTTGTTTGACGAGCCCTTGTTGTTTATTGTTTGGGTGGCATCTGTTCTGGTGGCTTTAACTATTCATGAATTTTCTCATGCAGCAGTGGCTGTTTATTTTGGTGACAATACCCCCAAGTTAATGGGTCGATTAAGCCTAAACCCTCTTGACCATCTTGACCCGCTGGGTTTTTTAATGTTGATGTTTTTGGGTTTTGGTTGGGCCAAGCCAGTGCCGATCAATCCTTATAACCTGCGGAATTCCCGAGTGGGGTCAGCTTTGGTGGCGGCGGCCGGACCGCTGTCTAATTTATTAGCAATTATTATTTTTTCCTTATTAATTAGGTTGCTGGCGTCTTTTTTCGCTGCGGACAACTTATTAATTTATTTTTTGTTTTATTTGGTCTTGATTAATTTTATCCTTTTTGTTTTTAATTTAATTCCTTTGCCACCGCTAGACGGCTCAAAAATTTTATTTAGCTTGATACCTAATCGGTATAATGAATTTAAATATAAATTATCAGTCAATGGTCCCTGGATTTTATTGATGATTATTTTGTTCGACAGTTTGTCCAAATTAAACCTGTTTGGTCGTTTGTTTGGTTGGTCATTTTCTATTTTAAGTAAATTTATTTAAATTTAGTTAATTGGCGGTTAATTTTATTATCTTGACTTATTTTTGATAATTGTTTAAAATATCAATTGTTAATTATTCATAAGCTAAAAAGCATCCCCCGTAAATTATTAGGAAAAACAACCTAAATGATTTGTTCCCGGGGTTCCCTATATGGGAATTTTTTATAACCTTACTTATGCCTACCATTAACCAACTTTTAAAAAAGGGCCGAAAAAGTCAAAAAGTTAAATCCAAAACTCCTGATTTACAGGTGACGTTGGATAGTTTTCATCGGAAAAGAAAAGTGATGCCCAAGGGCAATTCTTTCAAGCGGGGAGTGTGTTTGCAAGTGAGAACCACTACGCCTAAAAAACCGAACTCTGCTTTAAGAAAAATTGCTCGGGTGCGGTTATCAAACGGCCAAGAAGTGACTGCTTATATTCCCGGCGAGGGTCACAATTTGCAGGAGCACTCCATTGTTTTGGTGCGGGGCGGCCGAGTTAAAGATTTACCCGGTGTTCGTTATCATATTGTTCGGGGCGTATTTGATTCGGCGGGCGTGTCCGGTCGTAAGCGCGGGCGCAGTAAATATGGCGCCAAAAGAGAAAAAGCCTCTAAATCCTAATAATTTTTTAGAATAATATTATGCGTGGTAAACCAGCACCAAAAAGAAAAATTTCTCCCGATAGCAAATTCAATCGGGAAGATGTGGCCAAATTTATCAATTACTTAATGGACCGCGGCAAAAAGAATGTCGCCAGCGATATTTTTTATGAAGCAATGGATATTATTTCCCAACAGACCAAGCAGGACGCTTTGGAGGTTTTTGATAACGCCATTAAGAATGTTTCACCGACAGTGGAGATTCGGGGCCGTCGCGTCGGTGGCGCCAATTATCAGGTGCCAGTAGCGGTTCGGTCGGAGCGTAGCTTTACTTTGGCTTGTCGCTGGATTTTAGAGGCGGCTAAAACCAGAAAAGGCAAAAAAATGGCGGAGAAATTAGCCGAAGAGTTAATGGCCGCTTACAATAGCGAGGGCGCCTCATTCAAGAAGAAACAGGATGTTTATCGGATGGCTGAAGCCAATCGAGCCTTTGCTCATTTTGGTTAATTAACAATAATTTTTTTAAATTTTATTATGCCCAGAAAACAACCCATTGAAAAACTCAGAAATATCGGAATTATCGCTCATATTGATGCCGGCAAAACCACGGTCTCTGAACGAATTTTATTTTATACCGGCAAAAAACACAAAATTGGCGAAGTTCATGAGGGTGAAGCGACAATGGATTGGATGGAACAGGAACAGGAGCGTGGCATTACTATTACTTCCGCCGCCACTACTTGTTTTTGGCCTAATGCTAGTTGGCTGGGCGGTGGTGATCTTCAAATAAATATTATTGATACTCCCGGACACGTTGATTTTACCGCTGAAGTGGAACGTTCGCTGAGAGTTTTGGATGGCGGAGTGATTGTTTTTGATGGGGTGGCCGGGGTGGAGCCACAATCAGAAACTGTTTGGCGCCAATCGGAAAAATATCATGTGCCCAAAATCGGTTTTGTTAATAAAATGGATCGAATGGGGGCGAATTTTTATTACGATTTAAAGACTATTCATGAGCGATTGACTCCGAACGCTCATCCTATTCAGCTGCCAGTCGGAGCGGCGGAAACCTTTCAGGGAATTATTGATTTATTTGAAATGAAGGCCCGGATTTATCAGGATGATTTGGGTATTAAATGGGAGGATATTGATATCCCGGAAGCGGAAAAAGCCAAAGCGGAAGAATATCGGGCTAAATTGGTGGAGGCGATTGTGGAAAACGATGAAACCCTAATGGAAAAATATTTGGCCGGAGAAGAAATTGCCATTGACGAGCTTAAACGAGTTTTGCGTCAGGCAGTGATTAATAATAAAATTGTGCCGATTTTGTGCGGTAGCGCTCTTAAAAACAAGGGGGTCCAGTTTTTATTGAACGCGGTGGCGGAATTTTTGCCCTCGCCGATTGACGTTACTCAGCCGATTGGTCATGATCCGGAAGATGAGAGTAAAGAAATAAAAATTGAAGCTCGCGATGAAGCAGAAATGGTCGGATTGGCTTTTAAGGTGGCGACAGATCCGTTCGTTGGTAAATTGGTGTTTTTTCGAGTGTATGGTGGCACCTTAAAATCCGGTTCTTATGTTTTGAATAATTCTACTGGTGACAAGGAAAGAATCGGCCGGATTTTGAGAATGCACGCCAATTCCCGGGAAGAAATTGAAGAGGTTTATGCCGGAGAAATTGCCGCCTTAGTCGGCTTGAAGGGCACAACTACCGGCGACACCCTGTCGGATATTAGTAAGCGGGTCTTATTGGAGAAGATTACTTTTCCTGAGCCGGTAATCGATATTGCTGTTGAACCGAAAACTAAAGCCGATCAAGAGAAAATGAGCCTGGCCTTGTCTAAATTAGCTGAGGAAGACCCGACTTTTCGTGTTCATACTGATGAAGAAACAATGCAAACCATTATTTCTGGTATGGGTGAGTTGCACTTGGATATTATTATTGATCGGATGAAACGAGAATTTAAAGTGGAGGCCAATATTGGCGCCCCTCAAGTGGCTTATCGCGAAACTATCAGAAAGATGGCTGAAGCGGAAGGCAAATATATTCGTCAATCCGGCGGTCGCGGTCAGTATGGCCATTGTAAAATTAAAATTGAACCAACTGAAAAAGACGCTGATGGTGGTCAAAAAGAATTTGAATTTGTTGATGAAATCAAGGGTGGTATTGTGCCTAAGGAATACATCAGGCCGATTGAGAAAGGCATTTATGAGGCCATGGATCGGGGTGTTGTCGCCGGCTATCGACTGATTAATATCAAGGCCCGTTTATTTGACGGTTCTTATCATGAAGTTGACTCGTCAGAAGCAGCTTTTAAAATTGCTGGTTCTATGGCGCTGCAAGAAGCGGTTAAACACGCCGACCCGGTTTTGTTGGAGCCTATTATGCGAGTGGAGGTGGTAACACCGGAGCAATTTATGGGTGATGTGATCGGCGATTTGAATTCGCGCCGGGCAATTATCGGCAAAATGGAAGATCGCGGTCAGGGCACGGCCGCTGTCAAGGCGATATCAGCCGAAGTGCCGCTAGCGGAGATGTTTGGCTATGCCACTGTTTTGCGGTCCCTGACTCAAGGCCGAGCTTCTTATGTGATGGAATTTTTCAAATACAATGAAGTGCCTAAGAATGTGGAAGAAAAAATTAAAGCAGGCAAAAGTAGTAAGTAGGGTTGTTTGGTTTTTTGTTTAAATTTAAACAAAATAATTAAAGTTTAAACAAAATTTATGACCAGTATTGAAAGAGTGCTTAAATTAATCAAAAAAACCGGAGACCGGGCGATTATTTTAACCGAGACTGGCGATTCAGCCTATGTGATTATGGGTATTTCTGATTATGAACAGCTTATTTTGGGAAAAGCTGGAGTAGAAGGCTTGACAGAGGATGAATTATTGGCTAAAATAAACCGTGAAATCGCTATTTGGAAGGATAGTCAGAAAATTCAGGGAATTTCCATTGATCAGTATGATTTTTCTCAAGATTTAGGCGAGTTTAATGGACCGGAATTATTACAAAAAAATGGCGAAGACGAAGACCGTTATTACTTTGAACCAGTAGAATAATTTAAATTTGATTAATCGGACTTGAATTTTAATTATTTTTTGTTATAATAATTAAACAATTTTATAAAAAATAAATAAGCGTTAAGAGATCTGGCTAAAACCCTATCTTTAATAAGACCGATGAGGGGATCTCTTAAAAAGGATTAATAACAATGGCTGAACAATTTGACAGAAGTAAACCCCATGTCAACGTCGGCACTATCGGCCACGTTGACCACGGCAAAACCACTTTAACGGCGGCTATTTTAAAGGTGTTGGCGACAAAGGGCAAAAAAGCCCAAGATCGATCAGTGGATCAAATTGATGCCGCTCCAGAAGAAAAAGAGCGCGGTATCACTATTGCCACCACTCATGTGGAGTATGAAACTGATAATCGTCACTATGCCCATGTGGACTGCCCCGGTCACGCTGATTATATTAAAAACATGATTACTGGCGCAGCGCAGATGGATGGTGCCATTTTGGTGGTGGCGGCAACTGACGGCCCAATGCCTCAAACCAGAGAGCATATTTTATTGGCTGGTCAGGTGGGTGTGCCTTCGATTGTTGTTTTTATCAATAAAGTGGACCAAGTTGATGATCCGTCTTTGATTGATTTGGTTGAAGAAGAGGTTCGAGATTTATTGAAGAAATATGAATTTGATGGCGACAATACTCCAGTTATCCGCGGTTCAGCCTTAAAAGCGTTGGAAGATCCAAACGGCGAGTATGGTGAAGCGATTATGAAATTAGCCGAAGCCTTAGATACATATATTCCCGAACCGCAACGGTCAGTTGATCAGCCATTCTTAATGCCGATTGAGGATATTTTTTCTATTGAGGGTCGAGGCACTGTGGTGACCGGCCGTATCGAAAGAGGAATAGTCAAGCTGAATGAAGAAATGGAAATTGTCGGCTTGAAGGACACACAAAAAACCACTGTTACCGGTATTGAAATGTTTAATAAAAATTTGGATGAAGGCCGAGCGGGTGATAATGCCGGTGTTTTGCTTCGCGGCACCAAGAAGGATGAAGTGGAACGCGGTCAAGTTTTGGCCAAACCGGGTAGCATTACTCCTCACACTGAATTTGAGGCTGAGGTGTATGTTTTAAGCAAAGAAGAAGGTGGACGCCACAAACCCTTCTTTAAGGGTTACAAACCGCAGTTTTATATTCGGACCACTGATGTGACTGGTGAAATTAATTTACCGGAAGGAACAGAAATGGTTATGCCGGGCGATACGGTTAATTTGACTATCAAATTGGGTAAACCGATTGCCATGGAAGACAAGATGAAATTTGCCATTCGTGAAGGCGGTCATACTGTTGGTGCTGGTTTGGTTACTAAAATCATTAAATAACATATGACCACAAGGATGAGCAATTAATCACTGCTCATCCTTGCGTGTCTGGAATAATCTTTGTTAATTAAAACATCAATGGCTAGCAAAAATACTGCAATTCAAGAAAATGACAAGACTCATCAGCGGATTCGCATTAAGATCAAAGCTTATGACCATAAGATTATTGATTCTTCCGCCAAAAAGATCATTGAGACTTGTCAGCGCTTCGGCGCCAAAGTGTCTGGTCCGATTCCTTTGCCGACAGAAAAGAAGAAGTACACGGTCAACCGCTCTACTTTTGTTCATAAAGACAGTCGGGAGCAATTTGAAATGCGCACCCATAAACGGCTTTTGGATATTATTGATCCCGATCCCAAAACCGTTGACGCTTTAATGAGTTTGAATTTGCCGGCCGGAGTGAATGTGGAAATTAAAATGTAATTTAAAATTAGGAACCAAAGATAGCGGCCAACTCTAATTGGAAGAAACCGATTAGTGAGCAACAACTTTGTTTGAAGCTCGTAAGGCGGAAGGTTAAGTTTATTTGTCGCCTCTATCTTGGGTTCCTAATTAAAAAATTCAAACCAATAATGGAGAGAGATCCTAAGCAACTACTAGCAGCTTAATGAGGAAAACCTCCACTGGCGGCTTGGATTTATAAGGAATTGAATAATTTTAATAATATTATCTTAAAAATTGCACAGTTGAACCGCCGGTTTTGTCGGCAGTTAACTTAATCTGGTTTTTAAGATATAGCCAGATTTTTTGTTTATTTAAAAGCAATGAAATTTATTTTAGGAAAAAAATTAACAATGACCCAGATTTTCAAGGATGACGGCAATGTCGTCCCGGTTACGGCAATTTTGGTTGAACCTAATACGGTCACTCAAATCAAAACTCAAGATCAGGATGGCTATAGCGCCGTTCAGGTTGGTTTTGGTCGGGCAAAACATATCAATAAACCCCAAGGTGGTCACCTTAAGGGCCTCAATCCGATTAAGACTCTTCGCGAATTTGTAGTGCCGGCGGAGGAAATTCGTGAGTTAAAGCGAGGCGCAATATTGACGGTTGAAATTTTTAATCAGGGTGATCAAGTGAAAGTAACCGGAGTTTCCAAGGGCAAAGGTTTCCAGGGGGTAGTCAAGCGGCACGGCTTTCATGGCAGTCCGGCTACCCATGGTCACAAAGATCAATTAAGAATGCCCGGTTCGATCGGTTCGACTGATCCGGCCCGAGTGTTTAAAGGTTTAAGAATGCCCGGACAAATGGGGAATAGTCGAGTTACAGTCAGTGGCTTGGAAGTGGTGGCTATTGATCAGGAAAAAAATATACTTTATATTAAAGGCGCTGTTCCGGGCGGTCGTAACGGTTTATTATTGATTAGTGGTCCGGGCGAGTTGATTATTAAAGCGCCGACTAATCAGCCGGAAGGTTCAGCGTTAAAAGCTGATCCGGCTGAAACTGTCATTGAAGATGCTCAAGCGGTTGAACCGGGTCCCAATAGTGATGAAAAAAGCAATTCAGCGTCTGAATCAGAAAATCCAGTGTCGGCCGGGGAAAATAATAATCAATCGGAAATAAAAACAGAGACTAATTAAATATGATTAAGCTTCAAGTTTACAATCAACAGGCCGAACCAATAAAGGAAATCAAGGTCAGTTCCAGGATTTTTGGTCGCGCGCCCAAAACTGAAGTAATTCATCAGGTGGTTGTCGCTCAACAAGCTAATGGTCGGCAGGTTTTGGCTCACGCCAAAGACCGAAGCGAAGTTAGGGGGGGCGGCAGAAAACCTTGGCGGCAGAAAGGCACCGGCAATGCTAGGCATGGTTCAATTCGTTCACCATTATGGATTGGCGGCGGTGTCACCTTTGGTCCAACTAAGGAACGCAATTTCAAAAAAGCTGTTAACAAGAAACAGAAACAAGCGGCTTTGGCTATGTGCCTGTCAGACAAAGTAGAGGATGGTCGTTTGATTGTATTTGATAAATTGGAAAACAGCTCCGGCAAAACCAAAGCTTTAGTTACTTGGCTCAAGACCGTGGCGGATAAAATTGAAGCGTTGAAGGAAACAAAGAAATTCTTGTTAATCTTGGATACCAATGACCGCCAATTGATCAAAGCAGCAATGAATTTAAATAATGTTAGAGTGGTCCTGGCTGATAGTCTTAATTGTGTTGAATTATTGAATAGCCAAGCATTGTTAGCATCGGAAAAGGCAATGGAAAAAATTGATCAGCATTACCGCAAGCTTAGTGATTCTAAAAAACAAACAGTAAGTTAAGCAAATAGTATGAGTATTTTTGATAAATTTAAAAAGAAAGACGACCAGTCACCCGCTCAACCTGTTTTGAAATCAAAATCGGCTAGTAAAAAACAGGCTACCCCACTAGCCGAGGCGCCAGCCAGCGCTCCGGTCGAGAAAGTTGGGCCGGTGGGTGAGAGTCAGGGTGTTTTTATTCGGCCGCTTATTACAGAGAAAGCCGCTGTCTTAAATCAGTTTAATCAGTATGTATTTGAGGTGAGCGGTCGGGTCAATAAAATTGAAATCGCCAGAGCGTTTGAGTCTCGTTATGGCGTTAAGCCGTTGAAAGTTCGAATCATTAATCACGACGGCAAGTTTGTCAGGTTTGGCCGCAGCACTGGTCGAACTAAAAATTGGAAAAAGGCGATTATTGTTTTACCAGCAGGGAAAACTATTCAGGTTCATGAAGGAGTTTAATCATAACAGTCAAACAGTTTTAATTTAGTAAAGTTAATATGGCAATAAGAATTTACAAACCAACCACTCCCGCTAGACGTCAAACTTCGGTTTTGACGAGTGATGATATTACCGCTGTCAAGCCCTTAAAACGATTAGTGGTTTCCAAGAAAAATCGGGCTGGCCGAAACAATCAAGGTAAGATCACCGTTCGTCATCAGGGTGGCGGCAGTCGGAGGAAGGTTAGGCTAATTGATTATCGTCGTGACAAATTTGATATTCCTGCCAAGGTGGCCAGTCTGGAGTATGATCCTAATCGGAACACCAGAATTGCTTTACTTAATTATATTGATGGCGAAAAGAGATATATTGTCGCTCCAGCTGATTTGCAGCTTGGCCGGGAGGTTATTAGCGCCAAACGGGCAGTTGATTTTCAACCGGGCAATGCGATGCCTTTAAAATTTATTCCGGCCGGAATGTTTGTTTATAATGTTGAGTTAGTTCCCGGCAAGGGCGGCCAATTAGCCAGGAGTGCCGGCAATACTATCTATTTAATGGCGATTGACAATGGCCATGCCCAGTTAAAGATGCCCTCGGGCGAAGTTCGGTTGGTGGCGGAGGATTGTTTAGCCACCATTGGTTCGGCCAGTAATGCTGATTATAAGAATATTCGTTGGGGCAAAGCCGGCCGAATGCGCCACAAGGGAATTAGGCCGACAGTTCGGGGCAAAGCAATGAATCCGGTTGATCATCCTCACGGTGGTGGCGAAGGCAGTAATCCGATTGGTATGAAAAGTCCAAAGACGCCCTGGGGCAAGAAGGCGTTGGGTGTAAAAACCAGAAAGCAGGGCAAACAGTCGGATAAATTTATTATTAAACGTCGGAGCAGTAAAAAAAGAAAATAAGTAATAAAATTTGGTAGAATTAAAATATTAAAATATGGCTAGAAGTATTAAAAAAGGTCCCTATATTGATGAGAAGTTGATGAAAAAAGTGACCAATCTAAAAAAGGGCGACAAGACAATCATCAAAACTTGGTCGCGCGATTGTGTCATTACTCCGGAAATGGTTGGATTTACTTTTGGGGTTCATAATGGTAAAGATCATTTGCCGGTATTTGTGGTGGAAAATATGGTCGGCCATAAATTGGGTGAATTTTCTCCGACTCGGAAGTTTGTCAAGCATGGCGGTAAAATTCAAAAGACAATTGAACAAAGCAAAAAATAATTTTAATAAAAAAGCAATTAATTAATCAATATGGAAGTTAGTGCCAAGGCAAAATTTATCAGGATGTCTCCTCGCAAGGTTAGATTAGTGGCAGATGTCATTAGAGGATTGGACGTCGAGGAGGCTTTAGTCCAGCTGGAATTTAATAAAAGAGCGGCCAGCTTGCCTTTGGTTAAATTGTTAAAATCGGCTATTAGCAATGCGGAGCAAAACCATCAACTGAAGCGGGACAATCTGTTTGTCAAAGAATTGACGATTGATGATGGTCCGACTCTGAAACGTTGGCGGCCTCGAGCCTTCGGCCGAGCGACGATGTTGCGGAAACGGTCGTCTCATATTGCCATTGTTTTGGGAGAAAGAGTACCGACTGTGCTGATCACCAAAGCCAATCAGCCAGCCAAGAAACAAGCCGACATAATCAAGGTAAATGATCTGGAAGAATTGAAAGATTTGGATCGGGAGGAGAAGTCAGAAGATCATTTAACTGGCGATGGCCGTCAAAAAGTTAAACGGCAACAACAAAAAGGATTTACCAATAAAATTTTCAACCGTCGATCCGGTCAAAAGTAATTAAGAATAATTATGGGTCAAAAAGTCCATCCAAAATCATTTCGTCTAAAAGTTAACAAAACCTGGGATTCCCGGTGGTTTAATGATAAAGATTTTCCGGAACTATTGAGGCAAGATGTCAGAATTAGGAAATTTATTTTAAATAAATTCAGAAACGTCGGCGTGTCCAATGTTGATATTGAGCGATCAGCCAATCAATTGACAGTGAATATGCATTGCGCCAAGCCCGGTTTGATTATTGGTCGGGGCGGTCAAGGCGCTGAAGATTTAAAAAAGGAAATTCAGAATAAGTTTTTGAAAGACGGGTTTAGTCGAAAAAAAGGAATTAAAAATATCAATTTGAATATTCTGGAAATTGAAAAGCCCAATTTGGACGCTACCGTGGTCATGCAGCAGGTGATTGCTGATTTGGAAAAAAGAATTCCTTTTCGGCGAGCGGTGAAGCAAGCCATGGGTCGAGTTGAAAAAGCTGGCGCTCAGGGCGTGAAAATTTCTGTGGCCGGCCGCTTGAACGGAGCGGAAATTGCCCGGACGGAAATGTTTGCCAGCGGCAAAATTCCTTTGCATACCTTAAGAGCTGATATTGATTACAGTCGCGCCGCCGCCCAGACTATTTATGGTAAAATCGGCGTGAAAGTTTGGATTTATAAAGGTGAAGTCTTTAATCAAGAAACTAACAGCAACAAGAAATAATTATGTTAGCACCAAAGAAATTAAAACATCGCAAACATCATCGGCCTCAAACTAAAGGCCAAGCGACCACCAGCAATACGATTGCTTTTGGCAGCTTTGGTTTGAAAGCGATTACCGGTGGCTGGATTGAGGCCAGGCAAATTGAGGCGGCTAGGCGAGTAATGACCCGATACACCAAACGGGGCGGCAAAATTTGGATTAGAATTTTTCCGCATCGGCCGATTACCAGTAAGGGCACTCAAGTTACGATGGGTGGTGGCAAGGGCGTGCCAGAGCACTATATTGCTGTGGTCAGACCGGGGATGATTATGTTTGAAATGGACGGTATCACGGAACAGCAGGCCAAAGAGGCGATGGGATTGGCGGCTTATAAACTGCCGGTTAAAGCTAAATTTATTGCTAAAAAATAATCAGTTATGAATATTAACGAAATTAACAATAAAGACATTAATGAATTAAACCAGTTGTTGGGCGATTATCGCAAGAAACTGGATGACTTGAAATTTAAAGCCGCTCAGAAACAGCTGAAAAATATTCGGGAAATTAGAGTGATTAAAAAGGCTATTGCCAGGATTTTGACGGTTTTAGCGGTAAAAACCAAACAAGTGAAAAAATAAATATATGGCAAATCAAGCACAACAAAAACAGAGCATTATTAAGAAAAAATTTATTGGTGAAGTGGTTTCCGCTGGTATGAATAAAACTATCGTGGTCCGAGTAGATAATTTGAAATTAAATCCGCGTTACAATAAACGCTATCAGGCCAGCCGGAAATACAAAGTCCATGATGATAAAGGTCAATTTAAAGTTGGCGACAGGGTTGAGTTTGTTGAATGTCGGCCCCTGAGCAAAGACAAAAAATGGCGGGTAATTTATAATTAATAAGAATTAAGTGATGGCTCTTTGGCTGATTAGGTTTTGGTTGTTGATTGATTCAATCGGTTATCAACCGCAGCCTAATAAGCTAACGAGCCAATCAGTTAACAAGTTAAACATATGGTTCAAGCAAGATCAATGATAAATTCTGCTGATAATACTGGGGCGAAGAAATTTCAAGTGATAAAAGTACTCGGCGGATACAAAAAGCGTTATGCCCGATTAGGTGAAATAGTCACCGCCTCAGTTAAAGAAGCTGTTCCTCACAGCGCAGTGAAGAAGGGCGATGTGGTTCAGGTGGTATTGGTGCGGACCAGAAAAGAGGCGCGACGTCCTGACGGTTCTTATATTCGGTTTGATGATAACGCCGGTGTAATTATTGATATGAAAAACAAAGAACCCAAGGGTACCCGTATTTTTGGACCGGTAGCCAGAGAGCTGAGAGGCCAGGGTTATCAGAAAATAATCAGCTTGGCGCCGGAAGTGTTATAAACGGTTAAATAAATTCATTAATTATGAAAGTTAAAATTGGCGACAAAGTAAAAATGTTAGCTGGCAAGGATAAGGGCAAAACCGGCAAGGTGTTGCAGCTTTTAGTTGGCTCAAACAAAGTGGCGGTTGAGGGTTTGAATTTAGTAACAAAACACCAACGTCCGAAAAAACAAGGTGAAGCCGGACAACGAGTTCAATTCCCGGCATTAGTCAATGCTTCCAAAATAGCGGTTATTTGCCCCAAATGCGGTCAGCCGGCCCGAATCGGTTACAAGTTCATTGAGGGTGTTAAAACAGAAAATCAGCCGAGCAAGAAGATCAAAAATCGGATTTGTCGAAAATGTCAGCAGGAAATTTAAGCTTTAATTATTATACTTATGGAATCAAGATTATATAAAAAATATTTGCAAGAAGTGCGGCCGGTGTTGAAGGAAAAATTTTCTTTAGCTAATGACTTAGCCGTGCCGCGAATTGATAAGGTTAGTCTTAATGTCGGTATCAATTCTCGCAACACTGATAGTGGTTACTTGGAAAAAGTGGAGGAAGATTTGACCAAAATCACCGGTCAGAAGCCAGTCCGTGCCAAAGCTAAGAAGGCGATTTCCGCCTTTAAGGTCAGGGAAGGAATGGTGGTGGGCGTTAAAGTCACCCTGCGTGGCCAGAGAATGTATGATTTTTTGGATAAGTTGATTAATGTTACTATCCCCAGAATTAGGGATTTCCGCGGCTTGCCGGAAAAAAATGTCGATCAGCGGGGCAATTTGAACTTGGGTTTTAAGGAGCATAATGTTTTTCCGGAAATTAAGGCTGATGATATTG